>ENA-OOXJ01001257-OOXJ01001257.1-human-gut-metagenome-genome-assembly--contig:-NODE-1257-length-17055-cov-2.479059_pt1 | contig 17055 bp, 18 predicted proteins | sample MGYA00241587_ERZ501343 | MGnify/ENA primary metagenome ERZ501343 (study PRJEB25962, sample SAMEA2042918) | human gut metagenome | biome: human gut; feature: human-associated habitat; material: faeces... | reverse complement strand
AGCCTCTCGGTGAGCAGCCAATAGGGTCCGAAGGCAGCTCCCGGCCAGCACTCCGCACATATTTTGTTGGGGATTATTTTACGGGAACCCCAGTCAACATCAGCGAACTTTCTGGGGGATGTTGGGGAGGGGAGGGATGGTTGATTGCCCGGTGACGTTGTGGATCGCGTCGGGTTGGCTATGCGCTTGTCGGCTTCTCTGCACGAAGTCGCTTCGTAGCTTTTCGAGGCTCGACACCGTGAGTCCTAAGTTCAGTTTGTGTCCGAGCCAGAAGTTAAACTTTAAAAGAAGCGGCACGAGCGGATTTGTCGCAAGTCTCATGCTGTGACTGTATCAACAGAGGGGGTCATTGCGGCTCCGGGTACGGAATAGCGTGCGCGCGATCGTTACATGGTTTCATATTTAAAGAGAAATGCTAGCTCGGCATTAATCGTTCTGGAGGTAAGGGGATTTGTATGATGAAAACCCAGCTATTGGTTTATAGGCAACGGGATTGTGGGTTCACGGAAACAAGGGACCTGACAATTAAAGAATTCGGAAAGGCAAGCGCCTTTGACGCCTTTGAGCTAACAGTCATTGACTTGCAAGATGAGCATTTATGGAAAAGCGACTACAAGAATGACAAGCTTTTAAAAGATTACGCGGACATCGCCTCTATCAGGCAAATGATGCTTCTTTCTAAAATATCAAAATGCTTAGCTTTATTGCCTCAGAATTGCATTTATTCACATGGATACGGACGCGACTATTCTGTTGGATCGAATAGGTATTTAAAAAACTCGCCCTTGAAAAATCTATTTAGGAACTTCAAAGAATCTCCAATCGGGGATCTATTTTCTTTATCGATGCCTGTCTGTTTCGGGGAATCAAAAACCATATTATCTAATATGGAGTTATCTTCAGATTTTTCATTTGGGAAGCCGCTCCCTGTTGGCATGAAGGGCATACTAGAATCTGATGCATCAACCGTTTCAGCGGTTTTAATTTCTGATACGTTTGCGGCAACAACTCTCATGGTTAAAAACAATTCTGATTTGTCGGCGATCGTTGATGCCATTTTCCCAACCGAAGCTCAGTCCGCCCGCATTCCTGATTGGCTGGAGGAAGTCGAGTTCCATGATGAAGCGACTCGAAGGGTGCGAATGCAAGCCATAGATGATCAAATAGCTCTACTAAGCGAAGAAAGGAAGGGAATTGAGGAGGTTCTTTCGGATTATCGGGAAATTAAGTCAGTCCTTTGCAGCAAAGACTTCGAACTCGAAAACAAGGTTCGCCATCTTTTAGCTGAGATTGTTGAGGTTGATGAGGGTTTTGAAGACAATAAGGAAGAGGATTTCAGGTTCTCTTACGACGACACGCTCTTTTTAATTGAGATCAAAGGCAGTAACGGCGGGCTGAAGCGACAACATGTTTCAAAGACATATGATCATGTTCAAATAAAAGCTGATGCAATGGAAGAAGAGGGTAACTCCGGTAAGTTGAAAGGTGTCCTTATATTTGCAGCGCAAATTGAATTAAAGCCTGACGAGCGGGACCAGTTTCCTGAAACTCAGATTACAATAGCCCGTAAAAACGATATTGCAGTTCTTTCGACTGAGACGCTGCTTCGTTGTTATGAAGCTTATGTAGAAGGGCGTTTGACTTCAGACGCTTTTAAGGAGACCTTGTTGCAAACGTCTGGCCTTGTAAGCTTGGATGCATTTGGGATGGATGCTGCTAATTGAAGCAAGTGTTAAGGGCGCGCAACGATTCAGGTTGATTTGCTGCGTAGGACAATCATAGAGACAAAAGCAAAAGGTCGAGCACTGAAGGTAATTCTTGGGCGATCAAGGGTTGATTCATGAAGGATATTTACTTTCCTAAATTGAATTGACCCCTTGGCTTCCAGGGGATAAAGTAGATACAGCGGTATTGACGTAGTCAACCTACGGGCCTACGTCCTGCGGAGAGACGGCTGTTCTTCTGGATGGTCGTCTCTCTTCATTTAGGGAGCTGATATGTCTGATAAGCCCTTTTTGACTATCGATGAGCAAGTTCGACTCCTTGAATCTCGCGGTTTGGGCGTCGATGCGGATACTGGCCCCACTCTGATGCGTGAGGGCTACTACTCAATTGTCAACGGTTATAAGGATCCGTTTCTCGATACTGGCAAGAGTAGAGAGGCTGGCGAAGATCGGTATCTTGATGGAATATCGTTTTCGGATTTATATACTCTGTTCACATTTGATAGAGAGCTAAGGTCTCTTACATTTCGATATTTGATTTTGGCTGAAGCTAAGATTAAGACCGCGGTAGCCTATGCGTTTTCGAATGCTCACCGAGCTTCTGAAGCGTATCTTCTTCAGTCAAATTATTGCGACGAAAATGAATTTGCTAGCGCCGGGAAAAATGGGGCCAATTTCGCGCAAGAGATTGCCGGCCTTACGTCGGTTTTGGGTCGTAGGGTATCTAATAGCAAATCAGATTTCATCGCTCATTACCGAAATTCATATGGTGCGGTGCCCATTTGGGTGCTGGTGAACGACCTGACTTTTGGGAATATCGAACATTTCTATAACTTAATGAAGCCCAAGGATAAGTCTGCGGTTTGCAAAATGATTGTGGACTCGACGGGTAGGACCGGATCACACAAGCTCGGGTTTTTCAGTGTGGACGACGCGAGGGTTTCGATTGAGGTCCTCGTTAAATTCCGTAATGTTTGCGCCCATGATGAGAGGCTTTATTGTGCCAAGGTCGGTGGGCGCAAAAACGTCAACTACATTCGAATGGTTTGGATGCTTGAGCGCTATCTGACCGAGAATGAGTTCAAACGGTTTATTAAGGATCTCACTGAGCTTCTTATGAGATATGTTGAGACATATGCGATTAAGCATGTGTTAAACCAGATCGGTTTTGTTGAGCTATTGCAAAAGTCGACAGACGGAAGCCTATTTGAGTAACTGATCCATTGCCAGTGTTTTGCGCTGGTCCAGGTCTCCGTATCAGTTGAGGCTGTGGTCGTACTCCAGCTGGTCGAGCGTCCAGTCGTGGAGCCGCAGCGCCATGTCGTATTCCGAGCCGTCTGTCTCTTGCCTGCACAGGTCCACGGCGTCGTTGACGATCTGCGTGACGCTCGGGCGGGCGGCGTCGTTTGCGGTCACCTCCGCCGTGGTGCGCAGGTAGTAGATCCCCCTGTCGTTTTGGGGGTCGTTTCTGTCGTTGTCCATAAAGTAGAAGTAGATGCGGTACGTGCCCGACGCCGTGAAGTCAAAGGTAAAGTCGTGGCCCGCGGTGCCCAGGCTGTAGTAGCTGCCCCATGCCGCGCGCGACGGGTCGCAGACGCTCTCATGGCTGCCGCCGTCCCAATAGGTGGGCACGTCCATGCGCGCCTTGGCCTGGGACGAGCCGTTGGTCTGGGTTACGTGGAAGGTCGTCGCGGTGCCCGCGGGGGCGTCGTTCCACGAGACGGTGAAGGTGACGCCGTTTTGGGATGCCGTGGCGGAGTGGGCGTAGGTGGTTTGTGACGTGGTGGAGATGGCCTCGGGCGTGCCGTTGGTTTGGGCTCGGAGGGATGGGGTGGGGACTGTGGTGGCCGTGTCGGTTGCGGCGGTGGTGTCGGGGGTGGCGGTGCTGTTGGGTGTAGCCACGGCGTTTGTGGTGTTGGCGGCGGTGGTGTCGTCAGCGCTTTCCGTGTTGACGGCGCTGGTGCCGGTGGATGTTGCGGTGCCGTCCTCTGCGGTATTTGTTGTCGCGCTTGTGTCGGCACCGTCTTCGGCCTTGCTTGTGTCGCTGCTCGTGGCGTCTGCTTGCGCCTGCTGCTCGGCTGTTGCCCGAGGCTGGATGACTTCTGCGATGGCTGCCATGGGCATCGTCGAGCTGACCATGGACACGCACGCGATTGCGCAGAGCAGGTAGTAAAGGGGTCGTTTCATAGCGGAGCCTCTCGGTGAGCAGCCAATAGGGTCCGAAGGCAGCTCCAGGCCAGCACTCCGCACATATTTTGTTGGGGTTTATTTTACGGGAATCCCAGTCAACAACGGCGAACTTTCTGGAGGATGTTGGGATGGGGGGGGGTCTCGGCGGTGCCGTGCGTAGATGTCTTCGTCCTCGGCGATGTGTCCGTCGTTGAGGAGAGAGAAGCGGCCATGCTGAACAATGCCAATCCGCCCGTCTGCGCATCTAAGCTCCTGGATTATGCGCATCGAGATTTTCACGGTGTTGTCGGCGATATTGTTTTCGCGGACCGTGTGCATGCAGCAGATGAGCAGGCGCTTGTATCCGTAGAAGCGCACCAGCATTTTCGATGCGATCGCCGTAAAGACAATTGGGCGTGTATCAAGGAGCTGTTAACTGCATGAGCCGATTTCTTATAACCTGTTTAAACAAAGCAAGATTGGGGAATAAGGATTCCTGCCCATCGCGAATTGGCGATGGGGTACGCTACTGCTGTCAATATAGCAAACGACGAAATCGCAATTCCGACGTTCGCAACATTGACACCAGCGTTGCCTGCGGCTAGCTGGATAAGGGCTTCGATGGTCATAAGTACCAATTCCTCGCTTTCGTCTAGTATGGCATAGGCAATCATTGTTTTGGGTGGCCGCGAAAGCGTTGGACGCACTTGCTGCGCCTTTAATTAGCCTGTTCGGGGAGGGTTAGCCGCCGCTTGTTGATCCGGACAGGTTGATTTATTTGGGGGTATTTTGGCCGAGTTCGATATCACTCGTATTCCTCGATATAGTTCCAAAAGCTCATATGCCCACTTTGATCATAGGGTCTCTTTTGCCGAAGTTCAGACCAAGATCTTAGATTCGGAGTACGTTTCCCATCACGCGTTCTACCCTCTAATTTCCAACGAAATCATTGCTGTTCGGTATCGTGGAGGTAAGCGAAGTTGCAAGGTTCGCAATATCGCTTATGCCTCGCATTTCGATCACCGCGTCTTCCAGTACTACTCTTATCTATGGTCGGACTTATATAACAAGAAGGCTATTGCCGAAGAGTTTAATGAGGTTGCCGTTGCTTACCGCTCTTCGCTTTCATCAGACAGCGCCGTAACTGCTGCCAGCAATATTTCCTCAGCTAAAAAGGCCTTCGATTTTATACGCGAGCAAGATTCGGCTATTGTGCTTACGGGTGATTTCGAGAGCTTCTTCGACAACTTAAATCATACTCATCTAATGAGGTCGTTGCGTTCATTGTTTCCCGATGGACGTTTGCCGGACGATCACTATCAGGTCATTAAAAACATCCTCCGCTATTCGTGCTGGCCTATTGCTGATTTAGCGGCTCGACATGATTTGCCATGGCCGGCGGTCGAACCTGCTCGGGAGAAGATGATCAGCGAAGAAGCTATCGAACTTCGATTCAAAGCCATTCGCGAACTTAATAAGCTGGATGTTATTCTGCCTGAGGCAGAGTTTCTTGCAAACAAAAGTAAGGTCATCACCAGGCCGTGGAAGCGAACGGGTATTGGGCTGGGAATTCCTCAGGGTCTTGCTGCAAGTGGAGTGCTCGCTAACATCTATATGGCCGATATCGATATGAAAGTCAGACTTGCCGTTGAGCGGGCTGGCGGCTTGTATCTTCGTTATTGCGATGACTTTATTATTGCCGTTCCTGAGTCTGGCTTCGATGCGCTTGTAGAGGCCATTTATCTAATGGCCGATGTCGATTCCGTTAAACTGCAACCTGAGAAAACCAAGGTGTTCCGGGTTGATGGCGACGGAGTTGCTCAGCTTGATTTTGAAAGCGTTCGTGCGGGTGAGGTTCTTTCGTATTCTGGTGCACATCCGGCGCAGAAAGTCAGCTTCTTGGGGTTTGACTTTGACGGTCGCGTTGTAAGACTTCGACGGTCTACGGTTGGAAGGTACCATAAGCGTCTCCATGAGGCAGCCAGCGCGATTGCGCGTTCTAATTCGGGCGAGGGGAGACATGCGTCCAAGAAGCGGGTCTCTGCTCTGTATCAACATTATTCGCCACTTGGTATTAAGGGAAGACGGTTGTGTCCTTCGGGTGATGCTGGCTCTTCTGTATTTTCTCGCTATGGGAACTTTCTTTCCTACGTAGCGAGAGCCCAAAAGGCGTTTCCAAATGATCCAATTGCCCCTGATGAGGCTAAGATTTTCAGGAAGAAAAAGGGCTTGAGTACTCGGTAAACGATGGTTTTAGCACTGGATTATTCATAGCCATAAATACTTAATCGATATCGGCCAATTCTGATCACCGGGTAATAATTGATGTGCCTTCTCGTCGTCGTGGCACGATGTCTCTGAAACTCGCGCCGAACATCAGAATGATCTGACAAGAACAGTAGTGTCGCGAAAGTTGATGTAATGGACTCTTTGGCCCCTGTGTCCAGGATTCGGAATCTATCGATATCCTAGGCCGACTCCACTCTGTCGGCAAGCTCAAGGCTGGATTCGACCATCTTCCCGGCAGTCTTTTCCAGCTCGGCCCAGTCATGACAGCACGATGCTCCCCTCCGGAGCGCCGCGTCGTGCAACTCGGCCATCTTCCTCTCCGAGAAGTAGCGCGAGGTTGCCATGGAAACGGCCAGGATAACCCCGAAAGCGGCCTGAACGCGCCATGGTGCGCGTATTCTAGGCGAAGGCACGGACCCTTCCGAGCCAGGACGGGCCGCTCGCTCGGCCAACTTTGGCGTACCCTGCTGGAACGGCTTCCGTCAACATCCGTAAAACTACCGCAAGGAGGAGGCCACCGTGATTGATAAGAGGCTTGTTGAAGCCGTTCCCGGAGCCGAGAGGCTGAAATCCGCAATGATTACCCCAGACTTGTTTGTTAAGGACCTCATGCAAGACTATTCTGGGCGTCCGTTATATACATACGAGGAATGGACGCGCGAGCTTATCAACCACTCTAACGCTTTCAAGGAACTGACCAGAGGTGCGGAGTTTCATGCGCCCGTCTCCGAGGCCAATGGGGAGTGTGATGCGGTATCAGACGCGTATCAGTTAGATTTCAAGCTCATCTTCGGAAAATCCATGACGCGCGCCGTAAGCCTCACTTCGTCAAGGCGAGTCTCAGACCGCGGAATGACTCTAGAACTACTTGGCAAAAGTTATGAAAAAGAACAGAGAGGCTTACGCCTGCATGCAATTCTCAGGGATTACAGCCTCGCCAAGCTTGACGACCTTCTAAAAACTGAGAGTAATAAACAATTGAGCGAAGAAGACCGTGAGGCCCGAGGACTTCTTCGCTCAATCAATCATTCGAAAAACTTGCTGCTAATTTATCCTTGCCAATTTGAAGGTATCGACAGGCTGACTGAACTTGAGGAAACCGTGAACGCCGCACTTTACTATGACTTCCGGAACGTGCTCGACGTTCGACGGATGCACCATCCCGACAAGGACACCTTCCTTTCATATTTTTGCGATGACCGCATGGTTGTCACAAGAGCAAACGGGCATCGCTTAGCCAAGTTCGACGATGTCATGGTCACAAAAAGCAGAATATACATGGATATTATGCGTATGCGTGATCCCGGAGAGTATCAAAGGCTGCTGAAACTTGTTTAACCGACCGCAAGGGCTAGTATTTGTGGACATCAACCCAAGATGGGACCTGCCAAGAGGACCGGATGCGGTTGCGTTCGGGTTCGCTTTTCTGCATTCAAAACAAACGCTGTGTTCGACATCCTCGGCCCCGGTGATGAGCTTTCTGGCTAAGTGGCCGCTGCGGTAGGCCTCCCGGCCCGCCGTCCTCTCGTGGCGCTCGGCCGCGACGGGCTCGGACGCCTCCTCGTCGAGCAGCGCGTTGAGCGTCTCCTCGACAGTCTTCCTCACCAGATTCTTTATGTCCTTGCGCAGCGACTCCTCGTCGACTGATACGATGTTCGCAGGCATTGCCCGTGCCCCCCCCTTCGTCAACGATTTGTTATTTAGCCGCTAGAAATCATGTGACGGGGCGCGGGCCGTGTTCCGCTATGCGGTTGTCAATTTGCGAAAGAAATTATGCGTCACCATTGATGTGCAAGGAGTTTGATATGGATCTCGATAAGGTTAATGAAATTGCCACTATACCGGTGCTTGAAAAGGCATATGACGACCTTGTTCATCCCTCTGCGGAGTCGATAGGAAAAACGGTTAGCCTGGTTCCACGGACTGTTGCCATTTGGCTTTCCTCGTGGAATCGCTGGGTTGTTAATAGAGAGGAAAGCATCAAGCTGACCATCGATGCTATAGAGTCTCGTGTTGATAAGATTCCCGAGGAGCATCTTACCGAACCTCCGGCGCATATCGCAGTTCCAGCAATTCAACAACTCGCATATTGCTATGACAGCGAGGAATTACGAGGGATGTATGCGAATCTGTTACTTTCCTCGATGGATGATCGGACGGCAGAGTACGTCCACCCCAGTTTTGTTCAGCTACTTAAGGAGATTAGTCCCGATGAGGCTAATTTACTGAGTACGTTGACTGGCTCTGATGATGCTGAACACGCGTCTATTCCGCTCGTTGACTTAAGAATTGTCAGCGCAGACGAGCTAGTTCCAATTAAATGGACGCTAATCGTAGAAGGCTATAACGAGTGCTGTAAGGGTGTTTGCGAGTACCCTGATCAATCGCTGGTGTATCTGGGAAACCTGGATCGACTTGGCATCCTCAAGCGTTGTGATTATTATGCTGATGATGTTAAAGCTACGCTTGAAAGGTTCGAATCAAGCGAGGCTATCCAAAATGCGAAGGCGAAGGTTGAGCTTGAAGATGACAAGAAATTCGTTTTCCATCGCTGGAGCTACCAGGTAACCGATTTTGGGGCCAACTTTATTAAAACGTGTGTTTCGTGAAATGAGTTTGGTTGGAATGTGTTCGGGCAAGAGGAAGCCTTCGGTATTCGATTTAATTAAGGCGTTTATTGCTTGCGTTGTGGTGCTCTCTGTATTTTTACTAATAGTCATTCAGATCGCGTTTTCAATTGATACACCAGTTCCATGGCTGCATCCCGTATGGGACGCTAACGGCCTGCTTGGGTATCTTGGCGCGTTAGTGGGCTCAATTTCGGCGGTCGCGGTGCTGTATTTCTCGCTGCTAGCTGGTATAGAAGACCGGAATCATTCTGATGTGATGAACGTTCTCCCTTGTATTGCCTTAACCCGTTTGTCGGAAAAGCAACTATGTATGTCGAAGAACGGTTTCGCTCACGGTGTGTTTACCGAGGCTGATCCCAGGGACGATGAATACAAATCGGGTGCTTTGGACTGCGTTGATTGTCTGCTGATTGATGGCGGAGCCCCAGCTATTCCTTGCGACGAGAGTCCTGTGGACGAGCATGCCGCTAATCGTTATGTGGTGTCGAGCATGGGTGCTGGGCCAGCGGTTAATCTAAGGGTTGGGATTGCCAATAGAAATGAGTCGGCCCATTCTGGAACTCCGCGGATCGCTTGGTGCCAGACCCGACAGCTTCCTGTGGGAGGGGAGAGCGAGCTAGTTATCTATTTTGGGGGGCGAAGCAAAGCCGGTGATGGAGGCCGGCTATCGCATCCTCGTCATGTACTCGGACATATTTGGTAACCGCTACCTGCAGTATTTTCCAATGACTTTTGCTGGGCAGGATGATGTTCTCAAATGTACGGTGAAAAATTCCATTAATCGGATTGGCATTCCTTAGTTTCAGAGTATTTGGATTATTGCGCTAAGGGGTATTTGACGTAACAGTCATGTTCTGACGATTCTCCCAGCTAAACGCATTAATATGGAAACTCGAGCCAATCATCTCGAATGGAGACCTGATGATCGTCGCTAATAGAAAGCCGTGGCGTACGGCGTCCGAGCAGATCAATCACCTCAAATCTAGAGGTGTCCATTTCTCGCTGATGAGCGAAGACGATGCCAGAGTTTATCTGGAGAAGAACAGCAATTATTTTCGTTTTGCGTGCCTATCGGCTTGGGTTTCCTCAAGTTGAGGAAGGAAACCGCAAGGGAGAAGTATGCAAATCTAGATTTAAAGAGACAGTAGCGGCTCTATGCGTGGAAAGGTCTCTAATTGCAATACAGAAGCTCTTTGGGAGCTTTAAGGGCGACGCTTTCAAATAGAGAGTGTTGCCCTTTTTATGCGCGCAATGTATGACATGCTTGCCAGGTTCCAAGTGACGTTTCGTTTGGTTGATAACCAAGGGCACTTGAATTGGGGTATAGGGTTACCGTTCGATTCAAATTAATAGCGATGATTTATGAATCTATAATCAGTAGCCTATCTAATAGCGGTATTGACGCAGGTAACCTACGGGCCCCGCGTCCTGCGGAAAGGCGGCTATCCTTCTTGGGATGGTCGCCTTTCTTCATTTAACGATCCCCAATGATGGCAAAGCCCTTCTTATCTATTGACGATTGGGTCAGATTGCCTGTTGTCAGGGGAGTGGGTCGGTATGGCTCTTGACCGTGACCACCGCTCCGACACGATTGCCTTGATGAATGGCTGGTTCATGAAGGGGCTCAAAATTTGATTCGAGAGCTTAGCGGCATAGGATTGATGGACTCCGAGCTTTCCCTTAAAGTAAGCCTTGTGATGAGGCCTTGCGACGATACGTTCGGCTTGGTCTGTGGTAACCGCCGAAAGGCGGTTTTCGCGTTTAAGGGGCTGTTTACCGAGGGCATTTGTTCGTATCCGCTTCTTGGCAGTGGGCTTTTATCGCGAATTTCGGAAGTGCGGGGAAAAATCGAAACTTGCCGCGCGCACTCCGTTTTTTGCCAACAAAATCGCAGGCCGCAAGAGTCCAAACCCGGGGTCTAGTCGGCAGGTCCCATTTTTTTACCGCACTTCCGAGTTCGCCTGTCGATAATGTGCGGCGGCCTCTGGAATCTCCGAGAGCGTCGGCCTTTTAGCATAAAGCGCATCGCCCCCCCCGGGGGGCTTCTGGGGCACGTCTCTTCTGGTTAAACTGCTCAATTCTTAATGCTCACTGTGCTCAATTCTCGATGACCATTCGGACTACTTTTAAGTGGACATCAGCAGATTGAGTCGGGGAGGGGAGAGCTGAGGTGGATGAGGCGTATTTGTCCTGGCGTTATGTTCCACGCTTATTTGACCATGCGCTATACGGTAGCTTCAGCTTGCGGCTGTCTTGTGCTTCTTCGAGATTCCACATCGTACCTTCCAGGTCCGATTTATGTCCGCGCCAGTAGTTATGCTTTTAGCAATGCGGCACGAGTGAACTTGTTACAAGCCTCATGCTGTGAGCACGTTAACCAATCGGTCGTGAAGGCGAGGTGAGTATGAAAGGTAGAAACCAGCACGTTACGAAGCGGGCGGATGGCAATTGGCAGGTTAAGGGCGAGGGGGCGCGTCGCGCTTCCTTTGTTACGACGACCCAGGGCGAAGCTATAAAGCGCGGTCGTCAAATTAGTTCTAATCAGCACTCTGAGCTAATCACCCATCGTCCCGATGGCAGAATCCGCGCAAAGGATTCCCATGGGCACGATCCCTTCCCGCCGAGAGGATAGGGGCTTGACGCCATTGCGGCTGCGGGCATGGATTAGCGTGTCCGCAGCCGCAAACGCCTGCCGGAAGTATGCGGCAAATTCTGGAACCCCCGAGCACAACGGCTTTTCCGCATAAAGGATCCGCAGGCAGAAGCATTGCGGCATTCCGGAGTGCTCGGCATGCTAGGGATTTGCCGCATACTTCCGAGTTTTGGCCTTGTACCCTTTGCTCCACATACTGCAAACACTTGATTGATGCTATTTAAGGTCTATAATCAAATAAAAACTCTGAAATATCTTTTCAAAACAATGAAAGGAATTTTGAGGACGATGCTTTGCCAGTTTACCTTCAGGAACTATAGATCCTATCGCGACGAAACTGTGCTTTCCATGCAGGCAACATCGATGAGGGAGTTCGAGCGCTCCCTCATAGAGTGTCCTGACGGGCAGAGTTTCCTTCCGGTAGCTGCGGTTTACGGGCCTAACGCTGGCGGCAAGTCTAACCTGCTCGAGGCTCTTGACTATATTCGTTCGGCGGTGGCAAGGCCGATCAGATTGTTGTCTGCCAGCACTGATGCGCCAGAAGGTAACCGATCTTCGATACCCCGTTGCTCTGCGTTCGAGTTCGATGACGTGTCGGCTGCTAAGCCCACCGAGTTCGAGCTCTACTATCGCGCGGGTGAGCATGAGTACCGCTATGCCCTGTCCGTGCATGCGGACGAGATCGTGTCCGAAGGATTGTGGCGGCGCAAATTGGGGGCGTCACGCACGGCGATGCTGTTCGAGCGCGAGGGGACAGGGGTTGAGCTTGGTCCCACGTTGCGTAAGCTCGTGACGGCTGCGAGATTCAACCCGAGCCTGCCATACCTGTCGTTTCTCTGCATCAACTTTGACGCGCCGGTGATCAAAGAGGCCGCCAGTTGGTTTCTTGATGGGGTGTTCCTGAACTACAACAGCTCCTATCTGGAGCAGATGCTCGAACAGTTGCTCGACGAGGATGACTCACTCGAGATCACGCGTTTTCTGCGTGCCGTTGACGTACGTATCGATGGCTTTAGGGTTGAGAAAGCTCCGGAATGGCGCGGCCAGCGCGTCTTCGTAAAGCATGAGGTGGACGGCAAGGGCTATGAGCTGCGCCTGTCCGAGGAGTCGGCCGGTACTCAGAAGCTCATGGGGTTGGCGTCGTTTCTGCTGGCGGCGCTCGAACGCGGCGGTACCGTCGTTGTCGACGAGCTCGACGCCAAGTTGCATCCGAAGCTCCTGCGCTACGTGATTCTGCTGTTCAAAGATCCCGAAGTCAACAAGAGCGGCGCGCAGCTCATCTTCTCGTCTCAGGACGTGTCCACTATGCGAAACGATGTTTTTCGCCGCGACGAGATATGGTTTGCTGCACGCGGCGAGTGGGAGGCGAGCCAGCTATGGTCGCTCGCCGACATCCACGAGGCAAATGGTAACCTGGTCAGCAAGAACGCGGCATTCGACAAGCAGTACCTGTCTGGCCGCTATGGTGCCGACCCGTATCTCACGCGCATTGAGGAGTGGGATTAATATGGCCGCGAAAAAGTCGAGGGACTGGCACAGCGGCAAGCGCGAGGGACGCTCTCGCATGGTACAGATGACGCGCCATCTCGTGGTGACCGAGGGCAAGGAGACTGAGCCTCGATACTTTGAGGGCGTGCGCGCCGCGTTAGGCGCAGCAAATGAGCGGAAGGTTGCCGTAGTCGTTAAGGGGACTGGCAAACATACGCTCGACCTGCTCGACTTCGCCGTCGAACACTGCCTCTATGCGCCCGAGACGTTCGACCACGTGTGGCTCGTGTATGACAAGGATGACTTCCCTGCGTCCGACTTCGACGCGATGGAGCGTAAGTGCAACGAGCTCTCTGATGGTTCGAGGACCTTCCACGCGTTGTGGTCCAACCCCTGTTTCGAGCTGTGGTCGCTTCTGCACTTTCGCTACACGACCGCGCATATGTCCGCGTCCGACTGCCAGCATGTCCTCGCGCAGGAGATGTCGAAGAATTTGGGCATCGAGTACCGCAAGAACCTTGACGGGATGTTTGGGGCAGTGGATGATAGGCGAGGCGAAGCATTGCAGCGTGCTGGGCGCCTCGTCGCGTACCATAGGGAACTGGGTAACATTAAGCCATCTGCGCAAAACCCTTTAACTAAGGTTGGCGAGATATTTGATGTGATTGGACCGTATCTGGTTTGACGGTCAAGTTCGATCGGGCTTGATGGGACTGGAGATTCATGAAAGATGTTGTTTCGGGCTGCCTGCCGTCTTTAACTGGATTGACCTTTTGGGACCCGATAGGATACTAGGCCGAATCTAGCGGTATTGACGCAGTCAACCTACGGGCCTGCGTCCTGCGGGGGCGGCTTTTCTTTTGAATTGCCGCCCCTTTTCATCATTTGTATGGATGTAAGATTCGGTCTGTCAAAATTTACATCTCAATAAAGAAAAGGCGAAATTGCGTGCGATTTTCTGCTCGTATGTAACTTTACTGACGTGTTGTTGCTCAGTCTTAATTCGCTGTGGTTGCCGGTAAGGGATTGACCGGAATTGGGCTTTTCCCTATCCGCTCCGTCGCGAGTTCTACATCGAGTGCATCTGCAACATGATGCGCCCGTGGACCATCGTGAACTATGAGCGTGAGCCGTGGGTGATGGACGAAGGTACCGTGCGCATTACGTTTGACATAAACATGCACGCGGCGGTGGATCGCTGGCGTTTGCTCAACCTGGGCGGTTGAAATGATCCGCTGAGACCTTTCCGGTCGAATATTTTTCGGGCGAGGGTTGGGTATCATGGTGAAAGCGATTTCAACGACAGGGGTACTCGTGGTAAAGATGAAAGATGTGGCCGAGCTGGCCGGCGTTTCGAGCGCCGCCGTTTCGCGCTACCTCAACGGTGGGTATATCTCGGCGGATAAAGCCGAGCGCATTAAGCAGGTGATTGAGCTGACCGGATATGTGCGGTCCAGCCAGGCTCGCGCGCTGCGCACCGGCTCCACCAAACTCATCGGCGTCATCGTGCCCAAGATTAACTCGGAATCCGTTAGCCGCATTACCGCCGGCATTGGGCAGGTGCTTGGCCGCCGCGGGTACCAGATGTTGCTTGCCAATACCGACAACGCGGCCGATCGCGAGCTCGAATACCTCGATTTATTCCAAAACCACCCGGTCGATGGCATTGTGCTGGTGGCAACCATGATCACCGACGAGCACCGTCGGGCGATTGAGTCGTGCCACGTGCCCATTGTGCTGATCGGTCAACATGTCGAGGGCGTGGCGTGCGTCTATCACGACGATTACGAGGCCGCCTTTGAGCTGGGCCATGCGCTTGCGGGTCGCGTGGACGGCAAGATTGCCTACATTGGAGTTACCGAAGAGGACCGCGCGGCCGGTTATGACCGCCGTCGCGGTTTTGAGGCCGGCTTGCGCGCCGCGGGTAACCCGCTCGATGCCGCCTTGATTCGCCTGGGCTCGTTTACGCTCGACTCAGGCTATGGTGCAGCACGTGAACTGCTTTCCGTCGCTCCCGATGTTTCGTTTATCGCGTGCGCGACCGATACCATGGCGGCGGGCGCGCTTCGTGCCATCGATGAGATTCGCGGCGTAGGTGAGGGCATACACCGCGTGAGCGGTTTTGGCGACAACGCTTTTTTGCGCGCGCTGACGGGCGGCATTCCCACCGTGCATTATGGCTAACTGACCAGTGGCGTCGAGGCGACCAATATGTTGCTCAACACGCTCGATGGCGTGGAGGGGGAGAGCGGTCTCAAGACGCTCAAGCTCGGCCATCAACTTATGAATGTCTAGGCTTTGGGCATGTCTGCCTGCCTCTGAGTCGCCTGTTTATGCTTTAAAACTACCTTTCGCCGGCTATTTCCTACCGTTCACCCTACTATGAAAACGATTACATGCATATGAAACTGAAAACGATTACAGTGTAAGTGTCAAAGATGGCCGGGTGCACGTGCGCCCGTTGGAGGAAAGGGAAGTCATGGACTACCGTAAATCAGCCCAAGAGGTGCTCGACAACATCGGTGGCGCCGACAACGTTGTTTCGGCCGCACACTGCGCCACGCGTCTGCGCCTGGTGATTGCCGATAACGCCAAGGTTGACAAGGAGGCCCTCGAGAATATCGATGGCGCCAAGGGCGTCTTTGAGGCCCAGGGCCAGCTGCAGATTATTTTTGGCACCGGCACCGTCAACAAGGTCTACGAGGAGTTCATCGCGCTCAGTGGCGTCGAGGCTGCCACCAAGGCCGAGGTCAAGGAGGCCGCGGCGCAGCAGCAGAACATCTTTATGCGTGCCATTAAGGTGCTCGGCGACGTCTTTGTCCCCATCATCCCCGCCATCGTGGCTTCGGGCCTGCTGCTGGGCATTATGAGCGCCCTCAACTTTATGGCCTCCAACGGCTTTATCGCGCTCGACACCAATAACTTTATCTATAAGATCGCCGACCTGGTCTCGGGAACGTCCTTTGGCATTCTGCAGATCCTGATCGGCTACTCCGCCGCCAAGGCCTTTGGCGCCAACCCGTACCTGGGTGCTGTCGTCGGCGGTGCGTTCATCAACTCCTCGCTGCAGAGCGCCTACACGGTTGCCTCCGAGGGCGTTCAGACCATGGTCACCGTCATCCCCGGCGTGTACAGCTTTGAGTGGGTCGGCTATCAGGGCCACGTGATCCCCATCGTTATCGCCTGTGCCATTCTGGCCTTCCTCGAGAAGCGCCTGCACAAGATCGTTCCCGAGATGTTCGACCTCTTTGTGACCCCGCTCGTCTCGGTGTTCGTGACCGTGCTCGTGACGCTCGTTGCCGTCGGCCCCATCTTTGTCTGGGCCGAGAACGCCATCCTCGGTCTGATCCAGACCCTGCTGACCCTGCCCTTCGGCATCGGTTCCTTTATCGTCGGTCTGTTCTATGCCCCCACGGTCGTTACCGGTATCCACCAGATGTACACCGCCATCGACCTGGGTCAGCTCGCCCAGTACGGTGTGACCTACTGGCTGCCCATCGCCAGCGCTGCCAACATCGCTCAGGGTGGCGCCGCGCTTGCCGTTGCCTTTAAGACCCGCGATGCCAAGATCAAGGGTTTGGCACTTCCTTCGGCCCTGTCCGCCTTCATGGGTATTACCGAGCCGGCCATCTTTGGTGTGAACCTGCGCTTCTTTAAGCCCTTCATCGCCGGCTGCATCGGTGGCGGTTGCGGCGCCCTGGTCTGCGCGCTCACCTCGCTTGCCGCTTCCGGTACGGGCGTTACGGGTATCTTCGGTATCCTGCTGTGCCTGGCCCAGCCCGTGCAGTACGCGATCATGTTTGCGGTCGCCGCGCTGGTTTCCTTTGGCGTCTCGTTTGTCCTGTACAAGGACGAGCCCAAGGCTTCCGAGCAGGCCTAAGAGCTTTTGATTGAGGGGTGCCCGCGGGTTGTATGCTCGCGGGCGTTTCCCGTATCTGGTGTCGATCTCTGGCGCCTTGTTACTTTCGATCCGTTAGGACTTTGATATGTCTAATGCACTTGGCCGCGACCTTGCAAAGCTGGTTGCCGCTGTTGACGCTGCCGCCTCTGAGTGCGGCCATGGCGCGTATGGCCAGCGCTTCCATATTATGCCGCCGGCGGG
>ENA-OOXJ01001256-OOXJ01001256.1-human-gut-metagenome-genome-assembly--contig:-NODE-1256-length-17062-cov-1.903452_pt1 | contig 17062 bp, 19 predicted proteins | sample MGYA00241587_ERZ501343 | MGnify/ENA primary metagenome ERZ501343 (study PRJEB25962, sample SAMEA2042918) | human gut metagenome | biome: human gut; feature: human-associated habitat; material: faeces... | reverse complement strand
CCGCCGTTACAACGGTGATGCGGCGAGGGAGTTTGTCGATTTTCTGGAGGAGAACATTGACCTTGAAATGAACGAGCGGTCTATGCAGGTGTTTTCCAAGGATTTTTGTGACAAGTGTATTGCCGCTTATGGGAAAAATGGACCGAAAGACCGCGATGATCGTCAGTGGAAATTCCGTAAAATTAATAACAAACTGAAGGAGTTGGAACTCCAGTACCATCTTGAAAAGACCGAGAACGGCTGTGTACTGAAGGCTGGTGTTCCCCAGCTGAGCGGGGAGGTTTGCGAAGATGATGGAGAATAATGAAATCATCGAGGTAACGACGGTAGTAGTTGCCCTGAAGCTGATCGCTGAGCTTTACAAGCAGAACCTTATTCCTGCTCATACATATAAAGAAATTATGGAGAAACATGGCGGTCAATAGATAATTCTATGAGGAAAAATGAAGGGGGTGAACGGTGTGGGCGATGGATCAACGATAAATGTTGCTATCTATGGTCGCGTATCCACTGAACACGAAGAGCAAATGTCGGCCATGGAGAATCAGTGTGCATGGTATGAAAGCATCGCCCAAAATCATAGTGAGTGGAATATAGTTGAGCGATACTACGATAAGGGAATCACTGGAACAGCTATGCAAAAACGACCTGCATTTATGAAAATGCTGAACGATGCTAAATTGAGAAAGTTTAAGCTGATTATTACACGCGAGGTATGTCGATTTGCGAGAAATACTGTGGACACGCTTTCCGTCACGCGGGAACTGAAACGGGTCGGAGTAGGAGTCTATTTTATACAAGATGGAATCAATACGCTGGACAATGATGGAGAACTACGACTTTCCATCATGGCAACGCTGGCTCAGGATGAGAGTAGAAAAATCTCTGAACGGGTACTTGCTGGGCAGAAAATCAGCAGGCAGAAAGGTGTCTTATACGGTAATGGGAACATCTTGGGATACCGCAGAGAAAACGGAACCTATGTAATTGAACCAGAACAGGCATATACAGTTCGGAAGATATTCGAATTATATGCGTCGGGATTAGGGTACAAGAAAATCTGCGCTGAATTGATTCGTCTCGGATGCAAAAATGCGCACGGTGAGGTGAGTTGGAAAGTCGATAGAATTGGGAGAATTCTTCGTAATGCAACGTATAAGGGGTACATTGGTTATAATAAATCCCATAGCGACGGCTACTTAACACAGAAGCGCGTCAATCATAAACAGGAAGAATTCCAATATGTCAAAGGGAACTTTGAAGCCATTGTGCCAGAAAGCCTGTGGAATCAATGCGCAGAAATTCGCAACCAAAAAAGCGCCTCACGAATAGACGCAAATGGGCGTATGCAAAAATTTGGCTCTCAGGAACCGCAAGGTGTTTGGAAACAGAAGCTGCGTTGCAGCTGTGGATCTTCTTTCCGCAAATATCTTTGGCATAAGAATGCGAATGGAACAAAGACATATGGCTATGAATGTTATCGGCAGAAACGCAATGTCAGTGCAGCTTTTTTGAAAAGAAACCACTTGGATGTAAAGAATGTCTGTCAAACGAAAAGCATTCCCGCGTGGCAGCTTGATTTGATGGCAAAGAAGGTTTTTTCATACGTATGGAAGGACCAAAAGGATGCAGTTTTACTGGCTTGCAAAATGTTGGAGGAGTGCAGCCGTCAGGAAAAGAACAGTGAAAATGCGGTGGCAGACAGCATCTTAAAACGTATGGGGATGTTGGAGAAAAAGCTGGAAGGGCTTCGTGAAATGCGCGCACTTGGAGACATTACGCGCGAAGCGTTTCTAATAGATAAGCAGAAAGTTGAAGAAGAATGCAAAAAACTAAAGATTCAATTGCATGACTTGGAACAAACGGAACAAGGCAAGAAAAACAATGAGCTTGATATAAACGCAATTCGGCAGACGCTGAACCGCTGGATAGATACCTCTACGCTCACGATTTCCGAAGAATTGGTTGATGAATTTGTCCTGCAAATTGTAGTGGTAGACGATCAGACATTTAACTGGACATTGGATTTGACAGCGCCAAATCAAACACGGGCAAAACGTATGAAGCCGAGTGAAATTGCGTTGCTGCAATACCGTGAAAAGCAGACGGGCTGTGACAGCCAGTTGGATACCAGAATTACAGATCCACAGATGCTGCTAGGCTTTTCTATCACAGAGGCAGAAGCAGAGGAATATTGTCATGCGATCGGGATGAAGTTTTTTCGAAAGAAATGGGAAGATAAAACGGTAATCATCAGCATCTGAACAAGAAATACCCCCAACCGGCTAAGTCGGTTGGGGGTATGCATATCGCGATGCGTTTTTTAGAGCTTATTTCCCAGCGTTTCTGATCGCGGCCTGCGCTGCAACAGATATCACGAGGAAATCTCTCGGTCAACCATCTACGATATCGAACGACTTGATCCAACAAGTGTCATAACGATCGCTGTCTTCACTGAGACAGAATATCTGCTCATTGATTGTGCGAATCTTCATCAGAGAGGCATTTTGTGCGGCTTCTTCTGCGGTCATGTTGTAGAATGGCTCGTAATCGTACCAGCTAAGAGACTGGTCGGTAACATGGTAAAGATCATAGGTTACATTGCAATACATTCTGTTTTCCAGGTCTTCTTCAATGGAGCTTATCACAGCCACATAGGGATTGTAGGACTCGGGGGAATTTTCAAAATACAAAATATCCGCTGACAATCTAACTCCATGTGATTCATCCAGAACGCTGTAATCGGGCCGCAAACCAAAGAAATCGATTAGAACAACCGTCGCGTCACCGGCGGACATGGAATATATAAGTTTATCTTCTTTTCGGTAAAGATCGAGCTTTGTAGGATCGGTGGCCGCGAGATACCCAGCAGCGAAGAACAGAAGTTCGTCAAGACGGCTTGTTTGCAGCGAGGAAATACCAAACTGCGCCAACATGCTTGTCCTATAATTCAGTGCGTAGACTTCGCTGCTACTCAACTCGCTGACCATATTATATGTCCAGTTTTCATTTAAGAACTGCTCAAAAAGCCAGTCGTTCATTGTTGAGGGATTGGTAGTCCACTGTGACGCATCATATTTGCGAACAGGTGAAAATTTTAATGATTCATAAGAATCCATGTCGGAAGAGTAACCATCAAATGCTTCGATGGAAGTCAATCCGCCATTCTGATATACAATGAGAGAAAGCGTCGCTTGATAGCCATTGTCTTTAACCGCTAAAAGCGCATAATACGATGAAATCGGGCAAAGCTCAGTGTATGCGCCGTCGATCGAGCCAAGATACTGCGTGTCTCCGTCCTGAAAACTATAAACATCATATCTTGCGGTGGATTGAGACGTTCCGGTTTTAACAACCAACTCCGGATTATCATCAGCGGTCATATCGAACAATGCGTATGTAGCAGCTGGAAAAGTATCGGCTACTTCATTCAGGACATCTTCATACGATTTCCCTTTATAAATCGGTGAGAATGAATCATCTTGTGTGTCTGTTGTGTATTCGTTATAAGCAGGCGCAGAGACACTGGCAGAAGTATCGCTCTTGGTGGGAAGTTGCATATCGACGGCGGAAGAAGTCTTTTGCTGTTCGTTCGATGTGGCATCGACTGCGGTAGCCATAGTTGGAGTCTCGGCAGCAATATGTTTCTTCGCATTACATTGTACGAGAACAAACACACCAACGGCTGCCAGCAAAACAACGATACACACCTGAAGCGCAGGCATGACAGGCGTTTTTCCAATCGGCATGTGTTCACGGAAAATCTGCGGATGAAAAATTGTCCCTTGAATCGTAAGCGTGTTCCAGATTTTTTTGAGCTTGCTTCGGAAATATAGCAAGGCAGCACCAACCAGAATTGGGATCATGCAAAGATAAATATCCGCATCAAATGCGACAAGAAGAACTGCACTGACGATTATTAGAATGGCTGCGGAAATTGCCATGCAGAGATTCCATGATACATAAGCTACGGCTTTTTTGATGTTGCCAGGCGTGCAGTTCGTGACTGCGTTCAAGTACTTGGAGGAACTGCTGGTTCTGCCCTTTTCTTTGATGTATGCAATTGCAGCATCCTTTTGTGATTGATCTTCAATATTTGTTTTCAAATACAGGTTATCAAATATCTCTCCGTCTTCTGCGGACCAGATTTCCTCAATTCGCCCCTGTACCTTTTTCAGGTACAGTTCTTTTATTTTTTCCTGCGCCGGATATGCTCTGATTTTTTCCAGCATTGCGTCGCAGGTTTTTTCGTCTGCATGGGTGTAGTTTGTGCAGAGTCTGGCAACGCAATCGCTTTCCAATTGGTCAAGTGTAGTACTTTGCTGTGCGCCCATGACGCTCATTTTATAAAGAATTTGCTTTTTAGCAGATTCTGCGGCGGGGGTACTGGCCCTAGCCTCTTGTGTGTATTCAGGGGCAATAACGGCCTCGACTTCTTCGGGGGTGAATTCGACATGATACTCTGCGCCGAGCTGCCAGATTAGGTGCTTCTTGATGATAGCCTGTTTGTTCTTTTCGCTTGCGGTATAATCACGTATCCTATTTAGAATTTCATCACAGGAGGCGGCGTTTGCCGAGTAATTTGCGACAACACGATCCAGGCAATCTTGTTCCAGTTGATCGAGCGTTTCACTTTCTGATAGCCCCATTTCGTCCATGAGCGAGAGAATACGTTTCCGTGCTGCCTGTGCTTTGCTCTCGTCTGTTTTTGCGTCCGCAGTGTATTCTTGTGATAAAATGCTCGTTATGGTGTCCGAAAGGCTAATACCAAAGCTTTTTGCAATTGTTAGAACATTTTTACGCTCCCGGCGATAATTCAGAAAAATGTATTGGAGCAAGTCAAATGAAGCTGGATCCTGCTTAAAAGCTTCCAGCAGCAAATGTTGAGCTTTATCCGGGAAGCGCTTTGCATTTTCCAGCAGAGCTTCCGCGCGATCCGAATCCGAGAATACGTCGATGCAATGGGGTTTACGCTCATTTACAATTTGAATATGTGCCGAAAATGTTGAACCAAGGCAATCGGCAAGAGCAGCGCACAGACAGTTGAAGGTTTCTTCATCTTTATAGATGGAGTACTTTGAGCTTGCTGCGGAAAGAGAGGATCCGACATTTCCAAATGCATTGACGACACTATGACCCATGCCAGTAACCGCATTGATGGCGCCGGCTGTTGCCATTCCTTTCAGTGCGCCGCCAAGCCCGAATCCGCCGCCAACAACTCTGCTCCGGTTTTGCTTACGCGATTCACGATATTCGATTTCTGCATCCTTAGCATCATTAACCTTCTGTATCAGGCCTTTGAATCTTCTGCATGCTGTTTGTGCGGGCTCCAGAACCATGCAGTTGTCTCGGTATGTTTCTTTTCCGACATCATAAATCTCCAAGTCAAGAAGCTGCTCGTAGAGCGGACCATCGACATACTTACTGATGAGACGATCCGCTTCTGAAACATAGCCCTGTAAAACCTTCTCAATAGAACCACAGGCATGATACCATGTCGTGAACTCTGTCGTTGTTGCGAAAAGGGCATTGATGTAGGCTGATACCAGCCGAGAATAGCGATCCTGAGCTTCAGAAAAAGATATTTGCTGCCCAAAAAGAATGTATGTACTCACGCATATCCCTCTTTCCCTATATTTCCTGATTACAATATAGCGTATATACGATATATTTTCAACAATTAGATACGCAAAATATAATCTAACGAAGCGTCGTCATTCCAAGTAAAATATATAATAGTTTTATTGGGAGGACGGGATATGCAGAATTTTGCTGTGATTGCACGGATCCAAGAGTTGTGCAATGCACGAGGCTGGACATACTATCGTCTTGCCAAAGAAAGTGGAATCACGTATTCAACGCTTAGCACGATGCTGAACAAAGAGAATATGCCATCTATTCCAACGTTGGAAAAGCTTTGCAAGGGTTTTGGCATTTCGCTGTGTCAGTTTTTTGCAGATGATAATGGTTGGGCGGCATTGAGAGAAGATCAGAAATTGTATATAGCGCAGTGGGAGCAACTTGATGAAAAAAGCAAAATTGCAGCAGAGCGTTATATTACCTTTTTGCTCCACGAACAGCAGGCGCAGGAATAGATATAAAATACGAGGGATATAGGAACATGACTCCTATATCCCTCGTTTCTATTTCAATCCTGTTTGCTCAAGCACATACTCGCGCAAAGCATCTCTTGGAATGAGCCAGTTCCTTCCGTTCTTATACGCTTTGAGTTTACCGTGGTTCAGCAATTCATAAATCGCATTCTCGCCGATCCTGAGGGCTTCTGCGGCCTCCTCCGGTGAAAGGATATCCGAGTAATCCTCAAACATTACACGGCCTCCTTTGCTGCTTTCTGCAGCCGGCGGATGGTGCAGGCTTCCGGGTCTGCCGTGCATTCTTTGCACAGGCAGCCGCTGGGAAGCGCGGGTCGCTCTTTGCGCCGGCGGCGTTTATGCTCAAACAGGCCCATTTGCTCTATCTGTTGGCAGATAGCAGGCTCTCCGCGCCGGAGCTCCAGCGCAATTTCGCTGATACCAAAACCCATGTTGAACAGGCATTTCAACCGCGCACGGTCTTCATCGCGCCAGTAATCTCCTTCGTGGGCGGGCGGTTCCAAACCGGTCCGCTGCTTGATTAAATCTTGTCTATCATAATCGTTCATGATAAAAACTCCTTCTTTGTTTTTTACCATGATGTTCCCTTATTTCTCCGGAAAACTGCGTAAAAATCGCTGATTTCAACCACATATTATCGCTGTGAAGCCGTCGGATGCAGATGCGTCCGGCGGTTATCTTTTTATCTGGAGGAAAACGACTATGCGAGACTACCATGGATGCAGCATCTGCGGACGGAAATTCCCAGAAGATGCGCTGACGCTGTTTGCGGGAGATTACTTCTGCGAGCACTGCCTTGACGAAGAAACCGTTGTCTGCTCGGACTGTGGGGAGCGGCTTTGGAATGACGCCAATGCCGGTTCGCGGACGCATCCGCTCTGCCAGCGATGCTATGACAGCCATTACACAAACTGTGAACGCTGCGGGGAACTGATCGACTGCGAGAATGCGTATTATCTGGGAGACGGTGAGGACTATCCCTATTGCGAAAATTGTTATCATATTCTGAAAAATCAGGTCATTCACAACTACGATTATCGCCCGGAAACGATTTTCTACGGAGACGGGCCACGATACTTCGGCGTGGAGCTGGAGATCGACAAGGGCGGCGAAATCGGAAGCAACGCGGAGCAGATTCTTACCATTGGAAACCGGGAACGGGATTTTTACTACTGCAAGCATGATGGCAGTCTGGATGATGGGTTTGAAATCGTCAGCCATCCGGCAACGGTGGAATATCATTTGACGCAGCTACCGTGGAAGGCAGTCATGGCGGAAGCGGTTTCGCTCGGCTATCGTTCCCATCAGGCCTGTACCTGCGGTCTGCATATCCATATCAGCCGTCTTGCGTTCGGCAGAACGGCGGCGCAGCAGGAAGCGGCCATCGCAAGGCTGCTTTACTTTGTGGAAAAGCACTGGAACGAGCTGCTGAAATTCAGCCGCCGGACAAACCGGCAGTTAGAGCGCTGGGCGGCGAGATACGGCTACAAGGACACGCCGAAGGAAATGATGGATCACGCCAAGAGCTATCACTATGGTCGATATACCTGCGTGAACCTGACAAATGAAGACACCGTGGAGATTCGTATTTTCAGAGGTACGCTCAAATACAACACGCTTGCTGCGACGATCCAGTTGACGGATCACCTGTGCGATGTGGTGACATGCCTGAACGATGAGGAGCTTCGTGCGCTTTCGTGGTCGGATTTTATTGCAGGCGTAACGGAACCGGAGTTGATCCAGTATCTGAAGGAGCGGCGACTGTATCTCAATGAGCCGGTAGAGAGTGAGGTGGAGCTGTAATGTGCTGCCTGTTTGGATTTTATGATTACGGCGGAACGCTTTCCGCAAAGCAGAAGAACAGGATCATTTCCGCCCTTGCCATTTCCAGTGAGATCCGTGGAACAGATGCGACCGGAATCGCATATCGAACCGGGACGAAGCTCTGTATCTACAAGCGGCCATTTCCCGCCCGGTGGATGCGCTTTCGGCTTCCGGCAGAGGTAAAGGCGGTAATGGGGCACACCAGAATGACCACACAGGGCTCCGAAATGCAGAACTGCAACAATCATCCCTTTTATGGGGTCGCAGACGGCAGCGCATTTGCACTGGCACACAACGGTATTCTGAGCAATGACAAGCTGCTGCGCTTGGAAAAGAAGCTGCCTGCTTCAAGAATCGAGACAGACAGCTTTGCAATCGTGCAGCTTCTGGAACAGGCAGGAACAATCGATCTGGATACGCTGCGCATAACATCGGAGCTGCTGCGCGGCTCCTTTACTTATACGGTGCTGGACGACCATGAGCGCCTTTATATCGTGCGCGGGAACAATCCGTTCTGCCTGTACCATTTCCCAAAGCAAGGAGTATATCTGTACGCTTCCACAAAGGAGATCTTAAACTATGCGCTGTCCAGCATTCGGAAAAGCCTGCATGGCCCGGTAGAAGAAGTTGCGGTTCGGGAAGGGGACATTCTGTGCCTGCTGCCGGATGGCGGGCGCAGCAGAGGCACCTTCTCCGTGCGGCATCTGTATGACCTCCGCGCATATGACTGGCCGCTGTCCGGTGTGCAGAGCACCAGAGTCCAAAAGGTTTCCGGCGGCAGCTATGCCCGTGAACTGAAAAATCTGGCCTGTGCATTCGGATATACCCCGGAGGATGTGGATACATGGCTGGGCAAGGGATTGCAGCCGGAGGAAATTGAGGAGTGTTTCTATTATGGGGAGATATAGGTCAATAGGGTCGGGCGGCCAGCGGCATATATGTCAAAAGTGGAAAACCGACGCTATTGGGAGAGCATTTCTGTATCCCATATGGGTACACCCTATTGACACAGGAGATTTCAAATGAAGGTCGGCTATATCCGGGTCAGCACCCAAGAACAGAATACCATCCGGCAGGAGGTGCTGATGCAGGCGCTTGGCGTGGAGCAGGTTTTCATTGATCGCATGAGCGGTAAGAATCTGGCCCGCCCGGAGCTGCAAAAGCTGTTGGCCTTTGTGCGGACCGGCGATTGCGTCATTGTGGAGTCGATCAGCCGGTTCGCGCGGAATACAAGAGATCTTCTGGAGCTGATTGAGCGGCTTCAAAGCAAGCAGGTACAGTTTGTTTCTAAAAAGGAAGCTATCGACACTACGACGCCGACGGGGAAATTCATGCTGACGGTGTTCGGCGCAGTAGCAGAGCTGGAACGGGAATACATTCTCCAGCGCCAGAGAGAGGGCATCGCCATTGCGAAAGAAAACGGCGTCTATAAAGGCCGAAAGCCGATTGTATGCGCAGGCTTTGACAGTGTACTCATGTTATGGCGCCGCAGGGAGATTACCGCAGTAGAGGCACAGAAACGGCTGGGACTGTCTCCGAGCACATTTTACCGCAAGGTCAGAGAATACGAGAAACAAATCGGAAAGGAGGAAGAAACATGATCTGGTATGTATTGGGTTTCCTGCTCACAGCGGCACTGCTGCTGATCGGCGGCATGGACTATGCTGTAAAATGATTACATGGGCAGCAGTTGCAAAAGCGATTGCTGCCTTTTCAAAAGGCGTGTTGTTAGCGCTGGAGCTGTTGGGATATGACAGCTCCAATTAACAGGCTGCGGGAGCGGCATAGGCCAACCATCGCAGCTTCAATTTAATATGGGAGGCGTCTGCGCAATAACCATGATTTCTATTCCGGGTTATCCTTTACCGGATAGACATAGGTGCCGAATAAAGCGGCAATGTCATTCAGATACCGGAGGAAATCATAGTAATCCTTCTTTTTCCCGGTATAGCGGGTTCCGTCCTGAAACGAGATCATGTTCATAACAAAATGAATATGAATGTTTTGGGCATCCTCATGGACGCTGTAGAGGATCTGATAGCGTTCGGCGTAAAACCAGCATGCCTGCTGTGCAAACTGATTGGCATGCCAAGCGTCCCGAATCTCATCCTTTTCAAAGCTGATGATCCAGTGCCGCAGGCGAATGCCATGATCCTGCCGGTAGGCATGCGATACGATCTGCATCTGCTCTGCCGCAAGCTGCGGCAGAACGCCGAAGCCGTCAATGAAATTGCCCGGCGTCTTCATGGGCTTGATACAGTAATGGATCAAATCTGCATAAGCGTCTTCGTCAGCATACTTCTGCGGAACAGAAATCACTTTAAACACTGCCATGCTTCTGCCTCCCAATTCAAAAAAGCGTTACGAGCATCTTTGTCATGAATCTCATGCACAATAAGATTGTGACGACAAAGCTGAGCGGAGATTTTCTGAATGCGTATCTTCAATATTTCAGCCTCCATATCTGCCCGAAGGGAGCGTTCACGAATCAATTCGCTCAGAGAACAACCGGCAGCCTTTGCTTCAGCACGAAGCCGCTGAGCATCTTCTGTTATATATCTAATTGTAATTGCCTCTGATGTTTTTATTTGATTATCCATGTTACAATCTCCTATTTATGTTTTTTGTGTACCTTGTACGCTTCCGCCAGAGGAAGTGTTTTGTATGACACTTCCTCTGAGTCCTAATATTCTGTTCTGTCATGATTAAACTTTAATACGCATTTTTTCACATGATAGGAGATCATTATTTTTTACAAAGCATAGAACACCTTGATAATGCGCAGCCGAGCTTGGTTCGCGTAAATTATCTGCGCGAGCACATTCCCATCATCGACACCATCCGGCAGATCATGCTGGGCGTGGGCTGGGCGCTGCTCATCGGAAACCTTGTCTTTCAGGCCACGCGTGGCATGGCAGCGGGGCTCGGCTTCGACGCGGAGGACCCGAAGCTGCTGTTCACAAGGACGTTTGCATTTTCCTTTCTTCTGGTGGCAAGCCCACAGATCTGCGAGCTGGGGCTGAACATGACCTCGACCGTCATTGAGCTTCTGCAAATGCCGGACGCCGTGGATATTACATTCGCGGATGAAGCCTCCTTCGGCGGTCTGACCGGTTCTTGGCTGCTTGTCGTGATTTGCGGCATTATCGTCATGTTTCAGACGTTCAAGCTCATTATGGAGATGGCGGAACGCTATTTTATTCTCGCCGTGCTGACGATCACCTCACCGCTGGCCTTTGGCATGGGCGGAAGCCGGAATACGTCGGACATTTTTAATGGCTGGTGCCGGATGTTCGGCTCCATGTGTTTGCTCATGGCGACGAACGTGATGTTCGTCAAGATGCTTTTATCTGTGCTGTCGTACTATCCGAGCGGCCTTGACGTGCTGCCATGGATGGTGTTGGTCGTTACCATCGTCAAGGTAGCGAAAAAAGCGGACAGCATCCTTGCGCGCATCGGCCTGAATCCTGCCATGACGGGCGATCCATTAGGCCGCGGCTTCCCCGGCGCGATGACAATGATGGTCGTTCGCTCAATGGTGTCCAATGCAGCGCATACCATCGGCAGGAACGGCAATCAGCCGCGCAGCGGCAGCGGAAATTCCAAGCCGAATGCACCGACCGGACCGCGCTCTGGCGGTGCTGGCAGCGCTTCCAATGTCAATGCGCCCTCGCACGCAAACGGCTATCATCATAGCACGTCTGCGCAGCAAAACAGCGCGAATCCTGCATTCAATCAAGAATCTATTTCGGCTCAGACGGTTGCTGCACAGACGGATACCGTACAAACCGCCGCCGAAAAGATGGCGGGCGCATTCCCACAAGCCGCGCCTGCTGGCACCGGCAAGCAGCCGAACTCCACGCGCAAAACTGCTGTGCCGCCCGGCACCAGACGTGCACCGGACCACGTGGCAGCGCCGAAGAACCATGCAGCGCCCACGGCAGCAAAAACCTCGCCCGGTGCGCCGTACCATCCCGCAGGAGCTTCGCAGCCCATCATGGGCGGCGCGGGCACGCAGAACACGCAGCAGGAGCAGACCGTACATTCCCAGTCGGAATCCCATCCACGCAGCAACGCATCGGTGCAGAATCATGCTGGCACGGTTTCGTTCGGTGCGGCAGGAAAAACGGCAGGCCAAAATCCACTGCGCAGTACTGTTCAGCCGAACGGCAGCGCAGGAAAATCGTATCACAGCAGCAATGCACAGGGGCAGACGATGCAGACCGAATCCGCGCAGCAGTGCAGCACCTTTGTGCAGCCGACTGATACACAACGCGGAGCGCCCGGAATGGCAGCTGCTCCAAATGCAATGCCGAACAATTCTGTTTTGCCGTCTGCCACTCCGCGCAGCCCGGCACAGCCTGTCGGCAGCGCAGGAAAAGGTCAGATGCAGTCTGCGCATACAGAAACGACGCAGCAGCGCAGTACCTTTGTGCAGGCTCCGAACGTGGCAGGCGCGCAGCCAGCAGCAGAACATCCAGCTTCTCCTGCTTCTCCGCGATCCGGTATGGCAGGAAATCCGTCTGTGCCGCACAGCAGCACGCCGCCAATTCCCGCGCAAAACGGTGTGGCAGGAAAACAGCCAGATTCTCATTCCGCACCGGCCCGCGATAGCGCAGGAACTGGTGCGCGGCCACAGCAACCGGGCAGTCCGCAGAATACGCCAGCGCCCGGTACAGCAGGAACGCAGCGCACGTCCATCGGCGGGCGTTATACCCAACCTGTGCAGCAGACGACGCGTGTTTCCGCGAATGGAAACACCCAGATCACGCAGCAGAACCATGTTTCAGCCCAGCAGTCCGGCGGCACGGTGCAGCCGACCAGCGGAACGCGCATGGATGGCCGCTCCACAAATCGGGAGCATCCCGCACCTACAACGCCGGTATCTCCGGCAGCGCCGTCTTCCAACCGCGAAGCCGGTGCATCCCCGCGCCCGACCGCGCGGCCTGATGCAGCGCGTCCAGCAGAACAGCGAGCTTCGCAGCGCCCAATTCCCGCGCAAGGCGGCAGCACAGAGAAGCCAACACCGCAGGCTGTCACACATACGGCTTCTGTTTCCGCAGCTTCTTCCGAACGGCAGAGCAGAAAACCGGCAACTATGGGCAGCATGACCGCACCGGCTCCGGTATCGCAGGAATCGCGCGGGCCGCAAAGAAGCACGGCAGCGGAACCTTCCGCCAAGCGTCCGGCACCGCAGGAACGCAGGGTCGGTACACAGCCGGAGCCGCAGAAGAAGGAGCAGACACTCTATCATCGCCCCGGTACCGCAGGAATCGCGCCCACGGCAGTTGGGATCAACACGGAAGCAGTACCGGCGGCGCAGAAGCCCGCTGCGGAAAAGGCGGCAAAGAAACCGTTCGTTCCGCTGACCGGCAGAACGCCGGAATCTATTCCGTCGCATCTCGATCTACATGAAGCCTCGCAGAAGACGACGAAGCGCCCGCAGGAGAGCAAGCCGGAGGTGGCATCGGATGAATGACCAGAACCGCCGCTCCGCTGCGGAGGTCATGGCGAATGCGGCACGCGTGGTCAAGGCAGCTGTCAACATCGTGCGGGCGGCGATCGCAGGAGGGCTTCACGGCGCGGCTGCCGCCGCTGCGAAGGAGCTCTTGCCAACAATCATCAAGTTTGCCGTCGGCGTTCTCATTGCCATTATCGTGATCCCAATGTTCGTGATCTCTGCCATGCCGAATATGTTTTTTGGATACGAAACGTCCGAAAAGGACCCGCAGATCACCATGCGGGAGCAGGCGCTTTCCATCGGCGGCGCGTATCTGTCGTTGGAGGACTTTGAAAAGACGCAGCAGGACGCCATCATCACCGGCGAAGCTGCCGCGTATGAGAATCAGGGCGTCACGATCGATGAGATCCGGGTTTCCAGCAAATTCGATGAAGAAGATCTCTGCTGGTACATCGCTATCAACTCCGTCGCCCACAAGCAGGATTTGTCCGAAATGAAGCCGGAGGAGATCCAGTCACTTCTGATCTCCAATCTCAAGCACACGACGCGGCTGGAATCCTCCGGCGACCAGACTGTCCTCCGCATTATCTTTCAACCGCTCGATAAAGACAAGCTCATGGATGATCTGGGGTTCGATGAGGACACCAAAACGTGGGCGGGTGCGCTGTTCGAGACGATCTATGAGAGCGACGCGCTGGGTAAATACAAAGATAAATTTGAAGCCTACAAGCCAAATTACGCTGGCGATACCGGCTACACCGGCCCGACCGAGCCCTCGCCCGGCGGCGGAGGCGGCGCGGAGAGCGGCGGCAGTGCAGACAACACCATTGATATCTCCGGCTTTACAAATCCGCATACAAAAAACAACCATGATCTCGCCGCCTATGCGATACAGGCGTGGGAGCATGGCTGGGGCTATGTGTGGGGGACGTTTGGAACCGTCCTGACGGAATCCATGCTCCAATACAAGCTGGAGCAGTATCCGGACATCGGCGCATCGGAGGCATTTATCCGCGAGCACTGGCTCGGCCGACGTACAACAGACTGTGTTGGCTTGCTGAAGGGTTATGGATGGCTGAACCCTGATACGCTGACCATTGACTACAACACAAACGGGATGCCGGACTACAATGCCGACCGGATGTATGCGTCTGCCAAGGAAAACGGCACCGAGTACGGCGGTATGGACACGATGCCCGATATTGTCGGTCTTGGTCTTTGGAAGCAGGGACACTGGGGCGTCTACGTCGGGAACGGCTATGCCATTGAAGCGATGGGCACGCAGTACGGCGTGGTGCGCACAAAGGTCGAAGGCCGCGGCTGGCAGGGCTGGTGCAAGATCCCATACATACAATATGACGAATAAAGGAGGGGCCTATGAAGGTCAGAAAATTCCGCATTCTCCGCCTGCGGCACCATGTCAGCATGGTAGAGCTTGGCCGGGCCTGCGGCGTATCCGCGCAGCGGATCAGCGAGCTGGAACTGAGCGAAAACAAGCCGTCGGCGGAGACTGTACAGAAAATCCAAAGCGGCTTTGAATCTATCATAGCCCAACGCGGAGAGAAATTGGGCTTGCTGCGGCAGGACTATGATTCCTGCAAAAATTCGCTGATGGAGCGCGTGGGAGAGTACGAATATGAGCTATGAAACCTATCATATCCCCGTAAATTTTACGGACGCGGGCAAGCTGTTCGGCGTGTTTGAGATCCGCAATGCGGTCGAAACCGTGCTGCTGTGCATTCCTATCCTCTTTCTCTGTCTGGCGCTTCTGCCGCTGACGCTTATGCCGAAGATCATCGTCACGATGACGATCCTCGTTCCCGTGGGCGGTTTTGCGCTCATTGGCATCGGCGGCGACAGCCTCACCAGATGGCTCAAGGCGTGGATAAACTGGCGCAAGCACCGGCGCATGATCTTTTACCGCGGGGAGGTGCGTCTATGAGCATGAAGGACGCCATTTTCGGCACAGCCGCGCCGTCCAGTCACGGCGGCGCGACCTATCGTGACAGCATTCAGGCGTGGCTGCCGGTCAAGAACATCATTGGCGGCGTGGTCATCACGAAGGACAATCGGTTCATCAAAATTCTTGAGGTGCTGCCGGTCAACTTCTATCTGAAATCCCCGTCTGACCAGCAGAACATTATTACGTCCTACGCAGCATACCTCAAAATTGCGCCGGACAGTATGAGCTGCGAGGTGCGCACACTTCCGCCGGACACAAGCGAATACGTCGAGCAGATGCGGCAGTTCCAGAAAACCGAGGAAAGCGAAAACTGCCGCGCGGAGATCGAGGACAATATTGAGAAGATCGGTCTCGGCATTGCCAGCGAATCCATCCGGCATCGGTTCTTCCTCGTGTTCCAGTACGAAGCCAAGATGCGCGCCAAGCGCAACACCGTCAAGGGCATCATTCAGCGTCTGAACGAAGAAGCAGATACCGCGCGGCGCTATCTGGATATCTGCGAATTGGAGGTCTTAGAGCCGCGCTACACGGATGATTTCGTGCTGAAGCTCCTGTATGAGCTCATCAACAAGGGCACGAGTCTGCGCGTCAAGCTCCCGGAAGGCGTGTTCGATATGACGACGGAGGTGCATGGGGTGTATGGAGAATAAAAGAAAAGAGGAACGGATTCGTCCGTTCCTCAAAATATCACCATGCAGGCTGCCCCGTTGCGATCAGACTGTCCAAGTCCATATACGCATTTTCAATCGCTTCGACATGATACAGGTCGTACATTTTATAAACGAAATCTGTAAGCCCTTTTTCGTCCAACGTTTTCAGCACGTTGCCTGCTGTCGTGTTCTTATGCTGGGCGTAGCTTTCCAGCAAATATGTGAAAAATCGAAACTCCTTACTCAATTTCATCACCCCGTAAATACAGAGAATTTCGCGGATCACCGGTAGCCTGCTCCGATTCCCACATGTCAAAAATCGCAAGCGGGCTGAAATGCCAGAGCCGCAGAGCGTTGTCTGATAGCATTTCATGTGTTTTAGAAGACAGAAACAGCCGAAGCGCATCCATATCGGATATATTGCGGCTTTTTGAAATCAGTTCCGCCACTTCTGAATCAATGTTCTGAAGGATTGGCGGCAAAGTCCTGTTATTCATAGGTGTTTCCTCTTACATAATGAAGCATGGATAAGCCTTTCCAAGTCAGAAACGCATACTGGTCAGCCAGCTTCTGCGGCTTCAAAAGAATCAAGGCTGTTTCCTCGTTTATGATTCCGGCCATGTAATCGCTGATGACCGGCATCGTGTTATCATTTGCCACCGGGCCGATCACAATATCATATTTTTCACCGCTGTAAACACTTTTGCGATTATCTGTCACATACCGGAGCCATTCTCCCTCTGCGGACGGAAAACGCAAAACGGAGAGCACTGATGCCTTTGCGTCGTCAAATTCATAGGCCGACACAGTCGGGATACCTTTGCCGCGGCGAAGTGCTTGCAGCTTTGCCCAGCGAATGGCCTGCTCCTCACTGGATGTCGTATAGAACCCTGCACCAAAATCCAACGCACGGTTGGAAACGATGATTTGTGGCTCTGTAACTGCTATATTGCTGCCGTGATAAAGAATCATAACGCTCACCTCTCTTGCTTCTGATTCTATTATATCCAAAACCCAAATAATTTCAAGGAGTGTGATCCACTTGAAAAAG
>ENA-OOXJ01001254-OOXJ01001254.1-human-gut-metagenome-genome-assembly--contig:-NODE-1254-length-17084-cov-4.615597_pt1 | contig 17084 bp, 6 predicted proteins | sample MGYA00241587_ERZ501343 | MGnify/ENA primary metagenome ERZ501343 (study PRJEB25962, sample SAMEA2042918) | human gut metagenome | biome: human gut; feature: human-associated habitat; material: faeces... | reverse complement strand
AACGGTGCCGGCAAGTCCACCCTCATGAAGATCCTCGCCGGCCTGGAGCCGCCCACTACCGGCACGCGCGACCTGGGCACCAACGTGGGCGTGGCCTATTACGCCCAGCACGCGCTCGAGGGCATGACCGAGTCCAACACCGTCCTGCAAGAGATCGACACCGTTACGCCCAAGTGGACCGTGCCGCAGCAGCGCAGCCTGTTGGGCGCCTTCCTGTTTAGCGACAACGATTCCATCGAAAAGCAGGTACGCGTCCTCTCCGGCGGCGAAAAGGCGCGTTTGGCCCTGGCCAAGATGCTCGTGGCCCCCGAGGCGCTCCTGTGCCTGGACGAGCCCACCAACCACCTGGATATCGACTCGGTGGACATGCTCGAAAACGCCCTGCAAAACTTCCCCGGCACCATCGTGCTGATCAGCCACGACGAGCACCTGGTGCGCGCGGTGGCGAACAAGGTGGTGGACGTGCGCGACCACAAGGTCACCGTCTACGAGGGCGACTACGACTACTACCTCTACAAGCGCGAGGACCTCGCTGCCCGCGCCGCCGCCGAGGACACGCGTCGCTTTTCATCCGACGAGGTGTTCTCGCGTGTGAGGGAGCGCATTGATTGACATAGGAAGGTATAAGCTGCGTATACTCCCTCTGTTCGAGGAGGACTTGTAGTCCCTCATATGAACCAAAAACAACGCCGAGAGGCCAGCGAAAGCTGGCCTCTTTTATTTTGCACGAAAAGGAGAAATACATATTGAAAACACTCATAATAACCGAGAAGCCCTCCGTTGCGCAGGCTATTGCCGCGGTGGTCGGGGCTATGGCACGTAAAGACGGATACTTCGAGGGCAACGGATATGTTGTCGGCTGGTGCCTTGGGCATCTGGCACAGCTCGTAAGTGCCGAGGCCTACGACCCGCGGCTAAGTCGATGGCGTGTATCCGACCTGCCCATACTGCCCCATGACTGGCGCTACAGGGTGCCACAGGATAAGCGCAAACAGTTTGGCAACTTGCGTTGGCTCATGCTCAGTGATGACGTCTCTCAGGTCATAAACGCCTGTGACGCCGGACGTGAGGGCGAGCTCATCTTCCGCAACCTCTACGACCTCACGGGCTGCACCAAGCCCATACTGCGCCTCTGGCTCAACTCTATGGAGGAAGCCGAGATACGCCGTGCCCTCGGTGATCTGCACCCCGGTTCGGACTATGACAGGCTCTTTGCCGCCGCACGCTGCCGTGAGCGCGCCGACTGGCTAGTCGGCATCAACGCCACGCGGCTGCTCTCCGTCACCTACCATCGCACCCTGAACACAGGCCGTGTCGTTTCGCCCACGCTCGCCATGCTCACGCAGCGAGAGGCAGACATCGCGAGCTTCGTTCCCGAAGCCTTCTATACCGCCGAGCTTCACCTCGGAGATTTTTCGGCCGAGAGCAAGCGATTCAAAGGCCGAGGTGAGGCTGAGTCAGCCGTGATCTCGGCCAGCGGCAAGTGCATCGTTACATCCGTCAGCACCAAGGAGAAGTCCGAAAGCGCCCCGGCGCTCTACGACCTGACCACGCTCCAGCGCGAGGCCAACCGCGTCCTCGGCTACACAGCCCAGCAGACGCTGGACTATGCGCAGAGCCTCTACGAAAAGCGCCTCTGCACCTATCCTCGCACGGACAGCCGTTTCCTCACGGATGGAATGGCAGACGGCGTGAAGTCCCTCGTCCTCTGCGCGGCGGGCATATGCGGCCTTGAGACGCCGTTTGCCGTCTATGCTGAGCAGGTCTGCGACAGCTCCAAGGTCACCGACCACCATGCTCTCGTTCCCACCATGAGTTCCGCGGACTGCGAGCTTGAGGACCTGCCTGCTGGCGAGTGCGAGCTGCTCCGGCTCATGGCGGCACAGGTGCTCCGGGCCGTTTCCGCGCCCCACCGCTGGCTGGAGACGAGCGTCGAGCTTGTCTGCGGCGGATTCACATACAGCGTCAAGGGCAAGACCATCCTCGAACCCGGCTGGCGCGCCTACGACAGCACCGAGCGCCGGGACTGCTCCCTGCCTGAGCTGCACGAGGGCGATGAGCTGCCCGTCCTGAGCGCCGAGGTCAAGCAGGGCCAGACCTCGCCCCCGGCGCATTTCACAGAGGGGACGCTCCTGACGGCCATGGAAAACGCCGGTGAAACACCTGACGAAGCCGAGCGCAAGGGGCTGGGTACGCCCGCTACGCGGGCCGGAATCATCGAGAAACTGGTGGCTGCGGGATTTATTGAGCGAAAGAAGGCAAAGAAGAACGTGTCTCTCATACCTACGCAGACGGGCGCGGCGCTCACGGCTGTGCTTCCTGAGCAGCTCGCCTCAGCGGAGCTCACGTCCGAGTGGGAGCAGAAGCTCAGCCAGGTCGAGCGCGGCGAGCTTTCTCCGGAGGCGTTCATGGCGGGCATAGAGGACATGGTGCGCGAGCTGTGCGGCAATTACACGCCGAAACTTGCTTCGCCGCAGTTTCCAACGAACGGCGAGGTAATAGGCAAATGCCCGCGCTGCGGCTGCAACGTGGTCAAGGGCAAACACGGCTATTTCTGCGAGAGCAGCGTATGCCGCTTTGCCCTCTGGACAGATAACAAGTTTCTGGCGGCAAAGCGCATACGCCTGAGCAAGTCCCAGGCCGCCCAGCTCCTGCGAGACGGACGGACACACATCAACGAGGTCTACTCCGCCAAGCACGACACCTACTACCCCGCCGACCTCATCCTCAAGGACGACGGCGAGAGGGTGATCTACTGGCTGGATTTTGGGAGGAAGGAAAAGTAAAACTCAGCTCACTTTAACTAGGATAAACCACATCAACATAGAAAGGAGGCGGGCGCGATGCCTGCTAAGGTGGACACTTACCTTGACCTCACCCGCGAGACTGCGCAGGGGCTGGCGGGCAGTGTGGGCGCTTGGACGGCGTTTTTGGACACCGCATCGCGGCTGTACAAGTACCCGTTCGCCGACCAGCTCATGATCCACGCCCAGCGGCCGGGGGCGACGGCCTGCGCGAGCTACGAGGTGTGGAACGACACCATGCGCCGCTATGTCCGGCGCGGCGCGAAGGGCATCGCGCTCTTGGACAACTCCGGCGATGCGCCGAGGCTCCGCTATGTCTTTGACATCGCCGACACCGGCACCCGGCGCAGCTCGCGTCCGTTCACGCCCTGGGAGATAAACGACGGGAATCTCGCAGAAGTCCAGCTCGGCTTGCGGCAGGCGTTCAACGCCGAGGGCGAGTGGCTCTCAAGCCAGCTGCAAGACGTGGCGCGAGACCTCGCCGAGATGTATTTCGACGCACACCGGCACGACATAGCCGGTATCATTGACGGTTCATTGATGGCCGGGTATGATGAAGGCGAGCTGAGAGACAGCTTCACAAAAGCCGCCTATGCCAGCACAGCCTACGCCCTGCTTAGCCGCTGCGGCTATGACCCGGCGGCGTACTTCGATGAGGCGGACTTCGCGTTCATCAGTGAGTGGAATACGTCCGAGGCCGTGACAGCACTCGGCACGGCGGTCAGCGAGAATGCACAGATGGTGCTGCGCCAGATCGAGCGCACGATACGAAGCTACGAAAGGAGCCAAAACCATGACAGAGATAACCTATACGACCGTGAACGGCGTCCAGATGCCCAACCTGAGCCTGCCGGAGACGGAGCCAATAGGCCGGTACGGGAGGATGCGCCAGAAGTATCTGAGGGAGCACCGGCCCATACTGTGGAACCAGCTCCTGATGAATGGGACGCTGTGGCCGCACCTGCACGAGACGGAGGAAGCGGCGCAGCGGCGGATAGACTTGATGTTGCCGAAGCTGGCGGCGGAAGCGGGCGCGACGGAGGCGCTGAAAGCAGCCGACCCGCTGAAGTGGACGGGCCTCATGAACAGCTGCAAGGCTCAGGCCGAAGAAGTAGTTCTGAACGAATTGATCTACAACTGAATCTCTTTGACGAAGCGGAGGACGCGCAAGCGCCCTCCGCTTTCTCTTTCCCACAGGAGGTCATGGACGACGTGCTCCGGCTCGGCGGCAACACCGACGAGCTGCGTATGCGCGTCGTCGCGGAGTTTGAGAAGCGGCGCTCGATAGATGAAATAGCCGCCTTCCTGCCGACCGTCTACCGAGGCGGCAACGGATTTACCGTGAATGGTGATAAATACGCCGTGTGGTTTTCCGATGACGGCATCCGCGTTGCCCAGGGCGAGCAGGCACGGTACGAGCGCGGCGCGCAGCTCATAACGTGGGCGGACGCCGCTGCACGCATAGGTGAGCTGCTTGGCGACGGGAGGTTTGCCACCAAGGAGGAAGTCACCGGAGCTGAGGACTACGAGCACGAGTTGATTGCAAGAAAGCTCCGGGATCTACAGCACGACCTCAGCAAAGGCAATGAGGGCCTGTTTCACAGCCTTGCGGATGTGGACGGCGGCTACCCTGAGGCCGTGAAGAAGATAGCCGCAAAGCTCGCAGACCCGGAGGGTCGAGAGGCAGTCTTGGGCGATTATCTCGCCTTCCGCGAGGCTTACAAGGCTGACCGCGGTGTGCTGCGCTTCCACTACCACGACGTTGACGGCATCTTCGTCTCCCTCGCCGCGCAGCTGCTCGAACGGCGCAAATTCACATCGGATATGGAGCGCGTTCCTGAGGTAAACAGCTTCATAACACAGGACGAGATAGGAGATGCACTGTCTTACGGCGGCGGGACCGCGGGCAGCAAATGGCGCATTTTACGCTACTTCACCGAGGAGCACTCTCTGAGCGAGAAGGCCGCTGTGCTCAAAGACCTATACGGGATAGGTGGGCGCTCTCACGCACTGTCCGGAGCCACCGGCAGCGGAGAGAACCACGACGCCAAAGGCATCCGCCTCAGCAAACCAGGCTGCGAGGATGTGAACCTGACATGGAGCGCCGTTGCTAGGCGCATAGACGAGCTCATAGCCTCTGACCGCTACATGACGGAGGCAGAGCTGGCAGAGTACGACCTGCACACCGCAGCTTACGCCAAGTACAGGGACGTCAAGGCCAGCAACTCCGATGCCATTGTGCTCGTCGAGCATAGCGGAAGCTATTATGCCTACAGGCCGGACGCTGAGGAAATCTCGCGTACGCTTGGTCTGCGGGAACAGCACGCGGGCGGGCTGGACTTTGTCGCCTTTCCCGGCGAGCAGCTCGACACTGCCCTTGAAAAGCTGCGCTCACGGAGCGCGGTGAGCTATGTGGACGAGGCGGGTGTTGAACACACACTTCCGTTCATCATCTCGGATGCCGAGCGCGAGCAGTACGAGAAGCAGCTCGTGGAGGCGCTTGCGAACGACAGCGCCTATGTGAACGCGGTGCGTAATTCCGACTCTCAAAACGCCATAGACGAGGGCTTTGCCGCCATCCGGCGCATAGCTGCCGAGAGCACGGATATGCGCTTTCAGAAGCTCTACCACGACAACGCCGAGTTTCGTAACGGCCTGCGCAACGATGTGCTGGCGGCGGCGTACAAGGAAGTTTCCGAGCGCACCGCAGTGCTCCAGCCGCGCGAGCCGACGGCCTCGGCCTACGGCGTCGGGGACTTTGTGTGGCTCGACGGACGAGAGTTTGAGATAACCGACCTCCAGCGCGGCTACGTCGAACTTCTCCCGCCCGAGCTGCCATACCCAATCTACCGCACCGAACACCGCGCAGACTTTGAGCGCCTGCTCCGCCGCGACGATAGGAACCGGCATATTACGGATCACCTCGTACAAGAAACCCTCCCGTCAGAAGTACCCGCCACATCCGTTGAGCCCGTTCCATCTGACGAGGCCAAGCCCGTGGTATACATTCCTGTTGACGGCGAGTGGCAGGGCTTCCCGAACGTAGAGACGGCTCAGGACGCTGCGCTGGAGGAGTTCCGCAAGGATACGCGGCGCGGGGCACGGAACTTCCGCATCACCGACGAGCATCTCGGTGAAGGCGGAGCCAAGACGAAATGCCGGGCGAACATTGAGGCCATACGACTGCTCAAATACCTTGAGGAAAACGGCTTTCAGGCCTCGCCTGAGCAGCAGGAAGTGCTCTCCCGCTACGTCGGCTGGGGCGGCATACCCGAGGTGTTCGACGAGAATAAACCCGACTGGTCGAAGGAATACGCCGAGCTGAAAGCCCTGCTCACGCCCGAAGAATACGAGGCCTCGCGAGGTTCGACGCTCAATGCGCACTACACCTCGCCCGCGGTCATCCGCGCCATCTACGAGGCCGTGGGCAGCATGGGCTTCGAGGGTGGGCGCATACTAGAGCCGTCGATGGGTGTCGGCAACTTCTTCGGCCTGCTGCCTGAATCCATGCAGGGCAGCCAACTCTACGGCGTGGAGCTGGACAGCATCACCGGGTGCATAGCAAAGCAGCTCTATCCCGAGGCAAACATCACCGTCGCGGGCTTTGAGACGACCAACCGCCCCGGCTTTTATGACCTCGCCGTCGGCAACGTGCCTTTCGGACAGTACCAGGTACACGACCCGGAGTATGACCGGCTCGGCTTCTCCATCCACAACTACTTCGCTGCCAAGATGCTTGACCAGGTGCGTCCGGGCGGCATTGTGGCCTTCGTTACGAGCCGCTACACGCTCGACGCCAAGGACGAAAGCGTGCGGCGCTACCTTGCCGAGCGCGGCGAACTGCTTGGCGCGATCAGGCTCCCCAACAACGCCTTTCGCGCCAACGCGGGGACGGACGTCGTCTCGGACATCATCTTTTTGCAGCGGCGTGAGCAGCCCTTAACAGAGCTTCCGGATTGGGTACACGTCGGTACGACACCGGAGGGCTTCACGGTCAACCGCTACTTCATCGACAACCCGGACATGGTGCTCGGCACACCCAGCGCCGAGAGCACGCAGTACGGGCGGCAGGACTACACCGTCGCGCCCATTGAGGGCGCGGACTTGTCCGAGCAGCTTCACGAGGCCGTTCAGAACATACACGGTGAGTACACCGAGCGCGAGATAGAGGAAGCGGAGCGCTCAGACATCCTGCCTGCCGACCCGGACGTGAGAAATTACTCTTTCACCCTCGTGGACGGCGAGGTGTATTACCGCGAGGGCGGCATAATGGTGCGCCAGGACGTGAGCGCCGCCATGACGGAGCGAATCAAGGGCCTGATGGAGCTGCGGGACTGCACCCGGCGGCTCATACAGCTGCAAACCGAGGACGCGAGCGACGCCGAGATAGCGGCCGAGCAGCAGCGCTTAAACCAACTCTACGACGCATACACTGCCAAACACGGCCTAATCTCAAACCGTGAGAACAAGCGCGCGTTTTCGGACGACAGCTCGTATTACCTCCTCTGCTCGCTCGAAATTCTCGACGAGGACGGCAAACTTGAACGCAAGGCAGATATGTTCACTCGCCGCACCATCCAGCCGCGCCGCCCGGTGGAGCACACCGAGACGGCGGCGGAGGCGCTGGCCGTCTCTCTCAATGAGCTGGGCCGCGTGGACATGGAATATATGTCCCGGCTCTGCGGCAAGAGTGAAACCGAGATCGCCGCTGAGCTTTCCGGCGTCATCTTCCGCGTCCCAGGCGAGAAGCGTTACGCCACTGCCGACGAATATCTTTCCGGCAACGTGCGGGAAAAGCTCCGCGAGGCAGAAGCAGCGGCAAAAGCCGACCCGTCCTTTAATGTTAATGTAGAGGCCCTGCGCGCTGCGCAGCCGAGGGAGCTGACCGCGAGTGAGATAGACGTGCGCCTCGGCGCGACCTGGATAGAGCCGCGCTACATCGAGCAGTTCATGGTCGAGACCTTTCAGCCCACGTACTGGGCCTCGCGCAGCATGGACGTGAGCTACTCGCCATACACCTCCGAGTGGCACATAGACGGCAAGAGCGCCGTCGGCGCAAACGATGTGAACGCCTGCTCCACCTACGGCACCTCGCGCATCAACGCCTACAAGATTCTCGAAAACGCCATGAACCTCCGCGACGTGCGCATCTACGACAAGATCGAGGACGCGGACGGCACCGAGCGCCGGGTGCTCAACGTCAAAGAGACCACCCTCGCCCAGCAGAAGCAGCAGGTCATCAAGGACGCCTTCCGTGACTGGCTGTGGAAAGACCCGAAGCGCCGCGATACGCTTGTCGCCAAGTACAACGAGCTATTTAACTCTACGCGCCCGCGCGAGTATGACGGCTCCCACCTGACGTTCCCCGGTATGAACCCGGAGATAGAGCTGCGCGAGCACCAGCGCAGCGCCATCGCCCGCATCCTCTACGGAGGCAACACCCTGCTCGCACACGAGGTGGGCGCAGGGAAAACCTTTACAATGGCTGCGGCGGCTATGGAGGCCAAGCGCCTCGGATTGTGCCGCAAGCCCATGTTCGCTGTCCCGAACCACCTCACGGAGCAGTGGGCAAGTGAATTTCTGCGGCTGTACCCATCCGCGAATGTGCTCGTGGCCACAAAGAAGGACTTTGAACCCGCAAACCGCAAGAAGTTCTGCGCCCGCATCGCCACCGGCGACTACGACGCGGTCATCATCGGCCACTCGCGATTCGAGCGCATACCCGTTTCACAGGAGCGCCAGGAGCGTTTGCTCAGGAGCGAGATAGAGGACATAACCGAGGGCATAAACCAGCTTAAGCGCAGCAGCGGCGAGCGCTTTTCAATCAAGGCGATGGAAAAGACGAAGAAATCCCTTGAGGCGAAGCTCAAGAAGCTGCTGGACAGCCCAAAGGACGACGTCGTCACCTTCGAGGAGCTCGGCGTTGACCGTCTGTTCGTGGACGAGGCGCACAACTACAAGAACCGTGCGAGGCGTTGCGCATAAGTCACAGTTGACAACTGTGGCGAAAAGCGCCATGCGAATGCACTTAGAAATAAGAAGCGTTCGCATAGAACTCAAATCCTGAAATCAGGGGTGAAAGTCCCCTGCCGTACGGAATCGAGGCCGGAAAGGAGGCTTCCTTGACGCGGTGCGTCACACCGTGTAGGCAGTACGCGAGCTAATACTCCACTGTGCTGTATTCCTCTGCAAAGGAATATGGTACAAAGCGTGGTGAAGTCGTAACCTGAAAACCTAAACCATCCATGGATGGCATGGACAATAATGGTGCGGGCTTCCGAAACCTATGGCTACCCGTTAGGGAAAGCTATGCAGCATCGTGAGAGCTGACGGCATCCGAAAGGATGAAAATTGGGAAAAGCGTATGTGGCTGGTTTTTCTGCATACGCCCTGTGGATTGAAATATCCATACGGAATCATGCACTAACTGCGATTCAAAGCATGATTAGTTTTCCCCGGTGTAAGGTAGCAGCCTAAGGGTTTCAACTGTCGCAAGACAACAAGGATAAGGATTTGGGAACGTCTGAGAGCCTGTAAGGGGAGCGATGCAGCGCTGTGAACTTTACAGGAAGTCAGCCGTGCCATAGTAGTCTGCGGTTGGGTAATGCCAACTACACGAGGCTGAAATGCCTCACGGCGAAGGGCACGAGTCAAGTTAATCTACAAATTTCACAAAAACGAAAATCCATAACTCTCTGAAATATGAGTGACGAACCGCGAGGTGAAACCTTGTGCATTTAAACGTCAGATTTTCCAAAGAGTCAGACCTTAAAAGAATACAAGACCTGTTGTATGAGAAATCAGGCCAGAAGGTGTCCTTTACCGGGCTGTTGGAGGCAATGGTCAATGAAGTGACCATAGTTACGGCTATTCACAACATCAAGTCTAACAAAGGCAGCAAAACTGCTGGTGTAGATAAAATGAAGATAAGCCGCTACCTTCAGATGCCAAAAGAGGAACTAATTCAGTTGATTCAGTCAAGTTTCCAGAATTATAAACCAAAACCTGCCCGCAGAGTCTACATCCCCAAAAGCAACGGTAAACAGCGCCCCCTTGGTATACCCACAATGCTGGACAGGATAATCCAGGAATGTGTGAGAATCATCATTGAGCCAATATGTGAGGCTAAGTTTTACCCTCACAGTTATGGGTTCAGGCCATATCGGTCGCAAAAACACGCAATCCGGGATATAGCCAATGTCATTACCGCCGGATGCAGATCTCCAGATCAGCCTGTGTGGGCAGTTGAAGGAGATATAAAGGGATGTTTTGACCATATTGACCACCGGCTGCTGTTGCAGAAACTATGGCGCATGGGCATTCACGACAAACGTGTGCTCAAAATCATATCTCAAATGCTCAAAGCCGGATATGTTGAAAGCGACCTGTATTATGCAACACGGGAAGGCACGCCGCAAGGCGGTATATTGTCGCCGTTATTGTCCAACGTATATCTGAACGACTTCGACTGGTATGTGGGGCGCAAATACATGGAGCCTCATAGGAAATGCAAGCATAAGTGCAACGACACAAGGCGGCTTAAATGGGCTGGTGTGACGCCCAAATATAATTTCCGCTACGCGGATGATTGGGTGGTGCTGACCTCTACGGAGCAGGAAGCGCTTCGTATGAAACGTGAACTGACAAAGTATTTTCATGTGAAAATGAAATTGGAGCTTTCTCAGGAAAAGACCAAGATTACGGACTTGCGTAAAGATGGAATCCATTTTCTCGGATTTGTGGTGAAGGCTGAAAAGAAACGCAAAACTCCCGACCCTAAGACATGGACGGAATATCTGGTAGGGAAACCGTTTCCGGATATGGAGAGGCTGGCAGTTAAAATTCGCAACCTTTCAAATGAGGTTAGGAATATATCTCTGTATACGCTTCCCAATACACAGGCGGCCCAGATACAGTATGTGAACTCCATCATCATGGGTATCGCACAATACATACGGCCTTCTATCTGCTCCCACGCATTTCATGCCATTGATCGCAGGGTAAACAACACTGCGCTTGCGGTTTGGAAGAAACTATATCCGGACAGCTACAACCAGATGCAAGTCCCTTTGCGCACGCTCTCCAACCTTCCCCATAGGCATGAGGGGTATGACAGCAAAACATTTGCCATACAAATTGAAGGTCACTGGTTTGGCATTACTAATGCATTCATCACGCACAGCAAACATGAGAGTAAGCCTTTTGACCAGAAAATGACTCCATACACGGCAGACGGACGGCGACGGTATATAAACTATCGCTCTAAGCATAAACCGTTACCATATAACCGCCCGTCTATTAACACTCCTGAGGATATTATGCTGTCTGTATATGCCGACGGCAAATATAATTTCGAGTATTTCATGAACCGTGAATACGCCTTCAACCGGGATAAAGGCAAGTGCAAATGCTGCGGCGCCGTCTTTTCACAAACAGTTGTAAAGCACTGTCACCACATCAAAAACAAGCTTCCACTTGACCGAATCAACAAAGTTCCAAACCTGGCATGGCTGTGCGCTCCCTGCCACCTCATGGTGCATAACAGTCCCATCCCACCGGATACGGATACCAAGACAGTACGTAAAATAGAGAAATATCGCGAAAAGCTATCCAAGTGAAATTTGTAGGCATTCTGTACACCGCGAGGGTGCAGCGATGTTGAAATCAGTGAAAGTAAGTCAGCTTGATGGAACGCCGGGTGCGCTGAAAGGTGCATGCCCGGTGTGAGGTGGGGGAAAATTCGAAGATTGCATCAAAGAATTACCTATCACCATTCTACTACCACACGAAGATGCAGAACGTCGCCGGGCTTTCGAGCGCCGAGGCGCAGAAGTCCTCGGACATGTACATGAAATGCCGCTACATGGACGAGCTGACCGGCAGCCGCGGCATCGTGTTTGCCACAGGCACGCCGGTAAGCAACTCGATGACGGAGCTTTACACCATGCAGCGCTATCTTCAGCACGACACGCTTGAGCGCCTCGGCCTCGCTCACTTCGACTCGTGGGCGGCGAACTTTGGCGAGACCGTCACCGCGCTTGAGCTTGCGCCTGAAGGCACCGGCTACCGGGCTCGGACACGGTTTTCCAAGTTCTTTAACCTGCCGGAGCTGATGAACCTGTTCCGCGAGGTCGCAGACATCAAGACCGCCGATCAACTAATGCTGCCCACGCCGGAGGTCATATACCACAACGAGGTCTCGCAGCCGACGGAGATACAAAAGAAGCTCGTTCAGGAGCTATCCGAGCGCGCAACGAAAGTCCACGCAAGGATGGTGGACCCCAGCGAGGACAACATGCTTGCCATCACAAACGACGGGCGCAAGCTCGGCCTCGACCAGCGTGTGGTGAATCCCCTGCTGCCCGACGCTGAGGGCACGAAGGTCAACCGCTGTGTGGACAACGTGTTCCGCATCTGGCAAGAGGGCGCGGACAAAAAGCTGACGCAGCTCATATTCTGCGACCTGTCCACGCCCGGCAAGGGTTTTAACATTTACGACGACATGAAGAAAAAGCTCACCGACCGGGGCATCCCTGAGAGCGAGATAGCCTTCATCCACGACGCCAACACTGATGAGAAAAAGAAGGCTCTGTTCTCCAGAGTGCGCTCCGGCAATGTGCGCGTGCTCTTGGGCAGCACGGCCAAGATGGGCGCGGGGACGAACGTGCAGGACAGGCTCGTCGCCCTCCACGACCTCGACGCGCCCTGGCGTCCAGGCGACCTTGAACAGCGCAAGGGCCGCATCGCGCGTCAGGGCAATATGAACGAGACCGTGCATGTGTACAGGTATGTCACCGAGAACACCTTCGACGCCTACCTCTGGCAGACGCTTGAGAATAAGCAAAAGTTCATCTCGCAGATAATGACCAGCAAAAGCCCCGTTCGCTCATGCGAGGACGCAGACGAGACCACGCTGTCCTACGCCGAGGTCAAGGCGCTGTGTGCAGGAGATCCGCGCATCAAGGAGAAGATGGTGCGCCCGTAAGGGTGCGTATGAAAGACCGCCTTTAGCAAGCGGTAGGTAAAGATATCCAGAAAGGACGGTGAAGCAAAATAACCTATCATCCCACAGCTTATCCGGATGGGGAAACCTGATGGGGAGTGTAGCATGCTGTTGTTGAGTAAAATCGACAGGTGTGCGGCGGTATATGAAGTCTCCTAAAACCCGCTGTGCATGGGGATGAAAATCTGCGTATGAGGATGAAAGCTGAATTGCCTAAACGATAGCCAGAGTCGGGGGTCATCTCACCCTGCATACGAAAGGAACTGTAACGTATGCTGCTTCGTTGTCTGTTCTTCCATTTTGGACAGATGAGCGATATCCGAAGCACAGCAACCTCAAGACAGAGGTAAATGGCGAAAGTCGCATTCCGACAACGCAGAACGCTACTTTCATACGTGCTACCGGGGATAGCCTAAACCCAGAAATGGGCATGGCTACACAGCTTCCATAGTAGTCCGCTAACCCTGAATTGACAGGGAATGCCGTAAAAACGGATGCAGGTAATTCTGCTACATGGCGAAGGGAAGCAGTTTACACTTTAATACAAACAGAAAGGATGGTGCGTGAGGCACTATGAGAAATCCAATTGATGTATTGAATAGTCTAAGCGAAAAATCGAAGAATCCCTCGTACAGATTTCAGCGGCTTTACCGCAATCTGTACAACCCGGAGTTTTACATGCTCGCCTATAAAAATATCTACGCAAATGACGGCAGTATGACCCCGGGCATGGATGGTACGACTCTGGACGGCATGAGCAGCCGTAGAATTGACGGGATTATCGCATCCCTGAGAGACCACAGCTATCAGCCGAAACCAGCACGGCGGGAGTATATTCCCAAGAAGAGCGACCCAAACAAAAAGCGGCCGCTGGGTATCCCGTCTGCAAATGACAAGCTGGTACAGGAAGTCGTCCGTCTGATACTGGAAAGCATTTATGAACCCAACTTCTCTGAAAACTCCCATGGATTTCGTCCTCGGAAAAGCTGCCATACGGCGCTTTTCCATTTGCAACGGACATTCACCGGGGCAAAGTGGTTTGTAGAGGGTGACATCAAGGCTTGCTTTGACGGCTTTGACCACCATGTGTTGATTGATATCCTGCGCCGCCGCATTGACGATGAGGCATTCATCGCCCTGATGTGGAAGTTTCTGAAAGCCGGCTACATGGAGCAGTGGGAATACCACAAAACCTACTCCGGTACACCCCAGGGCTCGGGTATCAGTCCGATTCTGGCAAATATCTATTTGAATGAATTGGACAGACACATCACGGAGTATAAGGCTACCTTCGACTGCGGAAGCTCTACAAAGCGGAAAGTAAATCCCGAGTATGAGCGTATGCGTGGTACGATTAAACGTGCAAAGCGCAGAAATGCAAAAATGTGGGACGAGCTGGACGAAGCGGAGCGGAAACAGAAAGCCGCTGAAGTAAGGTACATGAAAGCGGAACACAGGAAGCTGTCAAGGTCAGACCCCTTTGATGCAAACTACAAGAGCCTGCAATATATCCGCTATGCCGATGACTTCATCATTGGAGTTATCGGTAGCAAAGAGGACGCAGAAGCTATTAAGTCCGACTTGGCAAACTACCTGAGAGAGAAGTTGAAGCTCACCCTGTCAGCAGAGAAAACCAAAATTACACATACGTCCGGATTCGCCCGTTTCCTCGGCTATGATATCACAGTGTCCAGAAGCCAGGAAGTGAAAAAGAGCAAAAAGGGCTATAAGTCCCGTGTGTACTCTGCGGTAGTAAAACTTTATACGCCGCACGAGAAGTACAAGGCAAAACTGCTGGAATTGGGAGCAATTCGTATCAAAAAGGACAGTGCCGGACAGGAATACTGGAAAGCCATCCACAGAGGGAAACTTATAAACAGGACAGATACTGAAATTCTCAGCAAATACAACGCAGAGGTCAGAGGGCTGGCAAATTACTATGCGCTGGCATGTAACCCCACGGCGTTAGCACACTTCTCCAGTCTCATGAAGTACAGCATGCTGAAAACCTTTGCTGCAAAATACCGAACAAAGGTAAGCAAAATCAAAGCTCGGTATGTCAAAAACGGCAATTTCACTGTTGCGTATGAGACAAAATCCGGGATGAAAGAAAGCGTGTACTACAACAAGGGGTTCAAGCGCAAGACCGAGCCTTTCTTCGGTCAGGTTGACCTCTTGGAGACCTATAAGAAGTACGCTAAACCCAACGGACTTCTGCGTAAACTCAGAGCCAAAACCTGTGAACTGTGCGGAGCAATCTGCGATGACCTTGAGATTCATCAGGTGAAGCGGCTCAAAGACCTTACCGGAAATACGGCGTGGGAAGCCGTCATGCTATCTCGTCACCGTAAAACGCTGGCAGTCTGTCCTGCCTGTCACAAAGAAATTCATGCTTCGATTAAATCGTAAGACGAACGTAAACGGAGAGCCGTGTGCGCCGAGAGGTGCCCGCACGGTTCGGGAGGGAGTCGGGATTCCCGGCTTACCTCATGACCTGGACGTGCAGGTCGCAAAGCTGCGTCTGCTCAAGTCCAGCCACCAGAGCCAGAAGTACCAGCTTGAGGACCGGCTGATGCAATACTTCCCGCGCGAGATAGCCGCTACGAGAGTGGCAATCATGGGCTGCGAGGCGGACGTTGCCACGCGCGATGCCCATCCCGCGCCCGCGGACAGCTTTGCCGGTATCGAGCTCCAAGGGCTGCACTACGACGAGCGCGTCGCCGCGGGCGAGGCGCTTTTAAATATCCTTACCATGGTGCAGGATACTCAGCCCGTCCACATCGGCTCCTTCCGTGGCTTTGATGTGGAGGTCTCCCTCGAACAGTTCGGCAAGCACGTCCTCACACTCAAGGGAACGCTTGAGCACCACGTCGAGTTGGGCGCGGATGCGAGGGGAAGCATAAGCCGCATTGAAAACGCGCTGACGGCGCTGGACAAGAAGCTGGGCGCTCTCAACACGCGCCTCTCCGACCTTCAGCGTCAGGTCGAGAACGCCCGCGAGGAGCTTGCCAAGCCTTTCCCGCAGGAGGATGAGCTGCGCGAGAAATCCGCTCGGCTGGTCGAGCTGAACGCCGAGCTGGACATGGAGAACAACGCCGAGCCACAGGAGGCCGAAAAGCCCTCGGTGCTCGCCAAGCTCAAGGAGCCTATACCGCTGTATGAACCAAAACCCCACCAGACCAAGTCCAATGGTATTAAGTCAAGAGGGTGATTCACAGAAAAACAGGCGGAAACGTCATAGACGGGTTATGTGAGCAGCAAAAATGCAACACCAAACAAAGCCCTGCTCCTAAAAGATTTTGAAACAGGGCCTGATCGTCAGAGCGGCAAGCAAAATGCTTAGCCCTCCGGCAGGATATACAGGCGGTTGTCCTTCAGCAGCCGAAAGACCAACCGAACCAGTTTTCTGGCAGTCAACGCGAGTGCGCGTTTATGCTGGTACTTGTTGACCTCATGGTACTTGAGGTCATAGTAGCGCCTGAACTCGGAGTCGCATCTTCTCACAGAGTTGGCGGCTTCCAGCAGATAGTAGCGGAGGTAGCGGTTGCCGGACTTAATCATTTGGGAGTGTTCGGCCTCAAAATCACCGGACTGGTTTTTGTGCCAGACAAGACCGGCAAACTTCGCAACAGATGCTTGAGAATCGAAGCGGTGGATATCGCCAAGCTCAGCGATAATACCGGCAGAGTAGACCTTTCCAATGCCGGGGATAGATGTCAAGGTGTTTGGGATGATTTCAAACTGCTGTTCGATGGCCTTATCCAAAACCTTGACCTGCTTCTCTAAAGCCCGCATAGAAGCAATGGAAACAGACATGGCCTGATTCACGGTGTCATTTACCGTTTTGGGCAGACGATAGGAGCCCTTGGCAGCATCCAGAATGGCCTTGGCTTTTGCTGCCGGGTCAGCAAAGTTTCTGCCCTTCTCATCCAGGAAAGCGGTCAGCTCCTCCAGATCAGCATTTGCCAGATCGTCCACCGTTTCAAATTGCTCCATCAGAGCAATGGTGGTGGCGCTGGTATTCCGAATGTCCTTGTCCTGGGCCATGCCGGAGCATTTCAGAAATAAGTAATTGGCAAAGCGCTGCTTTTCACGGGTCAGGTTCTGAATCACATCAAATCTGGCTCTGGTAAGCGTTCTGAGAGCCTGGTAGCGATAATCGTCCATATAGACCGCCTTGGCGATCCTGCCGAAGCGGAGATGGTCGGCAATCACAAAGGCGTCCACAAAGTCATTCTTGGGCAGGTCAGGATAGGCTTCCTTAAACTTTTTGACCT
>ENA-OOXJ01001248-OOXJ01001248.1-human-gut-metagenome-genome-assembly--contig:-NODE-1248-length-17165-cov-3.115722_pt1 | contig 17165 bp, 11 predicted proteins | sample MGYA00241587_ERZ501343 | MGnify/ENA primary metagenome ERZ501343 (study PRJEB25962, sample SAMEA2042918) | human gut metagenome | biome: human gut; feature: human-associated habitat; material: faeces... | reverse complement strand
CTCGCCGGCCGAGGGGAAGAGGCTCGTTTCGTCGTAGGTGGCCTGGGGACGGTTGTCGGCTCCGTCGTCCATGCCGTTCAGATAGCCGTCTTCGTAGCCGGCCTCGTAGGGCGGTCGGCTGTCGCGTACCGTCGTGTCGGGGCGGTCAATGCTGACGGTTTCGGGGGGCACGGCCATCGAGGGCGGCGTCGACGTGTCGGGGATGGCCACGGGGGGGGCTTCAGACCGGGGACTGCCGGCGGCGGGCGCGGGGGGGGCTTCGACCGTCGTTTTCATGTAGACGACGGCCGCCAGCACAAGCAGTACGGCCAGCAGGAAGGGGATGATGCGTCGGGGGGTGGGGTTGTTATTGCGTTTCATGAGGGGTGTGCAGCTTTCTTAACGTTTCTTTGTCTTGTTGCCGGCGTCGATGCGCAGGAAAATGAAGAGCAGGAGCGTAAAGCCCCAGAGCGACGAGCCGCCATAGCTGAAGAAAGGCAGGGGAATGCCGATGACGGGCGTCAGACCCATCACCATTCCGACGTTGATGAAGAGGTGGAAAAGAATGATGCTCAGCACGCAGTAGCCATAGGCCCGGCCGAAGGTGGTGGTTTGCCGTTCGGCCAACCAGAGCAGGCGCAGGATGAGGGCCAGAAAGAGCAGCAGGACGAAGGCCGAGCCCAGGAACCCCTCTTCCTCGCCGACGGTGCAGAAGATGAAGTCGGTGTCTTGCTCGGGCACGTATTTGAGCTTCGTCTGCGTGCCGTTCATGAAGCCTTTGCCGCGCAGTCCGCCCGAGCCGATGGCTATCTTGCTTTGGTTGACGTTGTATCCCTCGCCCGTGATGTCGTTTTCCATGCCCAAGAGCACGCGGATGCGCCCCTGCTGGTGGGGTTCGAGCACGTTGTTGAGCACGTAGTCGGACGAGTAGAGAAAGGCGACGGAGCCCAGGGCAAACACGGAGATGAGCAGGCAGTGGCGCCAGCGCTCGTCGAGGGCCTGGAAGGCCAGGTAGACGGCCGCGCCCACGCAGATGGCTATGAGCACCCAGGCGATGTCGAAGGGAACGATGAACACCGAGACGCACAGCCCCGTGGCCAGCGTCGTGCCGCCCCAGACGAGCAGGCGCCGGGCGTGGGGCGACGAGGGGGCGTAGACGCGCACCATCCCCGTCGTGAAGAGCCAGGACAGGGTGAGGACGGCAAACTCGCCAACGGTGGCGTGCGTGCCGGGAAGCTCCATTTCGCCAAAGCGAATGCCCACGACAAAATAGATCACGGCGGCGGCGCCCGTGAAGAGAATGCTGCCGGCCATGCCTTCGCGGTAGAACATGAGCGAAAAGGCCAGGTAGACGAGGGCCGAGCCCGTTTCGCGCTGCATGACGATGAGCACCATGGGCAGCAGCACGAGCATGGCGGCCTTGGCCAGGTTGCGCGGCTTGTCGAGCGTGAAGCCATACTGGTTGACGAGCTTGGCCAGGGCCAAGGCCGTGGTACACTTGGCAAACTCGGCCGGCTGAATGCTCACGGAGCCCAGGCGGATCCACGAGTAGGAACCTTTGATGTCGGAGGCCACGAAGGGCGTTACCAGCAAGAGCAGCATCATGGCCCAATAGGCCGGGGCCGAGAGCGTGTCGAAATAGCGGTCGTCGAGCATGAGCAGGAAAAAGCCCAGCACCATCGAGCAGGCTATCCATACGAGCTGTTTGCCCGTGCGGGTGTCCCAGGCAAAGAAGTTGGTGTCGCCTATTTCGTGGCTGGCGCCGCAGATGCTGACCCAGCCGCACCCCAGCAGGATGAGATAGATGGCAACGACCACCCAGTCGACCGATGCCAGCAGGCTCCGCCCGCCTGTTTTGTCAAGACTCGTCTCCATATTTAATGTGTCTTTGTTGCAGCGTCGCGGCTTTCTTTTCCGAGGCGGGCGAGAGCTTTCCGTTGAGATACTGTTCCATGATGAGGGCACCGATGGGCACGCCGTAGACAGCGCCGAAGCCTCCGTTTTCCACGTAGACCGAGACGGCTATACGCGGGTTGTTCATCGGGGCAAAGCCCATGAAGGCCGAATGGTCGTGGCCGCGGTTCTGGGCGGTGCCGGTCTTGCCGCACACCTCGATGCCAGGCAGGTCGGCCCCGCGGCAGGTGCCGCTGAGCACGGCCCGCCGCATGCCAGCCACGGCGTAGTCGTAATAGCGCCGGCTGACCATCGTGTGGTGGGGCTGGCGGTAGGCAGGGTCGATGCGCCCGCCCTGTATGCTGCGCACCACGTGGGGGATGTAGTAGTGGCCGCGGTTGGCGATGGTGGCCGCCAGGTTGGCTATTTGCAGCGGGGTGGCCGTCACCTCGCCCTGACCAATCGATATGGAGATGACCGTCAGCGCGTTCCAGCGGCCGTTGTAGGCCTTGTCGTAGTAGTCGGCGTTGGGAATCATGCCCCGCTTCTCGCCCGGCAGGTCTACGCCCAGCTTGTAGCCGAAGCCCATGGCCACGAGGTGGTCTTTCCAGCGGGTCATGGCCTCGTGGGTCGATTTGAAAAGAGAGCGGTTGGAGAAGAGGCGGTAGAGGTTCCAGCAGAAATAAGCGTTGCACGAGGTGCCCAGCGCCGGTACGAGAGCGATGGGCGAGGCGTGCCCGTGGCAGCCCACATGCAGGCCTTTATAGTAGAACCCATGGTGGCAGGGAAAGCTCACGGTGGGGTCGATGCTGCCCTCTTGCAGGCCGATGAGCGCCTGCGTCGTCTTGAAGGTGGAGCCGGGCGGATAGGTGCCCATGATGGCGCGGTTGAGCAGGGGGCGCGTTGGGTCGTTGGTCAGGCGCCGGTGGTTTTTGCCGCGGTCGCGGCCGGCCATGATGCGCGGGTCGTAGCTGGGCGACGATGCCATGCAGAGAATTTCGCCCGTCGAAGGCTCTATGGCCACGATGGCTCCCAGTTTGCCTTCGAGCAGGCGCTCGGCCAGCCGTTGCAGGTCGAGGTCGATGCCCAGCGTCAGGTTTTTCCCGGGCACCGGGGCGCGGTCGTAACGGCCGTCCATGTAGTGGCCCTTGGTGCGGCCGCGCACATCGCGCAGCATGATGCGCAGCCCTTTCTCGCCGCGCAGCTGCTGCTCGTAGGAACGTTCCACGCCGAGCTTGCCGATGTAGTCGCCACTGCGGTAGTAGTCGTCCTTTTCGATGTCGCTTTCCGACACCTCGCCCATGTCGCCCAGCACGTGCGCCCCTATGCCGTAGGCATAATGGCGTGCCGAGCGTTTTTCGACGGAGAAACCTTTGAAACGGAACAGCTTTTCGCGGAAAATGGAAAACTCCTCAGGCGGGATCTGGCTCATGAAAAGCTGCGGCGTATAGCGCGAGTAGCCGCGGTTTTTCGTGGGGTCTTTTATCTCGGCCATGCGCTGGATGTAAAACTCCTTTGTAATGCCCACGGTGCGGCAAAAGTCGAGCGTGTCGACGCCCCGCTGGTCGTTCATGACGACCATGATGTTGTACGAGGGCTCGTTGTAGACGAGCAGCCGCCCACGCCTGTCGTAGATGAGGCCGCGCGAGGGATACTGCACCACCTTGCGGAAGGCGTTCGAGTCGGCGTTTTTCTTATAGTCGTCGCTCAGCAGTTGCAGGGTGAAGAGGCGCACCAGAAACACGAGAACAATGACGACGGCGATGCCACCCACAACGAACTTGCGGTTTTCAAACGCAATCTTCCGGCTCATGCTCCACGCTTGCGTTTACGGTCGTCCTGCTTGTCTCTGGTGCGTATCAGTTCGATAGCCACGATGAAGCAGAGGCTCAGCGCGGCGCTCGAGCCCGTTGCGAGCAACAGGTACATCCAGTTGAAGAAAGAAAAGTTTTCGATGAGAAAAAAGCCGATGCAGTTCACCAGCACGAGCGAGGCCGCGTAGCCCATAAAGCCGCCCCACTTCATCGTCTTGGCCGAGGGCGCAAAGGCTTCGTCGGCATCGCCGTCGCTGCGGGTAAACGCCCGTAGCAGCCATGGCGCCAGCAGACCCGTCAGGCAGAGCGAGGCCGCGGCCATGCCGGGCGTGCCCGTGAACAGGTCGATGGCCAGCCCCATCAGGAAGCCGCAGGCCACGTAGACCCAATGGGGCGTGTCGCTGCGCAGAACGAGCAGAAAAAAAACGTAGGGCATGGGCGTGGCGACGCCTGCAATGTGCACATGGTTGAAAACGAGGGCTTGCAGCAGGCAGAGCAGCACAAACCACGCCGTGCGCGACAGAAACGTTGGAAGCATGGGCTGAAAGAAAAAGCTTTAAAACGATGGTCTTGACTTTTCGGAGAGGGAGGCGCGTGGCACGTCAGCCGGCCTCGTCGAAAGCAGCGTCGGCCTCGGCCGCATGCGAGCGCAGCGAGTCGGTTTCGGCCTTATAGGGCGTTGTCACGATGCTGACGTCGCGCAGGTTGGCAAAGTCGGTCCCGAGGTTCACCACCACGTCGTACGTCTGCCCGTCGGCCGACGTGCCCAAGTGGCTGATGCGTCCCACGAAGATGCCCGGCGGAAACACCGACGAGTAGCCGCTCGTCTCCACATAGTCGCCCTGTTTGATTTTTGCATAGCGCGGAATGTCGCCCAGGCGTGCCGTGAGCGTGCCTTCGCCGCGCCACACGAGGTAGCCAAAGTAGCGGCTGCCCCGTATGCGGCAGCTGATGCTCGACTTGCGGTTGGTTACGGGGATGACCAGCGAGTGGTGAGGCCCTGTCAGGTAGACAATGCCCACAACGCCGCCGCCGCCCACGACGCCCATCTCGGGGCGCACGCCGTCGCGCTCGCCGCGGTTTACAACGAGGTAGCGCCCGGCGGCCGTCTCCGTGCCGTTCGATACAACCGTGGCCGGCAGCAGGCTGTAGCCCTCCATGCTCGCCTGTACGTAGCGCTCGGTGAGCGTCGAGTCGTGAGTGGCCTGCGCCAGCGCGTCGCGCAGCAGGGCCGTCTCGCGCCACAGGCGCACGTTCTCGTCTGTGAGCTGGCGGTTCACGTTGCGCAGGCGCAGATAGGCCATAGCTCCGTCGTAAAGCCCGTTTACGCGTGCCACCACCGCGTTGGCCGACGACAGCCACACGCAGCCTTGGTAGCTGTTGTGGCGCAGGAGCAGCAGCAGGCTCACCCCTTCGAGCACGACGAAGAGCAGCAGGTAGGCATATTTGCGCAGAAAATCCAGCAGGTTGTGCATCTCTTTCTATCGATGAAGGGTGCGTGCGCGTTCCCGCGTTTGTCCGCGGCCCGCTTATCGCATCAGGAATGAAAAGCGGTCTACGTTTTTCAGAGCAATGCCCGTGCCCTTGGCCACGCAGAGCAACGGCTCTTCGGCCACGTGGAACGGTATGTTGATCTTGTCGGTGAGCCGCTTGTCGAGGCCGCGCAGCAGGGCGCCGCCACCTGTCAGGTAGATGCCGTTCTTGACGATGTCGGCGTAGAGTTCGGGCGGTGTGTTTTCAAGCGCGTTGAGCACGGCCATTTCTATTTTGGCAATGCTCTTTTCCAGACAATGGGCAATTTCCTGGTAGCACACGGGCACGCGCATCGGATAAGCCGTGATTTTATTGGGGCCGTCCACCACGTAGTCTTCCGGTGTGTCCGTGCCCAAGTCGGTCAGGGCTGCTCCCACGTTAATTTTGATGCGTTCGGCCATGCGCTCGCTCACGCGGATGTTGTGCTGGCGGCTCATATACTCTTGGATGTCGGCCGTAAAGTCGTCGCCGGCCATTTTGATGGAGTTGTTCGAAACGATGCCTCCCAGCGAGATGACGGCGATCTCGGTCGTGCCGCCGCCTATGTCGACGATCATGTTGCCTTCGGGCGCGTTCACGTCGATGCCGATGCCGATGGCGGCTGCCATCGGTTCGAAGAGCAGGTAAATGTCGCGTCCGCCGGCATGTTCTGCCGAGTCGCGCACGGCACGCAGCTCCACTTCGGTCGAGCCCGAAGGCACGCCGATGACCATGCGCAGCGAGGGTGAGAAGAGGCGTTTGCCCGTATGCACCATTTTTATGAGCCCGCGCATCATTTGTTCGCAGGCGTTGAAGTCGGCAATCACGCCGTCGCGCAACGGCCGTATCACGCGGATGTCGTTGTTCGTCTTCTCATACATGAGCTTGGCCCGCTCGCCCACGGCTTTCATTTTGTCGGTGTTGCGGTCGAGCGCCACGACCGAAGGTTCGTTCACGGCAATCTGCCCGTCGCTCATGATGATGGTGTTGGCAGTGCCAAGGTCGATGGCCAGTTCCTGCGTAAAGGAAAAAAAGTTGGAGAAAAAGCTCATAGTGCTCCGATGCAGTTAGTTGGTATGCGAAGTATGGATTTTTTATTGCGCGCTGCTGTCGGCAAAGTACCGGTGGATGGCCGTGTCGTAGTGGCTGCTTACTCCGAAGGCCCGCGTGGCCAGCATACGGCGTTCCTCGAGCTCCGTTGCGGCCCCGTGCTTTTCCAGCAAGTCGAGCAGGATGCTGTATTCTGCCTTTGAGGGCACGATGACCACGTCCTTGAAGTTTTTGGCTGCGGCACGGATGAGCGAGATGCCGCCGATATCTATTTTCTCAATGATGTCTGCCTCGGAGGCGCCGGCTGCCACGGTGTCCTCGAAAGGATAGAGATCCACCACGACGAGGTCGATGGGGGCTATGTCGTAGCGCTCCATCTCGCAGCGGTCGCTCTCCACGTCCCGACGGGCCAGGATGCCGCCGAACACCTTTGGATGCAGCGTCTTGACGCGTCCGCCCAAGATGGACGGATAGGTCGTCAGCTCTTCCACCTTGCGGCAGGGGTAGCCCTGCGATTCGATAAACTCGGCCGTGCCGCCCGTCGAAACGAACGCCACGCCCTCGGCGTGCAGCTTGGCGAGCAGCTCAGTGAGCCCGTCCTTGTGGTACACGGAGATGAGTGCTGTTTTGATTTTCTTAGCCATAGACATGTCTTTTCTTCTTTTTCGGGACAAAAAACGTTTTTGCCTGCAAAGTTACTACTTTTTTCCGGCCCTACCCTCCCCGCTGCCTAAAACGTGGGGATAAGCGGGGCAAACAAAAAGAGACGGCGCGCCTCGGCCGGAGAGATTTCCGCAGGAGGCGCGCCGTTCTTGGTTGTCAGAGGTGATTGAGGGGAGCTCAAAGTACCACTTTCCGTCCCTCTACGATGTATATGCCATGGGAGGGTTGCGTCACGCGTCGTCCTTGCAGGTCGTAGATGGCTTCCGCTTTGTCGGAGGTGTCGGTCTCTATGAGGCCTTCAGCTCCCGTTGTGCCTTTCACGGCTTTTATTTGCCAGCCGGAGCCTTCAGCCCCCGTTAGCCACGACACCAGAAAGTTCTCTTGCGAAAGATGAAGGGCCGGATGTTCTGCGTCGGCTGCTTCGCGGCAGCTCAACACGCTGACGCCGGTGGTAGTGGAATTGACATCGTACGTTCCTGCGTCATCCTCAGTAGCAGTGGCGATGTGCGTGTATATTTCCACTGTGGGGCCAACCCATTTGTCACTTTCCTTGTTATACAGACGCCAACCGCCCGTTTCGTTTTGCACGAAAGTGAACTGTTGTCCCTCGTTTTCCTCTTCTACGCCGCAGAAGGCTGTACCGTCCTCGGTTGGCGAGAGCAGGAGCGTGGGATAGAGCAGGCTGCGCAGGGTGTAGATGCCTTGGTTTTTGAGCGTGATGCGCGGTGCCGTGAGAATGGCTTTGTTCAGAGCTTCATAGCGTCCGGCTGTCGGGTTGGCTTCGAGGTCTGACAGCATTTCGGAAAAGTCGGGCAGCGTTTGCGGGTCAAGCATGCCGACGTATTCGCCTGTAAGTGCTTCCAAGCCCTCAACGCGCTGTCGGCCGCAGTTTGCCAGCCAGTTGGCGGTGTCCAGGTCGGGCGCATAGGTGTAGGCGCTGTCGGTGAGCTGCTCAATGGTGTAGTTTTTATAGACGATGGTGTAGCCTCCGCCCGCAGTGGTGGTGTGCGTCTCTTCTTCGTAGAGGAAACCGATGCTGTGGTCTGCTTGCAATGTCATGGTGGAATAGGCCGATGGCAGATCGGTTGCTTGATGACGTCCGTCCCAGTCGGCGGCGAGTTGGGTGGGTGTGTCAAAGTCGGTCAACGATTGCAGTTCCTTGTAGTAGATGCCTACGTTGGCGCGGCCTGGTCCGAAAGGCAGCGATTGCAATACGAGATAGACTTCCCTTCCGTCCGCCCGTCTCCGGGCCGGTACGATAAGTATCTCTCCGTTGCATGAGTTTGATGTAGCCACGACGCCATCCGTGGCAGCGCCAGACGTGGCGGCTTGTCCCCAGCTTCCTTCGGCCCGGCGGCTGTCGGTGAAAGTGAAGATGTTGTATTGCCGTCCGCCCGTGCAGCGGCTGCTGATGACGATGCTACCGTCTGGCAGTTCTTCCGTTTTCGGTTCGTCGGCGCCTGAGGGGATGGGAGGTACGTCGGCGCCGCCCAAAATGTTCCATGATAGCCCGAAGTCGTCTGAGAAGAGGACGTAATTGCAGTAGGTTCCGTTGACGTCGCGCACGAGTACGGCGCAATAGAGGCGGTACGTATCGCCTACTTTCGTGTAGCGGCTCTGATGGATCTTTCCCGAGCCGATGAACATGGCTTTCACCGGGCCGCGGGCCGACTGGTCGAACTGTCGGTAAATGCTTTCCGACAGATCGGTCGGTTTGCTCCACGTCAGGCCGCCGTCCTGGCTTTCAAAGCGGGCTATGCCCTGGTGGTGTTGACGCGTGCCGGCGGGGAAGCTCACGTCGCCTGCACAGCTCAGTACGAGTACGCGGTTGCTCTCGCGGTCGGCTACGATGCAGGGGTCGCCGAAGCCAGTGTGGAAGGCGTCGGGCGAGCTTGCGCCTTGTCCTTCCACGATGGTCGTCACCTCGCCCCAAGTGGCTCCGCCGTCGCGGCTGATACGTGCGTGCAGGTCGATGCGTCCGCTTGCTGAGCCGGCAAAGCCAATGTCGGTGCGCGAGTGGCGGTAGTCGGCCACGGCTACAAGGTGGCCTTCGTTCGTGGTGGCGATGGCCGGGATGCGATAGGGGATGTCGGCGTCGGTGGGCGTGGTGAATACCTCTGTTTGCGGTTCAGCCTCGCGCAGCGAGCGGGAGATGGTCACGCCAAAGTGGCTGAGCGTGATACCTTTGTTTTCGCCGTCGAGTGTAAACGAGGCCGTGGCGCTACCGTCACCTTCGGCGGTGAAATGTTGCGGCGTGGTGCCAGACGTCATTTGCTTGTTGCCTGCACTGACGTTGATGGGTGCGCTGCTACCGGCGTGGTTTGCGAAGTCGAATTCGAAAGTCTCGATGGCGTATCCTCTGTCGGTCCTGAGCGTATATGTCTGCGGAGCATACAAGCCGACGTAGGCGGCGATGTCGTCTTCGGCTGTTGTCATGTTGTTATAGCCTGCATCGAGAGTCAGCCGGGGTGCGGCGGATGTGTTTTGCCACGTTTTGAACCAAGTGCCGGTGCTGTTGCCTGAGGTGAAGCGTCCCGTTGTCATGTTGACGTTATATGTCTGTTTACCGAAACGGACGGATGTGAATGCTGTCGGTTCACTGCTGCCGGCTTGTAGCATGGCACGGCCATCCAGAGCGGTCAGCTGCATGTCGGGTGCATTGGCGGGGGATATGGCAAAAGATGTTGTGTCTTCTGTCTGCGTGGCAGGTGTGAGTTGCCAGATCGTTCGGCTGTTGCTGCTACCGGCCTCTACGGCGAGCGTTACGGTGCCTTCTGTTTCGGCAGGGGCAGTCAATAGGGCGTCTGTGCCTGCGGCCTTATTATATATATGGTATCCCGCGCTACCTGCTGTCACGAAGCACCACAAGTCTTCGTCGGCCAGTGCGGTCATGGTTGCTGTGGCCCGTACCGTTTTTTCTGTTCCGACCGGTGCTGCGAGATAAAGGGCGTCTTTGCCGCTTTGCAGCGTGTACCATCGTGTGTCGGCTGCAAATGTTCCGTCCTCGATGGTTGTGGCGTCTACGGGCTCGTTGTCGTCGGGTGCTTCCTCGTAGTTCAGGTTGCTGATTTCCTCGTTTGTGAGCACATGATCCCAAAAGCGTACGGAGTGGATAGTCCCGGCAAAGGGATAGCGGTTCTCACCGTCCGCCGTTACGACGCCGCCCAGCGTCAGCAGGTCTTTTCCAGGCACGTTGCCGAAGATGCGGAAGCCGTAAGCTCCCATGCCTGAGACGGTGCGGTCTGCTTGTCCGTTCATATAGTAGGAATAAACCTGGGTATCGCCATCCATTGTTATGACCATCTGTGAGCGTTTCGTGAAGTCTTTCCCGGCTTGGGTGTACCAGCCTTCCAGTCCGTTGTCACCTACGTATTGCACACCGTATTTATTGGTTTCGCGCGTGACGACGGCAAAATAATCGGCTCCGTCACTGTTGGAGGCTGCCATCAGGGCACAAGCTGCGGCCGACGTGGCATCAGGGGTAAAGTCGATGGCTACCGTGCCCGATCCGTGTTTGAACACTTCGGCTGCCGTCGTGGCGTCGATGCGGTAGGGGTGCGTGCCGTCCAACGTGATGTTGCGCAATGTCAGGACGGGTGTGGTCGAGGGCTCTTCGACAATCGGGCCTGCCGGGACGATGGCATATTGGCAGCCGTTGTCGTCGCGGTCAGTTCCATCCTGCTTGCTGCTGTAGTTGTACACTTTGTACCCCATGTTGCTTTGCGTCTGGTTGAGTTGGACGTTCCCGGCATGTATGATGTATAGCCCCGGTGTGTTTGAATGGCTGATCGTCCATCCTGTGGCGGGAACTTCGGCGGTCGTGGTCAGGGCGGTGTTGAAGGCTGCCGTGGGATTCAGCCGGCAGCCGTCGGCGCGACAGACAATGTCGAATGTGCCGTCCGTGCGTTCCACGAATTTCCACATGCTGCGGGCATATCCCTTGTTTGTCTCGCCTGTGAGGGCGGCTGTGACACCGTTGGATGTGAGATAGCGGCTGTCGCGTTTTGGGGTGTACAGTTGGTACCAGTGTTCCTCTCCGTCGGTCGAAACTGCCGGCATGTTTATTTTCGGTAGCAGATCGGTGAGCAGTTGTCCGAGGCGTTCCGTCAGTTGGTCGAGATCGTCGGTCGAGGGGCTTGCCGAGGCCAGCAGGGCATAGGCTTCGTCTGTGGCCGAAAGGATGTCAGCGGAGGCCGCAGTGGGGTAGGTGCCCGTGCCCTCGCCGAACGTGAGCCGGCTGGCGGTGGTGAGCTGTCGGGCCAGGCGTTTGCGGGCTTCTACGCCGGCTATGCGCTGGCGCGCTTCGGTCACGGTTGTCGGTTCGACGTCGGTTCCCATACAAGGTGCGAGCAGTTCGGAGAGGCGTGCGTAGCCGAGAGCGCACAGATAGTTGTCAATGATGAGGTCGGGGGCTGCCACGCCGTTTTCGAGCATGGGGGTGTAGATGTCGACGTAATGCGTGTTTTCCGTTTCGTCCGCCATCTGCTTGAGCTGGCTGTTGAAGGGGGCTATACGGCTGTCGTTTGTGGAGGCGTCGGATGTGGGGAGCAGAGCCATCAGGTATATTTCGGCGCCGGGGGCCAGCCGTCGCACGTCGTCGACCATGTTGCGATAGGCTGTCATGGCGGCGTCGGGGTTGGCTGATGTGCAGGCTATTTCGCTCGTGCCGGCGTAGAGGAATACCTTGGCGGGGCTGCCGTTGTCGGTTCGTCCGTGGAAGATGCCGGGCAGCATGGAGCGCAGGGTGGCTATGTCGGCGCCGGGGCGTCCCCATCCCGTTCCACGGCTCTTGACGCGTGGCGAGTGGAGCAGCTCGTGCCATTCGCCGCCGTGTATCATTTCGTCGCCGATGAGCAGGATGTCGCCGTCGTTCACGGGCAGCATGGCGAAGCTCGTGGCGCGCATGCCGTTCGAACCACCGAGTCCGCAGGCATTGTCGGTTGCCGTGGGTGGATAGACGCAGGCTGAGCCCACGAGCGGGGCTATCTTCTCGCACCATATGCGATAGCCCGTGGCGGTGAGATGCAGTCCGTCCAGCGTGTGGCTGTTGTTGGTCGAGACGCTCAGCAGATCGTCCCACAGGTCTATGTATGTGGCGCTCGTCTCGGTGCATATTTTCCGCAGGCTGTCGTTGGTCTCGCGCTGCAAGGCGAGGTTGCGCTGGCGGCTGGGCAGGATGCTCTGCACGTAAACTTGCGTGGCGGGCGATTCGCGGCGGCAGCGCGTGAGCGCGGCGCGCACGTTACCTGCCACGTGGGCCGCCGTGTTTAGCCCGGCCGTGCCCAGGTCGTTCGTGCCGATCATGAAGAAGATCTTGGCGGGGTGCCCGGCCAGAACGCTTTCCAGGTTGTCGAGCATTTCGTCCGACACGGCGCCCGACGTGCCGCGGTTCAGTATGGCGGGGTTGTCAAAGGCTTCCCACCATTCGTGCATGTTGGTGATGCTGTTGCCCACGAAGACGATGCTCTCTTCGTTGACTGTGAGGGCCTTGAACCCGTCGTAGCGGTGGCGGCGGAAAGGTTCGTCGGCCCAGGCTGTCACGGCCGAGAGCAGGGCCGCAAGCAGGGCAAGGTAAAACTTTTTCATGGCGTCTGTGTTTTTTAGAGTTTTAGACGCCACAAAGATAGATATTTGGGGGATGCCGCGGGTACGTGTGCGGCGCAAAAAAAATGAAAAAAAATGAAAAAGAGGGGCACAGGGGCGGAGCGGATGGCTGCCGCCGGCGGGCGGTGGGGTCAGGCCATGTGGCGCAGGGCGTCGCGGCATTGCTCCATGAGCCATTTGGGCGTGGAGGTGGCTCCGCAGATGCCAACGCTGCGGGCGCCGTCGAACCAGGCGGATTGCAGGTCGGCGGGCCCTTCGACGAGGTGGGTGCAGGGGTTGACGTCGCGGGCGGCTTCATAGAGCACGCGGCCGTTGGAGCTTTTGCGGCCGCAGACGAAGAGCACCACGTCGTGGCGGGCTGCGAAACGGCGGATGTGGGGCAGGCGGTTGGCCACCTGGCGGCAGATGGTGTCGAACGAGCGGAAGCGGGCGGGTGGTTCCACATGGGCGGCCAGCCGGGCCACGACGTGGCTGAAGCCTTCGAGGGGTTTCGTCGTCTGCGAGAAGAGGTAGACGTCGCGCCGCGGGTCCAGGCGCTCTGCTGCCTCGTCGGGCGTTTCGATGACGACGGCGCGCCCGTCGGTCTGGCCAACGAGCCCCAGCACCTCGGCGTGGCCGGGTTTGCCGTAGATGGCTATCTGGGCGTCGGGGCGTGCTTCGTGCACCTGGCGGATGCGCCGTTGCAGGCCCAGCACGACGGGGCACGTGGCGTCGATGAGCTCGATGCCGCGGGCGGCGGCCAGCGCATAGGTGGCGGGCGGTTCGCCGTGGGCACGCAGCAGCACGCGCGAACCGGCGGGCAGCGTCGAGAGCATGGCGTGGTCGATCGTGACGAGTCCCAGCCGGCGCAGGCGGTCGCACTCGCGGCCGTTGTGTACGATGTCGCCCAGGCAGTAGAGGCTGCCGTGGCGCGAGAGCTCTTCCTCGGCCTTGCCGATGGCTGTGGTCACGCCGAAGCAGAAGCCCGAGCCTTCGTCGATTTCAATGGACAATCCTTTTTCAATTGGCAACTGGCAATCGTCATTCAATTGACAATTGCCGTCCGGTTGGGCTTCGCAGCCTGCGTCGGATGGGGTGGGGCGATGGGTTGTTTGTCCGTTCATGGCTTCCGTTGGTAATTGTTCATCGTCCATTGTCCTTTTTCCTTGTCAATTGTCCGATGATTTTGTTTTTTCCCGAAAGCGTTCGAGGAGCCAGGCGCGCTGCTGGTCGATGGTCATGTGGCTGTTGTCGAGCAGGAGGGCGTCGGGAGCTTGGCGCAGGGGGGCTACGGCGCGGTGCGAGTCGATATAGTCGCGCTCGCGCACGTTGCGCAGTATGTCGTCGAAGGCTGCGGGCTGTCCCTTGGCTTGCAGTTCGTCGTAACGGCGCTGGGCGCGCACCTCGGCCGAGGCCGTGACGAACACTTTCAGTTCGGCGTCGGGAAAGACGGCTGTGCCTATGTCGCGGCCGTCCATGACGATGCCTCGCCCGCGGCCCATCTCCTGCTGCATGCGCGTCAGGGCAGCGCGCACGGCGGGCAGGGTGGCCACGGGCGACACGTGGCTTGACACGTCGAGCCCGCGTATGGCGTCTTCCACGTCTTCGCCGTTCAGGAAGGTGCGGGGTAGGCCCGTGGCCTCGTCGCGCACGAACGTGATGCGGGCCTCGGGCAGCAGGGCTTCGAGCCCGGCCTCGTCCAGCCGGCCGTCCTTGAAGAGGCCGTGGCGCATGGCGTAGAGCGTGACGGCGCGGTACATGGCGCCGCTGTCGACGTAGATGTAGCCCACGGCGCAGGCCAGGTCCTTGGCCATGGTGCTTTTGCCGCACGAGGAGTGGCCGTCGATGGCCACGATGATCTTTTTGGGCCGGCTGTTGATGTCTGATGGAGGGCGGTTGCCTTCCGGTCGGGTTTCGCGCCTGTTGTCCGACGGCCTGCCTGCTGCGGGCGTGAGGGGGCGGTTGCTTGGTTGTTGGTTCATTGCTTTGGTTGTTAAGTCTCCCCGGCGTGTCTGCCCGTCAGAACGTTGCGGCCACGTTGAAGAGCAGCGAGCTTGCCGAGACGTGGTAGCGGGTGTAGGCGATGCCGGCCTTGAAACGGCTCAGGTTGACGCCGCCGCCGAAGCTGAAACCCGCCAGACGTCCTTGTCCTGCGGCTTTGAGCTCGTAGGCGCGGCGGGCGTTGTAGCCTGCCGACAGGTAGAGGTAGCTTGTGGGCAGGATGTCGACGCCCACGACGAAATGGTTGATGAGTTTCTGCCCGAAGCCGAGGCTTTCTTCCTCAGGCACATAATAATAACTTGACGACCAGCGCGTCAGGTCGGTCATCGTCAGCGAGAAGCGCACGGGCATGTGGGCCAGCCCCTTGGTGAACCCCACTTGCAGGTCGAGGGGGACGTCCTGGCGCCCGGCGTCGAACGCATTCACTTGTGCGCCGACATTGCGCAGTGCGACGGAGGCCGAGAGGTCGCGTTCTTCGTCGTAGTAGTTGAGCCCCACGTCCATGGCGATGGCGGCTGCCGAATAGTCGGCGTAGCGCGAGTAGACGGTCTTGAAGGTGGCTCCGCCGGCCCAGCGGTCGGAGAGCAGGTAGCTGTATGCCAGACGCACGACGATGTCTTTGGCCGAGAACGTGCCGAGCACGTTGCCCGCGGCGTCGGTCTCGTCCATCGTGCCGTAGCGCATGAAGTGGATGGAGGCGGCGGCCGTGTGGCGTGCGCCGAAAGCTTTGACGGCCTGGGCGCCCATGTACTGGCTGCTGCCGGGCAGGGTCATGAAGTCGAGCTCCACCGAGCGGTCGCTCACGCCGGCATAGAGCGCGGGGTTGCTCCACCCTGCGGCGGGCGTGTCGTCGATGAGCGAGATGTTCTCGCCTCCGAGCGCCGCGGTGTGGGCCGAGGGCGTCAGGCGCAGGATGTTATAGGCCGTTGTGCCTTCCTGCGCGCCCGCGTTGAGCAGGCCGCCCAGGAGCAGCGCGGGGAGTAGGCTTTTTTTCATTACTTTACCGAAAAATGTGGCCAAAGTTACTGATAAAATTGGATTTTGAGCGTACTTTTGCAGCTGTTTTCCGGCACTTGGCGGCCGGTTGCCATTAGATAAACGTGCGCGGTTCCGAATTATTATCCAGAAAATGGTGCGACCTCGTGTTCGAGGGACGCAACAAGGCCTACGGCGCCTATCGGTTGCGCGCCGGTGCCGGCAGGCGCTACGCCCGTGCCATGTGGTCGGTGCTGGTGGGGCTCGTGCTGCTCATCGCCATTCCGCTGGGCCTGGACCTGTACGTGAAATACCGCATGTTCAAGAGCCTGGAAGAGGTGAAAGGCGTGGCTCGCATGCGTCCGCTGCCCACGGAGAAGGATCATGAGCTGAAGGCTGTCTCGGCCGGTCGCCGTGCAGTGCGCGGCATGCAGCCCGGCGCCACGCTGGACCGCCCGACGATTGTGGACGCCATCGTGCCGCCACGCCCCGTGGGTATCGACGGTCCCGAGCTGGCCGAACTCGACGCCGAGCTGCAACGCATCGCCGACCGCGACACGCTGCACAACACCGACCGTCTCGACCTGCCCGTCGAGGGCATACAGCTCACGCCCACCGAGGTGGTCGAGCAGATGCCCGAGTTTCCGGGCGGCCTGGGCGAACTGATGAAATGGCTCGACCGCAACGTCGTCTATCCGCAGTCGTGCATCAAAGCACGCATCGAGGGCGACCTGGAAGTGTCGTTCTACGTCATGCAGGACGGCACCGTGAGCGAGCCGGCCGTGACGAAAAAGCTCCATCCCGACCTTGACCGTGCCGCCCTGATGGCCGTGAAGCGCATGCCCCGCTGGAAGCCCGGCCGTGTGAACGGGCAGCTGTCGGTGGTGCGCGTCACGGTGCCCGTGCGCTTCCGTCTGCAATGACGGCGGCGCTTTTTGTTTTTTCATGCCAACCCATTTTCTGCAATCATGTTTACTCCCGCGCAACTATTGGAAAAAGTGAACGCAGCGCTTGCGGCCCTGCCCCTGCCTGCGGCTCCCGGGGGCCTCTATGCCCCCATCGCCTACGACCTCGCCTCGGGCGGCAAGCGCCTGCGCCCCGTGCTGCTGCTCATGGCCTACAACCTCTACCGCCACGACGTCGGGCCGGCCATGCCCGCTGCCGTGGGGCTCGAAATCTACCATAACCACACGCTCCTGCACGACGACCTGATGGACAACGCCGACGTGCGCCGCGGCCGCCCCACGGTGCACCGCCGCTGGGGGGCCAACACGGCCATCCTCTCGGGCGACGCCATGCTCATCCTGGCCTTCAGCCATGTGGCCGCCTGCCACTGCCCGCAGCACGGCCGCGTGCTCGAGCTCTTTGCCCGCACGGCCCGCGAGGTGTGCGAGGGGCAGCAGCTCGACATGGACTTTGAGCACCGCACCGACGTGACCGAGGCCGAATATGTCGAGATGATACGCCTGAAAACCTCCGTCCTCCTGGCCTGCGCCGCCCGCATGGGCGCCCTCATAGCCACCGCGCCCGAGGCCGATGCCGACGCCCTCTACGCCTTTGCCGAGCGCGTGGGCCTGGCCTTCCAGTTGCAGGACGACTATCTCGACGTCTACGGCGACCCCGCCGTCTTCGGCAAGGCCATTGGGGGCGACATCCTCTGCGGCAAGAACACGTTTCTGCTCGTGGGCGCCCGGG
>ENA-OOXJ01001247-OOXJ01001247.1-human-gut-metagenome-genome-assembly--contig:-NODE-1247-length-17171-cov-2.774246_pt1 | contig 17171 bp, 9 predicted proteins | sample MGYA00241587_ERZ501343 | MGnify/ENA primary metagenome ERZ501343 (study PRJEB25962, sample SAMEA2042918) | human gut metagenome | biome: human gut; feature: human-associated habitat; material: faeces... | reverse complement strand
AACGTTGAATTTGAATTATAAAGAAAGGAGGAAAAAATGAAAAAAATTTTTAAATATTGCTCATTTGTTATACTAACTATTTTATTTTTTAGCTTATATAATAATATAGAAGCAAACGATATTAAGATACACAGTTCAGTAGTGAATAAAGGTATTGATTTTCAAACCAAAATAGGAGCCTATTATAATGAAGTGCAGACTTGGAAAGAAAAAGGCGAACCTTTGAATGGGACAAAAATATATGTATATGACCAGCAAAAGTATGTAGATAGCAAAGATTATTCAAAACATAAATATATTAAACCATATGGAGATGATATTACACGTAATTTTACAATTGGTACTATACGTTCATATTCTTATCTTATTCATAATAAAAAATTATCAAATTATACAAGTGGTTCAACTTATGGATATACTGATGACTATAGTAATATTAACAAAAGAATACTTACAAATATTTCAACAGTAAACTATAGTGTAAATACTATCGAAATGCCTAGATTCTCTTATGGATACAGTATAGTTAAACAAGGTAACTCTGATATAAATGTTCAATATAATTATTTTCCAAAAGAATATGTTAAATTATTATTAGATAATTTATCTAAGTATAAAGCAGGAAATGATAAAGAAGGAGGAACTTACATTTATATCTCAGAACCAATAGCTTTTAAATATAATGATGCGCCTTATTATACAATTCGTAGCGAAGAAAGAAATGTATATGAAGGTGGAGAATATATTAAGAGAAATGTAGGACTGCTTAGGGCAAGTGATGTCGTTTCATATAAAGGCATGGCACAATATTTTGGACTTGACGGTGTTGAGTATAAAGCAAGCACATCTTTTATAAATCAGTATGATAATAAATTATATTTGCCACAAAGTTTATTTACTAATCATAAAATATATGTAAGACATGTTGATGCTAACAGTGGAAAATCTGTTGGACAAAATGCAAATGAAATTTTGCAGTCTGGTAGAACCAAATCGATTAAAAATAATGTAGGCATTCCAAAAGGTGATAAAGCTTCAGCAAGCGGTTTTTCAGAGTATTATGAAATAAATTCTGGTGAAACTTTGTATGTTAGTAGATTGTTAAATTTAATTCAAAATGGAAGCTATTATAAAGTAGACAGTGTGACTTCAAGTACAGCTAATACTTATGATGATGCTTTAAAAAATGAAAAAAATGCAAAAGCAAATAAAAATGATAGTGTTTCTGTAACAGCAGGAGATAATAGTCAAGTAACAGTTATTACATTCAAATATAGTAAAGTGCCAACAAATCCAGATCCAAACGATGATGATAATAAACCAAAGGGAGGAGTAGACACAGTTGATGCTGATGGTATAAGTGGTAATTGCCAAATGTCATATACTCCAACGAATGAAAAAATAAAACCATATTTAGTAGCAAATAAAGTAAAATTCTTAAATTTAAAATATGAATATGTTATAGAAGATAATGAGATTAAATATAAATCAAAAATATTTAATGTTGAAAAGTTGGTTTCAGGTAATATTTCTGATAATGATAATGATAATGGTAAATATAGTAATAATGTTGGAAAAATATTCGGTGGTAAAGATGATAAAGAGACTCTTTTAGATAAAAGTTCACCTCGAACTTTTGCAATTACAAACAATATAGATAAAGATTTGGATAAATTAAAAAAAGTTGAAGGTTTACCAACAGTAAACTACTTAAATGATATTGCAAAGAAAAAAACAACCAAAGATGATTCTTCAACATATTATAAAGTTCCACAAAACAGGTATAATGGACTTAGAATTCCGAAACTTACAGCTAATTATCAAGAGTATAATATTTTAAAAAATAATACAGGAAAAATAGAATCAATAGGTGTAAATAATACCGTAAAAGTACTTGTATATAACCCAATAAAAGTTGGAGATATTTCTGTTGAATCTAAAGGAGTAGTGGATCATTCTACTAAAAAAGAAACAGATTATTCAGTAATTCAAAAGAATGCAAACTTTAAACTTAGTATTGGTGATGTAAGTGGTGAGCCATATATTGGACATACATATAATGAGTATTTAGATAAATACTATTTGATTTTTGATATTAGTATTGTTAAAACGGATAAAACGGATTATTCAGGATTATATCAAGTCGTTGGTGATGAACTTAAACCAATGAATGTTGGAGTTAGTGGTGAAATTCCAAGAGGAACAATTATTGAGTTAAACAAAGAACAAAAAGCATTTTATGCTAAAGCAGGACAAACAAGCACAAGTGATACAATTTCTCAAAATTCAAGCCAAATTACATTAATTGGTTCCTCAAATAATATGCCAAGTAATTGGTTAAAATCATATGTATTAAGTCACGAAAAATATAGTCTAATAGATTCATTAACAGAAAAAAATTATATTTCGTCATTAGGTTCAAATGAGAGGTATGAAATTAATGGAATTTCTACTAGTGTAAAATTAAATTATTGTGATGGGGATATGGACTATACAAAATATAAAGTCCATGATAGTCATGCATATGATGGTAAGGATATGTTCGTAGATGCATATTACTTTGCAAAAAATACAACATCAATTACAAATATAGGAAGAATATATGACTTTAAAGTAACTGATTGTTCCGATATAGATTATAAAAAAGTGTTTAGAAAAACTATTGGAAATAATGTTAATTCTTTAACTGGGGTAGAGTATTTCTCTGGAATTAAGAAATTTAGCATATTCTCAAGTGATGTTAACACTTTAGAAGATAGAGAAAATTTAAAATCTGTTTATTCATCATCAAAGACAATATTGCCTTTAGGACCATATAAAAATACTGATGTTTCTTATGTCAATGCTCCTAAGATGGGATATAGAATTAGTTTTGATTTAAAAACAAGTGGATATTATAATTATACGGAGAGTAATGCAAAAAATTCTAAAAGAGTGATTAAAATTACACCATCATATTATTACATTTCAAAAGATGGGCAAACATATAAATCTAATATAGATTTATATTATAAAAACTCAGAGGGTAAATATGTAAAATTTGTTGGAAGTGATTATACAATTTACTTTAAACCAAAGGATGGATATAGAACAAAAACTAATTCGACAACAACACCAGATAATGAATTTATGTCAGAACAATTAGAACCATTAAAGATTGGATCTAGTGAAGGATTTACATTGGACTATAAAATGATGAATACTTCTAATGATAATTTTATTCAATCATGGTATGGTGAATTCAAATTACCTAATTCTACAATAGTAACTGAAAATGGAAATGTTTCAAAACCATTAACAGATGGTTATGTAGGAGTTAAATTTAATATAGAATGTATTGATACTGATTCAAGTTCTAAAGAAAAAACAATTAGTTATAATACTAATAATAAAAATGCTAGTCCAAATACAAACACATCTCAGTGGGATTATGAGGGATATCTTGGATTTAGTAATCCAGGAAGTGCAGCAGGCGATATAGCTTTACAATTAGAAAAAGGCACATGGACTGTTAACGATAATAATTCAGAGCCTAAAGCAAAATATACAGACATTAAGGGAACAGTTGCTTTGTTTGACTTAGATAATAGAGCAGCAAATGATTTTGATTAAATATCAGGGTAAAACCTGATATTTTTTTGTCTAAATTTGTCAAAAAAGCTGAAAATTCTTATTATAATATATAAAAATAGTTATATTATAGATAAAATAAAGAATAATCGTTGACAAACTATACATAATATGGTATAATCTTTGCATGAGTATATTTTATTACTCTCCAAAAATACGGAGAGTAGTGGATCTCCGTAGTCAGCAATTAAAATTCAAATTTACTTTTTAAAGGAGAATCTATATGAAAAATAAAATAAGAAAAGCAACTTTACGGGTTTTATCAACTGTTTTGACTGTATTTATGCTCATTGGAGCTTATTCAGTGGGAGTAAGTGCGGCAACAGATGATGGAGTAATACGTAATGATGAAACTGGTATTCCAGATCCTGTATTATATGACTACTTGATAAGTGAGTATGATACAAATGATGATGGTGTATTACAGAAAGAAGAAGCTGATTGCATAACTCAAATTTTTTATGACCTTTATGATGGTGCTACTGAAAGACCAGTATATTCATTAAAAGGTTTAAATAAGTGTGAAAATTTGACAAAAATATCTTTTGAAAGCAATAAACTCAGCAACTTAAATGGTATTGAAGGGCTGAGCCTTACGAAGATTAAGGTAGTTGATAATGAATTAACAGATATTTCTTCCATAAGTGGTATGGCAGAAAGTTTGGAAACTTTAGTTGTTAGTTATAATTCTATAGGTTCACTTCCAAATATGAAAAACTTTACTAATTTAAAAGTAAATCCTTGGGTATCAACTAAGGATACAACAAACTTCTCATATAATAAACTTTCACTAAAGGAATTAAATGAAAAGTTGCCTAGTCAATTAAAAGAATACTTTGATTTTTGGATGTACGACCAAAATCCTGATCCTGAAGAATTGAATCTCGTTGATGAAGGTACAGGAATAAAAGTAAAAGGAACAATGGATCCTGATGCAACTCTTAAGGTTGAAAAAGTTGAAAGTACAGTAGAAGATGCTGTAGCAACTTATGATATCACACTTCGCAAAGATGGAGATGTTATTCAGCCTTCTGGTACAATTACAATTTCAATTCCTTCAGGAATTAAAGATTGTAAATTGTTCTGGGTTAAAGATGATGGCACTAAAGTTGAAGTAAATGCAATTTACGAAAATGGTAATTATGTGTTTACAACTGATCACTTAAGTGTTTATGCATTAGTTAAGAAGCCTGAACCTACAACAACAGAGCCAGTTGAAACAACAACAGCTGAACCTGTTACAACAGTTCCTGTTCCTACAACAACGGAGCCGGTTGAAACAACAACAGTTGAACCTGTGACAACAGTCCCTGTTCCTACAACGACAGATCCAGTTGAAACAACAACAGTTGAAACTGTTACAACAGTTCCTGTTCCTACAACAACGGAACCAGTTGAAACAACAACGGTTGAACCTGTTACAACAGTTGAACCAGTAACAACGGTTCCTACAACAGATCCTGTTACTACTGTTGAACCGACAACTAAGTCAGTTGCAACTCCTGATACACCAATTGATAATAACAATTCAAATTCAGGTAACAACTCATCATCTGGTAGTAGTACCACTAATACTAATACTTCAAATGGTGCAGTTGCAACTGGTAATATGTTAGGATTTGACAACAATATCCTTATAGCTATGATTATTGCTGCCACTACAGCTTTAATTGCAGCTTCGAAGAGAAGAAACTCTTCTAAATAAAATGTATATAAATCTCTCTATCATTTGATAGAGAGATTTTTTTCCATAATTTAGGACAAACAGATATAATTTTTGGTGTTATACATATAAATATTAATGGTGATAATATTGAAGAAAAATTACCATTATTTACAATTTTTTACAGTAATAATTATTCTACTATGTATTTTACTTTATGGTATAAATTCTTTTGTAACCAAAAAAGAAAGTTCAAAAAAATTGGAAGAAGAAAAGAATAAAGAATTTGATGAGAAGAGTACAATTGAGTATAAAGCTAATCAAACCATAAGGGTAAAGTATAGCAAAACTGGAAATGTAGTTGCTATGGATATAAATGATTATTTAAGAGGGGTTGTTCCTTCAGAAATGCCACCTTCATATAATATTGAAGCACTAAAGGCACAAGCAATAGTTGCAAGAACATATACGTATAAAAAAATGATGACACATGGTGAAGGCGAAGAAGCTGATATGTGCGATAATCATACACATTGTCAGGCTTTTTATGACAAGGATACCTTGTTTTCAATATGGAGAAAAAGGGGATTTAGTGAAGACTTAATTAAGGAATATTGGAATAAAATAAATGAGGCAGTTGTTTCTACACAAAATCAGGTTATAACATACAATGGAGAATATATAAAAGCATTTTTTCATGCAAGTAGTCCGTATAAAACTGAAAATATTGATCAGATATGGGGTGGAGAAAAATTACCATATTTAGTATCAGTGGAAAATGAGGAAAAAGAAGACTATCAAAACAGAACAAGCTGTGTTAAAGTAACATTTGATGATTTTAAATCAAAAATAAAGGAAAAATATGGAAAAGATGTAACTCCTGATGAATGTAAAAATACTTGTATAAATGAATATACTACAAGTGGCAGGGTTAAAAATATAAAATGTGGAGAACTTGTTATATCTGCTGAAAATTTAAGGGTATTATTTTCTCTTAAATCTACGGATTTTAAATTAGATATAGAAGATAACAACTTGGTATTCAATGTAACTGGCTATGGTCACGGAATTGGGATGAGCCAGGTAGGAGCTGATACATATGCAATTAAAGGATATAGTTATGAAGATATTATAAAACACTATTATACAGGAGTTGAAATAACAACTCTTAGTAGTAATTAAAACTTAATACCTTTATCATAGATTTAGTAATATAAATAAGTTATAACTGATTATAACAAATTATGCTATTTAGATACTATTAGTAATTTTATAGTATCTTTTTTTATATATAAATTTGATAATTAATATTTAATATTTTTTATCAAATTTGAACTAGTTTTGTCGAATGAGTTGAAATTTAAAAATATACATTTACAAAATTAAAAATGTATGTTTTAATGTTTTTACCTTTAATTTATAAATTTTTATCTGGGTATTTTTTTCTGAGTATATTTTAATCGTACATTTTTTATTCTTTTTTTGTGCATTTTCACCAAAAACTATACATTAAATATTGATTTTTTAAAATTAAGGATGTATAATAGGAGGTGGAAAATGAATTATACTATTAAAAATGATGTAATTTTTAGTTATCTGTTTTCGCAAGAAGATATAGTAAAAGATTTTCTAGAGGTGTGTTTAAATAAGAAAATAGAAAAAGTAGAAGTATCAAATCAGTTTTCTTTAGAAAAATTTGATATACGAAATAAAGGAGCTATACTTGATATAAAAGCAATAATAAATGATGAAGCACATGTAGATTTAGAAATGCAAAGAAAAAAGGATGATTCCTATGTAAAAAGAGTATTGCTATATGCAGGAGGTATCCTTAGAGGACAACTAGATATAGGGGAATCATATGAATATATGAAAAATGTAATAATGATAAATATACTTGATTATACATTATTTAAAGATATAAAAGGTTTTCATACTATTTGGAAATTAAGAGAAGACAATAATTTAGAACATGAGCCATTAAAAGGTCTAGAGATACACTTTTTAGAATTGGAAAAATTTAGAAAAAGTAATCCAAATATACATGAAAAATTAAATCAATGGCTTGCGACAATAGATACAGAAAACGAAAAATGGTTGGAGGTAGCTATGAAAGAAAATCCAAAGTTAAAAGAAGTAATAATAAAAAAAGACAACTTTGTAAACGATGATAAATTAGCAAGGGAATTAATAGAAGCACAAGAAAAATGGGAGTTAGATTATAAAGCAGGAATAAGTTGTGCTAAAAAAGAAGGTCTTGCTGAAGGTCATGCTACTGGACTTGCTGAAGGTATTTCTAAAGGTCATGCTACTGGACTTGCTGAAGGAAAGTTAGAAAAAGAAAAACTGATAAAAAATTTACTTAAAATGAATATGGATATTGAAACAATTTCAAAAGCTACAGGCCTTACAAAAGATGAATTAGAAAAATTAAAAAAAGAAATCTAACAAAAATCAATTATGATTTTCAGATACTATAATCAAATTAATATTTTTTTATATAAATTTATATTTTTACGAATCAACACTTTAAATATTAATTTTACAGCAAAAGAGAATATGATAGGAGTTGGATAAATGAATTGTACTATTAAAAATGATGTAATTTTTAGTTATTTGTTTTTCCATAAGAAAAGGTACATTTATTGATATGGAAAAAGGTAATTCGAATATACATAAGAAATTAAATCAATTGCTTGTGATAATAGTTGGAAAAAATAGTAAAAGTTGGAGGTAGTTATGAAAGGAAACCAAGAATTAAAAGAAGATAATATAGCAAATGATGATATGTTAGAAAAAGAGGTGACAGAAGGACAAGAAAAATGGTGTTTATATCGTAGAGTTGAAGTAATTAGTGCTGATGATGAAGTTAATACTAGAATAAATCCATATGATAAAGCAAAATTAATAAAAAACTTATTTAAAATTAACATGGATATAGACACAATATCAGAAGTTACTGGACTGCCTAAAAATAGGATATTAGATATAAAACACGTATTAAATGTGGTAAGTAAGGGTAGGTTTGAAAGAGATGTAATGGAAATAAAAGAAGAATGTGATTTAGATTATAAGAAAAGAATAAGCGATATTAAAAAGAAATGTTATGATGAGGGTTATGCAGTCGGCCTTGCTAAAGGAAAGTTGGAAAAAGAAAAGCTAATAAAAAAATTGCTTAAAATGGACATGGATATAGAAACTGTTTCAAAAGTAACAGACCTTACAAAAGATCAATTAAATAAATTAAAAAAATATGTTTAAAATAGAATTTAAGCTATATTAAATACCATATTATTTTGTTGAAAATCAATTTATAAATTAAAATCTCTAAAGTATTAAAATAAGTACTTTAGAGATTTTTGTTATATCTTTTAGGACAAACAGTAATATTTTGGACATGTTATGAATATATATATAATATAATCTGTAATTCTGGAGGTGAAAACATTTTATATACTGCAGATGTATTAATAATGTACAAAGGAGATATTTAGGTATGAAAATAAAAATTAATAAAGTATTTAATAAGGAAGGCACAATTAAACTTAAAAATAATAAAAAGGAGGAAAAAACAGATGTTAATGAAGAAAATATAAAAAGGAGAAGAAAAGGTGCCTACGTCAAAGATAATAAAAAAATAAATATAAAAAAATCTCTTGAAAATCTTTTTAGAAATAAAGGTAATTTATCTAAGGGGTATTATGTCTTGCTTTTTGGAATGCTTGTACTTGGAACTGCAAGTGTTGCCATAACATTTAAGGCATATAATTTATTTGCAAAGGAAGACTATGATTTTTACGAACAAAGTAGTGATAACGAGGAAAATAACGTGGTATCTACAATAAGCAGTATTGATGAAAATGCAAATGAAGGAGAAAATTTAGTAAATTCAAATGCAGCTGAAGCCAAAAAAAGTGAAACTAAAGGTTCTTCTAATACTAATACAACAAAGACACAGAATAAAGTAACTGTAAAGCCATTGACTTTTTCTAAGCCATTGAATGGTCAGATACAAAAACCATATTCTATTGATAAAGTTATTTATTCTAAAACTTTAGAATTATGGAAAACACATGATGGAATTGATATCTCTTCTCAAATAGGTGAAAATGTTAAATCAATTGAAAAAGGAACAGTTGAAAAGGTATATGATGACTCATTCTATGGAACAACTGTAGTGATTGATCATGGACAGGGGTATAAAAGTAGTTACTCTAATTTAAATTCTAAAGTTAGTGTAAAGGAAAAACAAAAAGTTACTAAAGGTCAGGTAATAGGTAAAGTTTCAAATACATCTATAGGGGAAATAAAGGATGAAGCACATTTACATTTTACACTTTTTAAGGATAACAATAATGTAGATCCTACATATATATTTAAATAATATTGTTGTAAGTTTATGAATAAATTTAAATTGCTTAGAATAGAATACTAGTATAAATAAATTGTAGAAAAGGAGAGATTTTGAAATGTCAGATATTGATGAAAGAGCAAAGTTGCTTGCAACGTATATTATTGAAACAAAAAGCACAGTAAGACAAACAGCAAAAAAATTTAATATTAGTAAGTCAACTGTACATAAGGATATTTCAGAAAGACTAGAGAAAGTAAATCCTTCACTTGCAAGAGATGCAAAAAAGGTATTAGAAATAAACAAAGCGGAAAGACATATAAGAGGAGGTATGGCAACAAAGCGTAAGTATAGTCATGAAAATCCTAAAGCCAGTTAAAAAATAATAAATAAATTTAAAAACTATTTCTCAATACATATGAAATAGTTTTTATTTTTTTTATCATATAAATTTATTTAAAATCGTATAGATTTAAAGTATTAAATATATTATTTTTTTTATAATTATTACATGTTTTTACAAATAAATTTAAATTTAAAAATATATTATATAAATTATATTTTTTTGAATATTTTAAAAAAAATTACAGATATTATATATTGTAAAAAGTTTACTAACTTTTGTTAAATATATTGCAATTGAAACCAAAATGTAATATAATTGTAACAGAAAATAGGAGGAGAAAATAGTGATTTTTGGACAAGATATTGGAATTGATTTGGGTACAGCTACAATACTTGTATATGTAAAAGGAAAAGGAATTGTGCTAAGAGAACCATCTGTAGTTGCCATAGATAAAACGACTGGAGAAGTTCTAGCTGTTGGTCAAGAAGCTAGAAAAATGCTTGGAAGAACTCCTGGTAACATTATAGCAATAAGGCCATTAAAAGATGGAGTAATTTCAGATTATACTGTAACTGAAAAAATGTTAAAATATTTTATCAATAAAGTTTGTGGAAAATTTGTATTTTCTCCAAGAATAATGGTATGTGTTCCATCACGTGTAACTGAGGTAGAAAGAAAAGCTGTAATTGATGCTGCAACCCATGCTGGAGCAAGAAAGGTTTATCTTATTGAAGAACCAATTGCGGCTGCTATAGGTGCTGGACTTGATATAACTAAACCATATGGAAGTATGATTTTAGATGTTGGTGGAGGTACTGCAGATATTGCTGTAATATCTTTAGGAGGTTCAGTAAAGAGCCGTTCATTGAAGATTGCTGGTGATAAATTTGATGAAGCAATAATGAAATATATAAAGAAAAATAGAAATATTGTAATTGGAGAAAGAACTGCAGAGGATATAAAAATCAATATTGGGTGTATGTATCCCAAAACTGTTACTGAAAGAATGAGTGTAAAGGGAAGAGATCTTGCATCTGGACTTCCTGTTGAGTTTGAGTTTACATCTGATGAAGCATTAGAAGCACTTAATGGATGTGCTGAGCAACTAGTTGATGGAATACATTCAGTTTTAGAAGAAACACCTCCTGAACTTGCAGCTGATGTATCAGAAAGAGGTATATATATAACTGGTGGAGGGGGACTTGTCTATGGATTAGATAAGTTAATTGAAGAAAAAACAGGAATTCCAGTTATGATTGCACAAGATGCAGTATCATGTGTAGCTATAGGAACAGGAAAGTCACTTGAACATATTGAAATGTTGAACTCCGGTAATGCAACAAAAATTAGAAATTTTTAAAAAACGTACTTAGGTACGTTTTTTTTCTGTATTATATGTTATTTTTTTTAAAAAAATATTGTATATTTTTGAAGAAAGTTGTAAAATATATATAGTATGAATAAAATACGCTTATTTTGATATGTTTTAAATTAAAGAGGAGGATCATATGAAAGGAAAGAAAAAGAAATTTATGCCGCGTGAGGAAAAGACTAAAAAAATATTTAAAAGTAAGATAACGTGGTGCCTAGTTGCGGTGCTAGTTGTTTTTTGTGGTTTAACAGGTATTAAGTTAAGTTACAATTATAGTTCTGGAAAAATAGGAGAAAAGTTTGGCGACGTTGAAAGAGTTGGAAGACAAGGTGTCGTTAATTCAGCTGTTATAACTAATAGAAAAACAGGAACAGCACCTTTTGATACAACTGAAGGAAGAGGAAATGATGTAAGTCAAACTGATAATATTGTAAGAAGCTTTGATAAAGTAAGCTGGAATATAGAAACTACAATGAAGATAAAAGACGGACAAACTGCTACAAGTATAACGGGTGGAGATATAAATGTAGAAGTTACCTTGCCTGAGTCTTGCGTAGGTGTAGTTTCATGGGATATAGATTCAATGTCATGGACTGAAGGTACATCTAGTGTAAGTGAAAATGGAAGGGTATTTTCTGCAAAATACCATATGAGTGATCAAGAAGTAACTGTACCAGGAAAACAAAATATAGAAATTGTATTAGATGTATTAGGTGCACCAAACGATTTAGAAATCACTCCGCAATTTAAATTTTGGATTGAAGGAAATGATGATTCTGAAAAAATTACTATTAATGATATAGATACTTTAAAAGCAAGTGCAGCTGCAAATTATAACATTCAATTAAAAAGAAATACATATACTTCAAATAAAGTAACAGTAAACTATGATGGTGAAGATAAAGTTGGAAGAATATATGGATATGGAATAGTGTTGCAGTTATATAATCAAGATAAAGCAAAAGGAATAAAGGGATTAGAAGCACCTAAGAGTGACATAAATTTCGATATTGATTTGAAATTAGAAAGACCAAATGAAAGTGGTATTTTAGAGGATATAACATCAACAGTTACACCTGTTCTTTGGAATTATAAAATTAATAAAGCAAATTCATATGGAAATATAGAAAATAGGGATATGAATTTTAATAATTCTTCAGTAAAATATGCAAGGGGAGTAGCTCCACTTGGCGTTGTTACATCAAATAGGGAAGAATCAATATATAATTCTGGAGAAATTAGCATGACTCAAAATGGTGGGAAAATTAGTACTACTATTAATGGTTATGCATTTGATGGCATATTTCCAAAATATGATTTTGAGTATGATGGAAGTGTACATAGCAAAGTAAATTATACGGATAATATTGGTTGTTTTTCCGCTGGATATTTTCAAGTGTTTGTTCCTTTAAATGATGAAACAACTATTGAGGGTAGAAAATGTAAATTAACAGTATCTGATTTAAATATGAGTGTAAATTCGCTTTCTGATGTAACAATAACAAATCAAATGAAAAATGATGATGACCAGTCTGTAGTAGAACATGATATAACAAAAGCAGGAACTTATTCACAATTAGTATATTTATCAGGAGATAAATTAATTTTATTACCAACACAGCCATCAAAAGGTGATGCTTATGGATATGTTGGTCAAGATATTTATGTAACTTCAAGACTTATATTAGGTCAAACAAATGAATCTGATGTAAATGCAGCAAATAATCTAGTAAAATTTGATGGAAATTGTGTTGAACCAAGACTTGATCCAAATGGAAAAAAATATATTAAAAGAAATTTTGACGGAAGTATGGAATTTAATCTTGTATATTTAACTAAAAAAGATGGAACAAATTGGTTGTCACAAGAAGAAATGAATAATGCAAACATTGAAGATTTAGACTGGTATGAAAATATCTCAGATATACCTGCAGATAAGATTTGTATAGGAGTATATTTAGAATCTACTAGTGGAAATCTTGCTGCTTCTTCAGGTCCAAATAATATAGTTAATATTCCTTTAAGAATAAAGAATGATGCTAAGGCAGGAGCAGTATATGGATTCTCTGAAAAAACACAAATGTGGTTGGATTCTATTGATAGAAGTGTTTATACAATTAAGAATAATGAACCATTTACATATCCAACTCCTATATACGATTCTGGTAATATTAACTACGTAAAATCAGAATATGATGATGAAGGAAATTATTTAAATAATAACGATTACAGAGGAGGAACATCATTATTAGTATTGGGAGCTAAGCAAAATATTTCTATAGATTCATTAGATAATTCAGGAAACTCTAAAAGTATATTTGACTTAGGTAGAAATGAAAGTGAAGTTACATATAAAATTACACCATCTCTATCAAAATATAGTGAAGCAAATAGTGATATTTCTGGAGTTACTTTAAAAATAACAGATAAGCTTGATAAAGGACTTACATATGTACAGGGAAGTACAGAGAATTATCCTGATCCAGAGGTTACATTGAATTCAGATGGAACTACAACTCTAATCTGGGAAATATATGGTTGTAACGTTGGAACTGAAATTTCTCCTATAAAATTTAAGGCAAAAATCAATGAAGAAACAGAGAATTCAACTAAACTTACAAATACAGCTGTAATATATGCAGATAGGGATAAGGTAGGAAATCCTATAGTTTCAAAGAGAACAGTGACTTCCGAAATTCAAGTTACAAATTTGGCAGCACATAGATTATATAAAGAAGTAAGTACACCTGTGATAGAAAAAGATGGAATTATAAAATATACACTTACATATTTAAACAAGACAGATTCTACCGTTCCTGATTTTCAACTTATAGATATCTTACCATATAATGGTGATACTAGGGGAAGTTCATTTAATGGCTCATATAAACTTGATCATATTGATATACATCAAACATCAAATGATGCAAGTATTTCAAATGATAATTTGCAACTATATATAACAAATAATACTGATGCACGAAATTTAAGCGCAAAAGATAGTAATATAGGCGTTTCAGATATTTGGACAGAAAAAGCTATTGGAAATACTTTAAATGAAGAGGCAACAAGTTTTGCTATAAAAGGTGAAGTAAGAGAAAAAGCATCTGTGAAAATTGATGTATATTTAAAAACATCAGATAATAACGATGGAGATTCATATGTAAATATAGCATCTGCTCAGACAAGTAAAAATACAGATCCAATACAAACTACTGCTGTTGGCGCAAATGTTGTAACAAGAAAAATTTCTGGTATGGTTTGGTATGATACAAATGAAAATGGAATAAAAGATTCTGGCGAATCATATGCAAAAGGTGTAGCAGTGACATTAAAGAAATCAGACTCAACTACTGTAGTTCTTGAAACTACAACAGATGAAAATGGAAAATATGAATTTTCATCTATTCCAAAAGACGATTATATAGTTGAAATTACAACTGATAGCAAATATAAACTTACAACATCAAATGTTGGTAGTGATTTAAGTATAAATAGTAAATTTAATAATGTAAATAACAAAATGCAGAGTTCCGTTATAACAAAATTAAACTCAATTGCTAGTCCAGTACTTAAACAAGAATATGAAAATGCAGGTTTAGTTGTAAAAGACTCAAAAATAATAGTAAAATATTTAGATTTAAATAATAACGAAATTACATATAAAGATTATGATACTAGTGGTAATGAGATACAAAAGAGTTATGGATATGAACTAACAGGTAAAATAGGAGAAAATTATACAACACAAAAGAAAGATATACCAGGATACATATATAGAAATAGTAGTAATAATACTCAAGGAGTATATACGGAAGAAAATACAACTGTTATTTACTATTATGAATATAATAAAAAAGATGTGACAGTTACAAATGTTTGGGATGATAACAATAATATAGCTGCTAAAAGACCTGGTAGTATAATTGTTGAGTTATATCAAAATGGAAACTTAAAAGAAAACTATAACGTAACTAACACAAGTACAAATACGCAAAGTTATACTTTTAAAGATTTAGATAAATATGATGTAAATGGGAATGAATACCATTATACTGTAAATGTTAAAGAGGCAAATGAAGGTGATCTTAAGTTTTATACAAAAACAGTTGATGATAATACAAACACAGTGACAAATAAATTTACTGTACCTGATGAAAAAATAAATATAACTGCTACTAATAAATGGGATGATAATAATAATAGTGCCTTAAAAAGACCAAGTAGTGTTATAATTGAGTTGTATGCAAATGGGGTATTAAAAAATAGTCATACTCTAACAGATACAACTTCTGATACACAAAGTTATACTTTTGAAAATCTATTAAAATATGATAATTTAGGAAATGAAATCGTATATACAATAAATTTAAAAGAAGTAAATGAAGGAGATTTTGAATTTTATTCAAAAACAATTGATTCTACGACAAATACAATAACTAATAAATTTACCGTACCTGATGATAAAGTAAGTGTGACAGTTACAAATACTTGGAATGATAATAATAACGAAAATAATGTAAGACCAAATAGTTTTACTTTTAAACTAAAAAATAATAATGACGTTGTAGGTACATATACTATTACAAACACAACAGAAAATAGTCAAACATATACTTTTGATAATTTACCAAAATATGATAACTCAGGTAATGTTATAACCTATACAGTTGATTGTGTAGATGTTACTGGTTATGATAAAAATATAAATGGATTAAATGTTGAAAATGTGATTAAAAAGTATAATATTTTAACAAAAGTTGATGGTAATGGTGGAAAAATATCAGGACAAAACGATGAAGTGTATGAAACAGTTACATATTACGGAAATTCTAAAAAAGATATTGTAATAACACCAGATTACGGTTATAAGATTTCTAGTATAAAAGTAAATGATATTGACATACAATTTACTCCGAATGCTGATGGTACATATACACTAGATAAATTTACAAATGTAGAAGATAATAAATCAATTGTTGTTAAATTTGAAAGAAAAGATGCCGTTGTTATTGTAAATTACGTTTTAGAAGATGGAAGTAAATTAGAAGAATCAACTATAATTAATGGAAAAGTTGGAGATAACTATGAAGCACAAAATAAAGAATTTTATGGATATGAATTAAAACAAAATTCAGATAATGTTTCTGGTACTATGAAAGAAGAACCTACAGTTATTACATATACTTATTCATTAATTAAAGGAAATTTATCATTGAAAAATATTGATAACTCAGATGGTAGTAAAATATTATCAGGAGCTAAATTTAAACTAGAAAAGTTAAAAGAAGATGGAAGTATTGATGAAACATTTGTAACTATTGAAAAAATAGTTGGTGAAAGTGGAATTTTAAACTTCAATGAACTTTTAGTTGGAAAATATAGACTAACTCAAATTGAAGCACCTGAAGGATATAAACTAAATGAAAAATCATATGAATTTGAGATAACAAAGGATAATAGAAATATTAACATTGATATATCTAATGAACTTCAAAAAGAAATATTTACAAATGTTGATACAGGAGATATAATTCTTGTAGTTGCAATTTCTATGATAATCCATCAAGAAAATTCAAATTAATCGGAGTAACAGGAACAAAGGGAAAAACAACAACAACATTTATGATAAAAGAAATTTTAGAAAAAGCAGGACATAAAGTTGGATTAATAGGAACAATAGCTACATATATTAATGGAAAAATGATTTCAGAAAGTAGTAGAACAACACCAGAAAGTATAGAACTACAAAAAACATTTGCACAAATGGTAGATGAAGGTGTTGAATATGCTGTAATGGAAGTTTCAT
>ENA-OOXJ01001246-OOXJ01001246.1-human-gut-metagenome-genome-assembly--contig:-NODE-1246-length-17172-cov-2.342525_pt1 | contig 17172 bp, 10 predicted proteins | sample MGYA00241587_ERZ501343 | MGnify/ENA primary metagenome ERZ501343 (study PRJEB25962, sample SAMEA2042918) | human gut metagenome | biome: human gut; feature: human-associated habitat; material: faeces... | reverse complement strand
CGCGAGAGCCGAGGACTGGCATACAGCGCATGGGCTACATACAACACGCCGGGAAGGAAGAACCACAATGAGTTCGCCCGCACCCAGATTATATCGCAGAACGACAAGATGATGGACTGTATACGCACGTTCAACAACATTATCGACACCATCCCGCAGTCTGAAAAGGCGTTCGGACTGGCAAAACAGGCAATAACAAAACGTCTGGCTGCACAGCGCACCACAAAGTTCTCGATACTCAACGCCTATCTTGCGGCACAGCGAATGGGCATTGACTACGACATAAACGAGAAGATATACAACGCTCTGCCGGGAATAACGATGAAAGACATGGTGGACTTTGAGAAGGAAACAATGGCGGGCAAACCGTACAGATACCTGATTCTGGGCGATGAGAAGAGCCTCGACATAAAGTCGCTCGAGCGCATAGCTCCCGTAAAACGCCTGACAACAGAAGAGATATTCGGATATTAAAGCCGGACAGACCGGTATGGTTTGACACGTGCCGGCTGTCATACCGCCATACACATATTTATATATGTATGTCCGTCATTCATCTCCTTTACACACAGACGCTGCCATTCAGGCTCTCACTTTATGCCGGTGCAGCCTGCAACATACAAGAGGAAAGAATGGAAAAGGATGTGTGACAGAAGAACGGAATAAGGACGAGGCATAACGGCTGATTCGTGATAAAAGCGCAAAGGCGGTCTGACCCACTGTTCAGACCGCCTTTTTACGTCTCCGTACATCATCTTCACTTACCGGAGTCTTGCCCGGATTCCGTATTCTTTGACGTGCCGCTCCCGCTCCGTTCCCATCCTCCGCCAAGAGCCTTGTATAGGTTCACCGTAGCAAGCTGGCTGTCGAGCAGGGCATTGCTCAGGCTTATCTGGGCGTCAAGATAAGTACGCTGCGCGTCGAGCAAGTCCATATAGCCTATCGCTCCGTTGACATACTGCACCAAAGCGAGCGAGAGTGCTGTCTTCGAAGAGCTTTCAAGATGGTATCGTGTCTGATATATTTCCTTTATCTTATTGAAGTTCGCAATAGCGTCGAATGCGTCTCTGAACGCCGACAGCACGGTTTTCTCATAAGCATACACAGCCCGCTCGTAAGCAGCCTTGGCAGCCTTATGACGCGCGCGGTTCTTGCCCATGGCGAATACCGGCTGCAACAGATTGACACTTATCAGATGATAAGGTGAGCTCAGCAGGTCTTTCAACTCCTCACTCTCAGCTCCGAGACTGGCGGTGAGCGTGATGTTGGGGAACATGCTCGTATATGCCGCACCAACAGAGGCGTTTGCCGCTATCAGTTTCTGTTCAGCCTCACGCACGTCCGGACGCCGTTCCAGAAGCGAGGACGGCAGACCTACGGGCAGACTGTCAGGAAAGTTGACCTCCTGAGGAAGCGTAGAGCGCGCGATATGGTGTGGATATTCGCCTGTGAGAAAGGCAATCTCGTTTTCCTTGGAGGTGATTTGCCTTTCAAGATCGGGCAATAGTGTGGCAGTCTTTGAGAGTTCCACCTGCGCCTGTCTGTATGTAACCTCCGAGGTGAGCCCGCCCTCATAGCGTATGCGTGCAAGGTGCTCGCTCTCCCGTCGTGCCGTCACAGTCTGCCTTACGATGGACAGTTCGTTGTCGAGTGCCACGAGTTCATAATATGCCTGAGCCACCTGCGCGATGAGACTCATCTGAAGTGCACGGCGGTTTTCTATAGAAGCCATGAACTCAGCCGTGCTTGCCTCGTGGTTCCAACGGAGTTTTCCCCACAGGTCAACCTCCCATGCTATGTTGGCTTTCAGTTCGAACTGGTTGTCGTCCGACGGATTGTCACCGCCGTAGTTGTCCTGTTCTTTCTCGCCATAGACACGCAAGTCGAGCGAAGGAAACATCTTGGCGTAATCGATGCGCTTCATTGCCGCAAGCTCTTTAATGCGCGCGGCTGCCATCAGCATGTCCTTATTGTATGTGAGTGCCTTATTAATGAGATTCTGCAGAATAGAGTCTGTGTAGATTTCAGTCCATGAACGGTCGGCAAAAGAAGCCGAGTCTGCACTCTCCTCTTCAGTCAGCGACACGGGCAACTCCACGTCAGGGCGTGTGTAATGATGACCTATCTTACACGATACGACAATAACCGCCGATGCGATTATCACGAGAGCATGCAATATGTATTTCCGTTTATGAGTCATAATGTTTGTTTATATTGTAATGCCTTTGGCTTGTTCTCTTTACGTGACCTTATCTTTCCTCTGTATATTGTTATGAAGAAGAACGGTATGAGCAATATTCCGATGGTCACGGCAGCTATCATACCGAAGAAGACTCCGGTACCGATGGCTCTCCGGCTGGCAGCTCCGGGACCGGAGGCAATCACCATCGGAAGTATGCCAAGTATAAAAGCGAACGATGTCATGAGGATAGGACGGAAACGAAGACGCGCGGCATGCAGTGCAGCCTTGAAGATATTGACTCCCGAGTCAGCCTCATCCTTTGCGAACTCTACTATAAGTATGGCGTTCTTCGCGGCGAGTCCCATCAACATAACGAGCCCTATCTGGAAATAAGTGTCATTTTCAAGTCCACACATAATGATACCGATATAAGCCCCTAAGGCTGCTATCGGCAACGAAAGCAATACTGCCACGGGGACGCTCCAGCTTTCATAGAGAGCCGCAAGGAAAAGAAACACGAACAAAAACACAAGTGCGAGTACCATTCCGGTCTGTCCTCCAGCCTGTTTCTCCTGATAAGACAGACCGCTCCACTCCAATCCTATATTATCAGGCAAGTGCTTGCGGACAAGCTCTTCCATCACTTCCATAGCCTGACCTGAACTGTATCCCTGGGCGGCTGTGCCACGAATGACGGCTGTGTTGAACATGTTGAAACGCTTTATACTGCCCGGTCCGGTGGTATATTCGGTCGTACCAAGAGCCGTAAGAGGAATCATGTCACCATCGTCACCACGGACAAAGTACAGGCTGATGTTGTCGCGGTGCTCACGGTAAGGAGCTTCTGCCTGAATGTAGACACGGTATATACGGTTGAACATGTTGAAATCGTTGACGTATACAGACCCTGTGTATGCCTTCATTGTAGAGAACACGTCTGCCATAGGGACACCGAGCATTTTCACTTTGTCACGGTCGACATCGAAATAAAGCTGTGGAATCTCCGCCTGCAACGATGAGGAGAGACCTGACAGTTCCTTGCGCATTGAGGCATAATGCATCAACGTGTCGGCAGCTTGCACCAAGTCGTCATACGTAGCGTCCCCGTGAGCCTCGAGTTGCATCTCGAATCCGCCGGAGGAACCGAGTCCCGGAATCACCGGAGGGGTTGAAAGATAGAACTTACATTCCGGATATTCCTTCAGTTCACGGCTCACACCAGCCATGATATCGCCTATTGTAGTGTTGTCGCGTTCCTTCCATTCTTTCAGAATAACCGTGAGTTGGGCTCTCGTCTGGCTTGTTCCGACACGCGGACTGGTACCTGTTACATTCTGAACGTATTCCACTGACGGGTCTTTCATAAGATAGTCAATAGCCCGATTGGTGACAGTGCGCGTGCGTTCGAGCGTAGTTCCCTCCGGCATTTCAAGCTCCACGGTGAAATATCCCTGGTCTTCGGCAGGCAGAAAGCTTGTCGGTGTAAGGCGGTATAGTATGAAAATCATTATTATAACCATACAGAAGCCTATGCCGCAACGCTTGGGATGCTTTATGATATTTGTGATTCCGGAAAGGTATTTGGTGTTGCCGAAGTCCAGCCAACGGTTTATGGCAGCGAAAAACCGGTTTTTCGGTTTGCTCTTATCTGCCGGTTTAAGTATCAGTGAACACATTACCGGGCTCAGCGTAAGAGCAACGACCGTGGAGATAAGCACAGATATGACTATTGTAACGCTGAACTGGCGGTACAGTTGTCCTGTTATGCCGGACAAAAAACTTACAGGCACAAACACGGCGGCAAGCACCATGGAAGTTGCGACAAGCGCACCGGTAAGTCCGTTCATGGCTTTCTTTGTCGCTTCATACGGACTCAGGTGTTCTTCTTCCATAATACGCTCAACATTCTCTACTACCACTATGGCGTCATCCACAACAAGACCGATAGCCAGAACAAGCCCCAACAGGGTCAGCATATTGAGAGAGAAGCCGAATATAAGCATGAATCCGAACGTTCCAATCAAAGAAATCGGAACGGCGACAAGCGGTATTACGGTGGCGCGCCAGCTTTGAAGGAACAGGAAAACGACAACTATTACAAGAAAAAGAGCCTCGAACAGCGTCTTGTACACTTCATTGATAGACTCTGATATGTAAGTCGTCATGTCGAACGGAATCTCATATTCCATTCCCTCAGGGAACGTTTTACTTATGTTCTCCATTGTTTCCTTCACCCTCTCAGCCACTTCCATGGCATTGGCTCCAGGCAACATGTAGACTCCAAGTACGGCAGCATTGCCTCCGTTTATGCCGCTCTCGGTATTGTATGATTGAGCTTCAAGCGACACACGCGCCACATCTCTCAATCTGATAAACGACCCGTCAGCGTTGGCTCGGAGCACTATCTCCTCGAATTGTGCCGATGACGATAGTCGTCCTTGCGCCGTTATGGGAATCGTAAAGTCAAGTCCCTTCACCGGCTGCTGCCCGAAAACACCAGCGGCAGACTCTCTGTTCTGGTCCTTCAGAGCGTTCTGCACATCCTGCACAGTGAGTCCGAAACTCGCCAAACGTGCAGGGTCGACCCATATCTGCATTGCGTAATAGCGGCTTCCGATATTAGACACGCGCCCCACTCCGGGTATTCGACGCAACAGATCGAGCACGTTCAATGTGGCGAAGTTACTGAGATATATCTCATCAAACTTCGGATCGTCCGACGTAAGGCAGATAGTGAGCAACTGACTCGCCGCCTGCTTCTCTATCTCTATACCGTTCTGCACCACTTCCGCAGGCAAACGGGACTCTGCAAGCTTTATTCTGTTCTGTATCTCTACTGCCGCAAGGTCGGGATCTGACGATATATCAAATGTTACAGTAGCCGAAAACGCACCTGAGTTTGAGCTGTTCGATTCCATGTAAAGCATTCCAGGAGTACCGTTCAGTTCCTGTTCGATAGGCGTTGCTACTGCCTGCGACACCGTAAGTGCGCTTGCTCCGGGATAAGAGGCACTTATTTTCACCACCGGAGGAGTTATCTGCGGATACTGGTCAATTGGCAGCATCGTGAGTCCGATAAGTCCGACAATGACAATAAGTACGGATATGACGATTGAGAATACAGGTCGGTCTATGAAGAAATTTACTTTCATTGGCTATATATGCTTTGGTTATTTGGCTTTCGTGCGCTGTTTTTTCATCTGCCTGGAAGCCACACGCACCTTCATGCCTGGCGTGAGTTTATGATATCCTTCGCTTATTATGCGTTCTCCGGGTGCAAGCCCGCGCTCCACCACAACCTTGTTGTCGAACTCCGGTCCAAGTTCTATGAAACGACGTTCTGCCGTAGAATCGCGCCTCATCACATAGATGAAAGCCCCACCTTTCTCTATTATGAGTGCCTTCTGAGGCACAACGGTGGCATTTTCACGTACGTCAAGGAGGGCGTGAACCTTTGTAAACTGACCCGGAAGAAGCACATGGTCCGGATTAGGCATTTCCGCACGCACCGAGAACGTGCCTGTCTTAGGGCTTACCTGAGGCTCTGCGAAATCCACCAAACCCTTATATGGATATGTACTGTTGTCCGCCAGCGTAATCGTGACATACGGTTGCCACGACCTCAAAGAGTCACGCTGTCCCAAAATGATGTTACGTTCCTTACTTTTAAGATAGTCAAGCGCAGTCATACTGAAGTCAACAAGCACCGTGTCGCTCTTTACAATAGTAGCCAGAAGAGACTTTCCGCCCGTGCCGACAAGCGTGCCGAGGTCAACAAGACGTTCGCTGATGTAACCTGATATAGGCGAACGTACATATGTGTAACTGAGTTCCTGCTCAGCCTGATCGAGGTCGGCGCGGCTCATACCCATGCTTGCCACAGCTGTCTCATAGGCTGCCGTGGCATTGTCGAGGTCAAGACGGCTGGCTGCGTTCTGCTCGAACAGCGGACGAATACGGTCAAGATCGCGCTTTGTCTTGCGCACCAAAGCCGAGTCCTTACGCAGCTGGGCACGCGCCTTATCAGCCTTTGCCTTATACTGCCGTTGGTCTATGACAAACAAAACCTGATCCTTCCTGACATAAGTACCTTCTTCGAATGCCATGCGTTCAAGGAATCCCTCAACACGAGCACGCACCTCTACAAACTGCTGGGCACGCACACGACCTACGTAGTCGCCATATATCTCGACATCCTCCACGCCCACCGGCTCTACAGAAACCATCGGAGCATCGGGTGTCTTCTTCTCCGGCCATGTGAGAATGACGTACGCTACGATTATAACCGCAATACTGCCAACCATCGCAATGATACGTTTCTTTCGCAGTCTAAGTTCTTTTATCTCCAGAATTTTCCTTATTTTCATACATTTATCCTTTTACCTTAAACTGTAAAACGACAAAAACCGTATTTTATTTTATATTATATCGCACATTTACCAAATAAAAATGAAAAATCCGGTCGTACCGCATTACGACCGGACTCCTGCTTTTACGTATTTCACTACTTCCTCAACAGCACATAGCCTACCACTCCGCCGACAATAGAAGCTGCGAAAATGCCAAGCTTGGCATGTATGAGATAAGCCTCGTCTACAAAAGCGAGAGTGGATATGAACATAGACATTGTGAAGCCGATAGACGCAAGAAAGCCCACACCGAAAAGCCTTCTGACGGTCACCGAAGACGGCATGCGTGCTATTCCAAGACGTGTCAGCAGCAATACGGAGGCTGATATGCCCAACGGTTTTCCTATAAGCAGACCGAGCATCACTCCCACCGCCACATTGTCTGAAAACACATCAGCCGGATTTATACCCTCAAACGATATGCCTGCGTTGGCAAGTGCGAATACAGGCATTATGACAAAAGACACCAGCGGATGCAGAGAATGCTCAAGACGCTGCAACGGCGGGATGGCATCACGTGAATCACCGATCATCCGTCCTATTATCTCCACCTGCTCAGGCTCGAGGGTCGACACACTGTTGGGTTCAGCGTTACGGAAGCGTTTTATGAGTTTCTCAGCCCTTGCCATATAGGCAGGCTCACTTATGCGGGCGTCGGCAGGTATCATAAAAGCCGCGAGCACAGCGGCGATGGTTGCATGTATGCCCGACATAAGAAAGGCTGTCCACACTCCGCAAATGCCTACGACCCCGTAAAATATGACGTTCTTCACTCCCAGTCTGTTGGCAACATACATCACCATAAGGAACGCCACACCCACACCGATGCTGAGCAGGGATATGTCCGAAGTATAGAAAAACGCTATCACGAGCACTGCGCCGAGGTCGTCTACAATGGCAAGAGTGGTAAGAAAAACCTTTATCGACAGCGGGACACGGTCGCCAAGCACATAAAGTATTGCAAGCGAGAATGCGATGTCCGTAGCCATAGGTATCCCCCACCCCCCGACACGTCACCGTGAGGATTGAACAGATAATAGACGAGTGCAGGCACAATCATCCCGAACACCGCCGCCCCTATCGGAAGTATCGTGTTGCGCACATCGGCAAGCTCCCCTCCGATGAACTCTCGTTTAAGTTCCAGACCTACAACAAAGAAAAACATCGACATCAGACCGTCGTTATCCAATGGTGCAAATCGAAATTGAAATAACCGGCACCGTTGAACAGAAAACCGAACTCCTGCTCAAAGAAGTGAAAATAACTGTCGCTCAACGGAGAGTTAGCCAATACAAGCGCAATGACAATGCTTATGCCGAGCACTATGCCGCCCGATTTCTCCTGATTCATAAAATGTTGCAACGGCATGATAAGCCTGTAACTTAATTTCTCCTGATAATTTCTCATCATATCGTTTTTTGTGTTTTCCGCCACGTACTCTGTCATAATAAAATGCAGAATTACTGTATGGCTGCGTTATCCATGCGCACAAAATTAAGTAAAAAGTTTCATTTCCACAACCCATTTACCCACAGCGTGCTACGGAATACATATTTAATAATGGTCGGTCGCGGCGCGCTAAACATTTATTTGTTTATATTTCAGAATATTCAGAAAAATGTATGACAGCTATAAAGCATCCATCCGGAATGTCCTGACCGCGTTTCAGCCGGACCCATCCCGGTAAAAGCATAAAAGTTTCCGCACGGTGTAGGCATAAAAACATAGTGAAACGTGAATGTTAATTTATGACTGACAGACAACAGTATGTGCCTCGCCTCCCTTATAATTCACTGTCTCCGTCATCCCGTTGCGGCTTATTTATCTGCAAGACACAACCGTCCTGCCGTATCGCAGCCATGATATGAGAACATGATAAATACGGTAGTGAGAAAAAAACGAAACCCGTCTTAATAAAGCGGAAATAAAGAACCGCGTTTCAAAAAAAAATCATAACTTTGCAATCAGCGTTCAGGCTTACACCCGTAAGCGGAAAGCCACTCTTCTGAAAACGTACGGAGTATTTCCCGGACGATTTCGCACACACTGCATAAAAGACAACAAGACAACACTTATTACATAAAACAGACATTATGGCAACAACACCAGAATTCAAGTACGCGCCCATGTTCCAGATGGGCAAGGACGACACTGAATACTATCTTCTTTCAAAAGAAGGTGTGAGTGTCGGCGATTTTGAGGGCAACAAAATCCTCAAGGTTAGTCCGGAAGCACTGACCATGCTTGCAAACCAGGCTTTCCGCGACGTCAATTTCCTGTTGCGCCGCTCACACAACGAACAGGTCGCTAAGATACTGAGCGACCCCGAGGCAAGCGATAACGACAAATATGTGGCTCTGACATTCCTCCGCAACGCCGAGGTGGCATGCAAGGGAAAGCTTCCCTTCTGCCAGGACACGGGCACAGCCATAATCCATGGCGAGAAGGGACAGCACGTATGGACAGGCTTCTGCGACGAGGAAGCACTGTCGAAAGGTGTATACAAGACATACACCGAGGAAAACCTGCGCTACTCACAGAACGCTCCTCTCTCAATGTATGAGGAGATAAACACACGCTGCAACCTCCCCGCACAGATTGACATCGAGGCTACGGAGGGCTGCGAATACAAGTTCCTGTGTGTCGTAAAAGGCGGAGGCTCGGCAAACAAGACTTATTTCTATCAGGAGACAAAGGCACGCATACAGAACCCGGGCACTCTCGTACCGTTCCTCGTTGAGAAGATGAAGACCCTCGGAACGGCAGCCTGCCCTCCCTACCACATCGCATTCGTCATCGGCGGAACGTCTGCCGAGAAGAATCTCCTCACTGTCAAGCTCGCCTCAACCCACTACTACGACAACCTGCCCACCAGCGGTGACGAGACAGGACGCGCCTTCCGCGACGTGGAACTGGAGAAACAGCTCCTCGACGAAGCCCACAAAATCGGGCTGGGAGCGCAGTTCGGAGGAAAATATTTCGCACACGACATACGCGTGATACGCCTTCCGCGCCACGGAGCGTCATGCCCGATAGGTCTCGGAGTGAGCTGTTCAGCCGACCGCAACATAAAGGCAAAGATAAACGAGGACGGAATATGGATTGAGAAACTGGACGACAATCCCGGCGAACTCATACCTGAAGAGCTGCGCAAGGCAGGAGAAGGCAACGCCGTGAAGATAGACCTCAACCGTCCGATGAGTGAAGTGTGCAAGGAACTGAGCAAGTATCCGGTATCCACACGCCTCAGCCTCAACGGCACAATCATCGTTGCACGCGACATAGCACACGCCAAGCTGAAGGCTCGTCTGGACGCAGGAGAAGACCTGCCGCAGTATTTCAAGGACCATCCCGTGCTCTACGCAGGTCCTGCCAAGACTCCGGAGGGAATGCCGTGCGGCTCGATGGGACCGACAACGGCAAACCGCATGGATCCATATGTTGACGAGTTCCAGGACCACGGAGGCTCGATGGTGATGATAGCAAAGGGCAACCGCACACAGGTTGTCACCGACGCATGCAAGAAGCACGGCGGATTCTATCTGGGAAGCATCGGCGGACCGGCTGCCGGACTGTCCATGAACAGCATCAAGAGCATCGAGTGCGTGGAATATCCAGAACTCGGAATGGAAGCCGTATGGAAGATACACGTTGAGGACTTCCCCGCTTTCATCCTTGTGGACGACAAAGGCAACGACTTCTTCAAGCAACTGAAGCCGTGGACTCCAAGCTGTAAATAAACTACAGAGACATACATCGCGACGGATGGTCACGGCATGGGCACATCATGCTGTACCATCCGTTTTTTATCAACACTAAAACAACCGCAACATGAAAAAGATGATGTTTGCCGCCATGATGGCAGTATTGTCATCATGCGCAACCGCACAAAGCGACAAGGACATAACGCTTCTGCCGCCAGACACAGACAAGGGGGCAAGCATAATGAAGTCGCTCGCACAGAGACAGTCGCACCGTGAGTGCGCCGACAAAGACCTTGGCAAGGAGGACCTGTCCAATCTTCTCTGGGCTGCCAATGGCATAAACCGCACCGCGGACAACAAGCGCACGGCTCCGTCGGCACTCAACCGTCAGGACATCGACGTGTATGTGATAAGCCGGAAAGGCGCATACAAATATGTAGCCGCCGAACACCGGCTGCAACTCATCACCGAAGGCGACCACCTGGGCCGCATCTTCTTCAAAGACCTCTACCAGACGCTGAAGCTGAACATCTTCGAATATACCTTCGACGGACACGATGAAACGGTGGCTTACTCCCTGTCCATCCCCTTCGTCTCCACCCTGGTATTCGCCTCGGTGATGAAGCACCAGGACGCACCGGGCACCACCTTCAAGAAGCACATGGCTATTGCCCGCGGCCTGATGAGCGAGGACGACTACTTGCTGCAGGAAATCCTCTTCAACCCCCGCACGCCCGCCCAGGTGGCCAACATCCGCACGGAGCTGAAGAACCTGCTCGAAATCATCGAGAAGAAAGATGCCGACGGCATGAAGCAATACCTGACACGGCTGCGCGAAAAGCTGAAGTAAAGAGTCCCGAAGCAGTACACCCGAGGAATGCGATCGTACCCCACGAGTGGGGTACAATGGTAGGGCACGCGTGGGGTATCGTGATAGGGCACGAGTGGGGTCTTACGGGGACTTACAGAAGTGGAAGACGACACGTCAACCAAATGCCCTCCTCCATTAATTTCACTCCAAGCGGACGGAATCTCGGAAATAACCCGTAACTTTGTCCCACGTATGATAGACCAAGCCACCATAGACCGGATATTGGACGCGGCGCAGATTTACGATGTCGTGTCGGACTTCGTGACCCTGCGCAAGCGCGGCGTCAACTACGTGGGCCTCTGCCCCTTCCACGACGACAAGACGCCCTCGTTCTACGTCTCGCCCGCCAAGGGCCTCTGCAAGTGCTTCGCCTGCGGCAAAGGGGGCAACGCCGTCCACTTCATCATGGAGCACGAACAGCTCAGCTACCCCGACGCCCTGCGCTTTCTGGCCAAGAAATACGGCATCGAAATCAAGGAACGTGAACTGACGGGCGAAGAGAAGGCGGCGCAGAGCGAGCGCGAAAGCCTGTTCGTCGTCAACCAGTGGGCCTGCGACTACTTCCGCCGCACCCTGCGGCAGACCGACGAGGGGCGCAACATCGGCATGGCCTATTTCCGCAACCGCGGCTTCCGCGACGACATCATCGAGAAGTTCCAGCTGGGCTACTGCACCGAGAGCCACGACGCCATGGCCCGCGAAGCTCTAGCCAAGGGGTACAAGCAGGAGTATCTGGTGAAGACTGGCCTCTGCTACGAGACGGACGACCACCGCCTGCGCGACCGCTTCTGGGGGCGCGTCATCTTCCCCGTCCACACGCTGAGCGGCAAGGTGGTAGCCTTCGGCGGACGTGTGCTGGCCTCCGCCACCAAGGGCGTGAAGGTGAAGTACGTCAACTCGCCCGAATCGGAAATCTACCACAAGAGCAACGAACTCTACGGCATGTATCAGGCCAAGCAGGCCATCGTCAAGCAGGACCGCTGCTACCTGGTCGAGGGCTATACGGACGTTATCTCCATGCACCAGAGCGGGGTAGAGAACGTAGTAGCCTCGTCGGGCACAGCGCTCACCACGCAGCAGATCAAGATGATACACCGCTTCACCAACAACCTGACGGTACTCTACGACGGCGACGCGGCCGGCATCAAGGCCTCCCTCCGAGGCATCGACATGCTGCTCGAAGAGGGGATGAACATCAAGGTGTGCCTCCTGCCCGACGGCGACGACCCCGACTCCTATGCCCGCAAGCACAACTCCACGGAGTTCCAGGCCTTCATCCGTGAGCACGAGACGGACTTCATCCGCTTCAAGACCAACCTGTTGATGGAAGACGCCGGCCAGGACCCCATCCGCCGGGCCGAACTGATAGGCAACATCGTGCAGAGCATCTCCGTCATCCCCGAAGCCATTGTGCGCGACGTGTATATCAAGGAATGTGCCCAACTGCTGCACGTCGAAGACCGCCTGCTCGTCTCCGAAGTGGCCAAGCGCCGCGAGAAGGAAGCCGAACGCAAGGCCGAACAGCGCGAACGCGAACGCCGGCGCAGTACAGCTGCCGCACAACCGGCCGACAATACACAGGCACAGGCAGGCAACATCCCCACCCCTACGGCAGACGACCTGCCGCCCGAGGCCTATACCGCCCCCTTCCCCGACGATTCTTCTATACCGACAACGGGTACCTCAGAAACAGTGGACAGCTACACCTCCTTCATCCCCCAGGAAGGCAAGGAGGGGCAGGAATTCTACCGCTACGAACGGCTCATCCTGCAGATGGTGGTTCGTTACGGCGAACGCGTCATGTGCAACGTGACCGACGAAGAAGGTAAGGAAATCCCCGTGACGGTCATCGAGTTTGTGGTGGCCGACCTCCAGCAGGACGACCTGGCCTTCCACAATCCGCTCCACCGCCAGATGATGACCGAAGCCGCCGCCCACCTGCACGATGAAGGCTTCCGGGCCGAGCACTACTTCCTGACGCATCCCGACCCTGTCATCAGCCGCCTGAGCACGGAGCTCATCAGCGACCGCTACCAGCTGAGCAAATACCACTATAAGAATCAGAAGATTGTAACCGACGAAGAACGGCTCTACGAACTGGTGCCGCTGCTCACCACCAACTTCAAGTATGCCATCGTCAGCGAAGAACTGAAACACATGATGCGCGCCCTGCAGGACCCCAAGGTGGTGCAGGACGAAGCGCAATGCAACGCCATCATGCAACGATACAGCGAGTTGCGCGAAGTACAAAGCGTCATGGCCAAGCGCCTGGGCGACCGCGTAGTGCTCAGTTTCTAACCCAATCGAGCCATACCGTCAAACGATGAAGCAACAAAGATTATTTGTTGACTTCCTGTTCAACCAGCTTTATTTTCTCAAGAGTTTTACCCGCTTCGGAAGAGGGGAATAGCGTCATCACTTGTTGCAAATAAGCACGGGCTTTAGAATAACCCGAATCAAAAAGTGATGAAAGATTGTTGCGATAGCGGGCATATTGCATACGGGTAGGCGAAGAAAGCTTCTTGAAGTCTGCCTCTATTTTTTTACGCGCATCCTCAGATTTCAGGAAATAATAACTGCCTAAAAAATTACATGCCTGCAAATTATCCGAATCGAGTGCCACAACTTGCTCATAAGTAGCCTTTGCATCTGCCACCTTTCCACAACGTACTTCCATCTCTGCACATGAAACAAGAACATCCACATTGTCCGGAGTATACTGTAATAACTCTTTATAGAACAAATAGGCCTTGGTGTAATTACGAACATCTTTAAAATGTTCAGCCAGCTCGCGAGCAAACTGTGGCGCCGTATTCTCCGACTTATCCACCTCTGTCCAATAAAACATTTCCGCCTCATGCCCGTCAGCCTGACATGACTGCCGGAAAAGACTTACAGCATACCCCGTTTGCCCCGAGGCAAGCGCATCAGCCACTTTACGCAATAGCACGTCCGCCGATTGGGAAAACATTGTAAGCGGAAACATGCTGAACATGATTAACATCCAGATTTTCATAAAAATAGTCAGTTTAGATCCAGTTTCTCTTCCTTTTTTGGAAGGCCTACAAAATTAGACAATCCGCCTCTAAAAGTCAAGTAAATATTGGACAAATATCATTAATAAAATTCTCTCTATTTAGCATTTCTGCCTACCTTTGCAAACGCAATGAAAGAGACCGACAAGCAAATACTGAATATAGCCCTTCCGGCTATCGTATCGAACATTACTGTTCCCCTGCTGGGACTGGTAGACGTCACCATTGTCGGCCATCTAGGCAATGCTGCCTATATCGGCGCCATCGCAGTAGGTGGGATGTTATTCAACATCATCTATTGGGTTTTCGCATTTTTGCGCATGGGGACAAGCGGTATGACCGCTCAGCTTTACGGTAAACATTTAGCGGACGAGATTGTTCAAATGGCAGTCCGTTCCGTTGGCATCGGAATGATGGCCGCCCTTGCCCTCATCATCCTGCAGATTCCGATTAGAGAAGCGGCTTTCTTCTTTATCCATCCCACTGAAGAAATTAAAAGACTCGCTACAACCTATTTCCACATCTGCATCTGGGGAGCTCCCGCTACCCTGGGCCTCTATGGACTCACAGGATGGTATATCGGGATGCAAAACTCACGCATTCCAATGATTATCGCCATCACACAAAACGTAGTGAACATCATTGCCAGCCTTTGCCTGGTATATATAGGCGGACTAAAGGTGGAGGGAGTAGCACTTGGTACCCTAATAGCCCAATATGCAGGTTTCCTGATGGGAATAGGACTATGGATACGACATTATGGCGGTTTATGGAAACATTTCAGTAGGAAAGGACTATGGAAACGGCAAGCGATGTGGCATTTCTTTCAAATAAATCGCGACATCTTCTTACGTACACTCTGCCTGGTTGCAGTCACCCTGTTCTTTACCTCAGCCGGAGCCGAACAAGGAGAAATTATACTAGCTGTCAACACCTTACTAATGCAATTATTTACACTCTATTCCTATATAATGGACGGATTTGCATACGCAGGCGAAGCCCTTATCGGCAAACACATCGGAGCTCAAAACTACCCAGCATACACTTGTACACAGAAACACTTGTTCGTATGGGGAGGCATCATGGCTTTATTGTTCACCATCGCCTACGCCACAGGCGGCAATACATTCCTAGCCTTGTTAACTGATGAAACAGAAGTGATAGAAGCTTCCGAAAACTATCTGGGATGGGCCTTGGTTATTCCGATAGCCGGCATGGCTGCCTTTATTTGGGACGGAATCTACATCGGTGCTACCAACACAAAAGGAATGCTACAATCCATGGCAATAGCAGCTGGCTGCTTCTTCCTTCTGTATTATACCTTGTATCATACATGGGGGAATCATGCCCTCTGGCTGGCCTTCCTGACTTATTTAAGCGTACGAGGTATCGTACAAATGTTCCTTAGCCGGCAAATGACACGCCAAGCGTTCCTTTCTCACGAACTTACTCCACACGATCCGTCGGATAATTGACCAAGTAAATCGTCCCCGTAGCTCGGGTAAAAGCCGTATAAAGCCAACGGAAATAGTCTGGTGTCAGATGGTCATCCGTAATATATCCCTGGTCCAAAAATACATTTTTCCATTGACCACCCTGCGCTTTGTGACAAGTCACCGCATAAGCATACTTCACCTGCAAAGCGTTATAATAAGGATCAGCCTTCATTTTCTTCATCCGCTCCTTCTTCAAAGGTACGTCAACATAGTCTTCAAGTACACTCTGAAAAAGCCGTTCATTGTCTTCACGTGACAAGGCTGGTGCATCGCTATGCAACGTATCAAGCAACAATCGAGTTTCCAATTCGACATCCTGCCTATCGGGGAAAGACAGCAAAACATCCGCAAAACGGAAACCGTACATTTCCGTCGTACGTCTCACGCGACGCACAATCGCTGTCTCTCCATTGGCTATGAAATCCAATTCTTTTTCTTTCTCAGTCCAATAATAATTATTCTTGGCTACCATCAAAAGGTCTCCTCCTTCCAATTCCTCCTCGCGCCACAAAATTTGTGATCGTATACCTTGATTATAAATATTTGCCCGTTTATTAGAACGACAAATGACAATCGTCTCATCTATCCCATCCTGATCATAACAGGTCGACAAAGCATCAATCAATTCATTACCAGGAAGTATTTTGACATCGGGAAAACAAGATACCCGTACAGGCGGTAATGTATCCATAGCATCTTCCGCTATAAGTCTACGTAGTCGGGTAGCATTCCACAAAATGCCCGATTGTTGTTCCTGACGAACGACTTGTGTTAAATCAGCCTCAACAACTTCCAAGCCATAGCCCCTCAATGCCTCTGCAAACAAAGCCGGACTGAGCTCTTCACCCACAGGGGGCAACTGTGCCGTATCTCCCATCAACAACAAACGACACCCTTCCCCAGAATAGACAAACTGTACCAAATCATCAAGCAGGCGTCCCGTCCCAAACATCGTCCCCGAAAATCCTTCATTGGAAATCATTGAAGCCTCATCTACGATATATAAAGTATGCGTTGTCAGATTGTCATTCAAATCAAAATTTCCACCTTCGCCAGAAAAAGCTCGTTGCCTGTATATCTTCTTATGAATCGTAAATGCCGGATGCCCCGCATAAGCAGAGAAAACCTTGGCAGCCCGCCCAGTAGGTGCCAAAAGCATAACCTTCTGCTCAAGCTTATCTAAGGTCCTAACCAGCGCTCCAATCAGAGAAGTCTTTCCCGTACCTGCATAACCACGTAGCAGAAATGCAATATCCTTCTCTCTTGAACACAGAAACTGCGACAACATTTTTAGCGTATTTTCTTGCTCTACAGTTGGCTGGTAAGGAAAATTTTCCTTAATTTGCCTTTCTAAATAGTTATTTATCATTTTCGTATGAGAAAAAAGTAACGGGAACTATCGTTTTTAAATTTATTTCTCTTATTTTTGCGGTGCGAATATAACAACTAAAAAACATATTTATCATGAAAACAGT
>ENA-OOXJ01001244-OOXJ01001244.1-human-gut-metagenome-genome-assembly--contig:-NODE-1244-length-17179-cov-3.045725_pt1 | contig 17179 bp, 14 predicted proteins | sample MGYA00241587_ERZ501343 | MGnify/ENA primary metagenome ERZ501343 (study PRJEB25962, sample SAMEA2042918) | human gut metagenome | biome: human gut; feature: human-associated habitat; material: faeces... | reverse complement strand
TTTTCATCAATCGTCCAGTTATCTAATAGGAGAGAAGCCATTGCAATGCTTCTGACTTTCGTAATAGCTATATAGAATTTAATTCCATTAAGGAACTGTACAATATAATATCCCTGCATGGTGGTAACAGGAATATAGTTTACTCTCTCCAAATATTTGTGATATAGTTCCCCTTGTTCTTCTATGGTAAGATTTTGTAGCTTCTCTTTGCCATTATTATCTTTAATCCTTTCAATATCTGCCATCTTTTTACTCTGAGAATTTTTATATCTTATAATTTCTTTATCAATAGATTTTATTTTCTCATCTAACTGGTTCTGTTTCTCTTGGATAATGTTTAAAAGGGTGGGATTGGTGGTTAGTAGGAATTTATTGGTATTCTCTCTACTTTCATTAGATAAGTTCTTTTTATCAAGATATAGGGTGGATAATCGTTTTTCAATCCCTGTTATTTCTTCTTGTAGTTCTGTAATTCTATTGTCAGTTTGATTCCTAAAGAAGTTGATATATTCTGCTGTGTGCATGGATTTGAAAAGACTATATAATATTTCATTCGTAAGGTCGTAAGAAACTTCATCAATATTGTATTTACAGAAATCTGGGTGAGATTTTCTTTCAACACAACTACATCTATAAGTTAGTTTTGATATTCCAACTGTTGGCTTCTTATCTTTAACTGTCATAGCTCTTCCACATCTACATCTTAGAATTCCTTTTAATGGATTATGATTAACTTTTCCTGTGGGAGTGCTTTTATAATTCCTTTTAACAAGCTCTTGTGCCAACATAAAATCTTCTTCACTAATAATAGGTTTTATTCTAACCTCTATAGTGTATGGCTCTTCTCTGCCTAATTTTTGTGTTCTTCTTCTAATTCCTCTATATAAATCACTATGTATATAGTTACTTAGTATGGCAACAGTACTGTAATATCCTCTAAACGTAATATTTCTTTCATTGAAATATCTGGCAACAGCTCCCAATGTCTTTCCAGAATTTACTAAATCAAAGAGCTTTTTTATATTCTCAACTTCTTCTGGTACTTCCTCTAAAATATATTTGGGACGTTTCCCATTGGGGTTTGGAATAGCTCTATATCCATAAGGTATTTTTTGGTCAACTACAGCATAAGGATTAGCTTGGAAAAGAGCTTGTTTTCCATCTTGATTTTTCTTTTTAATATCTAATCTTTCTTGTGCTGCAGCCCATGCTTTGATAGTAAGGATAAGTATTTCTGTAATATCTAAAAGCTTATTAGCTTCATAAATTTTGTTGGGGCTATCTAAGAGTATTACAGACAGTCCTTTATTAATGATTTGTTGAATGTTGTAAACAGTTTCAGTTACATCTTCTTGCCTGCTTAAACGAGATAATTCAGAAATAACTATCATGTCTGCATCTTTGTGTGTTTTGCTTTGTAATTCGAGGTAACCTTTTCTGTTTGCAACTACTCCAGATATTCCAAAGTCCTCAATAATTTCAATTATCTCATAATTATTCTTTTCACAGAACTCCTTAATTTTTAATTTTTGTCGAGATAAGTCCTGTTTTGTAGTTGAAACTCGTGCGTATCCTATAATTTTTACCATATTATAAAATGTTGATTATTAGGCAAATATAGGTATATATTTTTACTTGGGCAAGTTTATTTTGTTAAGTGAATATTCGTGTCAGGTGCCGGCCAACCGTATCGGATTTCTGGGCAACGGAGGTCCGTTCTCGTTGATGCAACTTAAGGTCATCCAGGAAGTTATTACGCTGGTCATCTTTACCGTGTTTACTACGGTACTTTTCAAGGGTGAGCAATTGCACTGGAATCATCTGGCAGCTTTCGTATGTTTGGTACTGGCCGTGTATTTCGTTTTTTGTAAGTAAGGTTCACAGCCAGGAGGTGGCTGAGGCTTTGCGAGCAAATGGCAACGCCTTTCCGAGCACATGACGAATGCTTCCCGAGCACGTGTCGATAATTTTTCCGGATGGCTGCCGGATTTCATCGGAAGGAGACATAAAAAAACTACGCGGATTGTTGAGGTAGGAAGTATATTCCCTTGACAATCCGCGTAGTTTTTTCTTTTAGTCCGAAAGGAGTCCGCACTATTTTTGTTTATCCGATGGAGTCAGATATCGTTCCATTCCACGGGTAAAGTAAGTGTTGAGTTTTCCATCTTCATCGGTATAGATGAAGTAGGCATCGAGCTCGGGACGTGCTTCGACAAACCGGCTTGCCTCGTCCAGCCCCATTACCATGAAGGCGGTGGCATAGGCATCGGCACTCATGCAATCGCGGGCAATGACTGTGGCCGAGAGGATGTTGTGTTGGACCGGATAGCCGGTGCGCGGGTCGATGGTGTGAGCATACTTCTTTCCGTCCTTGTAGTAGAAGTTCCGGTAGTTGCCCGAAGTGGCAATACCTACACCCGAGATGTTGAGCACAGTCTGGAGATCCTGGTTCAGAGACAACGAGTCGTCCACAGGCTTATTGATACCGATGCGCCACAACTCGTTTTGAGGATTCTTTCCGCGCACAACTACCTCGCCGCCTATGTCGACCATGAAGTTTTCCACGCCTTTCTTTTCCAGAAGTTGGGCCACCACATCTACGGCATATCCTTTGGCTACGGCACTGCACGACAGCATGGTGCGCTCGTCTTGCTTCACCACCTTGCCTTCGTCAGAGAGGCTTACACGGGTATATCCCGTGAATTGCAACAGGCTATCTATCATGGCCGAGTCGGGGAAAGCTCCTTTTTTGAATCCGAATCCCCAGACATTGGCCAGGGGAGCTACGGTAATGTCGAAAGCTCCGTCTGTCTCCTGGGAAATCTCCATACTCCGGCGGAATACATTGGTAAAGAACGTATCGGGCAGGATGTCTTCGTTCCGGTTGATACGGGTAATGGTAGCCGTATCGTTGAAGGGCGAGAGCGAACCGTCAAATTGCTTGAGTGCGGCTTCGATGTCATCCTTCAGGCTGGTTCCGTGTTGGTAGGTGATGTTGTATACTGTTCCGAATATCAGTCCGTTGTCTTTCTGGAAAGGTACCGGACGGTTGTGCCGGGCCAGTATCCATGCCGTTGCCAGGAAGAGCAGGGCTATCCAGAGGAAATTACGTTGTGCGTTCTTTGTTGCCATAAAAAAGAGGATATGTTTTTATGGGAAAATCTCTTTCCCTTTAGTTAAGGAATAAATGTTCTATCAATATTTTGACTCCAATGAGGATGAGAATGCATCCTCCCAGCAATTCGGCCCGCAGTTTGCGTGCCATGCCACATCCGCAATAAATGCCGAATAGTAATCCGGCCATCGATAAGACAAACGATACGAAACCGATGATGCCTATGCCCGGCAGAATATCGGAGAGCGAACGTGCACCCAAAAAGGCGAACGATACCCCCACGGCCAGCGCATCAATGCTGGTGGCTACGGCAAAGGCAAGTACCACTTTCAGGCTGGTTGGGTCGTATTCGCTTTTGCATTCTTCATCTTTAAACGACTCGCGTACCATACGTCCACCCAGAAAGGCTAGGATGGCAAAGGCTATCCAGTGGTCTACGTTTTCGATGAGATGTGCAAATGTGCTGGCGCACATCCATCCGATGAGGGGCATCAATGCCTGGAAAAATCCGAAACTGAATGCCATGACCAGCATGGCGCGCCAATGTGTACGTTTCAATATGATTCCGCTGGCTATGGATACGGCAAAGCAATCCATTGCAAGGCCTATGGCCACGAGCCAAATCTCAAGTCCTGTCATTTGTGTTGGTAGGGTAGTTTATAAGTGATTGTGTAATAAATGCCGGTCGATTTGCTTCCGTATTTGCCGAAGCCGGGCACATACCATGGGTCTCCATACTTGTCGGTCGAGGCCGACAACCTGAATCGCATGCGGAGGGACCATCCCATGGAGATGGACTTACCTACATTGGCACGGATACCTACGTTGAACTCGGCCCAATGCATGGAAGCCTTCATGCCGGTGTGGTTGTAGGCTACACTTCCTCCCCAGATGTCATCTCCCAGGTTGGGATTATCCACACCTCCACCATAGATGGGGTCGTCCAGTCCGAGGGCTGTTACGTCGTAGTTGAAACTTGTGAATCCGTAACGCAGGCCCACCAGTATCATGTGGCCGTGTTTCTTGTTGTATAGTGCATTATAGTCTGCTCCGATACGGAAATAAGGTGCTCCGGTCTTGTAGTGTATACCCTGTTCGTTCCACGAGTCCGACGCTCCGTAACCCAGTTCCAGGGTAGGGAAGTATCGGTGCTTCAGGTCTACGTCCACAATGGCTTCAGCACTCATGTTGTCGCTACCAAATAACTTGCTTCCCGGTCCCCATAAATCGAGACTTATGGATGTTCCGTTATAGAGGGGATATACCACTTCGGGTTTCTTCTTCTCCTTCTTTTTTTCCCGTTGGGGGCGGTTGCCACTTGCGCTTTGGGCAGAGTAGTTCTGCTGGGCGGCTAGCGGCAGAGCAATGAACAGGCAGAGCAACAGGCTAATAGAATAACTTAATATTTTCCTTTCCATTGATGTCTGCTTCATAGGATGATACATAGAAAGAGTCCAGCCGGTGATAGCTGCTTCGTACGCTGGTAATGCTTTGTTTCATCTGGAATCCGCAATCCATTGACAAGAAGTAAGGTGTGTTGGTGTGACGTATGATTACGGTATCGGTTTGTGTCCTGCTATATCTGAATACCAGTTTCGTTGAATCGGCTGTATATTGCAGGGGAAGCGAGATGTCGTGCACCTTCTTCTGGTTGTTGATAATAATCGAGTCGGTGCCGTAGGCCGTAACGGTCAGGGAGTCCAGTGTGTCGTTTACTACGGTTTGTTCTTCGTCCAGCGTATAAATGTAGCATTGTACCATGGCACGTGCTGCCATAGAACAATCGGCTTCTTCCGAGCATGAGATGGCTATACCTACCAGGGGGCAAATCAACGCCCCTATGATGATGAGTCTTACTAGATTTTTCATTGTGCGTCAGATGGTTTTTTCTATTTGATACTTGTTGCGTTCGGTGGAGTTGCGTGAAATCAGTTCTCCCAGAAAACCGGCTACAAACAATTGGGTGCCGATTATCATGGCCGTGAGCGATAGATAGAAATAGGGTGAGTCTGTTACCAGCCGGTAAGGCATTCCGCTATGCATGTTGTATAGCTTGCTTATTCCTACGATGACTACGGCTATGAATCCCAGGATGAACATCAACGATCCTAACAGTCCAAAAAAGTGCATGGGCTTAATTCCGAAGGTGGAAAGAAACCAAAGGGTTATCAGATCCAGGTATCCGTTGACAAAACGGTTGAGGCCGAATTTGGTCTTTCCGTATTTTCGTGCCTGGTGGTGTACTACTTTTTCGCCTATTTTCTTGAAACCGGCGTTCTTGGCCAGGTAGGGGATGTAGCGGTGCATTTCCCCATAGACTTCGATGTTTTTGATAACTTCCTTGCGGTATGCCTTCAGGCCACAATTAAAGTCGTGGAGGTTCTTAATGCCCGAAACCTTGCGTGCCGTGGCGTTGAATAACTTGGTAGGAATGGTTTTCGACAAAGGGTCGTACCGTTTTTGCTTCCATCCCGACACCAGATCGTATCCGTCTTCTGTAATCATTCGGTAAAGTTCGGGTATTTCGTCGGGACTGTCTTGAAGGTCGGCATCCATGGTAATGACCACGTCGCCCTGCGCCATTTCAAAACCGCAAAACAAGGCCGGCGATTTTCCGTAGTTACGGCGGAACTTGATTCCCTTTACTATGTCGGGGGCCTGGGTTTGGAGTTGTTCGATTACTTGCCACGAGTGGTCGGTGCTTCCATCGTTTACAAAAATCACTTCGTGAGAAAAGCCATGGGCTTTCATCACCCGTTCTATCCAGGCAAATAGTTCGGGAAGCGACTCTTCCTCATTATATAAAGGTATGACTACTGAGATATCCATATTGATTGTTCGTGTGTTTTTTTAAGGAACGAAAGTTAGGCTTGGTTTTCATCAACTTGCGGGCTTTTCCGTTTCATGGCGAAAAGGGCAATGGGTATAGATAACAAGGTTGAATTATATATGTTGTCGGCTAACATTTTTAACGTGATTTCTGTGGGTGTAGAAGATACTAGAAAATTGATACTTTGTTCTATTGGTGCATAAAAGTCATCGCTTAGTGTATTCTCTTGTTTAAATGCTTGCAATATGCTTTCGTATAAAAATCCCTGATCAATGAACTCGAAGTAAACATAATGGGCCACAGAAGTGAGCAGGGAAGCACATATAAACATAAATACATTAAAAGCCCAGGCATGAAGAAAACTTATGCTTCCATCGCATGCATTGTTGCGATAAGCTTTGGTATATCGGAATGCCAAGAAAGGAACGCACAGGGTGAGGCATAGAAAAAGGAAAAGTAGAAGCGGGTTTGTCATCCCAATAGGAATGAGTACGAACTTGAGTATCCAGAATATTCCCATATAGGTTCCGGAGAGCATTGCATATCGTTGCATGTTACCTTTGTTGTTATCTGCCATATTATCGTGTAATAATGCGCAAAGGTAAAAATAATATTGCATGTAAAGTGTTGTATACCTGTTAAAGTTGAAAAAAGTTGGGGGAAAGTATTGCAGGTAATAAAAAAATGTCTACCTTTGCAACCGCAAAAACGGGTAAGTCCTATACGGCCAGCTCCCTTCGAATCCTCCAGGGCTTGATCGCAGCAAAGGTAGTTGGTTGTAGCGGCGCGATATGGTAAGCTTACCCACCCGCCTCTTTAGCTCAGTTGGCCAGAGCACGTGATTTGTAATCTCGGGGTCGTTGGTTCGAATCCGACAAGAGGCTCAGGAAACGAGGACGCATCAACTAAAATCAATGATGTGTCCTCGTTTTTTTGTTTACCGGTCGTCATTGCCCGGTGAAAATAGTCATGGTCAGACTTGTAATTGGAGAATAAACCTTATTTTTGCTCAAATCTAAATGAAAAACAAGATATGCACATATATGTACAAAAGAAACTCCTTTGTCTGTTAACCTGTCTGCAAGCCATTTTGGCGCCGGTTTTTGCATCCGGAGATTGAATTTTCTTCAATAACATGCTGAAAAATAATGTCTTATTTATTGGTGTACTGGCTGTTTTAATAGTAAGCAGGTTGTGTTATAAGGATTGGCCGATTGGCGGACGGATTTGAAAATGTTTTAAATATAAGTTTATTGTATGGTTATGAAAAAGCAATTGTTGTCACTTTGTTTGCTGTATGGATTCTTATTTTGTGCATGTAATACCTCTTCATCGCCGGAAATAGAAATAAGGCAAACGGATGATGGGTATAAGTTATATGTACAGGGACGTGAGACCTATATTAAAGGAGTGGGAGGTACTTACCGGTTGGATGTAGCGGCCGGTAATGGAGCCAATGCTTTTCGCACTTGGGGCGGCGATGTGGATGAAGTAAGGAATACTTTGGCATTGGCGGCCGAACATGGTATGTACGTCATGCAAGGTATTGACATGAGTAAGGAACTTGCCTGTTATTTTGATGAAGAATATAAAGATCGGAAGCGTGCCGAGGTGCGTGCTTTGGCACAGACTTTCAAAGATGATACGTGTTTGCTGGCCTGGGGAATTGGTAATGAGATTGAGTTGGGCAATAAGGCAAATACGGCAGCAGCATGGTGTTTTGTGGAAGAATTGGCTCAGATTATTAAGTCGGTAGACAAGCGGCATTTGGTGTCTACGGTTATTTCTTATAATCCATCGGCACTTGATTCGATTGCCCGTTATGCTCCTAGTTTGGATTATATAGGGATGAATGTATATGGTCCGATGGGAGATGTGAAAAATGTATTTGAGAAGTCTGACTATAAAGGTCCTTTTATTATAACGGAGTGGGGACCTACAGGGTGGTGGGAGACTACTCTTACTTCGTGGAAAGCTCCAATCGAACAAACTAGCGAAGAAAAACGTGCCATTTATGAAGAACGATATACTCGCTATATTCTTGACAATCCTCGCAGTTTAGGCTCGTTTGTCTTTTTATGGGGACAAAAGGAAGAACGTACACCTACCTGGTTTAGTATGTTTGTTGAAGATGGAGTGGAAGGATTGCCGTTACATGGGGAGAAGACCCCAATGGTTGAGGCCATGCAACGTGTGTGGACAGGACGTGAGCCGGAACAAACTGCGCCCATCATTCAAAAAATAGTGTTGAATGGTAAACAACCGGTTGAAAGTGTGGAGGTAAAAGCTGGAACCATTTTCAATGCTTGTGTGGATGTTATTGATAGGGAAAAGGATAAGCTTACATATGTGTGGGAAATTTTACATGAAGCTACGGTGTTAGGTTCGGGAGGCTCATACGAACCTCGTCCAGACCGTGAAGGGGAGGTTGTAACGTCGTCCGAGAATATTTATCAAGGACGCGTGGATATGGTTGGAAACTATCGGCTTTATGTTTATGTGCTTGATAATACAGGTTTTGTCTCTACGGTAAATATACCATTTCGGGTAGTGGAATAAGGGTAATAAGTATTACCCTTTTCCGGCTATTGCCCCTGCCCATACCATAATTACTCCTAGAACTACACTGGCTAGGGTATAGAGTATAAATGTGCCTGGATGACCTTGCTTTAATAATAATAGACCGTCGTAGCTGAAAGTAGAGAATGTGGTAAATCCGCCACAAAGTCCGGTTGTCAACAATAGCCTTATTTCGGCCGATAATCCTAGACGTGCAGATAGGGCATAAAATAGTCCTATAAGAAAACTTCCCAATATATTTACGGTAAAAGTGCCCCATGGAAAATGAGGGGAAGTAAGATTTTCATTGACAAGTTGCTGTATGGCATATCGCAATACACTACCTGTTCCTCCCCCAAGAAAAATAGCTATGAGTGTTTTAGTCATAATCGGAGGTTTGTTATTACTTTAGTTTGCGCCCGCAAAGTTAGGTTTTCTTGGGTGGTATAGCAAAAAAACAATTGTCTTCTTCATTCGGCATGGCGACTAATTTTGTACCTTTGCGACCGTTGAAAACTATTTGAATTCTTGAATTTTAACAAATAACAGATTTTATGGGAGGATTCTTCGGAACTGTTTCAAAAGCAAGTTGTGTTGCTGACCTTTTTTATGGGACGGACTACAATTCGCATTTAGGTACTAAACGTGGCGGACTGGCTACTTATGATGCAGAAGGAAAGCAATTTGTACGTTCTATTCACAACTTGGAAAGCACTTATTTTCGTACTAAATTTGAGGATGAGCTTGACAAATTCGCTGGAAACTCAGGCATAGGAATTATCAGTGATACAGATGCGCAACCTATTATCATAAATTCACATCTAGGCCGTTTTGCTATTGTTACCGTAGGCAAAGTAAACAATATTGCTCAATTGGAAGCTGATTTGCTGGCTCGTAATATGCATTTGGCTGAATTGAGTTCCGGAAAAACCAATCAGACGGAATTGATAGCTTTGCTTATTATACAGGGACGCGATTTTGTAGATGGTATTGAGAATGTTTATGCAAATGTAAAAGGTTCATGCTCAATGCTATTACTGACTGAGGATGGAATTATTGCAGCCCGGGATAAATGGGGACGTACTCCTATTGTTATTGGTAAGAAACCTGGAGCGTATGCCGCAACTAGTGAATCCAGCAGTTTCCCGAATCTTGATTATGAAATAGATCGTTATTTAGGTCCGGGTGAGATTGTACGCATGCGGGCTGATGGTATAGAGCAATTGCGCAAGCCCGAAGAAAAGATGCAGATATGTTCTTTTTTATGGGTATATTATGGTTTCCCAACTTCCTGTTATGAAGGTCGTAATGTAGAAGAGGTACGTTTTGCTTCAGGGTTGAAAATGGGGCAGGAAGATGCTTCGGAAGTTGATTGCGCTTGCGGCATTCCCGATTCGGGTGTAGGAATGGCTTTGGGATATGCTGAAGGGAAGGGGATACCTTACCACCGTGCCATAGCCAAATATACGCCTACGTGGCCACGTAGTTTTACTCCAAGTCGTCAGGAATTGCGTAGCCTGGTAGCAAAAATGAAGCTTATTCCTAATCGTGCCATGTTGCAGGGCAAGCGTCTTTTGTTTTGTGATGATTCGATTGTTCGTGGAACCCAATTACGCGATAATGTAAAAGTGCTTTATGATTATGGTGCCCGGGAGGTGCATATACGTATTGCCTGTCCGCCTCTTATTTATAGTTGTCCGTTTATTGGCTTTACAGCTTCGAAAAGTAACTTGGAACTGATTACGCGACGTATTATAAAAGAGCTTGAAGGTGATGAAAATAAGAACTTGGATAAGTATGCACGTACGGGTTCACCTGAGTATCAGCGTATGGTAGAGATTATTCGGGAGCGTTTTGGTTTATCTTCTCTGAAGTTTAATACGCTAGAGAATCTGGTTGAAGCAATTGGATTGCCTAAATGTAAACTTTGTACCCATTGCTTTGATGGAACTGGTTGCTTCTGATTGACAAAATGATGAAATGAATTTAAAAAGAGGTGTGAATTGCTTGGCGATTCACGCCTCTTTTTTTAACTTTACAGCCAGCTGAAAAACAGGAAAATAGAAGGGTCGCATTAGGTTAGCGTTTCTATTTTCTTTTTTCAACGGCAAGAATCACTTATGTTTATTAAAAACACTTTGATATGACTTTAGTAGAACGCTTTTTGAAGTATGTGAGTTTTGATACACAATCGGACGAAATGTCCGGAGTAACTCCTAGCACTTCTGGGCAGATGTTATTTGCTCATTATTTAAAGGAAGAACTTGAGAAACTGGGACTTGAAGATATCGAATTGGATGGGAACGGGTATCTGTTTGCTACTTTGCCTGCAAATACCGACAAGGAAGTTCCGGTAATCGGCTTTATCGCTCATATGGATACCAGTCCCGATATGAGTGGAAAGGATGTAAATCCCCGAATCGTTGAGAATTACGATGGAAAGGATATTGTATTGTGTGCAGAAGAGAGTATTATACTTTCACCTTCACAATTTCCTGAATTGCTCGATCATAAAGGCGAAGATCTTATTGTAACCGATGGCCGTACCTTGTTAGGCGCTGATGATAAAGCAGGTATTGCCGAAATTGTTTCGGCTATCGTCTATTTGCAACAGCATCCCGAAATCAAGCATGGTAAAATACGTATTGGTTTTAACCCTGACGAAGAAATCGGGTTGGGTGCCCATAAATTTGATGTAGAGAAGTTTGGTTGTAGCTGGGCTTATACGATGGATGGTGGTGAAGTGGGTGAACTGGAGTTTGAGAACTTCAATGCTGCTTCGGCTAAAATTGTTTTCAAGGGACGTAATGTGCATCCGGGATATGCTAAGCATAAAATGATTAATTCCATTCGGGTAGCCAATCGTTTTATGGCCATGCTCCCCAGTCATGAGACTCCCGAACATACCGGAGGTTATGAAGGTTTCTATCATCTGACCGGTATAAACGGAGAGGTGGAGCAAACAACCATTTCGTATATTGTGCGCGACCATGATCGCACCCGTTTTGAAAGTCGGAAGCAGGAACTGGAACATTTGGTACGGAAAATCAATGCTGAATATGGTGAAGGTACTGCATTGCTTGAATTGCACGATCAGTACTATAATATGCGCGAACAAATAGAGCCGGTCATGCACGTCATAGACATTGCTTTCGAGGCGATGAAGGCTGTTGGAGTAGAGCCGCATGTAAAGGCCATACGCGGTGGAACGGATGGGGCGCAATTGTCGTTTAAGGGTCTGCCTTGTCCCAATATTTTTGCCGGCGGTCTCAATTTCCATGGTCGTTACGAGTTCGTTCCCATACAGAGCATGGAAAAAGCAATGAAAGTGATTGTTAAGATTGCCGAGTTGACGGCTGCTAGATAAATTTCGTTTTATATAATATTAATGCCATGAAAACCACACCATTTACTGAAAAACATATCTCGCTGGGCGCAAAGATGCACGAATTTGCGGGGTATAATATGCCTATTGAGTACTCGGGCATTATTGATGAACATTTAACGGTATGCCAGGCGGTAGGCGTCTTTGATGTTTCGCATATGGGTGAATTTTGGGTGAAAGGGCCGAATGCGCTTAATTTCTTACAGAAGATTACATCCAATAATGTAGCAGCCTTGACACCTGGCAAAGTACAATACTCTTGTTTCCCAAATGATAAAGGAGGAATCGTGGATGACCTTCTGGTTTATCATTATGAGCCGGAGAAATACTTGCTGGTAGTAAATGCTGCTAACATTGAAAAAGATTGGAATTGGTGCGTGGCTCACAATACCGAAGGTGCGGAGCTGGAAAATGCCTCCGACCGTATGGCTCAACTGGCGGTACAGGGGCCCAAGGCCATACTTGCTTTACAAAAGCTGACTTCCATCAATTTGTCCGAGATACCCTATTATACTTTTACACATGGTGAGTTTGCCGGTGAAAAGGATGTTATCATATCCAATACGGGCTATACGGGTGCGGGCGGTTTTGAGTTGTATTTCTATCCGGAAGCCGCGATGAAAATCTGGGATGCTGTATTTGAGGCTGGAGCTGAATATGGCATTAAGCCGGTCGGCTTGGGAGCTCGTGATACATTACGCCTGGAAATGGGCTTCTGTTTGTATGGAAATGATTTGGATGATACAACGTCTCCGATAGAAGCCGGTTTGGGATGGATTACCAAGTTTGTTGAAGGTAAGAATTTTATCAACCGTCCGGCATTGGAGAAGCAAAAGGCTGAAGGAACGGTACGTAAATTGGTTGGATTTGAGATGGTAGACCGCGGTATTCCGCGTCATGGGTATGCTCTTTTTGCCCCTGATGGCACAGAGATTGGCGTCGTAACTTCGGGAACAATGTCACCCACTAGGAAGATTGGAATAGGCATGGGATATGTAAAGCCTGAGTATAGCAAGGTGGGTACGGAAATAACGATCGATATGCGTGGACGCAAGTTGAAGGCTATCGTGGTGAAGCCGCCTTTCCGTAAGTAACGTGTTGTCAGTAAGGCATGAATGTATAGCTCCCCATTCCGTTTTGTATGGACGGAATGGGGAGTTCTTTTTATAGATTTTCTCTAAATCTTATTGATACGCGAGAGGGTTTCCTCAGCCCAGGCCGATTCTTTATCAATCCATTCTTGTTCGATCTCGGGTTGTCCTTGCCTTCTGTATTGCGATAGGTGGTCGAGGTACAGATGTAGCTCATTGGCAGCGGCAACCTGTTTGTTCATGCGTATCAATAATAAGATGTTTTGTTTACAAATGTCAAGGTTCAGGGTATTTCCGGCAATCTCTCGGGCAGTCTCTATCAATGCGAGACATTGGTCGTTGCTTTCCCTCGAGTTGTCGAGAGCCATGCGTGCTTTGACGCATATGATGTAATCCTGTTCGGTAGCCAGGTCGTTGTCCATGTTTTTGTTCACCAGTGCTATGGCGTCTTTATAGCGCTTGTTGGCATAGTTCATACCGGCATTGAAGGTTACGGCATAACTGGTGTTTCTCAGGTAAGGCCGTCCGGCTTCCAGGGTTGTTTGTCCGTTGATTGCTTCCAGCCTGTCTTTCAGGCGGTCCACGCTACAATAACGGGCTATGTCTTCAGTGCGTTGTTTTTTGATATAGAAGTTGGCTATTTTCCGAAGGGCAGATGCTAGGCCGTCAGGGTTATATCCTGAGACTTGTAACAGGCTGAGGGTGAACTCGTCGGCTTGCTTTTCCTGCGACTTTTTGTATTCCGTGCCCATGTGGTTGGAGGTTGGAAAACTTAGTAATGACACGATGCTTCCCAGGTTGGCTATGCTACTTACAGTGTAAGCATTGTCGTTATCGTTCCAATATCCTACCTCGTAGGCGGCTTCGGCGGTTGTGGCAAGCAGGTCTGCCCAGAATATGCTCCGTTTGGCTCGTCGTTCGGCTTTGTAGATGTTGTCTATGGAATGGTCGAGGGCGTAGTGGCATATTTCATTGGCCAGAATAGCGGCCAGTTCGTCTTCCGAATCCAGTGTACAAAGCAGGCCGCTACTGATAATCATGGCTCCATTGGGAAGCATAAATGCATCAGGTTCGGCTGATTGAATGATTCGGATATGCAGGTTTTCGGTGCGGTTGGGATCGAAGTCCATCGGGAGTAGTTTGGCAAACACTCCTTCGACATAAAGCTGGGTCAGTTCATCCGTATAGGCTATTTCGTCCAGCCGGTTTAAATACTCGATACATTCTTCTTCTACCTGTCTGCGCAAATCTTGCCTATATCCGTTTCGTTCAAAGTATGAATACATCTTACCCTTAAGATAGAGTTGTTGCCAAAACTCCTTGCTATTCTGAGGTTGGGAGATGCTGATGAGGTTTGCTTCGTCTATGGGCAGGGCATATTGTATTCCACCGATGTCTATGGCATATATAATTTGGTTGGGGTGGGTAGGGTGGTTGCCATGCATCTTTACCACTTTGCGGATAATCACGGGAGTACCTGCGTTCGCTTTAAGGTACGGTTCTTTCAAGGTTCCTTTTATGCAAATGTCTCCGCTTAGATCTTTTTGCTTGGGATGGCTGGAAGCCAGGGCAAAAGTGCCGAGTGTAACAAGTAGCCCTAAAATAGCGATTCGTTTCATAGGCTTTGGCTTTACAATGTTTATAACCCAAAGTTAAGCTATTTCTCGGCGTCGTTCAAGTTGTTTTTCCTATGGATGGATAGGGATTTCCCTAAAAACGCAAAAGGGGAATCCTTGGCGGAATTCCCCTTTTGGCGTACGCTATGTTGAGTCGATTATTTCTTGTGGTTACCGTAACGGCTCATAAACTTATCTACACGACCGGCTGTGTCTACCAGCTTAGATTTGCCAGTGTAGAACGGGTGAGAACTGCTGGAGATTTCCAACTTAACCAGCGGATAAGTCTCGCCTTCGAATTCGATAGTTTCCTTTGTTGCGCAAGTAGAGCGAGACAAGAACATATCGCCGTTTGACATATCTTTAAATACTACCGGACGGTAAGATTCGGGATGAATACCTTTTTTCATTTCCTTATTGGTTTTAAAATTTATATTCTGTTACTATTTCGGTAATAATAGTGTAATGGTCTTTTTCGGGTTGCAAAGATAAGGCATTTCTTTGAAACAGAAAAAAGTTTGGCTTAAAAACTAGGTTTATCTTGTTTAATTTCTGATTTTTGTAGCGGATAAAAATGTGTTTAACTATGAAGAAACTATCAATCATCCTCTCGTTTTGCCTGGTGTGTTGTCTGGCCGTGAATGGACAGAACCGGGAACGCAAGCTGTATAGCGTTGCTTTTTATAATTTGGAAAACTTGTTTGATACCATTCATGATGCGGGTAAGAACGATTATGACTTTCTGCCCGATGGAAGCTATCGTTGGACAAGTCACAAATACGAAGCAAAACTCAAGAACATGGCTACGGTGCTTTCGCAACTTTCGCGCGACAAGGTTCCCGGAGGGCCTGCTTTTATCGGTGTGGCCGAGGTGGAAAACAACCGTGTGCTGGACGACCTGCTGGCGCGTCCCGAAATATCCAATTATAAATATGTACATTACGAGGGTCCCGACAAGCGCGGCATTGATTGTGCCCTGCTTTACGACCCTGCCCAATTCAGTGTCAATCACTCCAAGTTGGTCTTGTCGGCTCCTTTCCAGGGAGATACGTTGCATCCTACGCGTGGATTCCTTATCGTTGACGGACAGTTGGCCGGTGAGCGTGTTTGCGTGATAGTCAATCATTGGCCTTCGCGTGGTGCCAAGTCGCCTGTGCGTGTACATGCCGCCCGTCAGGTAAAGGCTTTGAAAGATTCGTTGTTGCGCGAAGACAAGAAACTTAAACTGGTGGTAATGGGTGATATGAACGACGACCCGATGGATGAGAGCATGCAGGCATTGGGCGCACGTAAGTATACCAAGCAGGTTAAGAAAGGAGAATTTTACAATCCTTGGTGGGAAACCCTGGAAGACGAGGGAGTGGGTACGTTGCTGTATCGTGGCAAATGGAATCTGTTCGACCAGATTGTGATTTCACGTCCCTTGCTCAAAGCGCGCAAGGGGTTGCGTTATGCCGACCATGAGGTATTTGTCCGTGATTATCTGTTCCAGCAGGATGGCAAGTACAAGGGTTCTCCGCTACGTACACACGGAGGACGTACGTGGTTGAACGGGTATAGTGACCACTTGCCTACCATTATTTATTTAAAGAAAAAATAGGACATCAGATTCTTGGATAGTAGAGCGGTCTGGTGCTAACAGGTCGGAAGCGTATTTGTAACAGGTTGGAAGCGCGCTTCCGACCTGTCAGAAGTTTGCTTGTAACAGGTTACTTCTAAACCCCATCCAGAAGGCGCTGTGGCGCCTTTTTTTATGTGCGGATTTGGATATAGCCTCGTGTGATGAGAAGTTAAAAATCCATACATATTGCTCATGGCGATGGATGTATCTTCTCGTCATACTTGCCATCTTATTGTCCGGGGAGCATTCTTGATTTTCGTGTACCGGCTGTGTAAATTGTTCAAATTCGGGTAGTTTTTTTGTTTAAATCGGCATTAGCACGCATGCGGAAATAAATTATTTAGTCACTCTGTTCCTTATTTAGCGGATAATGCTTACTTTTGCATAGAATTTTTGATTCACTAACAATAAACTTTTAAACAAAATGGTTAATTACAAAGATTTAGGCCTTGTGAACACAAGAGATATGTTTGCTCGTGCCATTAAAGGTGGATATGCTATCCCGGCTTTCAATTTCAACAATATGGAGCAATTGCAAGCCATCGTAAAGGCTGCCGTTGAAACAAAATCTCCGGTTATCCTGCAGGTTTCAAAAGGTGCTCGTAACTATGCTAACCAGACATTGTTGCGCTATATGGCCGAAGGTGCTGTTGAATATGCTAAGGAACTGGGCTGCGCTCATCCTGAAATCGTGCTCCACCTGGACCACGGTGACAGCTTTGAACTCTGCAAGTCTTGCATCGACATGGGCTTCTCTTCTGTAATGATCGACGGTTCTCATCTGCCTTACGAAGAAAACGTAGCTTTGACTAAGAAGGTTGTTGACTATGCTCATCAGTTCGACGTAACTGTAGAAGGCGAGCTGGGCGTATTGGCCGGTGTTGAAGACGAGGTTTCTGCCGAACACCACACTTATACTGACCCTGAAGAAGTAATTGACTTTGCTACTCGTACAGGTTGCG
>ENA-OOXJ01001240-OOXJ01001240.1-human-gut-metagenome-genome-assembly--contig:-NODE-1240-length-17216-cov-2.216887_pt1 | contig 17216 bp, 7 predicted proteins | sample MGYA00241587_ERZ501343 | MGnify/ENA primary metagenome ERZ501343 (study PRJEB25962, sample SAMEA2042918) | human gut metagenome | biome: human gut; feature: human-associated habitat; material: faeces... | reverse complement strand
AACCATACTGGCTTGTGGTTTGACAGGCTGCAAGTCGGGCCAAAAAGACGGAAATATGGAAAACGAAACCAAGTTGAAAATCGAGACTACTGCCGGCGATATCGTCGTAAAACTCTACAACGAGACTCCGCGTCACCGCGACAACTTTATCAAGCTGGCCAAAGACGGAACGTACGAAGGCACGCTTTTTCACCGCGTCATCAAGGATTTTATGATTCAGGCAGGCGACCCCGATTCGAAGAAGGCCTCCAAGGGTCAGATGCTGGGTGCAGGTGATGTGGGCTACACCGTACCGGCCGAGTTTGTCTATCCCAAATACTTCCACAAAAAAGGTGCTTTGTCGGCTGCGCGTCAGGGCGACAACGTGAATCCCAAGAAGGAATCATCGGGTTGTCAGTTCTACATTGTTACCGGAAAGGTGTACAACGACTCCACTTTATTGGGCATGGAACGTCAGATGAACCAGATGCGTCTGAACAATGCTTTCAATGCGCTGGCACAGAAACACATGAAGGAAATCTATAAGTTGCGCAAAGACGGCAACCAGGAAGGACTGATGGATCTTCAGGATACGCTCATTGCACAGGCTGAAGCCCAGGTGGCCAAGGAACCCGAGTTCCGTTTTACGCCCGAGCAGGTAAAAGCCTATACCACCGTAGGCGGTACCCCTCATCTGGACGGTGAGTACACCGTGTTTGGCGAAGTGCTTGAGGGTATGGACGTGGTCGACAAGATTCAGAAAGTAAAGACCGACCGCAACGACCGCCCCGAGGAAGATGTAAAGATTATTAAAGTAACCGTGCTGTAAGCCGGAAAAAACGGGCACAGAAATCCCGTTTCTGTAACCCGCTGTTCTTCAGCTTGCTATGCACTGAAAAAATACCTTCTGTTACCCCTTTGCTTCCGACCTGTTACGAGCGTGCTTCTAACAGGTCGGAAGCGCGCTTCTAACCTGTTGCGTCCGCGCTTCTGACAGGTTACCATCAAAAAGGCACTCCAAAGCCTGTTTTTCCACAACCTATTTGTTGAGAAATGAGAATAAATAAGCTGACACTAAGTAACGGCCTGCGGCTGGTACACCATTTGGACACCAGCACTCAGATGGTGGCTCTGAATATTGTTTATGATGTGGGGGCCCGCGACGAGCATCCTCTACATACGGGCTTTGCACACCTGTTCGAGCACCTCATGTTCGGAGGCTCGGCACACATCCCCGACTATGATACTCCTTTGCAACAGGCAGGTGGTGAAAACAATGCCTGGACCAACAACGACATTACCAACTATTATCTTACTGTTCCCCGTGCGAATGTAGAGACGGCCTTCTGGCTTGAGTCTGACCGCATGCTCGAACTGGCCTTCAGCGAGCAGAGTCTTGAAGTGCAACGCGGTGTGGTGATGGAAGAGTTCAAACAGCGTTGCCTCAACCAGCCGTATGGCGATGTGGGACATTTGTTGCGTCCTTTGGCTTACAAAGTGCATCCCTATCAGTGGCCTACCATCGGCAAGGAGCTCTCGCACATAGCCGATGCTACGCTCGACGAGGTAAGACGCTTCTTCTTCCGCTTTTATGCACCCAACAATGCCGTACTGGCCGTTATCGGTAATATTTCGTGGGACGACACCGTACGACTCACAGAAAAATGGTTTGCACCTATTCCTCGGCGCGACGTGCCGGTGCGCAATCTTCCGCAGGAACCCGAACAGACGGCCGAACGCCGCCTCACGGTGGAGCGCAACGTGCCCGTAGATGCCCTTTTCATGGCCTGGCACATGTGTGCCCGCGGGGAACCTGACTATTATGCGTTCGATATCCTTTCGGATATCCTGAGTAACGGACGTTCCAGTCGGCTGAACCGTCGGCTGGTGCAGGAACAGAAGTTGTTCTCGAGTATCGATGCCTACATTTCCGGTTCGCGCGACGCCGGCTTGTTGCAACTCAGCGGGAAACCGGCTGCCGGTGTGTCGCTCCAACAGGCCGAGGACGCTGTGTGGCGTGAGTTGGACGAACTCTGCCGTGTTCCGATAGGCGAAGCGGAACTGGAGAAGGTAAAGAACAAGTTCGAATCTACGCAGATATTCGGCAACATCAACTACTTGAATGTAGCCACCAACCTGGCGTGGTACGAACTGACGGGCAAGGCCGAAGACATAGACCTCGAAGTGGGCAACTACCGTGCCGTGACGCCCGAACAATTGCAGGCGGTGGCTACTGATGCCTTCCGCCGGGAAAATACCTCTGTGTTATATTATAAACGAAAAGACCAATGAAACATCTGTTGCAAACCTACGGGGGGCACTACCGGGCCCTCTTTTTCCTGGGGCTTCCCATTGTCATCGGCCAGCTGGGTGTCATTGTGCTGGGTTTTGCCGATACCTTGATGATAGGTCATCATAGCACACCCGAATTGGCGGCCGCCTCGTTCGTGAACAACATGTTCAACCTTTGCATCATCTTCAGCACAGGCTTCAGTTACGGGCTCACGCCGGTGGTGGGCGGACTCTATGGCAACAACCGCCTGGCCGAGGCAGGACAGGCCCTGCGTTGCAGCCTGGTGGCCAACGTGCTGGTAGCCTTTCTGCAAATGGCCATAATGGCCGTGCTCTACCTCAATGTAGAGAAACTGGGGCAACCCGAAGAACTGATTCCGCTCATTAAACCCTATTACCTGGTATTGCTGGCCTCATTGCCCTTTGTGATGCTGTTCAACGGCTTCAAGCAATTTACCGACGGCATTACCGATACGCAGACCGCCATGTGGATATTGTTGGGCGGTAATGCGTTGAACATTGCAGGTAATTATGTGCTGATAAACGGTAAGCTGGGACTTCCCGAATGGGGATTGTTGGGAGCAGGTGTCAGTACGCTTGTTTCGCGCATTGTCATGGTGGTGGTCTTTGCCCTGATTGTGTTGCGCGGGCGACGCTTTCGGCGTTACCGTGCCGGATTCTTCCGCCGGGGCTGGTCGTCGGCCTTGTTCAGGCAACTCAATGCGTTGGGCTGGCCGGTCGGTTTACAGATGGGTATGGAGACGGCATCGTTCAGCCTCAGCATCATTATGGTGGGATGGTTGGGCACCATTGCGCTGGCATCGCACCAGATTATGCTCACCATTTCACAATTCACTTTCATGATGTATTATGGCATGGGAGCTGCCATAGCCGTGCGTGTAAGCAACTTCCGTGGACAGGGCGATACGGTGAACGTGCGCCGTTCGGCCTATGCCGGTTTTCACCTCATATTGTGCATGGCGGTGGTATTGCTGTCCATTGTCTTCGCATTACGCTACCGCATGGGTGGCTGGTTTACCGAAAGTGCCGAGGTGGCAGCCATGATACCGCTCCTGTTCTGGCCGTTCCTTATTTACCAGTTTGGCGACGGCCTTCAGATATGCTTTGCCAATGCCCTGCGTGGCATTGCCGATGTTAAACCCATGATGCTGATAGCTTTTATCGCTTATTTTGTCATATCTTTGCCCGTGGGCTATCTCTGTGGCTTTGTGCTGGGCTGGGGCCTGGTGGGCGTGTGGATGGCCTTTCCGTTCGGGCTGACCAGTGCAGGCATTATGCTCTGGGCACGGTTCCGGCAGAAAACCAAGAACTGACGGCAAGTCGATATGAGCAAGATGAACAACGTATCCAAAGTAAAAATCACCGCCGGCTACATATTGTTGCTGGCGGCATTGCTTTTCTCCCTGTTTTTTGTACGGCGCGAGATGGGTAACCTCATGATGTCCGAGGGACGCAATGTGCAGTGGGCCGATAGCCTCTTGCAGTTGCTTCGTGAAAAGGATGCCAATACCATCACCTTGTTGCGGACCTTGAGCAAGGCCAATGAAAATCTGGTAACAGCCGAAGACATTGAGCGTTTGCTGGCCGGGCAGGATTCCATTATTGTGCAACATCGGGTGCAACACAAGGTCATTACACACCGCGACACCATCGTTACCCGCCCTAAAAAGAAGGGTTTTTTCCGTCGTTTGGGTGAGGTGTTCCGTCCGCCCAAGCAAGATACGGCCATTCAGGTAAAGACCTCGTTGGAATTTGCTACCGACACCGTTATCGAACCTTACAATCTGGTTGATTCCTTTCAGGCCAAGTTGCGCGAAGTGGCTAAGCAGAAGCAGGAGGTGAACGAACTGGTGCAACAGCGCCAGCGTAGTGTGCAACGTCTGAACCGCATGCTTACCGCGCGAATTGATACCCTGGTGAAGCGTTACGAGGCCAATACCCTGTCGCAGGCAAAGGCAGAAGCTGAGCGTCAACAGGCTGTGCGCCGGCATTCCATCAATATAATCAGTGGCATTGCTACAGGAGCGGTGGTGTTGTCTGCCTTTTTCCTGGCACTGATTGTGCGTGACATTACCCGCAGCAACCGTTACCGCCGCGAACTGGAGGAGGCTCGCCGCCGTGCCGAAGACTTGCTGGCTACGCGCGAAAAGTTGATGCTGGCCATTACCCACGACTTCAAGGCGCCGCTGGGCTCCATTATGGGTTATGCCGACCTGCTCTCACGTCTTACGGTAGACGAGCGTCAACGTTTCTATCTGGACAATATGAAAACCTCGTCGCGCCATCTGCTCAAGCTGGTGGTGGACTTGCTTGACTTTCATCGCCTGGATCTTCATAAAGCCGAGGTGAACCGTGTGGTGTTCCATCCCGACCGTCTGCTGGAGGAGATACGTGTCAGCTTCGAGCCGCTTACCTCGGAAAAAGGTCTGGAACTGCATTGCAGCATTGCTCCCGAACTGGATGGAACGTATATCTGCGACCCTTTGCGCTTGCGTCAGATTATCAGTAACCTGTTATCGAATGCTGTGAAGTTTACCGACCGCGGTAGTATTACGCTGACTGCCACTTACGAGCAGCGTCATCTGGTGGTAGCCGTAGCCGACACGGGTAAGGGTATGGAGCCGTCCGACCGCGAACGTATTTTTCAGGAATTTACCCGCCTGCCGGGTGCGCAGGGGAAAGAAGGCTTCGGACTCGGCTTGTCCATTGTACGTATGCTGGTACAATTACTCGAGGGCAGTATCGATGTAGATAGTGTGCCGGGCAAGGGGAGTACGTTTACGGTGTGCATTCCCATTTATCCAGTCAGAGGAGCTTCCTCTGTTAGGAGTAAGGCAGCTGGTGATACTTTAGCTGGAGAAAAGGGGGCTGGTGATGAACCGGAACCGGGACCGTCTCCCTTGTTGCCGTTGTCTTCGTTTAAGATATTGCTGATTGACGATGACCGCATCCAACTCACTCTTACGGCTGCCATGCTGGGTCAGAGCGGTATTGAGTCGGTGTCGTGTGTGCAGGTGGACGAATTGCTCGATGCCTTGCGGGCGGGTGAATTCGACGCGTTACTTACCGACGTCCAGATGCCTGCCATCAACGGCTTCGATTTGTTGCAATTGTTGCGTGCCTCCAACATCGGGCAGGCGCGCACTATTCCCGTCATTGCGGTGACTGCCCGTAGCGACATGTCGCGCGAGGAGTTTGTCAAACATGGTTTTGCTGGTTGCTTGCACAAGCCTTTTACGGTACAGGAACTGCTTACCGAGTTGGGCATCGAATGCGGTGCTCTGTCTACTCCGTCGGCCACTGTTCCATCGCCACAGAACGGACGTTATAATTTTGCAGCCCTCACGGCCTTTTCGGGTGACGATGCCGAGGCAGCCCGTTCCATTTTGGACAGTTTTGTACAGGAAACGCGTGCCAATGCCGACCGCTTGCATCAGGCGTCCGAGGCAGGCGATACGGCTGAACTGGCTGCCGTGGCCCATAAAATGATCCCATTGTTTAAGTTGATAGGTGCTTTCACTGTGGTCGACTTGTTGCGTCTGCTCGAGGCTTCGCGCGAAGGGGTGTTTACAGTAGCCTTACGCGAAACGGCACATGCTGTTCTTGCCCAGGTGGATGGCGTGCTGAAGGAGGCCGAAAAAAGATGTACTTCGTAGGCAGCCTGGGTAGCCCCCGTACCCAGCGTGGGTAAGGGCTTTATCCAGCCTGGGTTGCACTGGCAGGGTTATTGGGGTAGGGAACTGCCTGGAAATATTTTGTCGTTGAGGCCGATAAAAAGGCTTTACTGCTTGGCGGTGTCAAAAAAACTAGCGAAATTAGCATCGCTAATGTGCGGCTTTAACTTAAAAAAAAGATTATGGAACTGTAACCTGGAACTTTTTTGCAAGATGGGCGTTATCAGATAGTCGGAGTCATTGGACAAAGAAGTCTTACAGACTAAGGTTAGTGTACTAATAACACCCCGTGCACTAGACAACAATAACAAAACTATATGACAGAAGAATTAACCCCACATAAACGCCGTCGCCTGCGCATCCTTCTCTGGGTGTTGCTCACTCCTGTGGCGCTTTTCATCCTGCTGATGGTACTTCTTTACGTGCCGCCGGTGCAGGATTTTATCCGCCGTAAGGCCACGCAGGTAGCTTCCGAGGCTACCGGCATGCAGATAAGTGTGGACCGCATCGACTTGCGATTTCCACTTAACCTGTTGGTGCGTGGTGTAAGTGTGGTACAGCCTGCCGACAGTGTGGCAGGTATCCTTGCTCCCGATACGTTACTCCAGGTCGAACGCCTTGATGTGCAGGTACAGGCTTGGCCACTTATCCGTGGACAGGTGGAGGTGGACGGCATTACGCTCGAACAGGTACGTGTCAATTCGTCCAATCTGGTCGAGGGTATGCAGGTGCAGGGCGTGTTGGGACGTTTCTTTTTGAAAAGCCACGGCATTGACCTGCCGGGCGAGGCAGTTACCTTGAATGATGTGGAATTGTCGGACACGCACGTCGATGTATGTCTCACCGATACTACGCCTCCGGCACCTGAAGACACCACGCAGACGGCATTGAAATGGAAATTCCTGTTACATCGGCTGGCATTGAAGAATGTATCGGCCAACCTCCGTATGCCACTTGATAGCCTGTCGATGCAGGCCGGTTTCAAACAACTGACTATTGACGAGGCGCGTGCCGACCTTGGGCTGCAAACCTATGGAGGCGATCGCCTGCAACTGGATGGTGCTTCCCTGCGCTACAACGTGGGTAACCAGGCACCGGCCGCTGGTTTCGACCCTTCACACATTGCCTTGCGCGACTTGAAAGTGGGCATCGACTCGGTGTATTACGGCGGCAGGCAGATGAATGCCATCATCCGCGAGTTTTCGGTTAACGAGCGTTCAGGACTTAGCATCACTTCGCTCACGGGAAGTCTGACAGCCGATTCGACGGTGATTCGTGTGCCGTCCTTACGCCTGCTCACGCCCAACAGTCAGATGGATTTTACTGCACAGACTTATTGGGAACTGCTTGATATTCCCACCACCGGGCGGTTGAGTGCCCGCTTCACTGCCCGCATCGGCAAGCAGGATGTTCTGTTGCTGGCTGGCGGATTACCCGGAAGTTTTGCCCAGGCCTATCCGTTCCATCCGATGGTGATTCAGGCCGGTACGGAAGGGAACCTGAAGCAGATGCAGATTTCACGTTTCTCGGTCGACCTGCCCGGCGCTTTCTCGCTGGAGGGAGGCGGTGAATTCTGGAACCTGAACGACAGCATCCGGCGGAGCGGTAACCTGGATTTTGAGATGCAGACGCACGACCTGAGTTTCCTTACCGCACTGGGCGGCGCTACGCCCGACGGTTCGCTGGCCGTGCCCGACAGCATGCACCTTGTAGCTCGTACAACGCTCGAAGGTTCCGACCTTACGGCCCTGTTGGACTTGAACGAGGGCAATGGCTTCCTGAGCCTGGATGCTGCTTATAACCTTTCGACCGAAGCTTATCGTGCCGATCTGGTGATAGACAGCCTGCAAGTGGATCATTTCCTGCCTAAGGACTCTCTGTACTTGCTTTCTGCCCGCCTCTCGGCCAAAGGACAGGGTACCGACTTGGCTTCGAAGCATACCATAGCCGATCTACATGCCTCGCTGGAGCGTCTGCTGTACGGACACTGGAATATTTCGGGAGTGGATTTGCGTGCCGGCTTGAAATCGTCTGTGGCAAGTGTGCATCTGTCAAGCAACAATAGTCTGCTGAAGATGCAGGGCAGTGCCGACTTGCGCCTCGACCGCCGTTATCTGGACGGGCGTGCCGATATCGATGTGGCAAACGTCAACCTGTATCAGTTGGGCATTGCTCCGCGTCCTCTCGAACGCCCCTTTGCCTTTACGTTGGGAGCCGAAGCACGCCGTGATTCGGTGAAGCTCCGTTTGGGAGCCGGTGACCTGGACTTTCAGTTCCGTGCCCGTAGCACACTGAAACAATTATTTGAACAGTCCGACAAATTTGCCTCCTTGCTGATGGAGCAGTTCGACAACCGTTATCTGGACCATGCCGCATTGCGGCGCACGTTACCATCGGCGGGTATGCAGCTCACAGCCGGCAAGAAAAATCCGGTCAGCTATTTCCTGGCCACCAAGCAGGTGTCGTTTGACGATTTCTCCTTGCGGTTTGGCTTTACGCCCGAGCGGGGTATCAACGGACGTACGGAAGTGCGCGGCCTGCGTGCCGACTCGTTGCTGCTCGATACTATTTTCTTTGCCGTCAGTCAGGATACGACCCGGATGCGTTTGCAGGGAGGAGTGGTCAACAGGCCCGGCAATCCGCAATCGGTATTCCGAAGCACGCTTACGGGTGAGGTGCGTAACGAGGATGCCGAACTTACGTTGAACTTTGTCGACGGAGCCGGAAATACCGGTCTGTTGCTGGGTATCAACGCTACCCCCTTTGCCGAGGGAAAAGGCAACGGGGTACTGTTCCACCTTACACCCGAAGAACCGGTCATTGCTTTCCGTAAGTTCCGTTTTGCCGACAAGCACAACTGGATGTATCTGCACAACAACATGCGTGTGTATGCCAACATCGATATGCGGGGCGATGACGGTATGGGCTTCCGGATGCAGTCCGATGTCAAGGATACGGTTTCCTTGCAGAACATCAATGTCGAAATAAGCCGTTTCCGCCTGAGCGAACTCAGTGGAATCATGCCTTACCTGCCGCGTCTGACCGGCCTGTTCTCGGCCGAGGCCAATTATGTGCAGACCGATTCGACATTGCAGGTATCTGCCGAAGCCGGTGTGAAGAAACTTACCTACGAAGGACAGCCTGTGGGCGACATCGCATTGGGGGCTACCTGGCTTCCTGCCGAACAGAACGTGCATTATTTCAGTTCGTACCTGACCTGCAACGATGCCGAAGTGCTTACCGCCGACGGTACACTGGAACAACGTGGTGAAAAGAGTCTGCTGCAACTCTCGTCGCAATTGCAGCACTTCCCCCTGTCGGTTGCCAATGCTTTTGTGCCCGACCAGGTGGTGACGCTTTCGGGCGATCTGGACGGAAACATCGACATTACCGGATCAACCGACAAACCGCAGCTCAACGGTGCGTTTTCGTTGGACAGCGTGTCGGTCTATGCCCGTCAGGCAGGGGCACGATACTGGCTGGACAACCGTCCGGTGAAAATAGAAGGAAACCGGCTGATATTTGACAAGTTTGCCATCTATACTACCAGCAACAATCCGTTCAGCATAAACGGAGCGGTTGATTTCAGAAACATGGACCGTCCTACTGCCGACCTGAAGTTGCGGGCCATGAACTATACATTGCTCGATGCACGCCGCACCCGTGAGAGTCTGGTCTACGGAAAGGTGGCGGTCGATATCAACGCTACGGTGCGCGGCCCGCTGGATGCACTGACCATGCGAGGCAACATGAACCTGTTGGGCAACACCAATGTGACGTATGTGCTTACCGACTCACCGCTGACGGTAGAAGACCGTCTGGGCGGACTGGTGACCTTTACTTCGTTTGCCGACACCACCACAGTACAGCCGGTAGAAGGTACCCTGTCGCTGGGAGGTATGGACATGCTGATGTCGGTGCATATTGACGATGCGGTGCGCCTGCGTGCCGACCTGACCCCCGACGGAAGCAAATTCATCGAGCTGGTGGGTGGTGGCGACCTCAGCCTGCAATATACGCCTCAGGGCGATATGAGCCTTACCGGACGGTACACGCTTTCGGGCGGTATCATGAAATATTCGCTTCCCATCATCCCGTTGAAGGAATTCAAGTTTGACAACGGCAGTTATGTGGACTGGCGTGGCGACCTGATGAACCCCACGCTGAATCTGAAAGCTACCGAACGTCTTCGTGCTTCGGTGTCTGACGGTGAAGGCGGCGGTTCGCGCATGGTCAACTTCGACTTGTCCATTGCCATACGCAACCGTCTGGCGGCTCCCGACCTGGTGTTCGACATCAGTGCCCCCGAGGATGCCACCGTAGAAAACGAATTGCAGGCCATGGGTGCCGAAGAGCGCAGCAAGCAGGCCATTGCCATGATGGCTACCGGCATCTACCTGAACAGCAGCGGAAGCAAGGGCGGTGGCCTTACCATGGGTGCCGCACTGAACAGTGTGCTGCAAAGCCAGATCAACGCCCTGGCCGGCGGACTGAAAGGAGCCAGCTTCAGTGTGGGTGTGGAAGACCGTACTTCGGCCGAAACGGGCGACAAGCAGACGGATTACAGTTTCCGCTATTCGCAACGCTTCTTCAACGACCGCATACAGGTTGTGATAGGCGGCAAGGTTTCGACCGGTGCCAATGCTACCAACGATGCCGAGTCGTTTATCGATAACATCTCGCTGGAATACCGGCTGGATGCTTCGAGCACGCGCTATATCCGTGTGTTCCACAACAAGAACTACGAAAGTGTGCTCGATGGTGAGATTACCGAGACCGGCGTGGGTCTTGTGCTGCGCCGCAAGATGGACCGTTTGGGCGAACTGTTCATCTTCCGCAAGAAGAAGCCGCGGCCGGAAATGCCGTAACAGTTCTGTTACGCCTGCCGTAATAGCTCTGTTACGCCTGTCGTAATAACCCTGTTACGCCTGCCGTAATAACTCTGTTACGCTTGTCGTAATAACTCTGTTACGCTTGTCGTAATAACTCTGTTACGTCTGTCGTAACAACCGATTTTTGAATGTGACCGATTAATGATAGTATATATTGTGTGTCTGATGAAACGATTTTTATTCTATATAGCTGCTCTGTGCCTGCTGGTTGCCTGCTCTACCACAAAGCATTTGCCCGAAGGCGAGGTGCTTTACATCGGGCAGAAACCCACCATTGTGGAAAACCGCAGCACCACTTCGCTGGGTGAAACCACGATGGAGGAAGTGAATGCCGCCCTCGACAAGGCACCCAACAACTCCATACTGGGCATCCGTATGCCTTTTCCCGTAGGTTTGTGGGTGTACAACGGCTTCCAGAAATACGAGAAGGGACTGGGCCGCTGGATTTTCAACCGCTTTGCCTCGCAACCCATCTTGCTGTCTGCAGTCAACCCCGACATCCGTGTCAAGGCTGCCACCAACCTGTTGCACGACTACGGTTATTTCAACGGAACGGTGGGCTATCAGACTTTCTATCATCCGAAAGACTCGCTCAAGGCGCAGGTGCAATATACGGTAAACATGCGCAATCCCTATTTCATCGACACCGTTTATTATCTCGGTTTCTCCGAACGCACGCAACGCATCATGGAGCTGGGACGCCGCCGCTCGCTCATCAGTCCGGGCGAACAGTTCAACGTGACCGACCTGGACGGCGAACGTACCCGCATCAGCGAACTGTTGCGCAACGTGGGCTGCTATTACTTCCGCCCCGACTATCTCACCTATCAGGCCGACACCACCATGGTGCCAGGCGGACATGTACAGTTGCGTATGATACCCGTTCCAGGCATGCCCAGCGTGGCCGAAAAACCGTTCTATCTGGGACGGAAAACGGTTGAGATACTGGGCAAGAACGGTGAGGCACCCAATGACAGCGTGGACTATAAGAACCTGCGCATTTACTATCACGACAAGTTGCGGGTGCGTCCCAACATGCTTTACCGTTGGACTGACTACAAGAATTTCCGTTATAAACGCCAGGTGGAAGACAGTGCCGGCATAAGCCGTCGCCGTTCGGCCGAAAGCCTTTATAGCCTGTACCGCCAGACACGTGTGCAGGAACGTCTGGCCAATGTGGGCATCTTCCGTTACATGGAAATGCAGTTCACGCCGCGCGACACCGCCTTTGTGTCCGATACCCTCGATGTCAATATCCGCACTGCCCTCGATAAGCCGTACGATGCCGAGCTCGACTTCAACGTCAAGATGAAGAGCAACAATCAGGCTGGTCCGGGTGCCGCCTTTACGCTGACCAAGAAAAACGTGTTTGGCGGTGGCGAAAGCTGGAATGTGAAGCTGAACGGCTCTTACGAGTGGCAGACCGGAAAAGACCGTTCGTCGCTGATGAACAGTTATGAGCTGGGCATTTCCACCTCGCTTATTTTCCCCCGCGTAGTCTTTCCGCGTATGGGTGGAAACGAGTACGACTTCCCGGCCACCACTACCTTCCGCCTGTATGCCGACCAGATGAACCGTGCCAAGTATTACAAGTTGCTGGCCTTTGGTGGAAACGTCACCTACGACTTCCAGCCCAAGAGCACCATGAAGCACAGTATCACGCCGTTCCGCCTGACATTTAACGTGCTGCGCAACCCAACCGAGGCCTTCGAACAGTTGCAGGCTGAGAATCCGGCACTCTATGTCAGCTTGCGCAACCAGTTCATTCCGGCCATGGAATACACCTTTACCTACGACAACGGTGCCATGCGCCGCCGCCGTAATCCCATCTGGTGGCAGACTACCGTGGCATCGGCCGGTAATGTCACATCAGCCATTTACCGCATTTTCGGCCAGCCATTCAGCCAAAAGGAAAAGAAGATGCTGGGGGTTCCTTTTGCCCAGTTCCTCAAACTCAATTCGGAGTTCCGCTACCACTACCGCATAGACCGCAATCAGATGATTGCTTCGCGTTTGGCTGCCGGCGCCATCTGGTCGTATGGTAACATGACGACCGCTCCCTATACCGAGCAGTTTTACATCGGTGGTGCCAACAGCGTGCGTGCCTTTGCTGCCCGCAACATCGGTCCCGGCGGCTATCCGCCCGACAAGGACAACAAATACTCGTTTATCAACCATGTGGGTGATATCCGTCTGGAAGCCAACGTGGAATACCGTTTCCGCATAGTAAGCGACCTGCATGGAGCTGTCTTTCTCGATGCCGGCAACGTATGGCTCATGCGTGAAGACAAGGACCGTCCCGGCGGTGAATTCACCCTCAAGGATTTTCCGAACCAGATAGCATTGGGCACGGGGTTGGGTATCCGTTACGACATGGATTTCCTGGTATTCCGTCTGGATTGGGGAGTGGCCCTGCACGATCCTTACGATACCGGCAAGTCGGGATATTATAACATTCCACGCTTCAAAGACAGCATGGCCCTGCACTTTGCCATCGGTTATCCGTTCTAACCCAATTCTTTTCCTGAAGTTTGTCTTCAGGAAAGCCTGTGTTTGTTGAGGATTCTTCGTTTTTATTTCTTACATTTGCCGCTGTAATAAGAGGGGACATATTGTTTCTCTCGATGCATACTTTTCATGTGAAATACTAATCTTTAAATATTAATCGATTATGAAACCAACTCTTTTCTTACTGGCAGCCGGTATGGGTAGCCGTTACGGTGGCTTGAAACAACTTGACGGACTGGGTCCCAACGGCGAAACCATTATGGACTATTCCATTTACGATGCCATCAAAGCCGGATTCGGCAAACTGGTGTTTGTCATCCGTAAGGACTTTGAACAGGATTTCCGTGAAAAAATCATCTCCAAATACGAGGGACACATTCCCTGCGAACTGGTGTTCCAGTCACTCGATGCGCTGCCCGAAGGTTTTACCTGCCCCGAAGGACGTACCAAACCGTGGGGTACAAACCACGCTGTACTGATGGGCGCCGATGTAATCAACGAACCGTTTGCCGTTATCAATTGCGACGACTTCTACGGCCGCGATTCTTTCCAGGTAATGGGTAAGTTCCTGGCTGCTCTGCCCGAAGGCTCCAAGAATGTATATTCGATGGTAGGTTTCCGTGTAGGCAACACGTTGAGTGAGAGCGGTACTGTTTCGCGTGGTATTTGTGGCACTGACGAAAACCGTATGCTGACTTCTGTTGTAGAGCGTACCAAGATTCAGCGCATCGATGGCGAAGTGAAATACGTGGACGATGACGGCCAGTGGACAGCTACTCCCGAAACGACTCCCGTCAGCATGAACTTCTGGGGCTTCACACCCGATTACTTCGGTTACAGCAAGGAATACTTCAAGACTTTCCTGGCCGACCCGAAGAATATGGAGAACCTGAAGAGCGAGTTCTTCATTCCGCTGATGGTAGACAAACTGATTAAGGAAGGTACGGCTACCGTTGAGGTGCTCGATACGACCAGCAAGTGGTTCGGTGTGACTTATCCCGAAGACCGTCAGAGTGTGGTAGACAAGATCAAGGCACTGGTTGATGCCGGTGAATATCCTGCCAAGCTGTTCTGAAAGAATATCTTCTGAGTGGCAATAAAATACATGAGGCTGTATCAGTACCCGGAATCCGGGAGGTCTGATACAGCCTCTTTTTTGTCTTTTGGTTTCTTGTCTTTGGTTTTAGTAGCCGAACCGCGAGGTATCCACATCCTTGTGTTCCTTCGACTTGAATCCGCCGAACTTGTAGGTGAACGACAGGGAGAGATACCGGTTGTCCGGGTGCTGGCGTATTTCAAACCGTTGGCCTCTGTCATTTACCTTGGCGTCGGGCGATGCGCTGTTGAACAGGTCGTTGCCCGTCAGCCGGAGTTCGGCTTTCTGGTCGGCAGAAGTCCATTTCAGTCCGGCATCCACTTTCCAGACGGGAGACAAATCGTAATTGCCCTGGATGGAGGGGCTGACATACAGCCCGTTCACCTCCAGGCTGATGGCCGGTTTGGAGGATAGCCGGAAGGTGTTGTTCAGCATTGCGATTCCTCTCCATACGTGGTTGTCGAAGCCGATTCCCTGATAACCTTTGCACACATCCCTGAAATAAGAGCCGTCCAGCGTGAGGCGGGCATTCCATACGTTGCCCACCGTGAAGGGGACAATGACCGAGAGCCCGAAGTTCTGCTCGTAGTCGTAGTTCACTGTCTGGTAAATCATGGTCAGTTCGTCGGGACTCTGGTAGGCCAGCTGGGCAAACAGGTCCTTGACATGAGTGTAATACAGGCTGAAGATATACTTGCTTTTCAGGACGTACGTCAGGTCGGCGGTGTAGTCTGTCGAGGGACGTAGGCTGGGGTTTCCCACCACCTTGGCATAGCCGTTGAGGTAGCTTGTGGCATCCTGCATGCTCCAATAGTCGGGATAGGCTTTGTCCGAAGAGAAAGACAACTGGAAGATGTGTGAACTTGCCGGAACATAACTCAATTGCATGGACGGATAGACGGCCCACCGGTGGTAACCGGCCAGCCGGTAATATTCGCCGGCCACGGACAGGGAGAGCGACAGGCGTTCGCCGAAGGCTTTCTCCACGCCGGCATAGAAGTTACAGGTGCGTTCGTCCAGTTCCGTGTCCGAGTTGAGGGCTGACAGGTCGTCTCCTTCTTGTTCTTGCGACTGGTATAGCTGGGAGCTCTTTTCGTTGGCAAAGGTGAAGTCGATGCCGTAGTTCAGGCTCCAGGCGTGGGGCAGGGCGTGTGTCTGTCCCGCATAGACATTCCAGCGGTTGATGTATTGCCGGCTGTCGGCCAGGAAGTTCTGCGCTGCAAGTTCGCTCCGGTTGCTGAACGCCTGCACACTGGGATAGGCATAGTAGGTATAATCCACGCCGGCATTCATGCCCCAGCGTGCCGTATAATCCAGGTTGAAGTTGTGCATCTGTTCGTCGCCCTTGCGGACGTTGGACGACTCGGACACCGTACCCGCAGAGTTTTCAACCGTCCTGATGCCGGGGCTGACGGCTGCCGTATAAGCCATGTTCAGGTGGTCGTCTTCCGTAAGCTGGCAATCCAGGGCGGTGCGGATGTTATGGGTCAGTTTTTTTCTCAGGCCGGTGTTGTATTGCCCGATGTCATACACTTCGCCGTCCAGCGTGTGGTGGGAGATGAAGTCGTAGCCCGTCTGCCGTTTGGCGTAGTCGGCCGCATAGAGCACGTCTGCCGTCACCTTCCGGCTCGTGAAGGAAAGGTTCGCACGGCCGTTGCCCTGTGCATGGCTGCCCTGCGTGAAGCCTGCCCCGACTTCTCCGCGGATGGAGGATGCGTCCGTTTTCTGCTTTTTCAGTACAATGTTGATAACGGCTCCTTTTACCCTGTATCGGGCCGGTGCGCTGTACATTACCTCCGCCTTCTCCACATTGTTTACGGGCGTGCTTTTCAGCAGGTTGGCCAACTGTTCGCCCGTCATGGACGACGGCCGCCCGTTCAGTATCACCGTTACGCTTCCGGCTCCGATGAGGTTGAGGCTTCCGCCCTGTTCCAGCACGCCCGGCAGGCGGGTAATGGCTTCGTAGGCGTTGCTGGCCGTTGTCTTTTCGGCCAGGGCTTCCAGGTCGTAATTCAAGGTGCTGTTTTCGACCTTCACCAAAGGACGTTCGGCGCTGACTACTACTTCGTTCAGTGCATAGTCCTGGCTTTCTAACGCCACTGCGCCTACATCGCCCGTCGCATCGTATTCTTTTACCAGGCTTTTATAAAGCAGGTGTTGGAATATCAGCCGGTAGGGCTTTATGCCTTGCCTGAAAAGGAAGCTGCCCGTTGAGTCGGTCACCGTGCCGTCTATAAAGCTGGAATCGGGTGCCTGCAAAACCACGGTTACGGCTTCGATGGGTTGGCGGTCGTGGTCGGTTACCGTTCCTCTGATTACTTCCTGTGCTGCCAGCCGGATGCTTGCTGCTATCAGGCCGGCAATGATGATGATAATCTGTTTCATGTTGCGTATTGTTTTCTGTTTTCCGGCACAAAGTAACGGCCTTTCCGGCAGACGGTAGGTTAAGACGTTGTTATGCTTTCCTTATATGATTGTTAACACGCCGGGAAATTCTTCCGGCAGGCTTGCATTTTTCCCGTCAGAGGGGATAAAACCTCCCTGTTATCCTGCATAATCTATAACCGAAGGCTTCGGTTATAAAACCGAAAGCTACGGTTATATAACCGAAACCTTCGGTTATAAAACCGGAAGTTCCGGTTATACTTTTCATCGCACGGAAGGGATGTTTGTGTAGGGTAACTGCACATTTTCAATCGGTTGGCTTGTCTTTTTGTCAGCCGGATGAAGGCTTTGCGGAACATAAATTGTTAA
>ENA-OOXJ01001232-OOXJ01001232.1-human-gut-metagenome-genome-assembly--contig:-NODE-1232-length-17347-cov-5.992482_pt1 | contig 17347 bp, 18 predicted proteins | sample MGYA00241587_ERZ501343 | MGnify/ENA primary metagenome ERZ501343 (study PRJEB25962, sample SAMEA2042918) | human gut metagenome | biome: human gut; feature: human-associated habitat; material: faeces... | reverse complement strand
ATGTCATCATCTATGCGGTGGAGAAATCATTGGACAGCTACAAGTTCAACCTGCTGCACTGCAAGCAGACGTTCATCAGTCAGCTGAAGAGCGGCGCGATGGGTGCGAGAACCATAGACGAGGGAGCGATGGACGAGAAATCCGGCATGAATTTTTCGGAATACATGGCGATACTGTCGGGAAACACCGACCTGCTGGACAAGGCGAAGCTGGAGAAGAAGATAGCCTCGCTGGAGGGTGAACGCAAATCATTCAACAAGGGCAGACGCGAAACCGAACGGAAACTTGAATCCAAAACCGCCACATTGTCCGACTCGATAGAGAAAGCCAGGGGTATGACGGAAGACTGGGATAAGTTTACGGCAGCGGCACAGACCGACATGGACGGCAACCGCCTGAATCCGATACAGGTGGACGGGCTGGAACAGACGGATGAAAAATCCATCGGCAAACGCCTGCAGGAGATAGCGAAGAACGCCACGACCGGCGGACAGTACAAGCGTGTAGGCGAACTGTACGGCTTCCCCATCAAGGTGGTCAGCGAAAGGACGCTCAAAGAAGGTCTGGAGTTTATCGACAACCGCTTTGTCATAGAAGGCAATTACAAGTACACCTACAACAACGGGCATCTGGCAATGGCTGACACACATGCCGCCGCCACGAACTTCCTGAACGCACTGGAAAGGATACCGGGCATCATCGACCAGTACAAGGAAAAGATCGCCACGCTGGAGCGTGAAATCCCGCAGTTGCAGGAGATAGCCGGGAAGACATGGAAGAAAGAGGACGAGCTGAAGCAGCTGAAATCCGAACTCGCCGCACTGGACCGCAAGATACAGCTGGAGCTGGCTCCACCCGGCGAGAGTGTCCCCGACGGAGAAAAACCGTCCTTGCAGGAAGGAACCGGGACAAAACCGATACCTCTGGAGCCGCAGCTGCAATCTGGCTATGTCATGAGTGATTTGCAAAAGGAAAGCAAACCGAAAGGTTTGAAACTGTAATTAAAAGACGGTTGTCATAAGGCAGCCGTCTTTTATTATGAGATTATTTGTTGCAATTGTAAAGAAATACATTCTTAAATGAATGAAAATTTCTTTCTTACCGTGTCTGTGTGATTTTGAAGTTCAAAAAATGGATGAAATCGCATCAAAATGTTTTGTAAAACGTGGTAACGGACCTAAATCTTATTTGTCTAATATTAAAGGTAGCAATGCCGTTTACAAAGAATTTAAGTCGTTCATAAAACGGTTTTCTTCCATAATGAGAAAGGTAGTTATTTACCCCAATTATAAATGCTTAAGATATGGAAGAGAAACTATCTTTGGTGATAACCTTGCCTGAAAGTCTGGCAGGATTGCCTATACGATTTGAAGTTAATTCGGGTTGTAGAAATATCGCATTGAACTTAGAATCATCAACCCCTATTAAGAAAAAGTATCTGCTGATATGGAACCAGACAGATTATTTGAAAGTGGATGACGAAGATATTCTATGGATTAAGGCTGACGGAAGTTACAGTTGCATCCATTTTAGGGATGGAAACAAAATGATGGTTTCAATCAATCTGGCCAATATCATGAAAGACCTCCCTCAGAAAAAGTTTATGAGGATACATCGTTCATATATTGTAAATGTCAGAAATGTTGAAAGTATCGCTGGAAACTGTGTAAGAATGAACGGCCAATATATTCCGATAGGTCGCGAATACCGCAAAGATTTCTTTGAGCATTTCTCTTTTATCGGTGTCAGAAAGAATCCGTTGTAATGTTGTTCATAAAGGATTCCGGCAGTTCGTAAAACAAATTTGCCCCACTTATATGCCTCCCGTAAATTTACCATCGTAAACCTACAGGTTACATTAAAACAATTTATTATTAACAATTAAAAAAAGGAGGTCATTATGGCAATTGACACCACCCCTTCGCAAGTAGCAACCAGTGCACTACAAGCGATTCCCTTCGGTTCCATTATCGGAGGTCCGTTGAAAGCTGCAATCGAAGCACAGGCTATGGCAGCCCAGACATCATGGCAGTTTATTCAGGAAGTAGGTCTGACGGTTAATCCGCAGACAAATCAGAAAGAAGCCGTGAACGTATCGTTCCAGTTCATGCAGGACGGACGCATGGTACAGCTGAATGTTCCGTTGCTGACCATTGTACCTATCCCGTACATTGCAATCCAGAACGTGGACATCAACTTCAAGGCCAACATTTCTGCATCATCTTCTTCGGTTCAGGAGAACACATCTTCTGAGGCGATAGATGCCGGGGCAAACATCAAAGCCAAAGCCGGCTGGGGACCTTTCAGCGTGGAAGCAGACATGAAAGCCAACTATTCATCCAAAAAGGACTCAAAGGCTACACAGGATTCACGTTACAGTGTGGAATACACAATGGACGTGGCGGTGAAGGCCGGACAGGACAGTATGCCGGCAGGTCTGGCAAAAGTGCTTGAACTGTTGGGCAGCGCGATGGATGTCAGCAATCCAAAAGGTACACTTGAAGTCAATGCTCGCAAGTTGACTCTTGACCCGAACGGCAATGCGACTTTGATTGTCACTTACAAGAACTGCAACGGTCTGTTCGAATCTGAAAAAGTCAAAGTAACAGATGGAAACGGAAATCCTTGCAACGCTACTGAAACCAATGCAGAGAGCGCAGTCTTTGAATTGAAGGCTATCGGTGATTACACTGTTGAAGTTACTGACAATGCCGACAAAAAGCTGAATGTGAAAGTAGAACAGTAATTCAGATCATTAAAACCTAAAAAAGAATCTTATGGCTCAATTAAGTACAATTATCAGTTCAATCCTCCGCGATATGGTATCGGCACAACATGAAGCCAACATGTATGCCGCATCGCTGGAAGAGATTTACAGACGGGACGGACGTCTGGAAAGGTTTCACCTGCCTGCCATTGCGCTCGGTGAACTCGAGCTGGGCATCCAATATGGAGTAAAGGACGATTCCGCCCAAAAGGAACAGTTTGAAATCAATTATCCGGCATTGCGGACACTCTCGAAAGAGATCAGTTCGCAGCTTGCCAATACCGTATTGGCCAGTGTGCTGAAAACATTTCAGGAAGCAATGCCCGCGAACAGCGCTGAAGGGGAGGACAACCCCGTACTCATGCTGAACAGCGCTCCGGACATGAAACGTGATTTTTGTGCCTATCTGAGTCGTAAGATTCTTAAATCATTCCGTGAGTCGTTCCTCACACTTATCAACGACGACGGTACTGCCAACCGGGGGCAAATCATGAAATGCGTGATTTCGACCTGCGAGGAAGAAGTACTTAACAACAAGAATTTCAATTTCCATTTTGACCAGGCGGGCGGCACTTTGCTTCGCGAAAAGGTAAGGCAGGACATCCGCCAGTCGGTCAAGACGGTGCTGGACGAGTCCCTGAAGGATTTGGACTTGAAACGCAAGAAATTCGTTCCTTCTCTTGATGTAACGGTTAATTCGGAAGAAATAGCGAAACTTCCTGACGAATGTGTCCACACACTCCATCTGAAACTTGACCCTCGCGACATCAGGCTATATCAGGATGAGAACAAATAAATTCAATCGTACAACATAAAACCCCATAATCATGGCAAGTGAGAATAACCAAAAGAACATCAGCAGCCAAGTGATGGAACTGAAAGACCTTATTTCCGGCCCGTTGGTTGCCACAATAGACGCGGATACCATTTCCGCCAGAAGGTATCTGAGCTACCTGATAGAACTGGCATTTGAAGAATATGACAAGGAGACGGGCAAGGGCGGCAAGTTACGGACACTTGATTTCACATTCACGAGCCAGGATGTGAATGGCACACGTCTGCAAAGAATCAGCATTCCGCTGCTGACCCTTGTCCCGCTTCCTCTGTTGCAGGTAAAAGAAGCGGATTTCGATTTCGACATACAGGTCGTTGATGCGATCAGTGCGGACAAGGATGCCACATTTTCATTTAAGAAAGGTGAACCCCAATCGGAAGAAGACAGCAACGACGGTGTCAAGCTGCGTGTATCTATGGCTCCAAGCAGTGCCAGCGGCAGTGTGAAGACGACAACGCAGCAATCGCTGACAGCCAATATGAAGATAAAAGTCAAGATGCAGCAGGCTGACATGCCCGGCGGTGTGGCGAACCTGCTTCATCTGACAACCAACAATCTTCAGATAGAGGATATAGACGGGGCATCTTCAGAAAAAGAAAATAAGGAGGAAGAAGGGAATGGCAAACAATAATCAACAAGAACAACGTGTTCCGGGTTTTGCCTGTCCGCAATGCGGCAGATTCATTGCCACGAGTATAACAGAATTGCTTTCGGCTACCTATCTGCAATGTCCGTTTTGCCATTTGAGACTGAACATTGACCGTCGGCAGTCTTCCAAAGCATTGAACGCCCTTGCCAAAGTGGAGGCGGCACGTCTGAATGTGGAAAAAAAGAGCAAGTTCAACAGATAAAAAACGGTCATGGAAGAAAAAGGAACATGGAAACGGGTCAAGTCCACCATACACCGATGGTACGTTGCGTTTTTGCGCTCACTGGGACTTCGGAAAAAGGAACCCTATGAGAACAGGCATACCGATACCCCGCCGGATTCTCCCGGTGTACCTCCGGTTCCGATGCCGGACATTCCGCCCCTTTCTCCTGAAGGATTCCCCGAAAGCAGCATTTCTGCCGACATCATCTGCAAACGGCTGGAACATTTGAGCAAAAAACGGCTCTTTTCCGTACGGAAGAACGGCAACCGTGCGGAATGGAAGGTACGTCCGGCAAATTTTGTGGACGCCTATCTTTTCCTGCTCAGCATACCTCGTGTAGAAGTGTCGCGGTTGACAACCCGGCGTATAGGGGACAAGACCGTAATCAGTGTCTCGTTTCAAGACGGAGGAAAAATTGAACTGATCAACAAAAAAATACTCTCGGAGAAAAAGCTTTTCCTTCGTCTGACGAAAGGGAAAGAGTGTTTGTTAACCATATATTTTATCAACTCTTAAAAAATGTAATTTATGAATCCATTTGAAAAATGTCTGGACGGACAGTCCGAAATGCTGGTGGCTTGTGCAACCATGCTGGAAAAGTATGTGTCAAAGTATCCGCAGACAAAAGGTAATGTAAAGTTCAACGATGAAGACATGAAGCTGTGGAAAGAGAAGTTCTACCCGTCATTGGTGGAAAGCGGTCCGCAACTTCCCGACAACCTGTTTTTCGACCCTTCGGGAAAGAACAAGGACATCGGTATCGGTAAGGACGGCGAGTTCAGCGCAACCGAACTGTTCCAGTTCCTTTACCGGGTATATAAAGCCCTGTATGAGGTTACAGCTATGAACAAAGGATTGATATAATGCCGTTTCATATCGTCCTGAGGAGCGTGCGGGAAAAGCATTGAGGGGCTCGCCGCTCCTTTTCATTTTAACAACATAACCATTAAAAAAAAGATTATGCAAACAATCAGATTAAATTCGACCGGTCCGGACGTGGAACTGCTCCAACAACTTCTCTGCAAGTGGGGATATAAGGTGAACGGAACAGGTGTTTTTGACGCGGAAACGGATGCTGCCGTCCGTAAATTCCAGCGTGACGGACGACTGGACGCCGACGGCATAGTCGGCAAACGTACCTGGGACTTGCTTCAGAACGAGGATGCCCGCGCCCTTTCTTCCTATCGCATCAATGATGCCGATTATGAGAGAGCAGCCGGTCTGCTCGGCGTGGAAGTGGCAGCGGTCAAAGCCGTTCTTGAAGTGGAAACTGGCAATAAGGGCGGTTTCCTTTCCCCCGGGCATCCTACCATACTTTTTGAAGGCCACATCTTCTGGAGCCAGTTGAAGGAAAGAGGTATCGACCCGGAGAAATACCGGAAAGGAAACGAGGATATTCTTTATCCGAAGTGGGACAAAAGCCACTATAAGGGCGGCATAAAGGAATATGACCGTCTGGAGAAAGCCCGTGCCATCCATCGTGAAGCCGCCGATTCTTCCGCAAGCTGGGGGCTGGCACAGATCATGGGATTCAATTACAAGGCTTGCGGCTGCAAAAATGTAAGCGAGTTTGTCGATGACATGACGGAAAACGAGGGCAAACAGCTGGATCTGTTCGTCCGCTTCTTGCAAGGGAACAAATGGGACAAGTATCTCCGCACGCTTGACTGGAAAGAGTTTGCCCGTCATTACAACGGTCCGTCTTATGCCCAGAACCAATATGACATGAAATTGGAAAATGCGTACAAGAAGTATAAATAATCCGGTATGTTACGCCGTCCTGCGTATGTTTATCCTGATGTTGCTTGCTTTGTCAGCAGGCGACATCAGGTCATTTGCGTCTGAGCAAGGGGATTCCGACAGCATCCTTGCCGTCCTTTTCCCGAACGGCAAGGCCATCGGTCAGCCCTATACACGCAACTGCACGGACATCAGGATGGTTCGTGTGTTCAGCGAGGACGAAGCCTACGGCATTTTCAGGCGTCTGTGCGGGAAAGAGTATATTTTTCCGGTGAGTGACGGAAAGTATCATTACCATGCGTGCCTGCTTGCCAAGCCATATACCGGTTATCTGCTTTACAGTTTTCATGTGAAGCCCGACACTTATGAGGTCGGTGTCATTTATGTGCATTCACCCGAACTTCGTAAACTCGGTATAAAGGAGCTTCATTTAGTAAAAGCCATAAAAATAAAGAAATAATCCATTGTTCTTTGACATACATATGAAAAATAAAGGGGTTAGATGATAAAAAGCTCTGATTAGAGGCCTAATACGAACGGATTTTTGTAAATTCGCAAAATTTTTAGAAATCCGAAATGATAATACAAGGTCCTGAAATATATTATGCGGCATCCTGCCTGATACTGGTCGTTACGTCACTGTTTTGTGCGTTGGTGCGTTATTTCCACATGTGCCGTCCGTTTGACGAGGAAGAAACCTATTTTTATCCGGCCCGCAAGCTCATCACAATTATCTATGCCTGTTTCGCCTTGCCTGTGGTATGGCTTTTCCGCATGGACAGCCCGGACGCATACTTCTTTATGCGTGTTTTTCTTATGCTGCTGTTGCCCGGTGCGGGCGTGTTGTCGTTCCGCCGGTTTTTCTTCAGCAAGACAAGACACCGCAGACTGATATTTGTATTGTCCGGTATCATTCCTCTTGTCATTATACTGGTCTGTTGGATATACGGCTGGATTGGTGGAGATACCCTCTACCGCCATCGTGATATGCTTCTTCTCCTTATCGGAGGATATTCCCTGCTGCTTACAGCCATGCTGTTGCATACCACAAGCTGGCTGTTGCGCCAGATTCGCCTACACATGCAGGAAGAATATTCCAACAGTGAAGATTTTCCGGTACGTTTTGCCGGTTTTGTCGTATTCATGCCGGTGCTGTATCTGGGAGCCGCATGGTGGCTGTTTTTTACAGGCGACCATAATTATAACATGTGGTTCCAGCTGGTCATTTCTGTCATGCACATCGTACTTTTGATACGGATATTGCATCCGCAACGGAAAGAATACAGGGAAGTGGTGGAAGAAGCGGAAGAACTCATAGCGGAAAAAATAGAAACGGTACTGTCCGACCGGGGAAGCGGCAGCAGCCTGCTGTCTGTTGATGCCAAGGATGAACTGGAAGCGAAAATACGGGCAGCATTGACCGAGGACAGGCTTTACCTGAATCCGAACCTGAAAATCGGCGAACTGGCAGATGCGGTAAAGAGCAACCGGAAATATGTATCCATTGTCATGAAAGAACGTTTCGGTTCCTTTTATAAGGAACTGAACCGGCTCAGGATTGAGGCCGCTGTCCGATACCGGGAAGAACACCCTTCGGCAAGCCGTGAAGAAATTGCTACACATTGCGGTTTTTCCAATGTAAGGACTTACAGCCGAAACCTGAAATCCGGGATGCAGGACAAGAACACAGAAGGACAATTTAAGGAAATTCCCTGAATTGTCCCTCATTATGAGCATTTTTCCTTGAATTGTCCTTCAAATTTTCTAAGATTGTCCTCTCACTTTCCGTTAAAATCCGCTAACTTTGCAAGCGGAATTTAATAATTGAATGACAATGTATTTTGATTTACAGCACATTTCAGGAAATATGGCAATCTGTTCAGGCAACATTCCGTTGTCCGCTGCATCGTGCATATACCTGTATTCAAAAAAGTGTCTTGTAAATTTGGATATGTGTGAGATTTGTGTAAACACACACACACACACACACACACATTGCGACCGGCGTATCTTCGCGCGTTAATATACTTATTATCATCAATACATGCAAGGGTGGAAACTCCTTTTTACGGGACTTTCCGCCCTTTTCCGTATTCGTATGCCCCGTTTAACCCATTAAAACAAAAGTCGTATGAATACCGAAATAACCATTATAGCAAGTATATTCCTGTTGCTGGGCGGACTGGCAGCGTTTCCGTTTACGCTCGATTACAGCAATACTTCATGGATGCCCCGTTGGATGCGCCCTGATGTGGACTACCTGGAACGTCCGTTCCGCTACGACTATCCCGGACGCGGAATGCAAATAATCTTCTCCCTCCTTGTCCTGTTTGTGGGAGCAATGTCACTGCTTACCTTGCTGGACAAGAACCTGTCCCAAACGGTAACTCCCGGACAGTGGTTCGACAGTATGTCACTTGTGCTTCCTGCCTGTCAGGTATCCTGTATCCTGTTCATGCGTCAGGAATACAACGATCCGTTTGAATATGCCGACCGCCTTACCGGATTCAGCATGTGGAAAGTTACAGCGGCTCTATGCCTGATACCTCTTCTATGGTTGCCATACGTTGCCGGTCTATTAGATTCTTCCATATACCGTTTTACGGTACTTTCCTATAATTTGCTGGCATACACCTTTCTCGTTTACGATTATATACGGGTTTATAGAAAACGTTTTGATTATGAATACACCGGACATGTCGGTCTGAAAGAAATGTATCCGGAAAGCCTGTACCTTTTGGCCTATCCTGTCTGTTCGGTAACCCTGCTCTGGTCCCTATGGCAAAACAAGGAAGTCTGTATTCTCGTATATGGTGTGGCGTTGATTATTTTCAGTCTGACGAAGACAGTATGCCGTTTTCATCCGGCAATCCGGGGAGATGAACATGAACGGTGTGAATATCTCTGGTATCGTCCCCGCGAAATGACTACTGACCGGGCAAAGAGGATTTGCAGTCAGATACAGAAAGGCAGAGGGATATTTGCCGACGCACGTCCTTATTACGTGGTTGTCAGCCGCCGCTGCCATTCCACCCGTTACCAGTTCCAGCTTACCACTGAGGGAGAACATCAAAAAAGGATTCTTCTCGATGGGAACATACGTGTCCTGATCTGTAGGAAATTCGATTCTTTATCCGCAGCCAGCCTTTACCGGCTGCAACTGGTGGAGCAATACTGGAACACGTACTATAATAATTTTTTCCGTTACGAGTCACGTGCCCGTTCGGAGTTTGAAGAAGAACTGAAATGCGACGGAATCGAGGAGAAGAAAATCGGTTCTTCCATTTAAGCAGCATCAAGTGATAATGACCTATAATATGAAAAAAAGGAACTATATTCTGTTACTCTGCATCCTGCTCTGTGCAGCTCCGCTCATGGCCCAGGATGCCCCGGAAAATACGAAATCCCCCGGCTGGTATGCAGGCGTGCAGGGCGGCGTGCCCTTCGGCGTATCCACATTCAGCAGTTTCGGTTTCGACAAGACCCGTGCGGGATTCAGCGGCGGGCTTTACGGAGGCTACCGTTTCAATCCGGTACTTTCATTGGAGGCTCAGGCCGTTTTCGGGAAAATGAGCATGAGCCAGAGAGATTGCTGCATCTCCGGCAATTACTGGCTTGGTTCGGACGGTGTCCGTTATCATGCTCCGGTACTCGGAATGGAAGGCTGGGACTATGCCGGCCTGAAAAGCAGTGTAACGACGCAACGCTACGGTTTGCAGCTCAATGCCGATGTGCTTGGTTTTTTCCCGTCCACCCGTCAAAGCCGGTGGAGCGTGGAGGTGTCGCCCCTGCTGGCAGCCGTTGGCACGAAAGCCTCCCTGTCCACCCTTGACGGCGGAAAAGAAGTATGCAAGGAAAATACGGAATGGCATCTGGGTGCAGGCGGAAACATTCAGGCAGGATACCGTTTTGCCTGCGGTATAGGTGTCGGCATTTACAGTGGTGTCACTTACCTTACGGGCGACGGCATGGACGGACTTCCCAAGAGCGGGCACAAAGCCAACTATATATGGGAAAGCGGCATACGTGTCAGTTTCGCGTTCGGCAAGAAAAGCGGAAAGAAAGCAGACCACGGCATTGCTTACCCGGCATCTGCCGGTCAGCCGCAGGATGAGAGGGACAATGCCGTAGAAACAGCCCCGGCGGAAATACCGGAAAAGACCGTCACGGACAGTACGGCACAGAAAACTGTTGTCACGGCAGCAGACAATTCAACCGAAACCGATTTTGAATTCCCGACTGTCTATTTCGATTTCAACAGCATTTCGCTTCGTCCGTCCGAGACATCCAAGCTTGAAACGATACTCGGCATACTGAAAGAACATCCCGACATGCACATAGTCGTGACGGGCTGGTGCGACACCCGTGGCAGCCGGAGCGTAAACGAACGCTATTCCATCCGACGCGCCGAAGCGGTTAAACAGTGGCTTGAAGGCCGCGGCATCGCAGCCGGACGCATTACAGCCGTAGGACGCGGCAGCGACGTGAACGAGAAGGATGCGGACAAAGCCCGCCGTGCCGAAGTGACAGATAAGAAAAGAAAGGAGGACAGACGATGAAAAATACGGTCAGAAATTTCCTATATGTATCCCTGCTCATGCTGTTGCCGCTATGGACGGCCTGCGACAAGGACGTACACGAAAATGACAGGCACGGACTTGCCGTCGGCATGGAATGGCTTGAAGGCATCGAGCCGACCGACATCACAAGTCCGGTAAACCTGTGGATATACGATGCGGAGGGGCATGAAGTGGAAGCGCACGAGTTTTCCTCTCCGCGAGAACTGGCATCCGGCCTGTTCAGCCTGCCGGAGGGCGACTATACGCTTGCAGGCGTCTGCGGCCTGACAGAGCCGTACCGGTATGATTACGAGGGCGGTGTCCGGACAGCCGACATGCTGCGCGTTTCGCTTGCCGACCCGTCGGCTTCGCCCGCACACGCCGTCGGTGGCGTGGCTGTGGCAAGCGTGACCGACACCGGGGTCAACCTCCGCTCCGTCATCCGTGTCGCTCCGTTGCTGGCAGAGCTTGCCGTCCGTATCGACGGCGCGCCCGAAGGAGCGTCGCTTGCCGTCACGGTACGCAATGCCGCCACCTGCCTTTATCCGGCACGGCGCGGCGATGACAACAGCTACGTCGTACCTTCCGCCGAAAAGACAGATGCGCTCCTGCCGCAAGCCGTTGCCGACGGGGGGACGCTCTCTACCGATGCCCGCCTGATGCCGACGGCACAAGGTGAAGCCTGCACGATGCTCTACATGGTCATGACCTTTGCCGACGGCTCCCGTCATGAATACACGGCAGAAGCTCCCCTGATGCTTGCCGGAAAACGCTACGAGCTGGCATTGGAATACGACAGAATGCAGCCCTACATGTATATCACCGCCACCGACATTAACCCTTGGGGCGAAGGCTGGATTACGAGTGATGACATCTTTAATCCCGGAATATAATTAACAAATAAAATAGAGATAGAGTTATGATGAAGAGCATGTTATCCGTTGCTGCCGCACTCCTTGTACTGGCGGCATGCACGAACGACCATGAACCCGGCTATGCTCCGGCAAAAGAGATCCGGGTGGATGCTTCCATCGGGCAGATGACCCGTGTGACAACCGACGGCGACGAATCGGCTTTCGAGACGGGCGACCGTATCAGCGTCTATGCCTGGTTGGGTGCAGCCGACGATGCACAGCAGCTTGTGGTGGACAATTCCGTCAACACCTTAGGCGACGACGGCACATGGACGGCCAGCCCGCAAATGCTGTGGGCAAACAGCAGTTCGGCGCATTACTTTCTGGGCATTTACCCTGTGCAGGAGGTAAGCGACCTGAAAGCCATGAACTATGTACTGACCCCTGAAGACCAGGAGGCAAGCGACCTTCTTTATGCCATGAATGCCGGCACTGAGAACAAGGGCATAACGCCCACTAACACGCCCGTGGCGCTGACCTTCAGCCACCTGATGTCGAAATTAGTCATCAACCTGAACTTCCGCAGCCAGTGGGCTGAAACACCGGTCGTGGAATCGGTCACAGCCGTTGCCAAGACTGAGGCAAGCGTCAATCTCCTCTCCGGAGAGATTACGCCACAGGGCGACAATAAGGCGATAGACATCCCGGCTTTGGAAACACCGTCAGCCAACTACGCTTGCAGCTATGCCGGTATCATGATTCCTAACAGCAATTTAATTGAAATACAGATCAAGGTAAAAGACATTGACGAGCCATACGTCTATAACGTAGGGGTTTCCATCCCGTTGGAAACAGGCAAGTACACCACCGTCAACCTGACATTGGGACGTGACGAAATCACCTTAGACAATGACATCACCATCACCGACTGGGCTCCGCTCGAAGGCGACTATGGCGGTAACATATTTTTTCCGGGTGCGTAAACCGCTGTGCTGACTATATATTTATAACTGATTAAAACAGCAAACGTATGAATATAAAGAATCTATTATTGGCAACAACCGCTATCCTGTTGGCTGCGTGCAGCACCGACAGCGATGTACTGCCACCGCAAGACCTTGGACAGATAAGGGTAACGGCATCCGTGGGAGCCATGACCCGTGTGGCCCATAGCGGCAACTCGACCACCTTCGAGACGAATGACCGCATCAGTGTCTATGCCTGGTTAGGAGCCGACAACGACATGCAGCGGCTTGTGGTGGACAACTCCATCAATACATTAGGCGGCGACGGCACATGGACCGCCGAGCCGCAGATGCTTTGGGCCGACAATACGTCCGACCACTATTTCCTCGGCATCTATCCCGAGCGCAACGGAGCTACCGATTACGATGCCGACCCCTATACGCTGGATTTCAATAACCAGACCGCGAGCGACCTGCTGGTGGCGAGGACCACGGCCAAGCCCACCGGTTCTGCCGTGAAGCTGGAGTTTGAGCATGTAATGGCCAAGCTCGTGGTAAACCTTTCGTTCCGCAACGAGTGGACAACCGCACCCGAAGTGGCTTCGGTAACGGCAACCGCATGCACCGAAGCCACCGTGAATTATTTAGAGAATCCTGTCGAGGTAACCCCGGCCACCGGTCAAAACCTTGTGGTGATTCCCTTCACGGGCACATCCGCCAGCTTTGCCGGCATCATGATTCCCGGGCAGAGCGGGTTCCGCACCATCAACGTCACGCTGGAGAACGGCAAGGTATATACCTATACCCATTCTGCGGACATCGACCTGCAACCGGGCAGATACACTACGGTGAACCTTGTGCTGGGACGCGACAGGATCGAACTGGACGATGCGGGCATCAACGTGTCGGACTGGGAAAACGGTACTTCCATTGATGGCGCAGAAGCGAACGAAGCCTACTCATACGATTCCAATACAAAAACCATCACCATTTACAGCGGTGAAGGACTGAAGGTAGCGGCAGATGTGGTGAACAGCGGTGATACCGACCTCAACATCACCCTCGACAACGACATCGACCTGACGGGCATCGAATGGACGCCGATAGGCACTGAAAGCCGACCATACACCGGCACCTTCGACGGCAACAACAAGACCATCAGGGGACTGGAGATTAACCAATCGGGAACAGACAATGTAGGACTGATTGGCTATCTCGGCAGCGAAGGCAAGGTGCAGAACGTGGTGCTGGCAAATATAAGCGTATCCGGTGCAAACTACGTCGGCGGCATTGCGGGACAGACCGATGGCACTGTAGAGAATTGCTCGGTCAATGGCACGGTGACAGGACAAAACCAGACCGGCGGTATCGTAGGACGAAATTTTAGCACCATCTACGGCTGCTCAGCGGAAGGGACTGTGACGGGTAATATCAATGTCGGTGGAATATCCGGACTCTGTGTTCCTAATTATGACACAGGAACCGGCAGCTTAATCGGGTCAACCATCGATGGCTGCCATTCTACAGCGGCTGTATCGGGCATTAGCTCTGTCGGCGGCGTGCTGGGCAACCTGGGAAACAATAGCTTCCTCATGGCCTGCTACTCCACGGGCAAAGTGACTGTCACGAGTACGGATGGTTCCTTTGTCGGCGGTGTGGTGGGAATTAACTCCCAAGGTACCGTAACCGGCTGCTACCACGCCACGGGCGAAATTACCAGCTTAGGAGGAGGTAGAATCGGCGGCATCGTGGGTGAAAATTACATCGGAACTGTCGCTGCCTGCTACTGGGACAGCAATCTCAGCAGCGGCACCGGTTCTAATAACGGCAAGGATGACACTCATAAGGTGGACGGCCCTGACGTTACCTGGCAGAAAGCTGTTGCCGCCATGAACACCGCCTTGCAGAGCGCAGGCTCAGGTTGGCATTACGAACTCAACGGAGCGCTACCGACATTGGAGGAAAAATAAACCGTCGGACGGGATTCCGGTTCCATCCGAAAAAGGAATCTTTGAAAGATAAATAATTAACAACTTAACAGAAAATAGTTCAAATGAAAAAAGCAAACATTTTGGCAACAGCAGCGCTGGCCACCCTTTTGGCAGCCTGCTCCAACGACAGCGACGTATTCAATACGCCCGACTATGCCGACACGCCTATCGGACTGAATGTGAACGTAGGCCCGATGGCCACCCGTGCCGGTTATGAACAGGGAGCATTGACCGAAGGAAGTTTCGGACTTTATCTGACAACGGAAGGCACGAACAGCGACGAACGCTACAACTGCACGAACCGGGAAGTGAAATATGACAATGGCTGGACGATTCAGGGCGAACAACTCCTGTGGAAAAGCAATGATGCAACAGTAACCTATTACGCCTATCTGCCCTATACAAGAACAGTGAGCGATGCTACAAGCTATGCCTTTACGGTGAAGACCGACCAGAGCACCGAAGATAACGTCAAGGCTTCCGACCTGCTTTGTACCGGACAGCAACCCGCCACACCCGGAACGGCACTCGACATCAACTTCCAACATGCGCTGTCCAAGCTGAACGTGACTCTGAAAAAAGGCTCTGAGCTTGAAGACGGACTGACCTTCACATCGGTAAGGCTCTCCAACTGCGCCACGGCCACTACCGTGAATCTGACTGCCGGAACAGCCGGTACCGCCACCAACAGCGGACAGACCATCACCATGTATGCTACAACCGAAAACGAGCAATACGAGTGCATCCTCGTACCGCAGACCTTCGCTCAGAGCCTGAAGGTGGAAATCACCGACAACAACGGAAAGGTATATACATTCAAGTCGGACAACGAGTTGACCTTCAGCAGCGGCAAACAGTACACGCTGAATCTTACCGTAGGCCGCGACAAAGTGACGACGGGCACCATTTCTGCCGACCCATGGGGTGAGGAACAGCAAGGCGGCGACTTAGTAACAGAATAAAAGTAAACAACGTTCATAAACATAACAAGAATGAAAATAGCAAAATATATTCCGGCTGCCGCCCTCGCACTGGTGTTGGCAGGCTGCCAAAGTGAAGATGATTTCATCTCTTCCGACTATGCCAACGACCCGATGGCCGTACACATCCGTGCAGGCATCGAGGCTCTGCAGACCCGTGTAAACACGGCAGGAACAGGCAACGCATGGGACGAGAACGACCAGATTTCGGTAACAAACACCTCGCCAGAAGCGATAACAGGCAAGGACAAGGCGGTTTACAAATACAACGGCGGCACATGGGAGCCGTCAGGAGCCGACTACATGGTCTGGGCTGACGATGTAAACACCTTTGAAGCCTATTATCCCGTCGTGGAAGGGAAAACGGACTCCTACACGCAGTTTGAACTCCCGGCCGACCAGAGCAGCAGCAATCCAACTGAAACCAATTACATAGGCCGTGCGGACTATATGACGGCGGCAGCGTCACAAAGTAAGAGCGATGCGCTGAACCTGACATTCAAGCACCACCTGACCAAGGTTACCGTGAAGATAAGCGGTTACGGTGACCAGTACGCCACACAGAAACCTGTATTCCAGGCTCCTACATTCACGGTACCTACCACAACGACTACAGTAGATGGAAAGACACTGACCGTTGCCGGCAATGGAACGACAGTAACCGGACTATTCAGCGAGGACACTTCGGCAGAAGCCAAACACAGCTTCACCGCCGTCCTGCTGCCGGGCAAGTATGCTGCTGACGATACGTTTGTCCAGCTGAACATTCAGGGCGGCACTCCGCTTATCGTCAAAGCCAACGAGCAACTGACTACCGGTTTGGAATCGGGCAAAGCCTATACCTTCAACGTGACCGTAGGTAAGAATGGTGCCACCATCAACAACGTTACGGTTGGCGACTGGGGTACCGGCGGCTGGACGGAAAGCGGCACGGCAGACGAGGAGACAGGGCCTAAGGTGAATGCGGACACCCATACAATCAGTTTGAGTGATGTCGGACAATTGAATACTGAACTCATAGGGCAAGCCTTGAATGGCGAGACAACGAATGTACCTCTCACCATTCAAGGCCCGATGAACGAAAATGACATTGCCGCCTTGAAGAAATATATGACAGGTAATACCAATGCAACGCTCTCACTCGACCTTACGGATGCAATACTCGCCTCCATTCCAGACCTGGCTTTTTCTCAAATAAAAGGATTGGTTTCCATCGAGCTCCCCGAAGGGTTAACAAAGATTGGTAATTCTAATTCTTGGAATGGTAGTGTGTTCTATAGATGTACAGGATTAGAGTCTGTGAAATTTCCATCCACACTGGAAGAAATGGCTTTCAGTTCTTTTTTTGACTGTACAAACCTGGAAACGATTGACTTGAGTAAAACGAAAGTCGCCAGCATAGAAGCTGCCTTATTTCGCAATTGTAGCAGTTTGACAAGCGTATCATTCGGACCGGAAACCAGTGTATTCAATAATACAGTTTTCGTCGGGTGCAGTTCTTTGACAACCATAGACCTGTCTCTTTGCGAGGCTGTACCGGACTTCAGTTATACTCCAGATGATGATAGCGAGTCGCCTTTCTATAATCTCGAAAAGAGCAAGATAACCATTTATGTGAAAGATGCAAACATGAAGACTGCATTTGAGGGTAGCGAATGGGTAACACGGGTTGGATTTACTGCAGATAATTTTGTGGTCAAGAATAATCAATAAACTCCAATTCCGGGCAGGAGCATTTGTGCCCGGTAACATCATACAGACACCGCAGCCCGCTACCGCAAGGT
>ENA-OOXJ01001231-OOXJ01001231.1-human-gut-metagenome-genome-assembly--contig:-NODE-1231-length-17358-cov-15.525169_pt1 | contig 17358 bp, 15 predicted proteins | sample MGYA00241587_ERZ501343 | MGnify/ENA primary metagenome ERZ501343 (study PRJEB25962, sample SAMEA2042918) | human gut metagenome | biome: human gut; feature: human-associated habitat; material: faeces... | reverse complement strand
CTCTTGTTCTTTCATGACTTTTGTTTTGGTGTCCAACTTTTTTGGTACACCTCACTGGCGTCGATAGCCTTCAGTCTGTAAGTCGCCTGCTTGGCGTAAGTTGCTGTGGAATACGGAAATGTGAAAAAATGAGCATAACAGACTGTGAGGTAGGGCAATGCAGGCAGGAACTGCACGCCGGTGGTTCACTTCCTTAAATGCGCCTGGAAGGAACTGTGGCAGGGGTAGTCCGCGTTCAGTATATTTTCTCTCTGATGAGTCTGTAATCGGAATATTCGCATATGGCGTTGTCATACAGCGAGGTAAGTAAAAAGTCGGGGTAACAGACACTGAGGCACCTGCCTGCAGTCTGTAAATTGCACGTCTTGCGTAAGCCTTTATGAGATAGTAAGATGTGCGAAATGGAGCAGAACAGACTGTGCTGTGCGGTCCAGGCAGAGCGGCATACAGAGCGGCATACAGAGCAACGGGCAGTGTTGTATGTCTCCGGATTCCGGTCTGAAAGCGCGGTGTCTCTCGTGAGTCCACCTGACTCAGATGAATGAATGTGTCAGCTGAGAGCGCATATTTTCTCAAGATACTGTATCTGGGAAACTTTTTCATACAATCACTTAAAACTATTTGTCATATCAGATATATTCAGTATATTCGCGTAGTTAATTTATATAAAATTATGTATAAAGTTTTGTGCTTTGTTTTCTCGGCCGTCATGCTGACCTCGTGTACGGCCAGGACCGAAATGCCCGGATTCTCCATTTTCGATAAGTCTGCCATGAACGAGGCCGTGCAGGTATCTTCCGATGCTCTGATCGAGGATGTGTCGGTTGTGAGTCTCGATACTTCCGACGGGGCGCCCGTCCTGGGAATGATCGAGGATGTGTGCGAGTCCGAAAACGCATACTACATCATCTCTTCTGAAACGGTCTACGAGTACGCCAAGGACGGAAGTTTCGTCAGGCGTATCGGCGCCAAGGGCCGCGGTCCCGGCGAGTATCTGAATCCCCGGGGCATAGGCGTCAGCGGCGGCCGGCTTTACGTGTTCGACTACAACACCCAGAATATCCTGACCTACGGGGAGGACGGCAGTTTCATCGGCAGTTCCAGCAAGTCGGCACTGATGAACTCAGGCATATACATCACCTCGTTTTTCTTCAGCGGGGGCGACATGATCCTGTATGCGTCCTCGAACTCTCCCGTGCAGGACATGCTGCGCTGGGATGCCGCAACTGACGGGCTGACCGCGGTCTCGGAGCGGAGCCGCGAGATGATGCCGGAGGAGGTCATGATGGGAGAGAACTACATTTTCGGAGACAGGGACAATCCATTTATCTACAACAACTTCAACGACACCGTCTACGTTCTGGAGGGCGGCCGGCCCGTGCCTGCGATGCTCATGCGCCTGGGCAAATACCGCTTCGAGTACGGTGACCTGACCTTCGACGGACTGATGTCCCTAAGCGCGGGACGCCTGAACTTTCTGTGGATCGCCGCTGCCGGAGAGAACATACTCATAGCCTATTCCGTCGTCAATCTCGGAGATGAAAGCTCCGCATTCCTCGGCCTCTACAACACCCGCACCGGAGAATATTCCCAGAATGTGGAAATCACCGGCATCCCGGAGGACTTCGCCGCCATCACCCCATCGGAGAGGCTCTTCGAGGGCATGCAGGACGATGAGCTGCTGTCGGTACGGCCCGTATCGGATACAGGCGACGAGCATGTGATAATCAAATACCGGTTCAAATGAGAAGACTGCTCCCGGTTTTGCTTTGTTGCGCGGCCCTTCAGTGCGTATGCTATATGCAACAGTGATATGACACTGTATAACAACACCATTGCTTACAACAGCTCACGTATGTGGTGGACTGCCCCCGGTCTCAATGTCTACGATATCCGCCCGCAGGACATCATCACCGTCGGGCCAGGCGGACACCGCATCTACCGGCTGAAAGCCTACAACAAGTCTGTGCACATTCCTCCTTTGATGCAGGATGATCTCGGGCGGGGGGAGGTCATTCTGTGCCTGTTTGACTTGAAGTAGCAGTCTTGCTCAAGAAGTCGTTTTCCTGCGCTATCAGAGGACTTTATTTCCTTGTTTTGAGTTCATCCTCCAAAAAGGAGAAAACATATTTTGAACTTTGGTAATACAGTCCCGTCCTCTCGTCCATAATCTTTCTATATGTGTCCGAATTGAAGACAGTTGACAGAGCCTGTTCCATGGACAACTCCTTGTCTTTTTCCATGAGGAGGAGTGCAATATTCTTGACCATATCGGCCATCATCTCTGTAATCTCGTTCATATCCGGTGCAATAGATTGACAGCACGTTCTGTTCCGAAGAAGTACTGAATGGTGATACCTTTCATATATTGGAGGTTGCGTACAAGTGTTTGCAAATCGATGGAATGATTCTCATATCTCCATAATTGCAAACCGACACGGTCGTTGGCAATGGGGCCGATTACGATATCGTAATCATGTGCGGGGACATCTACAGGGTTGTTGCGGTTCATTAGAATAAACCTGGCCCACTCTTCAGAATAATTTTCAAAGCGCCGTATATTGAGCGTTTTTAGTTTTTCGTCTGATATTTCATATGTCAATACAGTAGGTGATCCGGCCTCAAGCTGGTCAACTTTTACCTGGGCCATTCTTAATGCCTGTTTATAATCGGCAGATAGATAAAAGCCCCGTCCAAAGTCCTTATTTGGCCTGGACTTCTTTAAATCAATCTTATCGAATGCTTGATTCGTGCCGTGGTAAAGTATCATATCAATGCTCCTCCATGCCTGTGACAATACTCTGAAATGTCCTGGACCATTGACTTGAAAGACTGCGTATGAACATAGTCATAGTGTTTGTCAATGAAATCAATACCCTTGAAGCGGCTGAGATAGTTGAAAGCCTGTCTCATATTAAGACCGTATTTCCGTCCGAATTCCAGGATAAAAATGACAGTCCACTCGAGTTTGTCTTTTATGTTGTAGCGGGTATCCATTATTTTACTTTGTTGCAAATATAGGGAAAATAACTTAAAAACTTCCATTCTGAGAGGAATATGCGCTGAAAATCAGGGATGTTGTGAAGGAAAAAACTTCCGGGCCTTGCACATCGGGCGGAACGGGTTTAAATTTGCGTATGGATTTAAACGCTAAATGCTGAAGGAATATGAGACGCATACGCTTCAACCGGCACACTCTTTTTTCGACGGTCCTCAATGTGGCGGGACTGACCCTCGCTTTCTCTATTTTCATGACGGTGATGGTGCAGGTGCTCTATGACCTGCGGTATGACCGGTGTTATCCGGAGCATGAGAAGGTCTACCGCTTGGAGAGCATGCTGCCGACCAATCCGGGGATGTGGTATCCGACGGTGTCGCGGCCGGTGATAGAGTACCTGAAGACCTCGCTTCCTCAGGCCGGGGCGGTGAGCGTGTACGAATATATCAAAGGGGAATCGCGGCTTTTCAATGAGACGGGTACGGACAGTCCGGGGGTGAGCCTGAGGGTGGCTTATTCGGAGCATGACCTGCTGAGGGTATTTCCGTTCGAGATAATCAGCGGGGACACTGCCGGTTATGGAATACCGAGGACAGCGATAATATCTGCCCGTGGTGCCAGGAAGCTGTTCGGGGATGAGTCCCCCTTGGGGAAGGAAGTCTGCTTTACGGTGGGGGATGACCCCCGGCCGTTCCGCATAGTGGCGGTGTATAAGGATTTTCCGGACAATTCCAGTGCGGACAATGAACTGATTCTCTCGTCCGGACTTGACGGTCTGGAAAACTGGAGCGCCTGGTCCTATTGCTGCTATGTGAAGCTTTCGACGGAGGAGGGAGCGGCCGCGGCCGTCGATTCGGCGGCATCGCATATCGGACGGCAGGTATTCCAGGCGGACGTGCTGAAGCTGCGGCTTACCCGCCTGCATGATGTCTACTGGTCAAAGGATGTCATGACGGACGTTGCCGGCAAGGGTAACCGTTCCACGACCATTGTCCTGCTGACTGTCGCCATAGCCGTGATACTCATAGCGGTCATCAATTTCATCAACTTCGCCATGGCCTCGGTGCCGTTCCGCATCAAAGGGCTGAACACCCGGAGGGTGGTGGGTGCGACGAGGGGCGGCCTGATAAGGTCGCAGCTGCGCTCCACCATAGGGCTGGCGCTGCTGGCATTTGCCCTCAGTATCGGGGTGATGTCGCTCGCGGCTACTTCTTCTTTGGCGTCATACGTCACCGCTTCCATCCGGCCTCAGGACAATCCGGCGCTTCTTCTCCTGTCCCTCGGGGTAGCGGTGGCAACGGCCCTCGCCGCCGGCATTTTCCCGGCTCTCTACAGCACCTCCTTCAACCCGGCCATGGTGCTCAAGGGGTCCTTCTCTCTCTCCGCCAAAGGACGCAGCCTGCGGTCGGTGCTGATAGGGGTGCAGTATGTGATTTCGTTCGTACTGCTGCTGTGTTCGATGTTCATAGCCATTCAGAACCGGTATATGAAGAACTACGACATGGGGTTTGACCGGGAACAGGTGGTGGAGATGGAGGTTACGGACAAGATTGCGGAGCGGGGGGAGGCTTTCCGGAACATGCTGCTGGAGTATCCTGGTGTCACCGGAGTCACCTCCGCGTCCAGGTCGATAGTCTCGGCAGATATGAGCGGCTGGGGAGGTGACTATGGCGAGGGCTACATCATGTACGATGTCATAGGCACGGACCGCTGGTTCGTACCGTTTTTCGGTTTAGAGATAGTGGAGGGGCGGAACTTCGTTCCCTCAGATGACGAGAGTACGGAGGGTACCTATATTTTCAACGAGACGGCGATGAGCAGCTGGCCTTATCTGCATTCGTACATGGAAAACGGGAAGATGAATATCGCAGGGATAGTCAAGGACTTTCATTACAAGCCGATGCAGCATGCCATGGCTCCCATGGCCCTGTACAATTTCGGCCAGGAGACAGGTGCCATGCTGACGACAGTCTATGCCCGGATACAGCCCGGGGGAGTCCGCGAGAGCATGGGCTGGATCCGGTCGAAGGCCTGTGAACTGGACCCCTCCCTGAACCCCGATGACTTAGACATCCATTTCTTAGACGAGACCGTCGACCGCCTGTACCGGAGCGAGGAGCGCCTCGGCCGCCTCATTACCGCCGCCGCCCTAATTTCCATGCTCATCTCGATTATCGGCATACTCGGCTTAGTTTATTTCGAGACGCAGTTCCGCCGCAAGGAGATAGCCGTCCGCCGTGTGCACGGGGCTTCCGTCGGGGAGATACTGCTGATGATCAACCGCTACTACCTGATGATTACCCTTATCTGCTTCATCATGACTGCCCCGGTATCCATTGTCATCATCCGTCACTGGGCCGCCTCCTTCCCGTACCGCAGCCCGATTCCCGTGTGGATGTTCCTCGCCGCCCTCGCCCTGATTACCCTCATCACCGCCGTCACCGTGACCCTGCTGAGCCGCAGTGCTGCCCTGCGCAATCCGGTGGATTCCATTTCCACTGAGTGATTTACAGTATATAGTGAGTAATGGTAAGTAGGGGAGCAGGCAGGATTTGTAAGATGGTTATATTCAGATGGATATGATTTTAACGAGTTCTTTTCGGACGTTTCGGAGTGCGCGAAAAGAACTCGTTGCACTGATAAGTATTTGTCTATCAATTTTTTATGTAAAAGAGGGTGCTGCAGTATTTACCGTTGCCCGGGCACCCGGGAAAAGTATGAGCCTTTTATTCTTGAGGTCCAGCATGACATTCCAGTGCCGTAGGATGCCGATGCCCATAATGGCAGCCGGGTATTTTAGAACGCTTTCTTCATGGTAATATTCTTCATTGAGGACAGTCAGGCTGATTTTCAGGTTGTCGGTGGATGAGGTGAGGGTACCCATGCCGTCAGGCAGTATGATTTTGTCGGCCATGAGCGTATATTCCTCGAACCATTCCTTTTCAACCGCCTGTGGCTGCGGACTGGAGGTGAAGAACTCCATGACTGTCGGGTCGCTGTGCAGGGGACTGTGCTCGAACCACAGGGCGCTGGTGCTGCCGTAGTCTATGAGGATTTCCCTGTCTGTTTTCAATGTGTCGCGGCCTTTGATAACCGTAACGGGAAACTTTGTGTAAAGATACCTCCCGGATTCTATTCTCATAGGAAAGATTGCGGCCCCAGGCGGAACTGTGTCCTTGTCGTGGATGCGGATGTAGCGGTGTGTCATATTGATTTCCCAGATTCTCCGGTCTATGGCGTATTGCGGACAGATTATGCCGTCGCTGCCGGGGAAAATGTCCTGGTCGCTATTGGGAGAGAGGCACCAGGCGTAGGTGTTGCCTGTGTTCTGCCCGCCGATGGATGCGGAGTCTATCCGGTTTTTCCGGTGCAGCCCTTCGGTAGCTACGGCGTTCAGCAGTCTCGCACAGGCGGTCTCAAGGGTCATTTCCCCGGCGCCTCCGCTGTCGAAGATCAATGTGAGGGTGAGAGTGTCGACCTGTGTTTTCACGTGAATCCGGCCCTCATCGGTCAGGATGAAGTTGCTTTCATGGGTGGAAGCCGTACTGTTGCCGGTGTTGCGGGTATTGCCGGCGCAGCCTGCGGTCAGCAGGATTGTGGCTATGGCTGCTGTCAATAATGATGTGGGTGCAGGATTGGTGTCTTGTGTCATGAGCGGATTTTTAAATCAGAAAGTTACGAACATCTTGAGCAAATAGCTCCTGGGCCGGATGAGGTAGTCGGTGGAGAAGCTGCTGGCGGCGGAGAGCACGGAGTAGACGTACTCGCGGGTGTCCAGGAGGTTGGAGCAGGTGAGCTCCCAGCGGAAACGTTTCCACTTGTAGCTGAGGGCGGCGTCCAGAAGGACGAAGTCACTGGCCGCGGAGGATGCACTGTTGTGGTAGTGCTCTCCGGTCAGGGAGAGGCCGATGCCGGCGGGAAGGCGGAAGCTGAGGGTGAGGTCGTTGGAGGCGGTCAGCAGCGGGGTGAGGTTCTCGCCCGAGGCCTGCCGGGAGAGGGAGTACATCACGCGGCCGTTGTATGTCAGGCCGAGGAACTTGAACGGGGACAGGGAGATGTTCAGCCCGGCGGAGTAGCCCTGCATGCTCATCCTCGCCACCTGCTCCTGCAGCAGGAAGGGTGAGTCTGTCCATGAGGCCCCGAGCTCCAGCTTGGCGGTCAGGTCCTTCCAGTAGAATCCCTTGCTCAGCTCGATGCCGGCGCTGACGGTGTGGGAAAGCTCCCCGGTGCGTGTTGTCAGGGTGGTGGAGTAGATGCCGTCGAAGTCGTATCCGTAGAGGATGTCCGGCTTGGTGAGGGAGTATCCCGCGCTGAGGTTGAGGAACAGCATGTTGAAGATGTCCTTGTAGCTGAGTCCGAGGGAGAAATGGTTGCGCATGCCCTCGGTCAGGTCCGCGGCGTACCGGGTCAGGCTGCGGTAGTCGCTCAGGACGGCGCCACCGTAGAGGGTGGATATCTCCGGCATGGACCAGCTCATGGAGTAGCCGAGGTTGATGTCGGTGGAGGCCGCGGGCTTTATCTTCATGCTGACGCTGGGCTCGGTGAACACCTTGTGCCGGGACGTCCGCGTGCTTCCTAATCTGTCGTCGAGGAACGTCATGTAGTAGGCCACGGGGAAGAATATGCTGAGGTCCACGTGCAGGGAGGTGTAGTAGGCGTAGACGGCAGGAGCTACCCTGAGGCGGTGCATCATCAGGCGGTTTGCGGCTTCGGAAGGGTCTTCGAGCTGTCCTAAGGGGGTACTGAGGCGGCTGTCGAGGCTGCCTATCCGGTAGCTGGCCGAGAGGGTGGGCTCTATCCTCATGTCCCACAGCCTGAAGCTGGTGACGTTGCCGGCGAACAGGGATGCCGTGAAGGCGTCAGCGGTGACGTCCTGCACGGCTCCGGCCCACTGCCCTCCGTCCCGGGCTATTGCTAAGGAGTACGGCGTGTGCTCGTAGGCGGCGCGGGCGTTGATCTCGAAGGCGCTCTTCTCCCCGCTGCGCCTGATCAGGCTGGCCGTGCTGGATGCCCTGAGCGTGGTGCGGTCGAAGTCCTGACCGATGCCGTTGACAGAGGACACTATGTCGAGGAACTCGGCGGAGAAGATGTTGCGGTTGTCCACGTAGAGGCGGTCCCCGTTGCTCCTGAAGCTGAGCTCTGCGTTGACCTTGTCGGTGCCGATGACATTGGAGATGCCCTCCCGTATGAGGTTGACGGAGGAGTCCGGTAGCATCCACCGGGTCTCGGAGGTGTTGTCGCGCAGCTCGGTGTCGTTGAGGTATGAGAGGTTGAGGTTGATGTCCGTGCCCCCGGAGGTGCGGAAGAGCTCGTTGAGGGAGGCGGAGTACGATGTGTTGCGGTAGTAGCGGTCCTTGTCGATGGCCGGGGGCGAGGCGAGCGTGGCGGAGGAAAGCACAGGGTTGAGACTGCCGGTGCCGGAGGTGAGGTCCTCCAGCTCGTACGCGAGGTCGTCGCCGGTGTTGTTGGTCTTGCCGGTGAGGATGTGCTGGCTGCTGTGTCCGAAGTACATTGGCGCGGCCTCGGCGTTCCACAGGCCTCCGTCCCCGTAGCCGCCTCCCGCGGCCGCCGAGAGCAGGAACACTCCCCGCGATGAGACCTTGAGCTTGAGGTTGATGTAGGTCTTGTCGGAGGGCACCAGGTCCTTGAGTGCCTTGATGGCCTGGTGGTTCTCGAGAATCTCCACCGAGGCGATGTGGTCCGGGGAGATGTTGCGCGTGGCGATGCCGTAGCGGCCCTTGAGCAGGTCCATGCCGTCGATGGTCAGCCCCGCTATCGGCTTGGCCTTGTAGAGTATCTGCCCGTTGTCCCTGACCGTGATGCCGGGCAGCTTGCGGAGCACGTCCTCGATGACCAGGTCCTCCTGGGAGCGGAAGGACGCGACGTTGTAGGAGACGGTGTCGTCGCCCTTCATCTCCATCTTGGGGGCCATGACCGTCACCTCGTCCAGTTCGAAGAGGGACTCCTCCACCTCGAAGTCGTGCCGCCCGCTGACATTGGGCACGGTGCGGCGCATGGTCTTGACGCTCATGCCGGAGACCGCGATGACCACGCTGTCGGCTCCGGAGCGGATGCTGAGGGTGTAGTGCCCCTCTCCGTCGGTGGTTGTGTAGCCTATGGCCACCCCGTCCTCCGTCCGGCTGACAATGACGTAGCACACAGCGGGCTCGGAGGTGCCGGCGTAGCGGATGCTGCCCTCGAAAGTGATCAGGGGCGGCTCCTGTGCGGAGGCGGTCCGGGCAGCGGTGCAGAGGATGACGACGGCCAGGATGGCGGGAAGGAATGCGGCTGCTCCGGCGGTATGGGCGGGTGTCGGTCGTGCTTTCATGGAATTTGTTCTGATTTAGGAAAAATATTACTCCAGTTCTATCGGGTCGTAGTACATGGCTACGGAGTATTCGTTGTCACCGGGCTCTCTCGCACCTCCTTTCCCGTCAGGCAGAAGAGTCCTGATGCCAGTGTTTTTCAGGAACACAAAAGGACGGAGGTACATGTCCTTCAGGATCTTCGCGGCTTCCTTGGGGCTGCATTTCTGGAAGAGGTACTGCTTCTCGTAGATGGGCCACGAGCCTTTCTCAATGCCTGTCATGGTCCAAGAGAAATGCTTTCCGGAGTCCTCCACTTTCAGGATTAGTCCGGGCAGGCCGCGGAACTTGTACGGACCGCCGTCCACGGGGATGTCGGGGCAGAACCACGCCGTCCACTCCCGTCCTCCGAATGAGGTTACGGCCTTCTGGCACTGATAGTCTCCGACCTGCTCCGCCTCGCCTGTAAGGGACCACTGCATGGGAGTGCAGCCGCCCTCATACTGCAGTATCGGGCCTGTCAGCAGGGTTCTGCGGTTGATCCGGTAGCTGTCGCTGAATATGAACAGCTCGATGGGATAGACCGATGAGGAGCCCAAGTTCCTCGGCATCTCCCCGCGTTCAGTCATTTCGCGGTTCTGCATTTCCCGTGCTTCGAGTATCTGGCTGTAGTCTTTGCGGATCCTGTCTCCGAACTCCACTATGCGTGTGTCGGTGAGGATCTCCTTTTCGGCGAAGACATGGTCTTCCAGACCTCCGGGTTCGGATGTGCTGTAGAACAGTGCGTCGCGGAAAGTCATCTCGTAGGATACTCTCATAAATGCGGTGTCAAGAGCGACGGTTTTGTTCCAGGTCTGGTTTGGTACGGGACGGTAAGGAGACTGTGCGCTGCACAGCATGGAGGCGGCGCACAGCAGGGTGATGGCGCCGGTCGTAAGTTTTGCCGGTAATACTGGTCTGTTCATAATCGTACTTTTACTTTTAAATATTGTTGCCGTTTATTCCAATGGCGGATAATAACCCTCATGATGATTCTGCACCCCGACGGTTTTAATGGATCCGTCAGGCAGCATCACTGTCATCGGCTTTCCGGATGTCCTCAAAAATCCCGGGGACCTCCATATCATCCGCCACAATTCCGCGATATTTTTTTTACTTGTTTTTTCGCATCTGTAGTGCAGGCCTATTGCCGATGTCTTGTTCCCGGTGTACCTGTATATGCTCCGGCCTCTGCTCTTTTCCAGTCCGACGGCTTCCCATCTGAGCAGACCTTCGGAATCTTCGGCTTTTAATATCAGGCCGGGCAGTCCTTCAAGTTTCCATGGACCGTAAGGGTATGGTATGTCCGTTGAGAAGGATACCGTCCACTGCCTGCCGTTGAGCTGTCCCTCGGCCACCTGGCACCGGTATCCGCAGACGGTGTCCGTCCGGTCCGAGAGGCGCCACTCTGTCTGTTCTGCTTTCTCGCTGTAGCAGTAGTCGGTGTTTTGGACTCTCAGCAGGACGTGTCTGGACGAAGAGGGAATGCACCTGAATATTTCATAATAAGTGGCCGTCTGGTCTTCCGGTATTACGGAGGATGTTATGTCGGTGAAGGCGTTCATTCCTTTGCTTTTCTCGGAGGTATAGACCTCGGATTGCACAGAGTCTCTCATATAGGCGTTGTAACTGTAGTAGTGAGTCAGTTTTCCGCCTATCTCCAGCATATAAGGCTCATGCAGGCACTTGCCGGACAATGTGTCGATGACATATTCGAATCCGTACAATATGCGCATCTCCATCGTGTCCGCTTTCTCCCTGAGGCTGAAATCCCTTGCCGCAGGAAAATACCGCCCGCTGCTGACAATCCGGGCAACCTCCTGGTCGCTGAGATTCTGAGAGTTCGCCAAAAGGTGGACCGCCATGACGGCCAGCAGTGCCAATGCCGTTCTTTTGCTCTTTATTTTCATACTCTTTAAATGTGTTATTCGAGTTCTATCGGGTCGTAGTGGAACGACTCGCTTTTCTCTTCATGGGTGAGTTCTCTGAGCTGATGGGTCTGGGGGTCCATCTGCTGGACGCGCATGCCGCGGCTCACCTTCCACTGGTAGGGGCTGGAGAACATCTGCCGGATGTATTTTCTGGCCTGGGAACGGGTGCAGTCCTGGTAGAGTAGCCGTTTTTCGAGAATCGGCCATGTACCACGCTCAATGGCAGCGAGTTCCCAGCTGTAGGTGCCGGTGGTGTCCTCTGCCTTGAGTATGAGGCCGGGCAGGCCGCGGAACTTGTAAGGGCCGCTGTCCACCGGCAGGGAGGGACAGAACCAGGCGTGCCATACCCGGCCGCGGAATTCGGTGACGGCCTTCTGGCACGGGTAGCCCATGACGGTGCAGGTATCGGAGGTTAGCTGCCATCCGAATGCGGGAGTATCCTCCTGCCAGCGCAGTACCGGACCGATTATCATGGTCTTGTGAATGACGGTGATGCCGTCCTGGGTGATGTACAGCTCAAAGGGGTTGACCGGGCTGTCCGGGTCGTGCGAGTCGAAAGCGCCGTCAGTCTGTTTCCAGGCATTGTGTCCGGCCATCTCGGAAGTCTCGAGTATCAGGCTGTACTCTTTCTGCAGTCCCGGGCCTATCTCCACGATTCTTCTGTCTACGTGGGAGCTGTCCGGACCGGTCTCGGAGGGAAAGCGCATCCGATATTCCAGGCGCATCGTGGCTTCACCGAGAGTATCGGTCCTGTCCCAACGGACATCGATGTACATGGCGTCCATGTAGGGTGTCTGGGCGCCCAAAGAAAATGCGGCCGTGGAAAGCAGAATCAGCGGCAGCAGTATCGCGAGGGGTGTAGAGGATTTCTTCATGCTACAAATATAACGATTTTTTTTAGTAAATTCAATTTAAAATGAATTTTTTGTTAAAAAATTCCTTCTGGAAGCTGTTGTGAGGTGATCGGTCGTGCTGCGAGGAATTTTATTCGAAATTTTCAATAAATGTTGTCGGGGTAGGCGGTATGCGTTAGTCAAAATTCTTTGGTATACCTCAGTACAGACTGTATTGTGGACATTGGACATTTTCAAAGTGTTTTTGAATCGACTTGAATTACGGTTGGCGGAACAGAGAGTCGGGCAGGGGGCTGAGGCCGATGTCGCGGCGGAGGCTGTCCGACAGCGGTCTGTCTTCCGGATTGAGGGCAGGCGGCTGGAGGAATTTGCGGAAGTCGGAGCCATAGAGGGAGCGTTTCTGGTATATGACGTAGTATCTGTCCAGAAAGAGAGCCAGTGCCTCGGGGTGCAGCCGTCCGGCCTCAGATTCTGTGCGCAGGAGGCTGTAGACATCTCCGTCCATCAGTCTGTGGGGGCTGTGGAGCATGACGGCTGTGAGTGCCTGCAGGAGGTATCCGTGGGTGGAGTTGTATTTGCCCAAGTCCGTCACCCATCCGAAGTGCCTTATGCATTCAATGGCTTTGTCGAAGCAGATGCTGTCGATGCGGAGGTTGAACTCGCGGCTGTTTTCCAGATAGAGGGAGACATCGCTGCGGACTCCCTGGTCCAGGCTCCATATTTCGGCAAGCGTGATAACCGTGCTGTCCAGCGGTGTTACTTTTTCGGTCTCTTGTTTTGACTGTGCGGCTGCGCTCATTGTCAGCATGGCAATGGCCAGGGCGGTGAGCGGGATGCTGATTCTGTATTTCATGTGTTTCTTTTTACTATTAGTTTCTTTAACCTAAACTGAACCGTATCTTGAACATCACAGACAGCGGACGGAGCCGGTAGAGGTACTGGAAGTTGGTGATGTCGCTGTATGTGCGCTGGTTGTAGGTGCCGGTCCCGAGGAGGTTGCGGCCCTCGAGGATGTATTCGAATTTCCGGGCTTTGTACGATATGGAGGCATCGAGGAAGAATATGTTGCGGCTGCCTCCGGAAATGGCGTCGTTGAGGTAGTGTTCTCCGGTTATGCTGGCACTGAGGCGCTTGAAGAAGGTGGTGCTGAGCCGGAGGCGTTGGTGGAGGGCGTTGATGGGGGTGAGGACTTCGGCGGTCTCTGCGGCTTCAGGGCCGGTGGGGAGTATCTCGCTGGCGCTGCGTACATAGCGGATGTAGTATTCGAGGAATATCTTGGGAGCCAGGCGGGAGGAAATCTCCAGGCCTACGGGCAGGCTCCATGTGGACACGGGCATGATCTCGCCCTGACGCAGGACATCCATCCAGTTGCGGGTGAATCCTACCGGAATGCCTATGGTGGTGGATATGGCGTCGAAGCGTTTCTCTATCTTTCCGTCTATACTCCATCCCTGCGAGACGTTGTCGATGCTGTAAGTCTGTATGCGGCTGAGGGAACCGATGTACTCGGTGCCGTACATGAGGTTTGAGCGGCTGCGCCAGTAATCCGCCCTGACCGAGCCGAAGAGAGACAGCAGGGCATCGGCATAACGCAACTCTGCAGAGTAAGTCTGGTAACGGCCATGAGCGATGTCGCCGTTGCGGCTGCCGATGACGCGGTAGTCGGTCATGATGTATCCGCTGTATATGCTTGACGGTGCCCCAAGGTTGTTGATAAGAGCTCCTGATGCCATTAGCTTGAGATTCGGAGTAATCTCCAAGTCCATGCTTATATTGGGATTGAAAAGCAGTTTCCCGAGCCTGCGGTCACTGCCCTGAACATTGTCCCTGACAAGCAGGTCTGAATACGTCAGCCCAAGTCCTCCGGTTATGCGGAATCCCCTGTATCTGTAGGCCAGGCCGGCATTTGCCATAGCGTCTATCTTGTGATAGTACATGTCGTTGCGCATGGAATCAGCCGGAGCAATGCCGTCTCCTGGAGTCAGGCCGCTGGTCATGCCCTGTATGTCGGCCACCACCCCGGCGGACACGAAGAGATCCAGCCCGCCCTTGAAGCCTTTACTGAAAGACAATATGTTCCGGGTGTACAGCTTGCGGTTGTCCATGAGCTGCACGGCCTCCTGAGCCTGTTGCCCGTAACCGAATATCTCGGGATACAGCACCGGAGTGACGCGCAGGGTCGCCGGCATGGAGGAAGCGTTGATACGGGAGGAAAAGTTCAGGCGTATGTTCCCGTTCATGACCTTCACGAAACCCAGGTCGTTCTGGAGACGGAGCTGGGGATTGACTGTCATGGCCTGCTCCACCGGGGTGCCGTCACTGAGGACGCTGCCGCTGTTGCGGTTCCATTCGGCTCCGAAGGCTATCTGCTCGTTGAGGTATATCTTCTCGTTGTTGAGATTGTAACGCAGCTTGAATTCCGCCCCGTCCGAAAGCTCGGTGGCGGAGGTGGTCTCGTCTATCTCCAATGGCGGCTGTCCGTCCGGGAGATAGTAGGTGGTCAGGGACGAGGAGTTGTACCGCTGGCGGTCGTGGAGGTAGATGGCGTTGATGTTGAGGGTATTGTCGTTGTCCGTACTGTCGCCGAGGCGGACTATGTTGTTGATGGAGACGGCATGGGTGAGGTTGTCCATATACCGTTCGCGGTCGGTGTCAGGCAGGGCCGGCAGATGCACGGAGAGAGGCGAGTATTCCTTCTGGAAGCTGTCGTAGAATGAGGTGAGTTCGGTGGTGACGTCGTCCCCGGAGTTGTTGGACTTGACGGTGGTCATCATCTGGTACTTACCGGTGAAGAGCATCAGTGCCAGCTCTCCGTTCCACATCCAGGGCTTGTAGCCGCCTCCGAGGGAGAGGGTGGCGATGAGGCTTCCCTTCGCACCGTCCTTCAGGCGCAGGTTGATGGCCGCGTCGGGGGAGAACTCCACGTCCTTGAGGGCCTTGATGGGCTGATGGTTCTCGAGGACTTCCACGCGGGAGATGTCCTTGGCCCGGACGTTGTTGACGGCTACACCGTAGCGTCCGCCCATGAGGTCCAGTCCCTCGATGTAGAACTTGTTGATGGGGCGGTTGTTGTACCTTATCTGCCCGGATTCGGAGACATCGATGCCGGGCATCTTGCGGAGCACGTCCCCGATGGCCCTGTCGGTGAGGGTGTCGATGTATGAGTCGACAAGGTAGCTGAGGGTGTCTCCGCGGCGCTTTATCGGCTCGGCGGTGACGGTCACCTCGTTGAGCTGAAGTTTCTCATATTCGGCCTGGAAGTCAGCTGTGACGGAGGCGGCCAGCGGGACGTTCCTCCAGGCCTTGCGGATATTGAACCCCGTAATCATCACCCTGACGGAATCGGCCCTGAGGCTGTACTCGAAGCGGTACCGACCGTCACTGTCCGTGGTCGTGAAGCCGTAAAGTGCCCTGCCGTCAGCTGTCTGCAGCATCACATTCGCCCCCGGGACAGGCTCACCGGTGCCGGAGCCCGTCACGCGCCCTGTCACGACGGCATGGACCAATGACTGCTGTACAGTGTCCCTTTGAGCCTGTGATGGCAGCGCGAAGGTCTCTGCAACGCTGATGCAGGCCAGAACTGCGGCTGCGGTGAGTATTGCGAAGGTTTTTAATTTCATAGTCATTATTCGAGCTCGAGGACGGGGATTTCAGGAAGGGCGTATTTCTCGCGGTTGGAGGCAGAAACTTTCTCATCGGAGACTATTTCTCCATTTGCAGTGACTCTCGTAACCTGAACATTGATTCCGCTGGAGATGATCATGCCAAAGGGGTCAGCCCACCTGCGACGCTCCAGGTCAAGGGCCTGCTTGCGGGTGATGCGGCGTATCTTCATGAGCGGTACTCCGCAGGAGACGTGGTTGGTGATGCAGTCGTATTTCGGGTCGAACAGGTGGATGTCCCCGGTATCGGAGCTGATGCCGACGGCTTCCCAGGAGAAGACGCCGGAGCTTTCCTCCACGGCCAGGATGAGACCGGGCAGGCCGGAGAATTTCCATGGACCTGCGCTGATGGGGATTTCGGGAGCGAACCACACGGTGTACTGCCGTCCTCTGAACGTGGTGCCGGCTGCCATGCACTGATAGCCGCAGACAGTCCTGGGCGGGATATTCTGAAACTGCCACGTCATCTGCGGAACGGGCTCGGTGTATTCGAATTCTTCCTTGACCATGCCTGTGCGGACGGTCAGTTCTCCTGCCTCCGGCCAGTTGAGGTATGTGTCCTCGTACAATGCGAATCTTTCCGCCGGCTTCCAGTTGTCAAGGTCCACTCCGTCGCGGTGGTTGGCATCGGTCCTCGCCCTGTACATGATGGAGTCGCGCCGGTCGGCTGTGGTGCTGTAGTATCGGGAAAGTCCGTCGGGACTGATCTCCAGGCGCATGAAGTCGTAGTCGGGGATATAGTTGCCGGTCGTGTCCCAGGCGTTCATGTCTACTTCGTATCGGTAAGTTACGATGTGGCTGTAGGTGCCTATGGGTTTCTTGCTGGTGACATCGCGGCAGTTCACCGGGCATGAAGTTTTCAGAGTCTCGCCGTAGAGTGATACGGACTGGCCGCGGGCGGGCAGGGATGCGAGGGCAGTTAGCAAAAGGAAGGCTGTAAATAATATGGGACGTTGTGCTGTCATGGTGCTGTTGTGTCTGTTTTGGCTACAAATATACGTTTATTTATTTATTTATTTATTTATTGCGCGTATTGCGCGATTTTTTTGAATATGGATTCGAATTGTTTTTAGCTGAAATATTTAAAATGTTTAAAATCAGTAATATATGTGTAGATAAATTTGTGAAGATAATCAATAATGTGTTGTGTTGCCTTCTCTTTATTTATTCGTTGGCTGTATTGTGCGTGTTTTATCGTAAATTTAAGATAAAATGCTTGTCCTGTGAGGAGCTGATAAACTTACACATGGTGTGCGGCATACAGACTGCGGGCAGTCACCTCCCTCACTGTTGGCGGCGCGGTGTGGCAGGGGAAAGGTAAGACCGGGAAAAGGGCTCCTGTCAATGCGGTGAAACAGCCTGGGTGTCAGAAAAGCAGATGATGTAGGAGGATATTTGCGGATAATCATGTAATTATTCCTATTTTTGGCCCATGGCCACAAATGCTGTTACGCCTCGGCAATGAAATTTGAACAAGCTCTATTTGCATTGCTCTCGACTTCTGCGTATTTTTGTTTCTGAAATGAATAATGGAGGACCGCGCTATGATGAAATACCCGATAGGAGTTC
>ENA-OOXJ01001230-OOXJ01001230.1-human-gut-metagenome-genome-assembly--contig:-NODE-1230-length-17368-cov-2.279270_pt1 | contig 17368 bp, 9 predicted proteins | sample MGYA00241587_ERZ501343 | MGnify/ENA primary metagenome ERZ501343 (study PRJEB25962, sample SAMEA2042918) | human gut metagenome | biome: human gut; feature: human-associated habitat; material: faeces... | reverse complement strand
CAACGCCCGTGTCCGCACGGACAGGTCCTGCTCCTTTTCGCTGCTCGCCATGATCATTGCGAGGAATACACAGTCCTGCCCATCCACGGCGATCATGCCGTGCGGCGTGGAGCTCTTGTAGAAGATGCTGTCGCCCTCGTGGAGCGTCTCCTCGTGGTCGCCGACGCGCACGCGCATCGAGCCCTTGAGCACGAGATCAAATTCCTGGCCGCCGTGGGTGGTGGTGTGGATGGGCTGATGCTGCAGCTCCTCGGAATACTGATAGGTGACCCAATACGGCGTCGCCAGCTTCTGCCGGAACATTGCCGCCATATTCTGAATGGTGATGCCGTCCTCGCTGGCCGTCACCGGACCCATGCCCCGGCGCGTCACCGTGTAGCTCGAGAGCTTGGCGCTCTGGCCTTCGAGCAGATCCGTCAGCTCCACGCCGAACGCCAGCGCGCACTTGTGCATGAACGTAAACGGGAAATCGACCGTGCCCTGCTCATAGCTGTGATACTGCTCGACGCTGACCTCGGTCTTCTCGGCCATCTCCGCTTCGCTGTAGCCGACGATCTCGCGCATCTCGCGGATTCGCTCTGCGATCTCCATCAGCGGGTTGGCAGCCGGCTTCTTGGTTTGCATCATCATAGTGGGTTCCTCCTGTGTTAAACTGTGTAAGTTACTTCGAACGAAAAAACTCGCCTCAAGGATTCCTAAGAATCTTTGAGGCGAGTTTGTGAATCACAATACCCGTGGTACCACTCAAATTGCAGCTCTGAGAACTGCCGCTTCAGGCTCTGACAAGCCCTATCCCGTAACGTGGGCGGACGAGAGGCGTCTACTTGCGAATGGTGTTCGGGCCTCCAGCTCGGAAGTGATAGGTCACAGGAGTTCGTGCTGCCGGTTTGCACCAACCACCGGCTCTCTGAAAGCAGTCCGTCCGACCGTCTTCGTCACAGCTTTTTTTGATTTGAACTTGCCCCAAATTTAACACAGTCTTTGCAGGCTGTCAAGTATAAATTTTACTAATACCGGCTATCGGTGCTTACCGCTTCATCTGCTCGGCGGTCTGCGCCGTGTCGATCCCGGCCGCGCCCTCCAGGCCGAAGCGCTCCGTCGCCTCCTCACGCATCTTGTATTTCAGGATTTTTCCGGCTGCGTTCATCGGGAAGGCGTCGACAAAATCGATGTATTTCGGCACCTTGTGCCGTGCCATGCTGGCCTTGATATAGTCCAGCATCTCCTCCACGGTCACGCTGCCGGGCTCCTTGAGGATGATGCAGGCCATGGCCTCCTCGCCGTATTTCTTGTCCGGCACGCCGATGACCTGTACGTCCTTGACGGCCGGGTGGGTGTAGATGAATTCCTCGATCTCCTTGGGGTAGATGTTCTCGCCGCCGCGGATGATCATGTCCTTCAGACGCCCGGTGACATAGAGGTTGCCGTCCTCGTCGAAGCCCGCGTATGTGTTGAAATAGTCGATGGCTTCATTGATGAACTGGGTGTCTGCGGCTATGCTCCAGCTGCAGTTCATGATCACCGCGCCGTTGTCGGCAGCATAGACGATGGCATTTCCGATATAGGCGGACTCATCGTTGTTGCTGGTCTGCACGCTCATCATGCGGACTCCGTTGCCCTCGGGGCTGTCGCCTCCCGCGATTCCGCTGATTCCGATGCCGTTGTTGTTGACGGCGCCGATGGTGCCGGCGATGTGGGTGCCGTGGTCACCGGGAACGAGCTCGGGACCATAGTAGGGTTCAACCACGAAGTTGTAGCCGTGGATGTCGTCGATGTAGCCGTTGTCGTCGTCGTCGACTCCGGGAGTTCCGTTGGCCTCGGCCTCGTTGACCCACATGTTGCCGGCAAGGTCTTCGTGCTCATACTCCGGAGCGGAGTCGCAGATGGCTACTATCACGTTGCTGGAGCCGGTGGTGACCTCCCAGGCGGGGAGAAGGTTGATGTCGGAGCCGGCTATCGTGCCGCTCTGGGTTCCGGGATTGTAGAAGTCCCACTGCTTCCCGAAGTCAGGGTCGTTGAAGCCAGTGGAAGCGGACTTGGTCGTCATCACATAGGAGATGCCGGAGATTCCGGGAGTGGAGGACAGGTCGCCGGCCGCCTTGGTCAGCGGGAGTTCGGGGGCGAAGCTGACGTTGTACCAGCGGTTCAGGCCGGCTTCGCGGTGGCGGGCGTCGAACCTGCCGCCCTCGGGCAGTGACCGGGTGATGGTGTAGTCGCCAAGGAACGAGAGGTCCACTGCCTCGGGGTCGTCGGCTATCTCCGCGTCGAGCTTGACCATGATGATGCCGGGCGCGGCGCTTTCAGGCGCAGGTGCGACCTGGCTGCCGTCCGGCCCGTCGGGCTTCTGGACCGGGTCGACGCTGCAGGAGAGCATTCCCAGCAGCAGGGGAAGGAGCAGTGTTGTTTTGTGTTTCATAATTAGACAAAAATACTGTTTTATCACGTTCATTCAAAAGAGGCGCGGTCTGTGCCGCGCCTCGATCATATCGTCCGTAGGAATGATCTATTATTGGAAAAGATCCTCAAGGTTTCCTTCGAATGCGGGGAGAGCCAGGTAGCTGCTTGAAACGTAACCTGATTCGCCTGAGCCGTTAGAGAATACTCCGTAGCTGAAGCACAGGAGGTTCTCCATTATTACACCGGTTTCATCGGGCTGTCCGAATACGTCGGTGGGAGATGTGTACCAGACATAATCATTCCAATCGGCATACTGGTATCCTGTGTTCACGGCTGCGAATTCGTACTGGCCGCCATATACTAAGACATCGTTTCTCCAGTCGATGCTTCCATCTTCGTTGATGGTGAACTGCAGATACTCGGGGACGTCGTTGGTGGCGCTCATCGCGTCTCCCCAAGCTTCAGCCACTTCGGCAGCGGGCCAAGGGTTGTAGAGACGATAGATTTCGAATCCTTCTGCCTTGGTCATGCGGCATCTCTGAATGTTCAGGTTGTCATTGGATACTGCCAGCATGAATCCGTCATACCACTGAGCTTCTCCGAGCTCCACCCAGTTGTAGTCCATGGCAAGGCGCACGGCGGTCGAAGTGGTCGCGGTGTTGGGGTTGAAGCACTCCTGACCCTCGCTGAGGGAAATGGTTCCACTATAGGTTACTCCAACTTCCATCTTGCTGACGTCGAGTGTAATCTTGGCAAGATACTCGCCAGGTTCGAATGTAACTGATTCAGGCATCTTGAAGTCTGCGGCCAAGTCGGTCTCCGGATCAGTGCTTGCGTAGATGGACCCGGTCAGATTGACTGTAAGAGCCTCATCTGCCGAACTGCGGGCAAGGTCAATGCTGTAGGAGGTTGTTCCGGATACGAGCGACGTTGCGCTGACTGCGGTCTGCAGGAAAGTCACTCCGTCTCCTTCGGGAACGTAGGTAGGCCTGGGATCCGTGACGTTGCATCCTGCAGCGACAAGCGCAAGGGCTGCGAGCCCGAATATTGTCTTAACTGTGTTTTTCATTTTTGCAAGATTTAATCGTTATTCAGCAGGCTTATTCTGCAGCTCCGGCTGCGGGCTTGGGAGCCTTTGCGGGGTCGTCACCTTCATAGTCGTTCTTAGGATAGCTTCCAACGGGGTTCTGAAGGATCAGAGGGTTGGCGTCGATCTCGGTCTGGGGGATGGTGAGCACCCAGTCGAAGGTCTCGGGGTCGTCGGTGTGCAGGCTGTTGAGGGCTGCGATGGCGTCGATGGGGTGACCCATCTCCGCTGTCCTCTCGAAGCCCTGGCGCAGACGCTTGATGTCATAGATTCTGCCGTACTCGCCCCAGAGTTCGATTCGGCGCTGGAGGAGGATTTCCTCGAGCAGTGAGCCGGTCTCGTCGGTGGTGAGTTTTCCGAGCTCGGTGCCGGTCAGGCTCGAGCAGTCGTAGCCGGGCTCGCGGCTTGACATGAGCTCGTTGAGGTACTGATGGGCCTCATCCTCGTTGTCGAGGCGGCAGGCGGTCTCAGCCACGATGAGCATCATCTCGGGAGCGCGCATGAAGATGTGGTCTGCCTTAGTCGTCGGGTCTGACACAGAAGAACCCCAGCCCTGTTTATTGCCGAACTGGAACTTTTTCTGCTGGAGAGCCATGGTCACGCCATCGGGCATGAGCTCTTCAACCCACCAGCCGCGCCTTGCGTCGTTGTCGCCTATCCTGGAGTAGAGCCACTCTGAGCAGCACTTGCGGGCGTCATCGCCATAACCGCCGAAATCAGGGTCCATGTGGGCGAGGAACTGGGGGTTGGTAGTTCCCTGAGTTGCAATGATTTCTGCGCCCCAAAGGACACTGGCGTCGCTAGCGCTGTTGAAGTGGTAGTCGGGGTCGAAGGTGTAGGAAGCGCCTCCCTTGAGGGCCTCCACGGCTGCGTCGTGAGCAGTCTGGTAGTCACCCATATAGAGGGCGATACGGGCCTTCAGACCGTTGGCAGAGTACTGGTCGAAGTGGGACACATGCTGCCTGGCCGCGCCCTGGAGCAGGGCGACTGCGTTGTTGATGTCGCTCATAGCCTGGCCGAACACCACCTTGTTGGTCTCGCGGGCCTTTCCGGGAGTTCCGGAAACGGTGTTCTCGGTGTAGACGGGCACGCAGAGCCTGTCCTCGTGGCCGATGTAGCTGCGGGCGAAGATCATTCCAAGGTAGGCGTAGCAGTATGCGCGGATCGCGTAGGCGTTGCCGATGATGTAGTTCACGTCAGCCTCGGTGCCTTCCATCGTGTCCTTGGCGTTGATGATGTAGTTGACGTTTGAAATCAGGGTGTAGTAGTAGTTCCACATATCGTATGAGCGGAATGCAGAACTGGTGAAATCCGACTTCACGTCGTAGAGGTAGTCAAACCAGAACCAGCCGTTGCCTTTTGCGGCCATCACCATGTCCTCTCCCATGAGGTCGGCCGTGAGGTTGTAGCCCTGGGGACCGACGCACTGGTGCTGGTTGCCTGAGGTCGTCCATCCCCACTGCCAGAGCATGCGGATGGTTCCGTTGAGGGCCTGGTAGCCTCCGTCGGTGGTGTTGAGCATCGTTGTTCCCGATACTTTGTCCGTGGGGTTGGTGTCGAGCATCTCCGGGTTGCAGGAGGTAAGGCTCAGACCTGCCACGGCAAGGAATATATAAAGTAATTTTTTCATTTCTCCGTAAGTTTAGAAGTTGATGTCGATACCTACAGAAATGGCCCTGGTGGGAGCATAGACGAAGTCGGTGCCGCCTGAGGTGCTGTACTGAGGGTTCATTCCGTTCAGCTTGCTGAAGAGGGCGATGTTGTCGCCGGTAGCGAAGATCCTGAGAGACTGGATGCCCGCCTTCTCGGTCCATCTGGCGGGAAGGGTGTATCCGAGCTGCACTGACTTGATCGCGAAGTAGGATGCGTCGATCAGCCAGCGGTCTGCTGCGAGGCGGCCGGAGTTGAGCATCACTGCAGGCACGTCGGTCACGTCGCCGGGCTTCTGCCAGCGGCGCAGGATGTTGGTGCTGAAGTTGGTTCCAACATACTGAGGCTCCATGGTGGTGGCGTAGACAGAGTCGTAGACTTTGCCGCCCACTGAGAATGAGGTCAGGAAGCTGAAGTCAAAGTTGCCGAAGTAGAACTCGGAGCCGAAGGATCCCTGGAACAGAGGCTGGCGGCTGCCAACATAGTATCTGCTGTTGTTGGCCGCGGTCTGATCGGAGGTCACGTATTCCGAACCGGGAACCATCTCGCCGTTCTCGTCCTTCTCGTAGGCGTAGTAGAGGAGCTGTCCGTTGGCGGGGTCAACTCCTGCCACCTTGGATACGTAGTAGGTGTAGATGGGCATTCCGACCTTGACAACCTGCGAGCCGTAGGTGATTTCGTCGGTCTCGGTCAGGGCGGTCACCTTGTTCCTGTTGAAGTAGCCCATGAGGGTGGAGTTCGCGCGGAAGTTGGACTTGTTGGCCCAGTTGACTCTGATCGAAGCCTCGACACCCTGGTTGGTCATGGAGCCGACGTTGGCGTTGTAGCCGGTGAAGCCGGTGGACATGGCCATAGGGTAGCTCAGGAGCATGTCGCTGGTCCTTGAGAAGTAGTACTCGGCGGTCAGGTCGACGAGACGGTCGAAGAAGGTTCCTTCGATGCCGACGTTCCAGCTGCCCTTGGTCTCCCAGGAGATTCCGGTGCTCTCAAGGGTGGAGAGAACCGCTCCGGCGAGGGAGGCGTTGGGGTAGGTCAGGTCGTAGAATGACTGCCAGAGGTAGAAGTTGCTGGCGCCTGTGGAGGTGAGAATGTCGTCGTTTCCGAGCTCACCGTATGAGAGCCTGAGGGTCAGGTTGTTGACCCATGAAGCATCCTCCATGAAGCCTTCCTCGGAGAGTCTCCAGGATCCTCCGAGCGACCAGAACTGGCCCCAGCGGTGGTCTCTGTGGAAACGTGAGGAACCGTCGGTACGCCAGGTGGCCTCCAGGTAGTACTTGTCGGCGAAGTCGGCGGCAAGACGTCCGAAGTAAGACTCGATGCGGTAGGTCTCGGAGTAGGAGTTGTTGGTGGAGGTGGCGTCGGAAGCGGGAGCAAGCTCGAAGATTCCGGGATATACGCCGGTCCTGCCGCCGTAGAGGTACTGATACTCGTAGTTGTAGAACTCATGTCCGAGCTGGCCGAGGAAGTGGAAGTCTCCGAAGGTGCGCTCATACTTGAGAATCTGGTTCCAGGTGTATGAGAAGGTGCGGGTCGAATACTTGTCGATGCTTCCCTGGGTTGAGAGGCCGTCGCCGTGGTAGGGGTTGGTGTAGGTGGAAACCCTGCGGTTGGCGATGTCGGCACCGAAGTTGGTGGTGAAGCTCAGGCCCCTGAAGATGCCCATGGAGTCGTTGTCTCCGCCGAGCACGGCGTAGGCGCGGACGCTGGAGTTGTCGTAGAGGGTCTCGTAGTTGTTCTCCTCAAGGTCTCCGAGGGTGTTGAACCTGGAGGCGGTGGGACGGTTGTTGCCCACGGTGCCGTCGCCGTAGTCATACTGCTTCTGGCCGTTGTCGTCGAGCAGGTCGGCTCCGTTGGCGTCCTTCAGGTAGACAGGGTAGATGGGTGCCATGAACTGGGCGGTGTACCAGGCGTTGCTGGTGTAGGTTCCGTCCTCGATGGACGTGCTGGCCTGGTCGGTGTAGGAGTAGCTTGCGCTGGCGCCGAGCTGCATCCACTCGTTGACGTTGTGGTCAACGTTGGCGCGCAGGGAGTAGCGCTTGAATCCGGTGGTGGTGAGCACTCCCTTGTCGTCGAGATAGCCGACTGAGAATGCGTACTTGGTCTTCTCGTCGCCGCCGCTCACGCTGAGGTTGTAGTCCTGGCGGATGGCTGACTTGTTGGTGATGGCGTCCATCCAGTCCTCGTTCCATGCTGAAACGGCGTCGGGCTGGATCATTCCGGTCTCAGGGTCGATGAGTGTCGCCCACGTGTAGTTCTTGTAGGGGTTGTAGTACTCACCGCCGAGAGTGGCTCCGAGCTGCGCTGAAGCAAGTGACTTGGCCTCATCGAGAGAGTAGCCTCCGTTGAGGTAGTAGTTGTTCTTCAGAGCCTCCCAGGTCAGCTCGACATACTGGTCCTGTGAGACGAGGTCGTAGCGGTTCACTGAGCGTGACTGCAGTCCGACCTGTCCGCGGAAGTTGACCACCGCACGTCCCTCGGAACCGCGCTTGGTGGTGATCATGATCACGCCGTTTGCCGCACGCGCACCATAGAGTGCTGCTGCGGAAGCGTCCTTGAGCACGGTCATCGAAGCGATGTCGTTGGGGTTGATGGAAGCGATAGTTCCGTCGAAAGGTATGCCGTCAACCACATAGAGAGGGCTGGAGCTTGCGTTGATGGAACCGGTACCGCGGATGGTGATTCCTGAGCTGGATCCGGGCTGGCCGGAGCCGGAGGTCACGGTGATACCGGCGACCATGCCTTCGAGGGCCTTGGTCACGTTGGAAACCGAACGCCTGGAGATGCTTTCTCCGCCGACGGTGCCGGCTGAACCGGTGAATGATGACTTCTTGGCGGTTCCGTAGGCCACGACGATGGTCTCGTCGAGGAACTCGCTGTCGGGTTCGAGAGCCACGTCAATCCTTGCGCGGCTGTCTACATTTTCCTCGATGGTCACATATCCCACTGCGGAGAACACGAGCACTCCGTCGGAGGGAACGTTGATCGAGTAGTTTCCTTCTGCATCTGAGGAAGTGCCGTTGAGCGTGCCCTTCACCATGAGGGATGCGTAAGGAACCGCTTCGCCTGTCGACGCGTCAGTGACGGTACCCGTTACTCTCATGTTCTGAGCGAATACGCCAACTGCCATGAACAGCGACAAGGCGCTGAGAAACAGTTTCGCTTTTTTCATAAGCATTTACTTTGATTAAACATTATACTAACTACACGTTATTGTCCAACCGGTGATTTCCGCTGCACTTTTAAACGGGCGTTTTTATGTGCAAACTTCCGGCAAAATTAGAAATTTATTTCAGAAAAACAAATCAATTACACATTGATATACAGTTGATTAAAAACCCAACTGATATGAAACCCCTACGAAATACTTACGATTTAAAATAAATTCAGCAATTATTTTAAAAAATCATAAGCAAAATATCAGGTAAAACTATAGATTACTCGTTTTGCTGTTTCAGACATCTATATAAGGTATTCCGATGCACCTTATACATGCGCGCCACGGACGCCTTGCTGGCTCCTTCGGCGAGCAGAATGCCTATCTTGTCCATGTCTTCCCGGACTCTGCTGACTTTGGCGGTATGCCCGCTGGGACGTCCCAGATGCATGCCGGCCTGCTTTTTCGCCGCCAGCGCCTCGCGTGTGCGCTGGGAAATCAGGTTCCTTTCGATTTCCGCCGCGAGAGCGAAGGCGAAAGCGACTATCTTGGAGTTTATACTGTCTGAAAGATTGAAATTGTCCTTTATGGTACGGATGAATATGCCTTTTTGTGTGCATGCATTCAGTACGGACATGATCATGAGCATGTTGCGTCCGAGACGCGAAATCTCAGTGCATACGAGCAGGTCCTCCTTCTTCATCCTGCGCACCGTACGTCCGAGTTTCCTTTTCTCCCACCGCACCATACCGGAAACGGTCTCCGTTATCCAGAAATCGACTTCAAGCTGCTGGCGCTTGCACCACTGTGAGATTTCAAATCTTTGATTTTCAAGAGTCTGCATCTGTGTGCTGACTCGAATATAAGCGTATGTAGCCATAGTGTTGAGGGTTAATTCCTTGAGTATCCTTTCTGCACTGAAAAACGCCCGTTAGAAAATACAGATTCGATTCTACGTGTAGTTAGTATAATGTTTAATCAAAGAAAATGCTTATGAAAAAAGCGAAACTGTTTCTTGCCGCTCTGTCGGCATTGCTGTCGCTTGCCGCATCGGCCCAGAACATCACTGTGACCGGTACGGTGACCGAGGCGTCGACAGGCGAGGGCGTTCCGTTCGCATCCGTCATGGTCAAGGGTACCATGAACGGCGTGGCTTCCAACGTCGACGGTGTCTACTCCATCGTCGCTCCGGAAAACGGAACTCTCGTATTCTCCGCAGTAGGCTATACGACCAGGGAAGTGGCCGTGAACTCCATGGCGGAGATCAACGTCGAACTCGATGTCGACACTCAGTTCCTCGACGAGACCATCGTCGTGGCCTACGGTACCGCGACCAGGGAGTCGTTCACCGGTTCCGCCACCATGGTCGACAGCGAGGAGATCTCGAAGCGCGTGACGAGCTCAGTCACCACCGCGCTTGCCGGAACGACCCCCGGCGTGCAGATCATCTCATCTTCAGGCGACCCCTCATCTTCGGGCGGAAGCATCCGAATCCGCGGTATCGGCTCGATGAGCGCCAGCAATAACCCTCTGTACGTGGTCGACGGAATGCCTTATGAAGGTTCGATGTCCGACATCAACCCCAACGACGTGGAGTCCATCTCCGTGCTCAAGGATGCGTCCGCGAGCGCGATCTACGGAGCCCGCGGCGCCAACGGAGTCGTGCTCATCACCACCAAGAAGGCCAGCGGTTCGCAGCCCAGCGTCAAGTTTGACGCACTCCAGGCTCATCCCCCAGTACGACGTGATCGACGACCCCGCTCAGTACTATGAGACCTGGTACAAGCTCATGTACGGCTCGCAGTACTATGCCGGAGCTTCAGTGGCTGATGCCTACGCCTATGCCGACAACAACCTCTTCAACGCACAGAACGGCGGTCTCGGATACAACGTCTACACCGTTCCCGAGGGCCAGAACCTCATAGGCCGCAACTTCAGGATCAACCCCAACGCCACCCTCGGCTACGACGACGGCGAATACTACTATTATCCTGACAACTGGTACGACGAGGCTTTCCACAACTCGTTCCGCCAAGAGTACAACTTCTCCGCCAGCGGAAGCAAGGGAGGCCTGACCTACTACGGCAGCGTCGGCTACCTCGATGACGGAGGCGTCGTAAGCAATTCACGCTACAAGCGCTACACCGCCCGCATCAACGCCGACTACCAGGCCAAGAGCTGGCTGAAGTTCAACACCAGCATGAGCTATTCCCACAGCGACTCGCAGTCTCCAGGAGACTACAGCGACCAGTACGGCTCGTCCGGCAACATCTTCTACATCGCCAACATGATCGGCCCCATCTACCCTCTCTATGTCCGTGCCTCCGGCACCCATGAGATCATGTATGACAACGGCATGCCGGTGTATGATTCCAACCAGACGAACTTCAAGCGCCCCTCGATCGTCGGCAACGCAGTTCGCGACAACGAGGTGAACCGCAGGCAGACCTATTCCGACGTGCTCACCGGCCAGTGGGGAGTGACCGTCACTCCGATACACGGCCTTGACCTCTCGGCCAACGTCGGTCTCCACAACGACAACACCAGGGCCAACTATCTCTACAGCCAGTTCGGCTCTTCAAGCAACACCGACGGCGGCGTGACCGTGCAGCATGCGAGAAGGTTCGCAGTGAACACCCAGTTCCTCGCGAACTACAAGACCGATTTCGGCGCCACCCGCCACAGCCTCGACGTGCTCGTGGGCTATGAGAGCTACAACAGCACCTATCAGTATCTCGGAGGTTCCAACGACCACCTCTTCGACCCCTTCATCGGCGAAATCAACAACGCCCACGGAACTTCCGGCCGCTCGGTGTCATCCTACACCCTGCCTTACATGACCCAGGGTATACTCTCCAGGGTTCAGTACGACTACGGCGGAAAGTACTTCCTCAGCGCTTCATACCGCCGCGACGCATCCTCACGCTTCCATCCCGACCACAGGTGGGGTAACTTCGGCAGCATCGGAGGCGCCTGGCTGATCTCCGCCGAGGACTTCATGAGCAATGTCGACTGGGTTGACATGCTGAAGCTGAAGGCCAGCTACGGCGTGCAGGGTAACGACAACCTCGGTTCCTCACAGAACTACTACTTCCCCTACACCGACCAGTACAGCGTGTCCTACAACGAGGAGACCGGAGAATATTCTATCGCCCTCTCGTTCAAGGGCAACGAGGACCTGACCTGGGAGTCATCCCACTCTTTCAACGTGGGTGCTGAATTCGAGCTCTTCGGCGGCTACCTCAACGGATCAGTCGAGTTCTTCGACCGAATCACCTCCGACCTGCTCTACTCCAGGACCGTTCCTCTTTCATCAGGCAACCCTACCGGCGTGATTCCCGTCAACGTGGGCTCCATCAGCAACATGGGCGTGGAGGCCGTGCTGAGCGGCGACATCATCCGCACCCAGAACGTGAACTGGAACTGGAACATCAACCTGAGCAGCTACAAGAACACCATCCTCTCTCTTGACAGCACCGTTCCCGAGGAGGGCCTGATGGGAAGCAACTATATATATAAGGTGGGCGGCTCGCTCTACAACGCCTATGTCCGCAGGTTCGCGGGTGTCGACCCCGAGACCGGAAAGGGCCTCTACTATGTGAAGGTCCTCGACGAGGAGGGCAACTGGACCGGCGAAAACGAGGTGACCAGCGTGTTCACCGAGGCCTCTCAGTATGATGTCGGAACCACCCTTCCCAAGGTGTTCGGCGGATTCGGAACCTCACTGAACGCCTACGGTTTCGACTTCTCCGTGCAGTGCTCCTTCCAGCTCGGCGGAAAGTACTATGACGGTACTTACCAGGCCATGATGCTCACCCAGTCCGGAGCCGGAAACGCCATCCACAAGGACATCCTCAATGCATGGACTCCCGAGAACACCAACACCGACGTTCCCCGTCTCGACGGTGACGCCACCGTGGGACAGACCGCTGTCGACAAGTTCTTCGTCAGCTCGAACTATCTGAGCCTCAACAACGTGACCATCGGATATACCTTCCCCAAGAGGTGGACCGAGAAGCTCGACATCGCCGGCCTCAGGATCTATGTCTCAGGCGACAATCTCGCAGTGCTGACCGCCCGCAAGGGTGTGGATCCCCGCTACTCGCTCGGAATCGGTTCCTACACCTCAGGTTCCGGTCTGAACTCAGGCGCATATTCTACGATGCGCAATGTCACCGCAGGTATCAGCCTTACATTCTAATTTAAATGCAAAGTACAATGAAAAGGACAAAATATATTTCGCTTCTTGCGCTTGCCGGCATCGTCGCGCTGGGCTCCTGCACTGCGATAGATGACATCAAGCCGCAGAGCGGCACCCTGCTCAACGAACAGCTCAACGAGACCACCGAGGTGCTTCCCGAGAGAGCCGATGCGCTCTATTCAGGAATGTATTCCAAGCTCGGCGACCCTCTCTCCTTCGGCAGGTTCGCTTCTGACCGTCCCGACGACTTCGGCTTCATCATGATGGCCATCTCCAACGATCTGGAGGCGGCCGACATCTCCACCGCCGACAACGACTACAACTGGTTCTCCCCTTGCATGGAGCTTTCATCCAGGAACGCGGACTACGCGAATCCCTACATCCGCTACCGCGGTGTGTACGATGAGGTTTCACGCGCCAACGACGTGATCCGCGCCTACGGAGAGATCACCGAGGAGACCGCTCCCGAAATCAGGTACAACGTCGCCCAGGCGTATGCGATCAGGGCTTTCTGCTACCTCAACCTTGCGCCCTACTACCAGTTCAACTACCAGTACGGCGACAACAAGAACCTGCCCTGCGTGCCTCTCGTGACTCTGGAGACCACCGACTTCGCGAACAACCCCCGCGCTACCGTGGAGCAGGTCTACACCCAGATAGTCAATGACCTCACCTATGCCATCGAGAATCTTGAGGGCTATACCCGTCCCGACAAGGGCAAGATCGACCAGCAGGTGGCATACGGCCTGCGCGCCAGGGCTTACCTCGACATGGGCAAGTACGCAGAGGCGGCTTCCGACGCCGAGAAGGCTGCAGCGGGCTACACTCCCGCCAGCATGGCCGAGGTGAGCACCCCTTCCTTCTACAACATCAACGACCACAACTGGCTCTGGGGCTACGACATGACTCTGGACATCGCCCAGACCTTCCCCTACGCCACGGCTTCTGCCTGGATCCGCTCATTCTCGTCAAACGGATATTCGACCGGCACCGGTACCTACTGGAGAATCAACAACATCCTCTATGACAAGATTCCTGCGAGCGACGTGCGCAAGGGCTGGTGGATCGACGAGAGCCTGACCTCTCCTCTTCTCGAGGGCCTGACATGGAGCAATTCCGGCGTGACCCTCACCGGACAGGAAATCGCGTCCGAGGAGATTCCCGACGTGAAGATGATATTCACTCCCTACACCAACGTGAAGTTCGGAATGTACACCATCGGAGGAAGCACCAACGAGGAGGACTGGCCGTTCATGCGCGTGGAGGAGATGCTGCTTATCCAGGCCGAGGGTCTCGTGAAGAGCGGCAACGTGGAGGCTGGACTCAAGGTCCTCAACGACTTCGTGCGCAACTACCGCAATCCTGAATACAATGCCACGGCGTCCGGCTACGACGGACGCTCCCTCGAGGACGAAATCTGGTTCCAGAGGAGAGTCGAACTCTGGGGTGAGGGCTTCTCCAACGCCGACACCCGCCGTCTCAACAAGCCCCTCGTGAGGTTCACCGACAAGGCGACCAGCAACATGCCCGAGGCGTTCCAGTTCAACCTGCCCAGCAACGACGGATGGTGGCTGCTCCGCTTCTGCACCGACGAGCTCAACACCAACTTCGCCATTGTGGACAACACCGGCGGCTCCGCTCCCGTGAGCGGACAGAATGCCGAACTCCGTGACGGCGTAACCGACTAACATTAACACGTAAAGCAATGAAGAACATTTACAGATACATATTGGCTTTCGGAGCCATGGCCGCGGCGGTCTCCTGCATGCCGGAGACCCCCTATGAGCCGGGCGAGGCTGAGGTCGACGGATGCTACGGGGTTTACTTCCCGGCGCAGGAGACTGATCTTGTCCGCGACCCTTCCGAGTCCAGGACTGCCACCATCTCGGTGATGCGTTCCAATTCTGACGACGCCATCACCGTGCCTCTCACCGTCGTCGACACCTCCGGCCTGTTCACCGTGAGCGAGCTCGTGTTCGAAGACGGCCAGAGCGAGACCACCATCGACCTCTCTTTCGAGGGAGTCGAGGTCGGAGTGACCTACGGAGTGTCATTCGTGATCGAAGACCCCCAGTACGCCTCCAAGTACAGCAGCAACCCGATCGCTCTCGACTTCTCCGTAATCTACGAGAGGTGGATCGACCTCGGCGAGGGTACCTGGATCGAAGGGGCCAACAGCTATTTCAGCCCCTTCGAGGAGAAGGTTCACATCTACCAGAATGACCTCGACAGGAATATGTTCCGCGTGCAGATGAAGTGGGACACTCCCGACGGAGTCTATGCAGTCCACACCGAGGATGCCGACGAGTACTTCAACTTCGTGATCCTGCAGCCCGGCAACAAGGTATACGACCTGACCATCTCGCAGGAAGACCTCATCTACTACGACATCTACAACACCGGCTACATCAACTCCAACTATCCCGACGACCCCGTGCAGATGCTGCATCCCTTCGGTCTGGTCGGCGCCACTGAAGCCCAGGGTGCCTACAACCACGTGCTGCAGTATCAGGACAACGGCCTGCCTGCAGCAGTAGCGGTGGCTCCTTTCTATTACCTCATGAACGCAGGCGGCGGCTGGAATCAGTCGACCTACGACGACGTGGTGACCATAGTGTTCCCCGGAGCCGTCCTGACCGACTACTCTCTGTCCATCATGTCCGGCGAGACCACCGGAGGAGTCCTGCCTCTGCAGTTCGTGACCGGAGAGGATGTCGCTTCCGTGAAGTATAAGATCTACGAAGGCACCGTGAGCACCGGTATTCTCGACAGCTACGTGGCCGGCATCGGCGACGGTTCCATCGAGGCCGAAGTGGCTCCCGAAGGAGCATTCGGAGTCAAGCTCGGAGCCACCGGAGTCTACACCGTGGTAGCTGTTTCATTCGACGCAGCAGGTGCTGCTCAGGAGAGCGCGTCCGCAGAGGTGCGCTATGTGGCCGAGGGTGATTCCATGCCCGTGATGGCCGGCGCAGGCATCGCCGCCACCGGCAAGTACGGCTATCTCGGAGATTACTACACCGCCGAGCATGTCCTCGAGTACTACATCTACGGTGAGGATATCACGGCAGCCCGTGCGCTGCTTCTCAGCTCCGAGGAGTATGCGGCATACGGCAGCCTCGCGGCGGTGCTGCTCATGTCGCAGCCTGTCCTCAGCGCCGAGGTTCTCGCGCAGATCAATGACGGCGGAGTCGTCGGAATCTACGACGAGAGGACTCCCGGCACCGCCTACACCTTCCTCGTATGGCTGTCGAACGGCTACGAAAGCACCGTCCTGACTGCTGAGGCTTCTACCGCCGGAAGCTACGACGTGACCCTTTCCGACATGTTCGGACTCTACGCCGTGACCGGAGAGTCTTACTTCAACGGCCCGATTGCCGAGCCTGAGGCCTGGATTCTCGAGCCCAGCGACAATCCCGAAGCTGGCAACATCATGATGACCGCGTTCGCGAACATGTACATCGACTCTCCCATCTATGGAAACTTCGATGCCGAGTCACAGTCGCTGGAGTTCCATGACAGCCAGTATGTCCTGGCCGCTGATGGAGTTGGCTACCTGTTCTTCATGAATGCCGAAACCTATGATCCCATCAGCTTCAGCGTATGGAACGAGGGCTGCTTCAACTCTCCTTCGTCAATGTTCGGACTCGACGTCCAGTCGGCCCCCGCAGGCGGACAGGACCTCGGATGGTATGACATCTATGTGGATGTTTCAGCCGTGAAGGTCGCTGATCTTTCCGAGGAGGCTTCCGTCTCCGCCGAGAGCATCAAGGCTTCCGCGCTCCACGAGGCCGGCAAGGTTGACGCCGCACCTTCAGTCGCAACTCCTGTCGAGGGAGTCATGGGCGCCCGTGTGGCCGAACCTGCAGAGTACACCGTCGAGAGTCTCTCAGGGGTCGTTCTTGAGAACAACATCGACAGGTCTTCGACCCAGGATTATGCGGTTCTGCTTCAGAAGTAAGTCATACTGACTGATTTGATATGGAGGCCCGACCTGTGACTGCATGGCCGGGCTTCTGTTTTTGTAAAATAGACATGAGACCAGTAAAAACAGTTTTTATCGCGCTGGCGGCGGTGCTGCTGGTGGGATGCACCCGGGAGGTGCTTCAGCCCGAGGGCCCTGTCGCTACGGTGCCCGGAGGAAAGATAGTGAACACCAAGGGTCCGGATTTCAAGAATGACGTGCTGCTCGTCAAGTTCGCCTCTGTCCCCGACGAGGCGCAGCTTGCCGCGCTGATGCATGACGGGGTGGTTTCGGTCGAGAGGGCTCTGCCTTCGACTCCCGGGAAGGAGGAGATGGAGGCCCGCTTCGGGCTGGACCGCTGGTACTGCGTGAATCTGGCGGAGGATGCGGATGCGTCCGCCGAAGAAGAGACGCCCGCGGAACCGGAGCAGCCCGCCGAACCGGCCCTGCCCGACGGCGTCTATACCGCTGAATTCAACACCGACAGCAGCATGTTCCACGCCAACGAAGCCTGCGACGGCAAGGGCACCCTGACCGTGGAGAACGGCCAGATGACCTTCCATGTCAGCCTTGCTTCCACCCATATCGTCAACCTGTATCTGGGCAAGGCTTCCGATGCCGCCGACCACGAGGCCGACTGGCTGCAGCCCACCACAGATACCGTCACCTATTCCGACGGCCTGTCCGACGAGGTCTACGGCTTCGACATCCCCGTCCCCGCGCTGGATACGGAGTTTGACGTCGCCCTCATCGGCAAGAAGGGCGTCTGGTACGACCATAAGGTCTCCGTCACCGACCCCGTTCCCGCTGCGGAAGCCGGGAAGACCGTTCAGGACCTCGGCCTGGCCGACGGCGTCTACACGGCCGAGCTCACATTCGCGGGCGGCTCCGGCAAGGCGCAGGTCCTTTCGCCCTGCA
>ENA-OOXJ01001228-OOXJ01001228.1-human-gut-metagenome-genome-assembly--contig:-NODE-1228-length-17411-cov-5.248848_pt1 | contig 17411 bp, 13 predicted proteins | sample MGYA00241587_ERZ501343 | MGnify/ENA primary metagenome ERZ501343 (study PRJEB25962, sample SAMEA2042918) | human gut metagenome | biome: human gut; feature: human-associated habitat; material: faeces... | reverse complement strand
AAATCGCAAAAAAACTGTCGTGTCATGAGAGGATAAAAGAGTTGCGGAAATGAGGGATATAATTACTGCTTGTCAATATCTTCTACAAAGTCAGTATAGTCATCCCAAGGAGTAACAGTAGGATCGGCAAACTCGATGTAGTCCATATCCGATGCTGTAATAGTCGCCTTGTAATTATAGCGCATTCCTGCCAGCCATTGATAAGTGTCAATTGTGGCTTTCAAAGTCTTAACAGACGCATCTCCTCCATTTGTAGGAGTTACTGTTGCCTTGAAGGAAACCTCAAGACTTGTCCCGCTCTGAACAGGAATTACAACGAACTCATCTGACACACCTTCGCCATTAGCCGCACAAGTAAAGTCAGCACTTGTAAATGTTGTAACTGCAGATGTAGCACCCCACTCCATGCCATCTGCGTCGAGAGTCATGGTTGCGGTATTGGGAACGTCAATTACAGAGAAGCCGGTAATCTTAATCGCATTCACACCCAGACCATTGACTAAGGTAAATTTAACCATGGCAAGAGCGTGGTTGAAACCGAACTGCACGGGAGTATTGTCATCTTCAAGAGGTGTGCTGGAAATAGAGGCAACAAGATCCCTCCTGTCATCGTTGAGCACGGTGTAGTCAGTAATAGTCAGAGTTCCGTTAGAAAATGACACATTTTCCAGCCTGCCATCGGTACCAGCGGCGTAACCACCATTGGAGTATGCGGCAAATGCGTATCCGGCTCTTTGCTCCCATAGTTTGAGAACCTCATAGGTATACACTCCATTCTCAAGGTATACTTTCTCATTGTTAAAGAAAGTAGGATTGTCAGTTGTCGTTGCAAGAACGTAGAAGTTGTCAAACTGTTCTTCTGTAATCTGATTGACAGTGGCCTTTGTGGGATTGCCTACGTAGGCGTTGTCGAATCTGATGTTCACTGAATCTGAAGTCTTTACAACCTCAGTCTTTGCACAGCTTGAGAGAACTGCTACGCCAGCCAGTGCGGCAAAAAGTACTTTTTTCATAATAATTTGAATTTAGTTAAACTTAATGTTGATATTGTTTTCTTATAATGGTAACTCAATGTCCTCATATTCTCCCCAGCCGTCCACGTCCACGTCAAAGCCTCCGCCTTCCGTCGGGAAGTCCGACTCATCCACCACAATACCGCTCACCCGTATCACACCTCCGCGCGGCTGGTCGGCCATCTGGTCGGAGATGTCGAACTCGAAGGTCTTGATGCCGCCGTCGGGGAGCATGACCTCGAGATTGAGTCCGAAGGCGCCCGTCACTTCCCCGGGCGCCTTGCCGGGATAGTATCTGTCCGGGTAGTCGGGCACTCCGAAAGTGCTGACCACCACGCTGACCACGCCGCGTTCCAGATCGATGTCCGTCTCATCGAAGAGGACTGTCGCCTTGTCCGACCCCGTGCGGCCATCCTGCAAGAAGACCGAATAGGCCATACCGGCCAAGGCGCCGCGGGCCAGCCTGACATATTCTATCCCTGATTCGAACTCATATATTATCACATACTTGTACACCAACGGCCGGAGTGTCACCGGCAGATCTATCGGAGTAGCGTCCGGAGACCCGGCCGACACGTAGTCCTCTATCCATGCCCCGAAAAGCATATCGGGAGAATTGACCGTGCTCTCTTCTCCATGATTCTGCGCATAGGTCGAACGGGTGCGGGTACGGGTCGAGGCCGAAGCCTGAGCCCACGACTCCATGGAACTGAAGACGATATACTCCGTATTGTCATTGTAGAACAGCAGGGAATGCCGTCCTTCTCCCACCGGGAGCACCCCGCCGTCCGCATCTATATGCCTCTCCGTATATGTTCCGTCCTCCCGATAGACAAAGGCACCGATACCCCCGCCAGGGGCCGGACGCAGACTGTCGTATGCATATCCCGCAGGAGAATTCCAGAGCGAGGCCCAGTTTCTGCCATAGTCCCTCTCCCAGGCGAGCTCCCACTGCGCCACTACATTGGCCTTCCAGTGGTCATGGTCATAGCACAGCTCCTTACGGCATCCTGCGAGCACCGCTATAGCTGCCGCCAGCACTGTTATCCGAGTCACAGCAGCCAGTTCCCTCATCTCCCACCTCCTTTCCTATTGTTGACATCCCACAGTCTCCATACTAACGCAAACTTGACTTTCAGCGGTCCCAACCAGTTGAGCCGTGAAGTCTGCTGATACACATAGTGCGTACCGTCCATATACGGCACCGGCAGATATTCCTCGTACTCGGTATAAAGCCAGCCGGCACCTATTCCGGCCTCGAGCGAAAGTCTCTTGCCTATCGGGAACATATATCCGTAGCTCAACCCCACAAAGCCGCCCTCGCCCTTATATCCTCTTCCGCCGTTCTCGAGGTCATACCATGTACCTCCGGCAAATACCCCGAGATAATGCCCTTTCCACGGTTCCCGCGCCGAGAACCACCAGCGGGCTTCGGGGTATATGGTAGCTATCTGATAATAACGGTGTTCGGAGTCCTTGCTCCACCATGCCACCGCCCCATGAGCAGCCACAGACCAGCTCCTGTTAATGAGGAACTCCGCCTCAAGGGAAGGCATCAGGGCAATATCCGCGAGAAGATTGGTCTTAAGCGCCATCCGGTACAATGGCTCCGGCTCCGGCAGTATCCTCGGCGGCAGCGGCGCACGCTCCGGCTCCGGCAGCTCATCCACCACGGCCGGCACCCGCTCCACCGCTTCAAAAGGGCGGTAGCGCAGCACGACATCGACCCTGCGGAGGTCGGGAAACATATTGTCCATCATATAGTTGAACACCCGTCCTCCATTGATGTCCATAAGAGTCTTCTTGCGTCCTCCCACTATCCGTCCATTCCGCTTGACCCACAACGGAACATCCCGTACGACTGACAGCACCCTGTCTCTATATGGAAACGGTTCACTGCCGATGAGCAACTTCTCAAACCCTGCCCAGTCCACCCCGGCCCCGCTCACCCGGACCGAGGCACTGTCGAGGACTGCTCCCGTACGCTCTTGGATAAATTTTATCAATGATTCCGCCCTGGTCGTCGAAATACCCGCATTGAAAGCCGACGATCCCTCCGGAGAAGCATATCCGGTGAGCGAGATTTCAAAAGACTCTGAGAGAGAATAACGGGAGACTATGTCCACAAACTTTTCAATAGCCTTGTAATTGCCTGACAATAAAGTATCTATCCGCGCATCATCTTTCGAAAAATACACGGAGAGACTGTCCACCCTTACGCTTTGGGCATTCAGGCTGCATACTGCCGAAAGCAAAAAGAGAGAAATTGTCGTAGATAACAAGTTCCTCATTCAGTAAAAAACGTTCCTTAAAACCGGAATCAAAAAAAAAGGAGGATTTAAAATTTAAAATTTTGAGAATCTTTAAAATTTAACTGATTTTTAACGAGCCTTTTTGCAATTTTTAGATAAAATTATTAATATTGCACGGTTTTAAGGAACGTTTAAATCAACGTTTTTTCTGAAACCTATTATCTATCAGCTATTACCGACCTATTTAACCGACTTATTAAAATAACGGATTATTTTTCTTAATCCCGCTGATTTTCATAAATTTTGTCGAATATTGACGCTTTTTATCACACTTATGTGTAATCTTACAAAAATTCCCAATTTTCACCCTTTTGTATAAATCTTTCACAGATAGCCTACTTTAGCTTTTTGGGTAATTGAACGACAGCGTTTTTGTCACAAATTTGTAATGGCTAAAAAGCTACATAAACGACATATATAAAAAATTATTATTAAAAATCCGGGCTGCAAACCCTAAACACGACTCAGGCACATTCAGAGTTTCATACCGCCTCCACTCAGTTCCAACGGGCCTAACAACGTTTATAGATTTTTAAAAATATTTAGGGGTGAGAATATTATCCGTCATATTTTCACTTTCTATCGCTTTGCTTACCCTCTTCCCCATGGATGCAGGGGCGCAGGCCGTTAGAAAGGACACTGTTCTGGTCCACTTCTACCAGGGCTGGTCGCGTATCAGTCCCGCACTGAAGGAGAACAGAAGAGCACTTGACAGTATTGCTCACATCGTAAAGAACTACTCCCGCGATCCGCGCTTCCGCATGCACGTGACAGGATGGGCTTCTCCCGAAGGCGTTTCCACCTTCAACCTGACCCTTTCATACGACAGGGCCGCCGCCATCCGCTCCTATATAGAGGAACGTGCCGGACTCCGCCTCCCCGACACCGGTGTCACTCTCACCGGCATGGGTATCGACTGGAACGGACTGGGCAGCTCCTTAGTACGGTCAGAAGACTTCTCCGGCCGCGACGAGGTACTGAGCATCATCCGCACCGTACCCATCTGGCACTCTGAAGGCGGCAAGGTCACAGGAGGACGAAAGAAGGCTCTCATGGAGCTTGAAGGAGGAGAAGTCTACGAATGGCTGACCCTCAACCATTTTGCTTCTCTGAGAAGAGCGGAGATAATACTTGAATATGTACCTATGCCTTCGGTGGAGGCTGTACCGGCACACGTCTCAGAAGTTGCAGCCCTGGATGACCGGAAACTGCCGTCACCGCCTTCACCGGAGCATATTCCTCTACACCGCCTTGCCCTGAAGACCAATCTACTGTACGACGCGATACTCATGCCGTCCCTCGAGATCGAATACCTCATCAACAGCCGGTGGTCCATAGCCGCCCACTCTGATGTGGCATGGTGGAGCAAAGACTCCGAGCACCGTTACTACCAGATAGCCACCATATACCCGGAGGCCCGCTGGTGGTTCCACACCCGGAATCCCTGGCACGGCCACTACCTCGGCCTCTTCTCCGGCGGCACATGGTACGACCTCGAGAACGGAGGCCGCGGCTACAAGGGCGAAGGAGGATTCGTCGGGCTCAGCTACGGTTATATGTTTCCCATCAGCAAGGCCCTGTCCTTCGAAGTCGGCATAGGTGCCGGCTACCTGTTTACCGAATACGAGGAATACCTGCCGGTTCCCTACGAGGGCAGCACGCACTACGTATACCAGCAGACCTCGAGGATGCACTACTGGGGACCGCTCAAGGCCAGCTTCTCCTTTGTATGGAGATTCGGAGATTTCGGAATGAGAAAACTTAAAAAAGGAGGTGCCGCATGAAAGCCGTCAAGTCATATACCCTCACCCTCCTCTGCTGCACAGCAGTTCTGACGGCACTCACCGGCTGCCGCAAGGAACTCTGCTACGACCACGAGACCCACGGCTACAACGTCACCGCTCATGTCATCCCCGAATGGGAGCTGGAGTGGCGCCGCGACTACGGCTTCAGCGCTGACATGGAAGACATGCTGGAGGACATCTACCACCCCTCCTCCACCAAGGGCCTGCTCGACGGGATAGAGCCCGTCCCCGGAGCCGGTATCGCCTCAGTATCCTACCACGAGTCCGGAGTCGTCTCCCGCCGCCACATAGATTCCGACGGCGGACTGCTCCACCTGATGGAAGGCATGCACGACATCCTCTTCTACAACAACGACACTGAGTACATCCTCTTCGACGGTCTCGACTCCTACGCCGAAGCCGCAGCCAGCACCCGTACCCGCACCCGCGCCTCCTTCAGCGCCATGTTTAAGGACGAGACGACCGTCAACTCCCCCGACATGCTCTACGGCGCCTACGTTGAAGGATACGAAGGAGTACTCTCTAAAGAAGCCGACAGCCTTGAGATATGGATGCGCCCCCTCGTATACACCTACCTGATAGTCTACCACTTCAACGAAGGCATCGAGTACGTGCGCTCCGCCCGCGGCTCCCTCTCCGGCATGGCGGCTCAGGTCTACCTGCGCGACGGCAGGACAGGCGACGAGGCAGCCACCATCCTCTTCGACGGATGCGAGGTCGACACAGCCAACCGCACAGTCATAGCCCGCGTCCGCTCCTTCGGCATCCCAGGCTATTCCTACGGCCAGTCCCTGAATTCCTTAGACATTCCGGACAGCGGAGCCTTCACCGCCGGCATAGAAGTGATGCTCCCCAACGGAAATGTCTGGACCCAATACCACGACATCACCCGCATGATGCGCTTCCAGCCCCGCGGCGGCATCATCATCATCAGCGGCCTGAGCATCTCCTCCGACGAGGCTTCTGGCGGTTCAGGAGGATTCGATGTCGATGTAGGGGACTGGGAGGACCCGGACATCATCGACCTCCCGTTAAGTTAGAAATGAAAAATATGCTTTAAATATATCAAACTCAAATTATTAACTATTAATTCAAAAAATTATGAAAAAAACAATTTTTGCAACCCTTGCTGCAGCCCTCGTGCTCGCAAGCTGTGCCAAGGTCGAGGTTACCGAAGTCCCTGACAGCAGGGCCATCGGATTTGACAACTTCGTAACAAACGCCGTGAAGTCCATTGACGACGCAACACTGACAACATTCTTCGTATATGGAGGCTGGGGTAATACTTCAGATGCAGGTCTGGTATTCGAGAATCAGGAAGTCACCTATACAGCATTGAATCAGGAGTGCTCATACACTCCGGTTAAATACTGGGTTGAACAGATTTATAGGTTTGCTGCCTATACTGACAACAACGCAGCATTGGAGAATGATAATCTCTCATTCGATGCTACTTCAGGCCACATGACTATCTCGAATTATCTAGCCGACGGTTCCGCAGACAATGCTGAGCAGGATCTCCTTTATGCAGTAGCTCAGGAAAATACAAATGGCTATAATGGGGCAGAGTATGTGGCGGGAACAGCTACCGACCCCGTTAAGTTTGACTTCAAGCACATCCTTTCCCAGGTTACTTTCAAGTTTACCAAGGATGCTACTCTGAACGGTACAACCATCACTATCAATAATCTGAAAGTTGAGGCCTGCACAACAGCAAATTTCACTGGTGCCGATATTACAGGTACACAGTATGAGCGTACCTGCTGGAGCGGCCATAACACAATGACCAAAAATGATGTTGATCTCACAGGTTCGGAGATTAGCACAGATGAGGGCAAATACTCTATCAGAAGGGCATTCATTCCTCAAGTTCTGAATGCATCGTCTGTTGCTTACAATCTTACCTTTGACATAACTTTCAATCAGCCTGATGAGAACGGTACTGCCGGTGCAGGTGAGTCTAAGACACTCAGCTATGAAGTAGCTATCAACGGTACAGAAGACGGCAACTGGAATCCCGGTTACAGCTACCTCTACACTGCCAATATCACCGATGAGACTCTCAAACTCAATTCTATTAAGTTCGTTGTGACATCTGTTGGCCAGTGGGAAGATGATAGTAATGTTAACATTGTCCCTAAGGCAAACTAATTCCTTAGTATCCTAATACAAAATAAAAACCGGCCGGGCGGGGTTGAATGTCCCCTCCCGGCTCCCAAAACCAAAAATTTAACACCCGCCGCAACCACCTTGCGGGCACAAAGCACAGAGTTATGAAACACACATATTTTCATACCCTACACATTGCAGCGGCAGCAGCCGTGGCCGCTGTACTGCTGTCCGCTCCTGCCTGCACCCTCATCTCCCCGGTGCAGAGCGAAGTGCCCATCGATTTTTCCTGGGTAGACATCACCAAGACACCTGTGGAGAGGCCTGCGGACATGGACAACTTCGCTGTATGGGCGTGGCTGTCCCAACGAAAGGGAGAGACCGAAGTATTTGCCCGGGAACAGGTGTACTGGGACAGCCCGGCCCGGTCATGGGTGTATGACAACACCCGCTACTGGGACGAGGGCACCTACACCTTCCACGCCCTGCACCCCTTCGCCATTGCGGCCAATGCCGAATGCACTGCTGACGGAGGCCTGACCATCAGCCATTTTACCACTGGCTCAGGAGACATCGACCTGATGTTGGCCGCTGAAAGCCGTACCTACGACCCCTCCGAACCCTCCTCCGCCGATGCCGTGGCATTCAGCTTCAGCCACCTGCTGTCCCGCATCTACATCCTCGCCTCCTGCCCTGACGGCTGCCGCATAGACGAGGCCCGGATCTCCGGAATCACCCTCACCGGCAGCTATACCTGCCCCTCCGCATCCCCGGACGGAGCATCCTTCTGGATACTCAACGAGGGTTCCGAAGGATATTTTACCGCCAAAGACATTGAACTGTCCGCAGACGGGAGCACCCACATCTTCCCCGACGGCCTGCTGCTGATACCGCAGAACCACGACGGCGTCACCCTCTCCGTCACATTTAAAGGATGTGAACCGATACACCTCAGCCTCCCCGCCTCTCCCGCATGGCAGGCCGGCAAGAGCTACCGCTACCAACTCACCTTCCCCACACCTGACTCCACTCCCACCGTAGACATCACCGTCTCCGACTGGACGGACACAGATGTGGCAGTAGACAGACCTTAAACGTCCCTACCCCAACGACAATGACAGAACTCCATCACATACCCGCCGCCCTCATCCTCCCGCTGCTGCTCGCGGTCTCCTGCACCAAGCACAGCCCGGAGCAGGACAGAAGCGCCATAGCATTTGCCCCCGCGCCCCATACCAAATCCATCGTCGAGGCCCCGGATGACATGCAGCCCTTCGCCGTATGGGGTTATTTCACTCCCGAAGGCAATACCGCCTCCGAAGAAATCTTCTCCTGCACCAAGGTCTACCGCCCCGGAAACTGGACCTACGACTCGCCCCGCTACTGGACAGAAGGCTCCTACCGCTTCTACGCCGTACACCCCTTCCCTGACACCACCGCTGTCAAGGCCGCATGCACCGACGGCACCAGACTGACCATCGACTTCAGCTCTCCCGCCGCCGACATCGACCTGATGACCGCAGCAGCCACCCGCACCTACAACGCAGCCGACCCCGCCTCCGCCGATGCAGTGCCGCTGGACTTCGGGCATTTGCTGGCGTGGGTGAGTATCGTTGTCAGCACGCAGGGCGGTGAGATAACGATAAACAGCCTCACATTTTCCGGGATGCACCTCTCAGGCACGTGCTCATACACTCCTGCAGCAGCATCCGCAGCGGACCAAGTAAAGTGGACTGTCGATGATGGAGCGCAGGACGGGACTGGTCGATTCACCTTAGTAAGCGATGCCGAAGCCCTGAGCGGAGAAAGGACATACGCTGACCTGTTGCTGATACCTGGTCAGGACCCGTCAGCATCTACTGTGTATCTCGTATACACAGTGGGCAGCAGTGAAGCAGAGACAGTGTCCATGAATCTTCCGGCAGCTCCTCTATGGGAATGCGGAAAACGGTATACATACACTATCACTGTTAAGCCTGGTTCGGCAGAGCTGAACATCCATGTTAATGAATGGAACGAATTCGGCGATTATTCCGATGATTATCCTGTAAGATGGTAAATAAAAGTTGCAGATGAAATACAAACTCAGACATAAAATCCTGATTGCGGCAGTGCTTGTCCTTACCGCTGTCTCCTGCGAGAAGAACGTCGGCGGGACCGGCTCCGTCACGCTGAACATAGGGGTCTGCGGTACCGGCCTCAGCGTAGAGACAGGTCCGTGGAGCAAGGCTGACGGCTATGTAGACGCGACCAAGTACGAAGGCCTGTACACTGTGAGGGTTATCGTGACATCCGGCCAGAGAGGCTCCCGGATTATTCATTACAACGATAAGGATTCCCTGACTTCAGACCAAGGTACTGCAACGGAATACCACTGCACTATCGACGGTCTTCCCATAGGTACGGCGCTGACTTTCTATGTCATAGCCAATGAGGAAAGTCTCGACGCAGACTATAGCACCATCGAGGATAACTTTTTAGTCAACCATAAAATCCTCTATGTGGAAGAGCAGGAAGATATCAACTCCCGTCACTTCCCCAAGACCGGGCCCGAACTCGAGAAAAGCGGCAAAGGGCTGCCCATGTCCGGCAGGACAGAGACACCGGTAACGCTCACTGACACCGACCCTGTGTCCGTAAGAGTGGACCTTGACCGCTCGGTAGTCAAGCTCAGTCTGAAAGTCTACAATGAGACTAACGAAGATATCACTTTGTCTTCCGTAACTTTCGGGGACTTTTTCGGAGACAGGTTCTATATGTTCCGGGAAACAACTCTGGACGTACCTGACGATTCCAAATACCTGCCGAAGACATACGAGGCTGTCAATATCCCGACCATTCCGGCATATAACCCCAGCACGCATTCTGAATTCCCAAGCGTCGGACCTCTGTCATTATACCTGTACCCTACCGATGCACGTAAGGAAGAGCCGGTCAACAATCCATATACGATAGCTCTTACAACGGCTGATCCCACAGATCCCACAAAACACCGCACATACAGTGCTCTCGAGTTTGCCCCGGAAGAGAAGTATTTTACGAGAAACAATGTAATACACATCAACGCATACATCTCCACTTCCGGTGTAGAACTGAAATTCCAGGTCTCCGACTGGGACGACCATGCGGTTAAGTTTGATGAAATAGATTTTAATTGAAAATAACAGATATGAGAATAAAGGCAACATACTTCATCCCGCTGCTTCTTACTCTTGTGACCTCATGCAGTATCGATGAAAAGTTCGGCTTTCAGGTAGAGAAAGGGGTCCCCACGACAGTCTCCCTTAACTTCGATGTGGCCGGCCGTCAGGTCTATACCCGTGCCGCCCAGCCCTCGGAAGACGAGTACAGGGTGGGCAATCTGTATATCCTCGTGTTCGATTCTGAAGGAAGGCGCCTGATGGTAACAGACGCTACCGGGGCTGACAAGTCATTTTTCTACGGCACAGAAGGAGGTCTGTCTTTCGACAACTGGACAGAGGATTCTCAGAAAGCGACAGGCTCCGTCAATTTCAATGTACCCTCCGGAGACGTTTATGTCGTCGGAATCGCCAACATCAAATCAGACAAGACTCCCGATGTGTTGTCCGGCTATGATATCAGCGTAGACGACCTGAGTATGGACGCCATACCTGACCTTGCCTCTCTCAAAGAACTGATTGTCAACAGAGAAGATGAGAGTGTGTTCCGCGGAAAGTATTTCCTGATGACGGGAGAATTGGAGAATGTGCTTATTTCCAATGCCGAATCTGCATCCGGAGAGAGCAGGAATATCGCCAACCGTACGCTTATGCTCAGGCGTGTGGACGCCAAAGTAACCGTGACCATGACATCAGAGCTGCTGTCCACAGACGCATCATTTGAGCCCAAGACGTGGAAGGTGATGCGTGTGCCGAAGCAGTCCCTGCTGCTGCCTGCGGAAGGAACGGCCCCATGGACTGAAAAGAGGGACCTTGACGCGACAGGTGAAGACGCGGAATATTTCAACATGACAGAGCCGCTTGATTTCGAGGAGATTAAATATAAGGACGACAACGACAACACATTTTACTACAACGAGGGCTCTTTTACATTCTACATGCCTGAGAACCGTAAACTGTTCAGTAAGGAAATCACAGAAACGGACCCAACCAAGGCCTATGCAGCCCGGGAAGCAGGACTGACATCCAGGACTTTCACTTACGCCAATCCCAATTCCACGTACCTCGAGATGAACGGCTACATCTCCTACACCGATACAGACGGCAGTGTAGTCAACGCAGATGTCACCTTCACGGTACACCTCGGCTATGCCTCGCGGAACGCCAACGACTATGACACCAAGCGCAACGGCAATTACACATATACCATCAAGGTTAAAGGCATCACAGACATAAGCACCGAGGTAGAGCATAGTGAGCCCGGATATGAGGGCGACCGTCCCGGCTATCAGGGAGACGTGATCATCAACAGATCTTCCGCTCAGATCTACAACCTCGACGCGCATTACGAGACACGGTTGCTGAAGATACCTGTAAACCATACCTTTGACTTCGAAAATATGACATGGAGCATCATGACACCGTTCTGCTCCGGAGTATACCGGAACAACGATGATGTCTCCGACATAAACGACTACGAGTGGATAAAGTTCGCCATCAATGCGCAGCATGGAGGTACAGACCCCTCAAAGTTCGTAAAGTTCCCGGGAATAAAAGATACATACGGAACTGAACACTACAACAGTTCCTGGACTCCGGAGGATATTGACATCAGAGACAAACCTCTGATGAACATCAAGCAGTTGCTTGACTACATACGGTATAAAAAAACGGAAGAAGAGCTGGATGGTTTACTTCTCGATGGGGAAATATGCATCACCGCATTCATCGACGAATACTACTACAACGACCGTTCCTGGAAAGACTTCGTCAACACCTACGACCGCCAGATGCACATCATCACCGACGGAGTCGAGTACAGCCCCGACCGCCATTCCGCAGTCGCCTATGCCAGCTACTCGTTCGTACAGCGGTCCATACGTTCTATCTACAATACAGAAGCATCTGGTCTTACTACCGGCTGGGGCGTAGAAACCCTCACTGAGCCTGTCTCCATCGGGCCCAATGAAAATGGATATGCTGACGCGCTTCAGAATGGAGACAACCGTCTTGTTCCCGAAGCAACCCTTATTGCCGGATTGGGTTCAAGCAGTGACAGGAGAAATGGAAGAAGCAACACAAGGACTCTATGGCAAGGTAAAGATCTTGATAATATCATAAATTACTCCAATCAGACCATTAAGCCAGATAACGACAATTACTATCGAAATGCGGTCTACGCATGCATGCTCCGCAACAGGGACGAAAATGGTAATGGGACAATTGATGATAACGAATTGAAATGGTATCTCGCGGCTATTGACCAGCTTGTCGATCTTTATATCGGTGAATGGGCTCTCAATCAGGCATCGAGACTTTACCCCTTTGATCCTGCTGCAGGAGACTATCCCCCGAACAATACCTCGAGCAATACTGTTTACTGGCATTATACCTCCAGTTCTGCAAATACAGGAGAGAGCTATCATCCTTGGGTTCTATGGGCAGAGGAAGGCGCCTCTATTGGTTCATATGATAAACCTGATGATGACTCAGATAGTAAAAGATTTGTCAATGACAGATATTCATACAGATGCCTTCGTAATTTAGGAGAGGGAGAGCCACAAGATTTTGTGCAAATTGATGGAAGCACGATAAATTTGTCATGGCTGAATCCAGATGCACGAAGGGATGAGAGTGATAATAGCTTTGCTCTTGATGCTCATAACCAGAAGAGCGAGGTTAATCGACCATTTGAAAATTTTATTGTTGGGGAGGTGGCGCCAACTCCTGAGTATCATGGGGAGGATGGAGATGATGGATATTTTGGTTGGCTAGGAAGCAGTCAGGGGGAGGAAGACTTAGTATGGGATAATCTTAGAAACTGGAATGAATTTAATGAAAAAGATGAAAATCCATGTCCACCAAGATATCGGGTACCGAATCAAAGAGAGCTACTGATAATGGTCACTCGATATGAAGATTGGCCGACTTATTCTGTGGACGTTTACTGGTACGAAGGGCGCTTTGCTAAGTGGCCAATACCTCACCTTGTAACGCTAACAGAAGAGCCACCATTTTACCTGAGCCAGACTGCATTTAGTCTAAATGGAAAACCACCCTATGATAATAAGTTACGTGAAGGATTCATTTATAGTACATCAGGTGACATTTTCCAACTCCAGAACAATACTGGAGAAAAAGGCTACGTCCGCTGCATCAGAGACGGCACACCACACGCTCAAAACAAATAGCGACCCGTCCGTGAGTCCGGAAATGCCCGCACGTCCCGCTACTGTAACATTTCCCACCTTCCGAAGCAGCGCAGTTTATTCACCGCGCTGCTCATTCCACCTTCCGGTACCGCTTGTATCACGGTTGCGGCAGGTGTATTCGGCGGGAGCGTTTAGAAACGAATTGACGCAGATTTACAGACACTTAGCATCGAGCTATGCTCCCGAAGCGCTTTTACGTGAGGCTTTCGGGAGCGGGTGCTTGAAGTAATCTGTTGACAATAAGGCGAATATCTTTCGACAGCGCTCCACGATTAAACATAGTTTAAGTAGAGCGCGTGAGATTATCCCGGAGTAGAGGAATTTTATTATCGTGTATTTCTTCACACGTTTTTTACATTCTGCAGATTGCCGCCCGGGAGATTCATACCTTCGCAAGAGCAACGCATGATGCGTGGAAGCGAATGGAAACAGACACAAGCTGATTCACAATGACTTTAGATATGGAAAACTACTGGCATATCTGTACAGACGGGCTTGCGAAGAATGTGATTTTCAAGGACAGAGCCGATTACGTTTTCGGGATGAACAGTATTCCGGTGTGTACGCTGACTCATGGCGTAACCATACTGGCGTTTTGTCTCATGAGCAATCACGTGCATTTCGTGGTGCGGGGCACTGAGGAACTGTCCCTAAGATTCATCAAGGCTTACCGGCGGAGACTTTCCTCCATCGCTGATGTAAGTGCCGCGGATATATGCATGAAGCGTATTGACGAGGAGGAGTATCTGATGCGGGTAATCGGTTACGTTCTGCGGAATCCGCTTCCAGCCGGTCTGAAAGTCCTGCCGATATTCTACGAATGGTCCTCAGCCAGCCTGTACTTCAGCGGCGGGAATCCGTCCATACCCGGAGACCGTCTCTACAGCACGCTGACTTTCAAGGAACAGCGCAAGCTCATTAAGTCGCACGCGGAAATCCCCGGGCACTTCAGCGTATCACCTGACGGCCTGATCCGTCCGGCATGCTACGTGGACTACGAGGCTGTCGAGAATCTGTTCGGAGCACCTGGCCGGCTGCTGTACCGGCTTTCACGCAACGATGATGCGGAACTGGAGCTGAATCTGTCTCCGATGATACTCAAGAAGAGCAGTTACATGGATTCAGAACTGACAGGGACGGTCACGGAAGTCTGCAAGCAGGAATTTGACTGCACCTCCCCACAGGAACTGAGCGTCACCCAGCGTTACCGCCTCGCCGACATCCTGCGGAAGAGTCTTGGCCTGGGGATTAAGCAACTGGCCCGCCTTACGCAGACGGATCCGAAGGTTCTCAATGGCATCATTCGAGGTGGCCGGGAAGAACACGGGAGCGAACGAGAAAGCATAGCGACTGACTAACAGGCACTTACACAAAACACACGCTCCCAAAACGCCCATAAAACCTCGTTTTGGGAGCAGAGAAAAAGCAATATATCCTGATAATCAAAGACTTCCTTCAGCGCAACACACCACGACAAATTCTCGTCAGAAAATTGGTGTCGTGAAACAGACGCGGAACAGCGGAAGACCGGCGAAGGAGCAGCCGGAGCGCCGGAGGATAGCGCCCCCAGGTGGTCTTGATGCCGCCGGAGAGCGGATCCGTGGTGGTCAGGAAGGTTGCGCCGCTATTGTAAAGTCCCGGCGAACCGGTCTATCCGCTCGCGGGCGTAGTCTTCGGTGATTTTGAAGGTCTTGCGGCCGCTGCCGGGCAGGTCGTACATCGGGTCCATCATGATGGCCTCGCAGATGGAGCGGAGACCGCGGGCACCGAGTTTGTACTTCAGGGCGGTGTCTACGATAAGGTCCAGGACAGCAGGCTCGATGGTGAGCTTCACCCCGTCCAGCTCGAAAAGGTGCACGTACTGGCGCACCAGAGCGTTCTTCGGCTCGGTGAGGATACGGCGCAGAGCGTCGCGGTCCAGGGGGTCGAGGTAGGTCACAATGGGCAGACGGCCCACTATCTCCGGAATCAGACCGTAGGCCCGAAGGTCCTGGGGAGCAATGTAGCGCAGGAGGTTGTCGCGGTCGATGTGGCTCTTCTTCTCCTGGGCACCGTAGCCGACGACGCGGGTGTTGAGCCTCTGGGCGATCTTCTTCTCGATACCCTCGAAGGCGCCTCCGCAGATGAAGAGGATGTTGGTCGTATTGACCGGTATCATCTTCTGCTCCGGGTGCTTGCGGCCTCCGGCGGGGGGTACGTTGACGATGCTGCCCTCAAGGAGCTTCAGCATGGCCTGCTGCACGCCTTCTCCGGAGACGTCACGGGTGATGGAGGGATTGTCGCTCTTGCGGGCTATCTTGTCGATCTCGTCGATGAAGACGATGCCTCTCTCGGCCCGGGCCACGTCGTAGTCTGCGGCCTGGAGCAGGCGGGAGAGGATGCTCTCCACGTCCTCGCCCACATATCCGGCCTCGGTCAGCACGGTGGCGTCGACGATAGCGAAAGGCACATTGAGCATCCGGGCAATAGTCCTGGCCAACAGAGTCTTTCCTGTACCGGTAGGACCTACCAGCAGGATATTGGACTTCTCCAGCTCCAGGTTCTCAAGGGCCGCTTTCTCGGCATCGAGCACCTTCTCGGCCTCGCTTTTGCCACGTCCCTTCGAGGATCCGGCACCGGTTGCAGCCGCTGCGGAAACGGCACCCGTCCTGGCTTTGCCGGAAGCCGAGGCCTCCGCAGCCTTACGGGCAAACGCCTCGTTGATACGCTTGTAATGGTTGTAGACTGCTACCGCCAAAGATTTTTTCGCATCCTCCTGCCCTATCACATACTGGTCTAAGAATGCAGTAATCTGACGCGGAGTTACTTCTAAGGCCTCGCACGAGGGTGTCTTGCCGGCCTCATGAAGAGCCGAACCAGAAGCTGCGTCAGCGAATATGTCGTCTCCGAAAATCGAATGTACATACTCCGACACCCGGATGGCGCAGTCCACACAGATAGAGCTGCCGCCTCCCTGAAGCAGCATCTCCACCTCGTTGGAGGTACGGCCGCAGAAGGCGCACCTGTCTACTTTCTTCCTATCGCCCGCCATTGTTCTTCTGAAGGATATTGTCGGCCATGCCGTAGGCCACTGCCTCGGAAGCGGTCATCCAGTAGTCGCGGTCTGCGTCCTTGGCTATCTTCTCTAAGCTCTGGCCAGAATGTTTGGAAATAATCTCGTAGAGCTCGCCCTTGAGCTTCTTGATCTCGGCGGCGGCTATCTCGATGTCGGAGGCCTGTCCCTCGGCTCCGCCCATGGGCTGGTGGATCAGCACGCGGGAGTGAGGCAGCACCGAGCGCTTGCCGTGAGCGCCGGCGGTCAGCAGCACTGCGGCCATCGAGGCGGCCATGCCGGTACAGATGGTGGCCACGTCGGGTCCCACGAGCTGCATGGTGTCGTAGATGCCCAGGCCGGCGTAAACCATGCCTCCGGGAGAGTTGATGTAGATCTGGATGTCGGCCGAAGAGTCGGTGGACTCTAAGAACAGGAGCTGGGCCTGGATGATATTGGCCACGTCGTTGTCAATACCCACCCCGAGGAAGATGATACGGTCCATCATCAGGCGGGAGAACACGTCCATCTGGGCGACATTGAGCTGGCGCTCCTCGATGATGGTGGGGTTGATGTAACCGGAGCACACATTGGAATATGAGCTCAGACGGGCTGAGCTCATACCAAGGTGCTTTACTGCGTATTTTTCGAATTCTGAAGATGCCATGCCGCAGGATTACTCGTTCATCTTGCGGAGGTCGGCTGAGCTGATCTCCTTGTTGTCTATGGTGACGGTCTTGCGGACAAATGCCAGCACGACGTTCTCCTGGGCCTTCTCGGCGATGCGGC
>ENA-OOXJ01001224-OOXJ01001224.1-human-gut-metagenome-genome-assembly--contig:-NODE-1224-length-17426-cov-3.241379_pt1 | contig 17426 bp, 17 predicted proteins | sample MGYA00241587_ERZ501343 | MGnify/ENA primary metagenome ERZ501343 (study PRJEB25962, sample SAMEA2042918) | human gut metagenome | biome: human gut; feature: human-associated habitat; material: faeces... | reverse complement strand
TGCCCCCAGCAGGGAGTGGGAATGAAAGTTAAGAACAAGCCTTGACACAGTTTAAATTACACCCCCCTGGGCTAGGAGTTTTTGGGCCTTCAGCCCGTGCTTGAACCACATGCAAAAGTTCAATGATTTACTTCTTAACCAGGCATTTTATACTCATGTCTAAGCTTCCAGATAGTTCATCATATCCTCCAATGTATCGAAGTTCTTGACATTCCCCTCCTTTACATTGAGAATAGCCTTATCTAACTCTGATTGTAACTTTTTCTTTTGTAATGTTGCATTCATAATACGATTAAACAATTAAGTTTGATACATTTATTCAGAATAAGGCGTTCTCATATGCTCATGCTTCCATTGCTCAATAGTATTCTCATCTATCAAGCCCTTATCCCACAATTCATTTGCGGCATCTATCGCTTTTTGCGCAAAATAACGGCTATCTTTCGTCATAATACTATCATTTTAAATATTTACACATGTTACTTATGAGTAATCAACGCTTCCATATCTTTGATAAAATTCTCTACTTTCTCAAAATACGGCAAGACCTCTTCTTCTGTAGCATCAAAGGTATCATCATAATCACCAGACTGCCGAAGTTCATATAGACGAGAGAACAACTTTCCATAAGTGCGATCCAACAAACCTGTAGCAATAAATTTCTCTCCAACTAAATGTATTACACCGGCATGAGTCTTTGCAGTAAAGCCCTTGTCAAGTAACAAAGCAGAAGCCATATGGAATACAGTATAATACAAACGATTTCCCGTCAAATTCCAATACTTCAATTTTGCCACACCCTTAGCCTCATCAAAACTCTTATAAGCTTTTTCTATCCTGTAGTGTACAAGATCTCTACGTTGTTGACCCTCTAGCATAGCATCACCCCTTCCTCTTCTACATTATTATAAAAAGGACTGCCCTTTTTGCTCTGCCAGTCTTTCATCGAATACACTATCGGGTGAATCATCTGATTGATTTGCCATCCCAATTCCCAAAGAGGATAGGTGTAATTATCATGATCCTGCTCATCTATCTTATCCTTGTTCAGAAGCACAAGGATGTCCCAGTCGGAATCTGCTTTAGCATCCCTTCTAGCCCTTGACCCGAAAAGGATAACCTTGGCATCTTTCGGCATAATCGACTCCGCTTTCTTCTGAATCGACTTGAGTACCTCATCTTCAAGATGTTCCCTTGTTATTGTCGTCATAACACTATCATTTTAATTACACCGCAAAAATACGAAAAAGAATTGAAACTAACAAATATTCTGAGAGATATTTGCATTTATTCTTTCCTCTTCACCCAAACCTTATGGCTGCCACGACCTAGTGAATCTATCGGCGAAGTATCATCTTTGATAAAATCCATCAATTATGTAAAAAGAATCTACTTTTTGTGATTTTTCTTTTCAAAAAGTTTGTTTTATCAAAGAATCTTTGTATCTTTGCAGCAACAGAACTCGTTTGCATCCCATTAGAACTGCAAGCGAGTCATTTTTATATATAAGACATATGAATCAGAGACCAAGAACCATACAAGAACAATTGACCAGACTCAAAGAAAAGGGAATGGAATTCAATGATGAACAAATTGCTATTTCATATCTAGCAAGGATTAGCTATTTTCGCCTAAAATACTATTGGGTGGATATGTTGGATATTAATACTAGGCATTTCGTCAATGGTACAAGTTTTAATACAATCATAGACCGATATGAGTTTGACAAAAAGTTGCGCAATATTCTTTTTGGAGCAATTGAAATCCTGGAAGTGGGATTACGTACAAAATTCATAACAACTCTTTCGTTGGCAACAAATACAGGATTATGGTATTTGGATAATTCCCTTTTTGAAAACCAGCAGTTTCACACAAACCTGGTGCTGGATATGAAATATGAGTTCGCTCGAAATTCAGATCCTTTTGTTCGACAGTATATTTTAGACCATCCCGATTGGGACAAAAATACATTGTCCGGAGCTAATCCTGACGCGTGGATGATTTTTGAAACTGCTACATTTGGAACTCTATCTAAGATGTACAAAAACCTATTGAATCAATCTCCATTAAAATCAAGAATAGCAAATGAATTTGGTTTATATTCTGCCCGAGAACTTTCAAGTTGGTTAGAAGCTATTTCTGTCTTACGAAATATCATTGCCCACCATTCAAGAATATGGTATAAGATATTTTCTAAGAAACCGACAAATATAAGCCATCATAGGAATGAATGGATGCATTCAAACTTAACAGAGCACCAGCGTAAACGTGCGTTTGGCGTAATATCCTGTCTTTTATATCTGTGTAATGCTATATGTCCAAACAACACTATCAAAAAGGATATAAAGGAACTTTTTGCTTCATACCCAAACATTCCTATTTTTATGATTGGCTTCACAAGAGCATGGGAAGAAAATCCTATTTGGAAATAAATATCTCAAATAAAAAAGAGCTGTCATCTGTGGTAACTATCATAAATGACAGTTCTTATATTCTAAGCTTTTGCCCTTTACCTTTACGCTATGTGCTGGTGAACGTTGGTTTTGGGCATGCATGTATTATACAAGAGCAGAAATACGACTCTAATTTACATAAGAAAAAACAAATCTTTTTCTCTAAACTAATATCACTATTGCCACACTCCTGTTTTTTATTCTTTCCTCTTCACCCAAACCTTATGGCTGCCGCGGCCTAGTGAATCTATCGGCGAAGATTTATCACAGGTCAGCTCCTTCAGTTCCATAGAGGCAGCAGTACGGCTCAGATTGTTGATGGAGGCATAATCGCCTAGGGTGAGAACTCCGTTCTTCTCTATCACCTCCAGGGCTCGGGCGATGCGCTCTTCCTTGGAATAGAGCTGCTTACGGATAACCTTTACACCACCCATATCACGTTCCAGGTCACGGTCAGTTTCACGCTTCACATCCTTGATAAACTCAGGGGACGCCTTGAAGTTGATGTCTTTCACGCCTACCTTGCGATACGTCATCTTATCATCTGGATTCAGAATTTCCCTAGGCTTCTCATCCTCGAAAGCGAGGGAGAGGGAGAAGGTGCCGAAACCTTCCAGATTCACGTTGTACCCCATGGAGAGCATGTCTGTCAGCATATCAACCACATCGGTCAATACAGCCTCCGTGGTACTTTCCGAAATACCGCGATGGTAGTTCTGCATCATCTTGACGAACTCTTTTCGGGATAGTGTACGGTTGGTCACCATCTTGGGATAAACTCTGCGCTTGCCATCATAGCGCATATCCCCCATTTCCTGCAATTTATACTTAGCCATATCAGTTTCCTTTCCTACTTTAGTTTATTAGTATTTCTTATTGCAACAGCCTTTACATCCTATAGTATTTATTGTTATACATAAGAAGAAAAGACCACAAACCTAGGAGAAAAAGTATTTAATCCTAGGAGAAATCTCCGTTCATAGACATTGAACCGACATTCAAAGTCTATGAACCGCCGTTCAAAGACACTGAACGGACATTCAATGTTTATGAACGAAGATTTCTACCTTGCAAAGATACAACTTTATCAGATATAAAACAAGACTTTTCCTGAATATCTTTACTTTTCAGGCCATAATTCTTCGTTTTTTGAGCTTATTTCTTTGCGTATCCCAAATAATTGTGTTAACTTTGTAGTCAGATTGCAAACCAAAAGCTAAAGGATTGCAAGACAAAGAAAAAGAAAAAGACTAAGATTAGACATTCTTATGAGTATGAAGATATTAGCAACCAGCGACTGGCATCTGGGCAACCTGTTTCACGGCAACGACCGTCTGCCGGAACACAAGCATTTCCTGAAATGGCTCCTGGAACAAATCGCTGGACAAAAACCCGATGCTCTCCTCATCGCAGGAGACATCTTTGATAACGGAAATCCATCGGCAGCGGCACAGACCGTTTATTACGAGTTTCTTGCCGATGCTACCCAACTGTGCCCTAACATGCAGGTCATCATTACCGCCGGCAACCACGATTCCGCCAGCCGACTGGAGGCTCCCCGTCCGCTGCTCACCCGATACCACGTAGAAATAAGAGGAAACGTAAGGAAAATCTGGAAGCAGGGAGAAAGCGAGGACGATGATAAAACAGGCGGACATTGGATCTATTCCTTCGATGACCTCATCATCCCCGTAACCAACGAGGCAGGAGAAGAAGTCATCATCCTCGCCGTACCTTTCCTAAGAAGCGATGTGGTGCAGAACGCCAGCTACTCGCAGGGAGTCAACGACTTTCTGAGAGAACTGACGGCTGAGGCTCGAAAGAAGTACCCGGGCAGGAAGTGCATCATGATGGCACACATGTACGCCAAGGGTTCGGATATCGCCAAAAAGGATGCGAGCGAGAAAATCATCATCGGCGGACAGGAGGAAGTGGACCTGGAAGGATGGAACGACCATCCCGACTATATGACTTGCGGACACATCCACAAACGGCAACATATCTGGAACACCGACTGGGCAAGATATACGGGAAGTATCCTCCCGATGTCGTTTGCCGAGAAAGACTACACTCACGGCATCGACCTCATCACCATAGAACACGGAGAAGAGGAGGAAGGAAAGGAAACCGGCAAAAGCAAGGAATGGAAAGTAGATTTCCTGGAATACAAGCCTCAGCACGCCCTCCGCATCCTGCCCGAAGATGAGGAAGAGCTGACCTTCAAGAAATGGCAGAAGCTCATCAATTCTGAACTTTCAGAGAGAACAGACGGCGAACTGAGCGACCACTTCGACTACGTGATGCTGAAGGTGAAACAGGAGAAACTGAGCAGCGATGACATCAAGGAACTGGAGAAACTCGTCAACGAAAAGGATGCCGTGCTCTGCAAAATCCAGCGCATCATCCCGCAACTGGACCTCTCCACCATCCAGGGTTCCCAGCACATCACCAGTATAGAAGACATCATCAACCGTCCTCCGCTCGATACGCTGAAGGAAGCCTTCGCCATCAGACACAACGCTCCGATGAACGAAAGACAGGAGAAAATGTTATCCGATTTATTAACGACATCATCATTATGAAATTCCTACAACTCGAAATACTCAACCTCGCTTCGCTTGACAAACAGGGAGGCGAGGTCATCAACTTTGAAGAAGGTGCCTTAGGCGAGAGTACCATCTTCAGCATCGTAGGTCCGACGGGAAGTGGCAAGTCTACCCTACTCGATGCTATCTGTCTGGCTCTCTACAACCGCGCCCCTCGCTACCCCAGGAAGAAAGGAGACAAGAACCAGAACATCGAGATTTTCGGAGCTGCCGATGCCAGCGAAAGTAACCGTCTGGCTCCTACCGACAGCCGAAACATCCTGACCCGTGGCAAGAAAGAGGGTTACAGCAAACTCACCTTCCTTGCCAACAACGGCAGCATCTACCGCGCAGAATGGCACGTCAGATTCCAGAGAGTGCGCTACGAGAACGCCAAGACTGCGCTTTATAAAATCACGAGAAACGGAGAAGAAATAACGGAGGAAACTGCCGATTGGAACGAGCTGCCGAACATCATCGGACTCGACTACGACCAGTTTCTCCGTACCGTACTCATCGCCCAAGGCTCGTTTGCCAACTTCCTGACGGCGAAGGAAAACGAGCGGTACGAACTCCTGGAAAAACTCATCGGATGCGAGGAAACTTATACGAACATCGCTACTGAAATCAAGAAGGCGAAAGACCAGGCGACGGATGCCTACAACCAGATGGCTGCATCGGTGGAAGCCGTTAAACAGAACCTGCTGAACGATGAAGAACTTGCCCAACTGAAGGAGGAAATCGCCCGGTTGGAAAAGGCTGAGAAGGAACTCGACAGCCAGTTGCAAGCCATTTCTAAAGACCTGCAATGGTTTGAGGAAAACGATAAGCAAATCAAGCAAATCACTATCTGCCAGACTGATATGGAGCAAGCAGCAGAAGCCATTAAAGCGATACAAGCACAGATTCTCCGTCTGCAGTTGCACGATGAAGTACAGCCAGCCGTCAACCTACTGCAGGAAGTAGAGCGACAGACGCAAAGCATCCACGAGCAGGAAGAAAACATCCTGAAAGCGGAAGGAAACATCAAAAGTCAAGAGTCTGCCATCAGCGAAAGCGAGAAAACTCTCGCCAGTCTGAAGGAAGCAGTAAGCAAGGCACAGGAACAGCTGGAAAAGGCGCTGCCGGTCATCGCTGAAGCAAAAGCGCTGAAAACAAAAATGGAAGCGGCAATGCCGAATCTGAAAGAAAAGAAAGAGGCATTGGAGTTGGCTCAGAAAGAGAATCTAACTGCCCAGAAAGACGTGGAGGAAAACGCCCGAAACATCCAAAAATGGGAAGCCGAAACGGAGAAAGCGAACCTTGCCCTCAAAACGACAAATGAAGAGATTGCCAAGCAGAAACAGGTTCTGAACGAAGCGACGCAAGCTGCTGAACAGGCTTGGGAGAAGGAAAGAAATAAGACTGCCAGACAGAACATAGAGGAACTGCAGAACAGCGTGACTGTAGCCGAAAAGAAACTGCAGGATGTCCAGCAAGCCATCAAGGTTGTGGCTCATCTCGATGCCGCCACAACAGAAAAGCAGAAGAATGAGGAGCGCATCCTGGTCTTGGGCAAGAGAAATGCTGAGATAGATGAAGCGCTGGGCAAGTTAACCATCGAGGCGCTGACCCAAGAGACCCTGACGCTGAGAAATGCCTATACCCTCATGGTGAGTGAGAAATGGGAGATTCATCGTGCCAACCTGACCGAAGGCAAGCCTTGTCCGCTCTGCGGCAGCACGACCCATCCTTATCATACCGACAACAGACAGTTTGAGGAAGCCACCACAGAACTCTCGCAACTTCTGAAAGCCAAGGAGGATCTGCTGAAACTGCAGCAGAAAGAGGAGAAGGATCTTTCCGGCGAGAGAAAACAGAACGACGGCGAAGTACAGACGCTCCAGAAACAACAGGAAAAGCTGTCGGGTGAAATCGCAACTTACGAAGAGGATTGGAAGGCGCTCATCGCCCAGTATCCAAAGATTCCAAAGGCAGAGGCAGAACTGAAATCGCTCTTGCCTATCTATGAAAACAAGGCGAAAGATGCGAGCAGCAAACTGAGCCTCTTTAACAAGATTCAGAAAGAGATAGAACGGCTGACCCAACTCAAGGACAAAGCTGTAAAGGATGAAGCTGCGTATGAAAGCAAGGCTTCTACTATACAGAACAAAGCACAAGAAAACACTTCAACCTGCGCTACAAAACTAGCTGAGCAAAAAGCACTTACCACCAACCTCATCTCACAGCAAAAGAGCAAGGAGGAGGCTTACGGGAAAGCCCTTCAGACATGGAATAGCGCCAAGAAGGAAATGGAGGAATGGCAGGAGAAATACAAGCAGATTCTGAATGGAGAAGAACCAGATGCGGCAGAACAAAGACTGACAGCAGCAAAGGATGAGGCAACGAAAGCTGCAGATACTCAGAACGAGAATATCAACAAACTGAAGGCTGAACTCGCCAACAGTAAAGGTTCGCATCAAACCATGCTGTCTCAGAACAAGACGATGAAGGAGAATCTGCTGGCGAAGGAAAAGGAACTCGACCTTTGGATTGAGGAATACAACAAGCAGCTTGAAGAAAAGAGCATCGAACCACCATTCATCGACCGAAATACCATCCGGGAGATGCTTCACTCTGCCGAAGACTGGAACGCCATCCGACGGGAAAAGGACGAAAAGGAGAAAGCAGTGGCTTCAACTACCGCCCTTTACCAGAGCGCAGAAAAGGCGCATCAGCAGCATTTGGAACATCAGCCTGCCCAAAGCCGTGATGCTCTCCTAGCCATTCAGCAGGAGTATCAGGAAAGAAGCCAGCGCAACGAACTGATTGCTGCCAACGCCAGGATGCAGAACCATCAGGAAGCCGTAAAGCAGTTGGGTGACAAGGCTGAGGCTCTGAAGCTCGTAACGCAGGAAAAGGACGACTGGACAGCCATTACGGATGCCATCGGAGCAGACGGAAAGACGCTGCGCAAGATAGCCCAATGCTATACGCTCAGTTTCCTGATAGCGCACGCCAACCAGGAAATCAGAAAGTTCAACAGCCGTTACGAACTGCAGCAGGTAAAGCATTCGCTGGGCATCCGAGTCATCGACCACGACCGTGCCGACGATATCCGAGACACCACCTCCCTATCTGGTGGCGAAACCTTCATCGTGAGTCTCGGTCTCGCCTTGGGCCTGTCGGCATTATCCTCCCGCAACATCTCCTTCGAGAACCTGTTCATCGACGAAGGCTTCGGAACCCTCGACCCCGATACCCTAGCCACCGTCATCGACTCCCTCGCCATGCTGCAAAGTTCGCAAGGCAAGAAGGTGGGCGTCATCAGTCATACCGACACGATGAGCGAGCGCATCACCACCCAGATAAGGATTATCAAGAATGGCAACTCCGGCAGCAGCCATATCGAGATCTATCCTTAACCCATCGCAATTACACCTTAAATTATATAGTAATAAAACAAAAGAAAGGGTGTGCCATAAGTCCATGACACACCCTTTCTTTTGTTTCCATTGAATATTAAACCCTGTTTCCCTCTTTTGGGAATACCACGGTTGGCTTGAAGGTCTTAGCCTCCTCAAAGTCCATCAGGGCATAAGCGATGATGATAACGGTATCGCCCACCTGCACCTTGCGGGCTGCAGCACCGTTCAGGCAGATACAACCGCTGCCACGCTCACCCTTGATAATATAGGTCTCCAAGCGCTCACCATTGTTGTTGTCTACAATCTGAACCTTCTCGCCTGCTATCAGATTAGCAGCGTCCATTAAGTCCTCATCGATGGTGATGCTACCCATATAATTCAGGTTAGCCTCAGTTACGGTTACACAATGGAGCTTACTCTTCAATACTTCTATCTGCATTGTTCTGTTATTACTTGATCTGTTACGGATTAAACTTAATAAAGAATATCTATCGAGGAATTATCCCTTATACTTGATATGGTCGATGAGACGGATAGGAGTCTTACCGCAATAAACGGTGATGCAACCTACCACGTATGCACTATCCTCCCATGAAGAAACATCCTGCAGGCTGTCGCCATCCACAATCTGGAAATACTCTACCTCCAGACCCTCTACAGCATTGATGTCGGCAACCACCTTATCATGAGTTTCCTGTACGGTATGAGTCTTGGCATACTCCACACTCTCCTTCAGGGCCTTATAGATGTTTGGCGCAATGGCACGCTCATCAGGAGCCAGCAAAGTATTACGGCTGCTCTTAGCCAAACCATCCTCATCACGGACAATAGGGCACTCCACAATCTGCACATCGCTGTTGATGTACTTCACGAGCTGCTTGATGACAGCAATCTGCTGCCAATCCTTCTCACCGAAATAAGCACGAGTTGGTCGAACGATATAGAAAAGACGGCTCACTACCTGACATACACCATTGAAATGACCCGGGCGCTTGGCACCCTCCATCACGGTAGAAACAGGTGGAAACTCAAAGTGGCGTGTATCTGGTGTAGGATACATCTCCTTCACCGATGGTGCAAACACATAGTCAGCACCACAAGCCTCCAAGAGCTTGCAGTCAGCATCAAGGGTACGAGGATAGCGATCCAAGTCACCCTGATCATTAAACTGTGTAGGATTCAGGAACACAGAAACTACAGTCACGCCATTTTCCTTTACACTGCGCTTAACAAGAGAGGCGTGACCCTCATGCAGCGCACCCATAGTTGGCACAAGGCCGATTTCCTTTCCCTCCTTACGACACATGAAGAGTTCGTTCTGGAGGTCAACAATCTTATTGAATACTTTCATCGTCATAATCTGTTTTCGGGTGCAAAATAACAACTTTTTTCTCAAATGAGAAAGAAAAAACCTAAAAATATGCGAATTATTGCCGAAAATAATGAATTTCGGAGAAAAAATGCCCCTATTTGAAGTTTTTTTTGTACCTTTGCACGTAATTCGTAAGAATAAAATTTAAATTTTATGGCAAAAAAAGTATTATTTATCAATCAGGAGATCGACCCATACGTAGCCGAGTCTCACATGTCAATCATGGGACGCGAACTGCCTCAGAAGATGCAGGAAGCAGGTTTTGAGATCCGCACCTTCATGCCTAAGTGGGGCACCATCAACGAGCGTCGCGGACAATTGCACGAGGTCATTCGCCTGTCTGGTATGAACCTTATCATAGATGATACAGACCATCCGCTGATCATCAAGGTTGCATCTATACCAACAACACGACAGCAGATTTATTTCATCGATAATGACGACTATTTCAAGAGCCGCCAGATGGGCACCGATGAAAACGGAAAGGAATATGCCGACAACGGAGAAAGAGCTATCTTCTTTGCACGTGGCGTATTGGAAACCGTAAAGAAGCTCCGCTGGCAGCCTGATGTAATCGTCTGCCAGGGTTGGGCTAGCGCAGTAGTGCCTTTCTATGTAAAGACTGCCTACAGCGAAGAGCCTTCATTTGCAGAATCAAAGGTAATTACCGCTCTCTATACCAACGAACTCAAGGGTGAACTGGGTACCAACTTCAAACGTTGCGTTGCCTTCCGCGATGCCAAGTCTGAACTGCTCGACGGCTATCAGGACGACTTCAACTTCATTGAGCTCGGCAAACTCGCCATCGACTATAGCGACGGTGTGGTAGAAGGTGAAGAAGAAGCTAACCAGCTTCTCTTTGATTATGCGAAGGAGAAGAACAAGCCTGTACTGGCTTATCCGGGAGAAGATATCCAGGAGCCATACGCAGACTTCATCAACAAGGTTTGTCCTGACGCAGAATAAAATTCCGACAACAGAGACACATACATACAAGGATAATGAAAATTTTAAGACTCTTAACAGTATTAGTAATAGCAGCGCTTACTTTCGCTGCATGTGATGATACCACCGAGGGAATCGGTGGTAGCATCACTAATAAGATAGACAACATTAACATTTCTAACTCAGCGTTCAATGTTACCACAAAGTCTATAGTAGCAGATTCCGTATTGAGCCGCAACAACACGGGGCTCATCGGAAAGATGAAAGACCCGGAAACCGGCAACTATGTAAAGGGCGACTACATGACCCAGTTGAGCGTATTGCCTACTTTCTCTGTAGATACACTCGATTACATCAAGCAGGCAAACAAAGGTTCTATCGAAGCAGACTCATGCTACCTCCTGGTTTCATACAACGCCAGCTATGGTGATACTATCGCCCCAATGAAGGTGACAGCCTATGAGATGACCAAGCCGATGTCAGAAGATAAGGAGTATTACTCTAATTATGATGCCTTCAAGGAAGGCTGGGTAAGCGAAAACAACCAGCATTGGAGCAGTAATTATAACTTGAGCAATACATCAGACGTCAAGAACTTCAAGATTTACTTGAATAAGGAGTACAAGAAAGGTGGTAAGACATACAAGAACTATGGTTCTTATATCATGCAAACATACGCTGAACATCCTGAGTACTTCAAGACCAACTACAAGTTCCTGAACAACGTCTGCCCTGGCTTCTATATCAAGAACGTAGGCGGTACGGGTAACATGGCTAAGATTTGGAATACAGAGCTTATCTTCTACTGGACCCGCCACAAGACCATCAATAAAGACAGTACAGCTGTAAGCATCGGATACAACCGTTTCGATGGTACAGAAGAGGTATTGCAGCTCAACAAGATTGAGAACGATACCGAGAACTTGAAGAAGTTGGCAAGTAAGGATCAGGAGAAATGTACTTATCTCAAGTCACCGGCAGGTATCTTCACCGAGGTTACCCTCCCTATCAAAGATATCATGAAAGGTCATGAGAAGGATACGCTCAACACTGCTACCATCTCTTTCCCACGACTCAACAATGAAAACGAAGACAACCCATACAACTTTGCTACACCAAGCACCATCCTGATGGTTCAGAAAGACAGTTTGCAGTCGTTCTTCGAAAAGAGCAAGTTAGCAGATAGCCGTACTTCTTATACGGCAAGCTACAGCAGTACCGGCACCTACAAGAATGCCTATACATTCCAGAATATCGCCAACCTGGTTTCTGCCATGTATAAGAACAAGGGCAAGGGGGAAAACTGGAATAAAGTAGTACTGGTTCCTGTAAACGTCATCACAACCACACAGGGCTATACTACCGTCATCTCCAAGATTAATCACGATATGTCACTCGCTTCTACCCGACTGAAAAGAGGTGTAATAACCACCGACAGCAACGGCAAGGAGACAAGTCCTATACAGATAAAGGTGATTTACAGTAAGTTTAAAGAAGAATAAGCATTCATAACGCAAAGTAAAAAAGGAAACGAAACATGGCAGACAATTTTTTGGAGCGTCATCGCGAAGAATACGAAATACGCAAGGCTGCATGGCTCAAGAAGAAGAAACTATTCATGAAGTCAGGCAAGAAACAGAAGCCCCAGACACAGATGCCACGTCCTGAAGACGAAGCGTTATAAACACGAAAATATTCAGAATCCTGAGAAAGAGGGTGTATCATAAAGCATTTGAATGTTTATGATACACCCTCTTAACTTTGCCGGTTAATCCTTAAAAACCGCCGCATAAGTACAATAAAAGCCATTTAATGCAAAATAAGACAAAATTAATTTGGAGTTTACCCATTTTTTTTATATCTTTGCATTGTGAACTTAAAAGTATTTAATATTAAAGAGACAAAAAGCAATAAAATAAAAATAATCAAGATATTAGTAGAGATACTGGTCTATGGGTTTGACTTTTCTAAGAACTTGCATTTAAGGATACAAGATATTTGCAGGATACAAGTTACTTGCAATATATGAGATACTTGGTTTATGTTTATAGATAATGGAGAAATTACTCTCATAAAGAATTTGTTTTTAAGTTTAAACAAAAATGCTAAAGTTAGATGTTAGTAATATAAGTCCCCGTAGTGACCGTGAGGCTACTGCGGGGACGCTTTTTCAATTTATAGTATATAGAAACAAAAAGGGCAAGACCAGAGATGGTCTTGCCCAATCTATTTTTATAACTCTTTATCTATATTATAAGATTCTACCTGTAAGAGAGAACTTCAAAACAGGATAAACCTTCAAGTCTTTTACGAACTTAGAGAGATCATCCTCGCCAGCATCTTCCAATGCCTTATTGATATCTATCTCGTTACCATTCTGGTAAACCTTGAGCTTGCCCATGAACTGGCAACCCAACTCAAAGCGGCAACCGATACGGTTCTTAGGAACCAGACGGCCGAAACCTAAACCGAAGTATGGACGAACATTCTTGCAACGGATATCACCCTGAAGGTTATAATTCTCATCGAGCTCCAAGTTGTAACCACCCAAGTTGGCTGATATAGCCTTACGGAACTGTTGCTCCAAAGTTTGATTATTTTTCAAGTATTTATTAGAGAAATCACGAAGTTCATCACAAGAACCGGTAACCTCAGCTATCTTCTCACCACCAATAGACAAACCAGCTGCGATAAAGAACTTGCTGCCACCACCGAATGGATACAGATTAGCCTTTACATTAAAGGTGGTACGGTCGAATGCCCCTTCTGCATGAATGGTTGCACTGGTTGGGTACTGAAAATCAGGTACTTGAGGCAAAGAGCTGGTTTTAACATCTACATCCAAATCACCAGACAGTTTGAAAGATGGCATGATGTTCACACCTGCTTCTACCTCAAGGAAGTTAGTAACAGGAGCAGCCACACCAACACTAATACCCTCGGTACCTGCACCCACGTTAAGACCTACATGGTTAAAGATCCCGCGCTTGTAATCGCTCTGTGCCATTACACTTCCTACACCAGCAAGCAGAATTACTGCCATCATCATTAATTTCTTCATAATCGTTCTGTTTATAAGTTAAATATTAAACGTTTTTTGCATATCGTTCGTAAATATGCTACAAATATAAACAAAAGTTACAAGAAGAACAAATAATTACACAAAAAATTAAGACTCTTTAGTACTTTAGCATACTAAAGAGCCCTTATATATTATTAAAAACGCAAAATCAGACTACTGAACTTAATCTACTACCGTAAACTTGGCATATTTCAGCAGAAGCTGTTTGGTGCCAGAATGAACGAACTCAACCGTAGCCTTCGTATTCTCACCAGTACCTTCAATCTTCAATACTGTTCCCCGTCCAAAACGCTGATGTTCAATCTTCATTCCCTCCTGCAAACCGCAAGAAGAACTGCCAGCAGATGAAGCTGTAGAAGAAGAAACTGATGCTGCAGAAGATCCAGTACCGCGAGAAGCAGGATGAGAAGAATGCATCTCCATATAACGCTTCGCTGCATTCAGCGCTCTAACAGACTTGAAATTACCTTCAGAGAGAGATGAGCGTCCGGAAACAGACGAGCGTCCGGAAGTACGTGAAGTCTCTGGTTCATCATCAAAGAGAGAAGGCTTAGGATCTGCTACAAACTGCGATGCTACCGGTTTGGAATTCTGATACCTGCTACTGTATCTCGGCTGTTCAGCATCCTCCCACGGTCTGCGAGGACGTTGCGCTCTCGCCCACTCCGGCTGGTCAGACATAGAGCCAAACAAGCTTCCACCAGCCTCATCCTGGCTATCAATCAACTTGCCGTCAATCTCATCGATAAACCGACTCGGATTATCAAACTCCATCTTGCCATATCGCCAGCGGTTCTTGGCGTTCGTCAGGATACAATGTTTCTCTGCTCGCGTAATGGCAACGTAAAGCAATCTCCGTTCCTCCTCCAGTTCTCTGAGCGAAGCAGCAGAAAGCGGACTTGGGAAGATATTCTCTTCCAAACCAACCACGAAGACCGTAGGAAACTCCAGACCCTTGGCAGCATGAACCGTCATCAGAGAAACACGAGGTTCATCCTTATCACCATCGCTGTCAGCATCGGTAAGCAGCGCCACATCCTGCAGATAATCCTGCAGGAAGAGTTCATCGAACCTACCCTCTTCACGGCGTTCCTCCACAAAAGCCGACATACCGCTCAAGAATTCCTCCAGGTTTTCCTGACGTGCCAGATCATCGGCATCCTTGCCCGACATGATATCCTGACTGATACCACTCTCCTTGATAATGGCATCACCCAATTCATAGACATCCGTAGTTTGAGCCCGTTCGATAAACGAAGAAATCAGCAATCTGAAGGTTTCCAGCTTGTTCATCGTACCCTTGTTAACCGCCAGTCCATACCGCTCAGGGGCACCGATTACCTCCCAGAAACTCACCTGGTTCTGATGGGCACAGTCAGCAATCTTCAGCACCGTAGTAGCCCCTATTCCACGTGCCGGATAGTTGATGATACGCTTGATAGCCTCTTCATCATCCGGATTCGCCACCAGACGGAAATAAGCTATGATGTCCTTAATTTCCTTGCGCTGGTAGAAACTCAGTCCGCCGTAAATGCGATAAGGAATACCCTGCTTTCTGAACTCCTCCTCGAAGCTGCGGCTCTGGGCATTGGTACGGTAGAGAATGGCAAAATCACTATACTGGCAGCCATCCTCGCGCCGGATACGCTTCACGTCCTTCGCCACAATCGCCGCCTCTTCCTTGTCGCTGTAAGCAGGCTTATACTGAATTTTCTCACCCTTCGCATTCTCGCTGAACACATCCTTAGGAATCTGGTTGCGGTTATGCTTGATCAGACTGTTAGCCGCCTCAACGATGGTCTGGGTAGAGCGGTAGTTCTGCTCCAGTTTGAAGAGACGCGTGCCCTGAAACTGGCGCTGATAGTTGAGAATATTATCGATATTGGCACCACGGAAACTATAGATACTCTGCGAGTCATCACCCACGGCACAAACACGCTGCTTCTCCTGACAGAGTTGCATGACGATAGACATCTGAACGTGGTTGGTATCCTGATACTCATCCACCAGGACATAATCGAAGCGGGCGGCATATTTGTGGCGAATATCCTCATGCTCCCTGAAGAGCTGATAGGTAAGCGTCAGCAAATCATCGAAATCCATGGCATTAGCCTGCTTGCAGCGCTGCACGTAAGCCACGAAAATCTTACCAACCTCAGGCATCTGCGCACGCTTGTTCTGCTCGAAGATAGCCGCATCGCTCTCATAAGCCGCAGCACTCATCAGGTTGTTCTTCGCCATCGAAATCTTGGCATGAACGGCAGCAGGCTTATACTTCTTATCATCCAGCCCCATCTCCTTCACTATCGCCTTGATCAGCGAGCGCGAATCACTTTCGTCATAAATGGTAAAGTTGTTGTTGAAGCCGATATGCTCAGCCTCCGCTCTCAGGATTCGGGAGAAGATGCTGTGGAAGGTACCCATATAGAGATGCTGGGCGAGATCATTTCCCACCAGTTTTCCGATACGTTCCTTCATCTCTCTTGCTGCCTTGTTAGTAAAGGTGAGCGCCATGATGCTCCAGGGTTTCATGCCCTGGCTCAGGAGATAAGCTATTTTATAAGTAAGCACACGCGTTTTACCCGAACCTGCACCGGCTATCACCAGCGAAGGTCCGTCAATATATTCTACTGCAGCACGCTGCGCTTCGTTCAAGTCTTTCAGTAAATCCATGAATCAATATTTGAGGCAAAAAACTATTTTAAGGTCACCCCTATCAACTATAAACTATAAACTATCAACTAAGTATTACTTTCCCCTATATCCTCCCACAGCCGTGCCCGGGTCGAAATCTTCGCCCTCACGAGGGAAGGTAGGGATAAATCTCATCTGATGTTCTATCTGTCGCTGGCGCTTCTTCATATAAGCGCTAGGATGCAGCGAACTGAATTTGCGCGGATTAGGAAGTGTAGCTGCTATCAGCGCACACTCGCCACGAAACAGATCTTTCGCTTTCTTGTCGAAATGATATTCTGCAACCGCATCCACACCATAGATACCCGGTCCCATCTCAATGCTGTTGAGATAAACCTCCATGATGCGCTGCTTGCTCCACATCATTTCGATGAGGAAGGTAAAGTAGACTTCAAATCCCTTGCGGGTCCATGAACGGCCAGGCCACAGGAAGACATTCTTAGCGGTCTGCTGACTGATGGTACTGGCTCCATGCACCTTTCCACCACGTGCATTATTCTTCGCCGCACTCTCAATGGCATTGAAGTCGAAGCCGTGATGCTTCAGGAATCTCGCATCTTCGCTCGCCATTACCGCCACTGGCATGTGAGGCGAAATTTTATCCATCGAAACCCAATGATGATGCAGGGTAATACTCTCTCCATCAGCTACTTGCTGAAAGCATCGGATAAACATCAGAGGAGTGACATACACAGGAATGAACCTATATGCCACTACAGCAAGAATGGTGGTACTGAAAAACAGCACCACCACCCATTTTACTATATTCTTGATTTTCTTCAAAATCATCTATTTAGTTTTTCCCTTCCGGGAGCATGAAACTTATTACTTCAATGTACCGTTGTTGGCTGCGTTAACCATAGCCTGGCTAGCATACATGTAAACCTC
>ENA-OOXJ01001223-OOXJ01001223.1-human-gut-metagenome-genome-assembly--contig:-NODE-1223-length-17428-cov-3.939964_pt1 | contig 17428 bp, 12 predicted proteins | sample MGYA00241587_ERZ501343 | MGnify/ENA primary metagenome ERZ501343 (study PRJEB25962, sample SAMEA2042918) | human gut metagenome | biome: human gut; feature: human-associated habitat; material: faeces... | reverse complement strand
GTGAATCGACGACATAATCTGGTGCAACTTGGCATCGACCTCCTCGGCCGTCCAGCTCAGCTTCTGTGCGTTTTGGGTCATTTCGAGCCCCGACACGGAGACGCCACCGGCATTGGCAGCCTTGCCGGGAGCATATAATATGCCTGCCTCCTGGAATGCGTCGATGGCTTCGGGCGTTGAAGGCATGTTGGCCCCTTCGCTCACGGCGATACATCCGTTTGCCAGGAGCTGGCGCGCGTCGTCGCCCGTCAGTTCGTTCTGCGTGGCGCTGGGCATGGCAATGTCGCACTTCTCGCCCCACGGACGTCCGCCGGGAACATATTTTACGCCGTACTGCTCGGCATATTCGCGAATGCGGCCGCGATACAGGTTCTTCAGCTCCATGATATAATCGAGCTTGGCGCGGTCTATTCCGTCGGGGTCGTAAATATATCCGTCGGAATCGGACATAGTCACCACCTTGGCGCCCAATTCTATGAGCTTTTCAACGGTATATTGCGCCACGTTGCCTGAACCTGAGACGGCCACGGTTTTTCCCCGCAGCTCGATGCCGCGGGTTTTGAGCATTTCGAGCAGAAAATAGACATTGCCGTAGCCTGTGGCCTCGGGGCGGATGAGCGAACCGCCGAAATCGAGCCCTTTTCCCGTCAAAGTGCCGGTATGCTCGCGGGTGAGCTTTTTATACATGCCGTACATGTAGCCCACCTCGCGGCCTCCGACGCCGATGTCGCCGGCCGGCACGTCGGTGTCGGGACCTATTTGGCGCCACAATTCGAGCATAAAGGCCTGACAAAAGCGCATCACCTCGGCATTCGACTTGCCACGCGGACTAAAATCGGAACCGCCCTTGGCTCCTCCCATCGGCAGAGTGGTCAGCGAGTTCTTAAACGTTTGCTCAAAAGCCAGAAATTTCAGGATGGACGGCGTCACCGAAGCGTGAAAGCGGATGCCGCCCTTATACGGCCCGATGGCGTTGTTGTGCTGCACGCGGTAGCCCATATTCGTGCGCACGGCGCCGCTGTCGTCCACCCACGTCACGCGGAACGATACGATGCGGTCGGGGATGCAGAGGCGCTCAATGAGGTTCGCCTTTTCAAATTCCGGGTGCTCGTTGTACACGTCTTCGATGCTCTCCAACACTTCCTGCACGGCCTGGTGGTATTCCTTTTCGCCGGGAAAGCGCAATTTCAGATTGTCAAGAACTTCTGCTGCTTTCATGTTTTATACCATTATGTTCGTTGATGAATGTCTTTTCTTTGTTGAATACAGATGCAAAAGTAATATAAACGTCACGTTCAACAAGGCAAAATGACGCATTTTTATCATAAAAACAAGATAAAAGCACATTTATCTGCGTTTATACCGAATATTTGTATATTTCGGGGCGGCCAAACGTACTTACATGGCTTGGCCGCACACCTTATTATAATATAGGAAGCAATCTTGGGGACGAAAAAAACAGATGCCGGGCGCTGCGGGGAAGCAACGTCCGGCATCTGACCGTTGAGCGGCTGTTTACGGCAGGCGGGAGCAGGAGCGGTCAGGCTTGGAGCGTGCCGACTATTTCCTCCACGCCGGTGCATCCGTGCTCGTCGAGCCAGCGGTTGATGCCCTCTACCACTTTGACGCTGACCTGCGGGTCGAGGAAGTTGGCCGTGCCGATCTGCACAGCGCTGGCGCCGGCTATCAGAAATTCCAGCGCGTCGGTGGCGTTTGAGATGCCGCCCAGCCCGATGACCGGCACGCTGACGGCGCGCGCCACCTGCCAAACCATGCGCAAGGCGACGGGCTTTACGGCGGGGCCGGATAGTCCGCCCGTTCCGATGCTGAGCAAGGGGCGGCGCTTCTCAACGTCGATGGCCATGCCCATGAGCGTATTGATGAGCGAAAGGGCGTCGGCCCCCTCGGCTTCGGCCGCACGGGCAATCTCGGCGATGTCGGTCACGTTGGGCGAGAGCTTCACGATGAGCGTGCGCGGCCAGGCGGCGCGTACGGCCCTGACCACCGACGCTGCACCCTCGGGCGTCACGCCGAACGCCATACCGCCGTTTTTCACGTTCGGGCAAGATATGTTGAGCTCGATGGCGGGGATGCGGGGCAGCCCGGCCAGGCAGGCCGCACACTTTGCATAATCCTCCGGCGCCGAGCCCGACACGTTTACCACGATGTTGGTGTCGAAATGCGCTATTTCGGGATAGATATGCTCGCAGAAATAATGCACGCCCTTGTTTTGCAGTCCCACGCAGTTGAGCATGCCCGAAGCCGTCTCGACCATGCGCGGGTAATTGTTGCCTTCGCGCGGCTCGAGCGTGGTTCCCTTTACGATGATGCCGCCCAGCGCGGCGGGGTCGACAAAGTCGGCAAACTCCGTGCCGTAGCCAAACGTGCCCGAGGCGGTCATCACGGGATTTTTCAAGGCCATCCGGCCAATGTTTACTCTGAGGTCAGCCATTGCAGTTCCTTTATATTAAATACGGGGCCGTCGCTGCACACGCAGACATGCCCTTTACGCGTTTTTTCCACACAGCACAGGCAGGCGCCCAGGCCGCAAGCCATCATGTTTTCGAGCGAAGCCTCGCAGGGCAGGGCGGCGGCGTCGGCCAGCCGGGCCACGGCCTGCATCATCGGCTTGGGGCCGCAGGTGGCCACGCCGTCGAAGCCGCCTTCGCTCCATACGGGGTGGGCCGTCACGAAGCCCCGGCAGCCGCGCGAGCCGTCCTCGGTCGTTATGTGGAGCGTACCGAGCTGTTCGAACATTTCGGTTTGCAGCACGTCGGCAGCCGAGCGCCCGCCCAAGAGAAACACGGGCTCGTGGCCGGCCTCGCGCAGGCATTTGCCGTAGTAGAGCAGGGGAGCTGTTCCCACGCCGCCGCCCACCAGCAGCAGGCGGCGCCCCTTGCCGGCCGGGATGGTAAAGCCGTGCCCCAACGGATAAACGCAATTGAGGCGCTCGCCCGGCCGCAGGCGCGACAGGCGGCGCGTGCCCTCGCCGACGGCATGCACAAGCAGCCAGAGCTCGCCTCGCTCGGTGTCTACATAATTGATAGAGATGGGACGGCGCAGGAAGGTCGTGGGCGAGCCGTCTACCCTTACCTCGACAAACTGGCCGGGCTGCATGGGTGGCAAGGGCCGGCCGCCGTCCGAGAGGCGCAGGACGACGTAATCGGGGTGGGGGCTCTCAACGCCCGTCACGGTCAGGTCTGATACGAATTTTTTCATAAACGTTTCTTTTCTGTCGGATAAAGCCGCAGGGCAGCCCGTCAGTTGCGGTCCGTCCGGGACGGGCTTTTGCCGGTGGCGGAGGAGGAGGCCAGGCGACGGAGGCCCTGCCGGCCGGTGCCGCGCTGCGGATGGTGCAACAAAATTACGACAAAAACCGTGCACGGGCAAGCCTTGCCGGCGCGTGCCGGCTTGCTGCTCGTTTTTGCCGGCTGCCAAACGGCGTAGGCAGGCAGCATACTGACGCGGGCCGCCGGCAAAAACGCAGCGCCGCGCCGCCCGCGTTTTGCAGGCTTTTTGGGAGAGCAGGGCAGGGGCGGTGCTCTTTTTCTTTCGCTCCGTTTCCGTTAGTAATAAGGAGGTTACGCCTTTCGCACTGAGAAAGGGTGTAAAAAATTGCGCACAAAATTTTGTCGGTACGCCGGAAAACCGTACTTTTGCATCGCTTTTGGGAAAAACAAGGGCGCTTAGCTCAGCTGGTTCAGAGCGTCTGCCTTACAAGCAGAGGGTCGGGGGTTCGAATCCCTCAGCGCCCACAGCCTAACGGCTGTTTTCTTTTGCACGACGAAATGCAGCAAGAGAAACACTGGTAATAGCGAAAGTTTTTTCATCAGCGGACAGTCTCAAACAGAGCTGTCCGTTTTTTTATCTGCGCAAAGCTGCGCTTCCGGCTGATTTAGCAGGCGGAGGCGGACGTAAATCAAGATTTTACACTACCTTTGCAAGTGTTTTCCTGACTATAAAACATCGAAGGACATGAGTTTAGACAGACTGACAGCCGTTTCGCCCGTCGACGGCCGCTACGGCTCAAAGACCGAAGCCCTCTCGCCGTATTTTTCGGAGTGGGCGCTGATGAAATACCGCACCCGCGTCGAGATAGAATACTTCATCGCGCTGTGCGAGTTGCCCTTGCCGCAGCTGGCAGGCTTCCCGCAAGAGCTGTTTGGCGAGCTGCGCAAGATATATACCGGTTTTTCCGAAGCCGACGCCGCCCGCATCAAGGATATTGAGAAAGTGACCAACCACGACGTCAAGGCCGTGGAATATTTCATCAAGGAACGTTTTGACGCCCTGGGCGGACTGGATGCATACAAGGAGTTCATCCATTTTGGCCTCACGTCGCAGGACATTAACAACACGGCCTTTCCCCTGATGGTGAAGGAAGCGCTCTCCGACGTCTACATGCCGCAGCTCGAAGAGCTCGTCGGGCAGCTGGAAGCCTATGCCGAGGCGTGGAAGGACATCCCCATGCTGGCACGCACCCACGGACAGCCCGCATCGCCCACCCGGCTGGGCAAGGAAGTGGCCGTGTTTGCTTACAGAATACGGCAGCAGATGACGCTCCTGCGTCAAACGCCGATGAGCGCAAAGTTCGGCGGCGCCACGGGCAACTATAACGCCCACCACGTGGCCTATCCCGAAACGGACTGGCGGGCTTTTGGCGACCGCTTCGTAAAAGAAAAGCTCGGGCTCGAACGCGAAACCTATACCACGCAGATAAGCAACTACGACAACCTGGCAGCCGTGTTCGACGCCTTGAAGCGAATCAATACGGTGGTCATCGACCTCGACCGCGACTTCTGGCAATATATTTCCATGGGATATTTCAAGCAGCAGATCAAGGCGGGCGAAGTGGGGTCGAGCGCTATGCCGCATAAGGTGAACCCCATCGACTTTGAAAACTCCGAGGGCAACCTTGGCATCGCCAACGCGCTGTTCGAACACCTGAGCCACAAGCTCCCCATATCCCGCTTGCAGCGCGACCTGACCGACTCGACCGTCATACGCAACATCGGCGTGCCCCTGGCCCACACGTCCATCGCTTTTCAAAGCACGTTGAAGGGCCTGCGCAAGCTCCTGCTCCACGAAGAAGCCATCAAGGCCGATCTCGATGGCTGCTGGGCTGTCGTGGCCGAGGCCATCCAGACGGTGCTGCGCCGCGAGGGCTATCCCCATCCCTACGAAACGCTGAAAGCCCTGACGCGCACCAATGCAGCCGTCACGCACGAGGACATTGCCGGCTTTATCGACACGCTGAACGTGGACGAAAGGGTCAAGGCCGAACTCAGAAACATCACTCCTTACAACTACACGGGCATCTGATGCCGCAAACGCGCCGCGAGGCGCATCATCTTAAATTATCATCAACATTATGAGCGAAGAAATCTTTGAAACGAACAACTACGTCGGAGAAGACGGCAGCGAAAACAAGAACAACGATTCGTACAACCGACCGAGATACCAGAAAAACGGAGGAGGCTACAATCAGCGCTTCTCGTCCGACCGGTATGGCCAGCGCGGCGGATATGCGCCGCGGGGAACTTATGGCGACCGCCAGCCGCGCGGCAATCGCCCTGCTTATAGCAGCGGCTATGGCGAAGGCCGCGACGGCTATCAGACCGGCGGCTACCGCCAGCGCTACGACGAAAACGCCGACTATCGCGGACGTGGCTATCAGCAGACGCCCCGCTACGGCCGGCAACAGGGATATTCCGGCGGAAACGACTATCGCGGCCAGCGCTATAACAACCGCAACGATTATCCGCGCTATGGCGGTGGATATGGCGGCGACAATGCCGACTACCAGGGAGCCGACGGCAGTCGCGATTTCCGCGGGCGTCAGCAATCGCGCTACGGACGTCCCCGCCCCAAGAGCAACGTCCGCCCGAAGTTCAACTTCAAGAAGCGTATCGACTACAAGGACGACAACATCGACCTGAACGCACCGGTACGTCTTAACAAATTTCTGGCCAATGCCGGCATCTGCTCGCGACGCGACGCCGACAAGTACATACAGTCGGGCGTCATAACGGTGAACGGCAACGTCGTAACGGAGCTCGGCACCAAGGTGTATCGCTCCGACGACATCAAGTTCCACGACACGCCGGTACGCCTCGAAAAAAAAGTCTACGTGCTCCTCAATAAGCCCAAAGGCTACGTAACGACCAGCGAAGACCCCCAAAACCGCAAGACGGTGATGGATCTCGTGAAGAACGCCTGCCCCGAGCGCATCTATCCCGTAGGACGCCTCGACCGCAACACGACGGGCGTACTGCTGCTGACAAACGACGGCGAGCTGGCCAGCAAACTGACGCACCCGAAGTATCTGAAAAAGAAGATATATCACGTTTTCCTCGACAAGAGCCTCACGGCGTCCGACATGTACCGGATCTCGGAAGGCATCATGCTCGACGACGGCGAAATCAAAGCCGACCACATTGAATATGCCAGCGCAACAGACAAGAAGCAGGTGGGCATAGAAATCCACTCGGGAAAAAACAGAATTGTGCGCCGCATTTTTGAAAGCCTCGGCTATCATGTGACCAAGCTGGACCGCGTTTATTTCGCCGGCCTCACCAAGAAGAACGTGCGACGTGGCGACTGGCGCTACCTCACGGAGAAAGAAGTGAACATGCTGCGCATGGGGGCCTTCGAGTAAAGGTCTCCACCGCGCTGACTCATCACAGCAAACCGAAATCATGGAAAAAATCAAGAGAACGAGAATCATCGAAGCCCTGGCCAGCGAGGAATATGGCAAGGACATCAACGTAAAAGGCTGGGTCAGAACACGTCGCGGAAGCAAGTCGGTCAATTTTATCGCCCTCAACGACGGCTCGACCATCAAGAACATTCAGGTCGTGGCCGACGTCGACAAGTTTGACGACGAGGTGCTCAGAAAAATCACCACCGGCGCCTGTCTGAGCGTGGACGGAAAACTCGTGCAGAGCGTGGGAAGCGGGCAGAACGTGGAGCTACAAGCCACAGCCATTGAGGTACTGGGTACTTGCGGGCCCGAATATCCCATGCAGAAGAAAGGGCAGTCGTTCGAGTACATGCGTCAGCACGCTCACATGCGGCTTCGCACCAATACGTTCGGAGCCGTCTTCAGAATACGCCACAACATGGCGATGGCCATCCACCGCTACTTCCACGAACACGGCTTCTACTATTTCCACACGCCCATCATAACGGCCAGCGACTGCGAGGGAGCCGGCCAGATGTTCCAGGTTACGACGAAAAACCTGTACGATATCAAAAAAGATGAGGAGGGAAAAATAGATTACAGCGACGATTTCTTTGGCAAGTCCACCTCGCTCACCGTCAGCGGCCAGCTCGAAGGTGAGCTGGGGGCCACAGCGCTCGGCGCCATCTATACGTTCGGACCTACGTTCCGCGCAGAAAACTCCAACACGCCGCGCCACTTGGCCGAGTTTTGGATGATAGAGCCCGAGGTGGCTTTCTACGACATCAACGACAACATGGACCTGGCCGAGGACTTCATCAAATATTGCGTACGGTGGGCCTTGGACAACTGCGCAGACGACTTGGAGTTCCTGAACAAGATGATAGACAAGCAACTCCTCGAACGCCTGCATTTTGTCGTCGAGCACGACTTCGTGCGCCTCACCTATACGGAAGGCATCCGCATCTTGGAAGAGGCAGTGAAGAACGGCCGCAAGTTTGAATTCCCCATCTATTGGGGAGCCGACCTGGCCAGCGAGCACGAACGCTTCCTGGTGGAAGAACACTTCAAGCGCCCGGTTATCCTGACCGATTATCCGAAGGAGATCAAGGCATTCTACATGAAGCTGAACGAAGACGGAAAAACCGTGCGCGCTATGGATGTGCTCTTCCCGCAAATCGGAGAAATCATCGGCGGATCCGAACGCGAGGAAAGTTACGACAAACTCATGGCCCGTATTCAGGAGCTTAACATCCCAATGAAGGACATGTGGTGGTATCTCGACACGCGTCGTTTCGGCACATGCCCGCACAGCGGCTTTGGTCTTGGCTTTGAACGGCTCATTCTGTTCGTTACGGGCATGCAAAACATTCGCGATGTCATACCATTCCCGAGAACGCCCAAGTCTGCCGAATTTTAAATCCCATAAACTTGTAAAAAGCCTCCGCTTCCTGCTTCTGATAGGGGCGGAGGCTTTCTTTTTCACTTATCTCAACCGCCTGAAAACGGTTACAAACTGAAAATTCACGATGAACGCTTCCACCGCAAAACGACAATCGGGTATCGAACTGCTGCGAATCATTGCCATGCTCTTTGTGCTGGTGCTACATGCCGACTATCTGGCACTGGGCTATCCTAAACAAGCAATAATCAAGGCCGATCCGCTTTCAGTCGTTCCTTCTGTGCTTTTGGAAAGCATGGCCGTTGTCAGCGTAAATGTTTTTGTCATGATATCGGGCTGGTTCGGGCTTCGCCCGTCGTGGAAAGGAGCTTTCAAACTTCTGTATCAAAGTCTTTTCCTTTCGCTTCTCGTATTATTGGGCGCATTCGTTTATACACAGATTACAGGAGAGCAGATTTTGACAGCAAGCAACGTCATCGACTCCTTAAAAGACTATTGGTTTCTTTGGACCTACCTTATCCTGTATGCCATCAGCCCTCTCCTCAACAGCTTTGTCGAGCATTCGGGAAAAAGGAAACTGCTTCACTTTCTGATTATATTCTACGCGTTGCAATTCATCTGTGAGTTTTTCGTCGGCAGCCGTTATTTCAGCAACGGCTACTCCGTTTTATCTTTCATGGGCTTATACCTGCTTGCCCGTTATTTAAAATTGTATGCTTCCGAAAGCATCGGGCAAGCGAACAAAAATCTATTCCTGCTCATTTATTTGTTTTATGCCCTCATCTCCACATTTTTTATAATAGCAAGCGCGTTCCTGCTTCCCGAAAAATCAATTTTTTCATTCTGCATCGAAAAAAGTGTAGCCTACTCCAATCCTTTTATAGTCTGTGGCGCCGTTTTTCTCCTCCTCTCCTTTGTGGGGAGGAGGCTTGAAAATCGCGTTATCAACCTTGTTGCGGAAAGTTGCTTTGCGGTTTATCTGCTGAACACAAATGCTATTTTGTTTCCCTTTTATTATGGAACGGTCAGGAGTTGGTATAAAGCTTATAGCGGGGTTGAATTTTTACTTTTGACGTGGAGTCTTGTCGTTTTGTTTTTTCTGGGAGCCGTACTTGCGGACCGTCTGCGGATATTTACTTGGCGTAAGTTAAGCTCTTGGATATATCGTGACCGGAGGGGGCTTGGAACAGGCGGAGACCGAAGCGTGGAAGAACAGCAATGAGACGTTCTACGGTTTCGGCCGAAAGCTGTTCGTATTTTACGAAGTCGGTTTCCTTGAAATAGAAAAACAATTCGACGGGGAGGCCTTGCGGCGTCGACTCCAACTGGCGCGCCATCAGCCATTTGTCGTCCCGAACCAGGGGATTGCTTCGTAAGTGGCGTTCGGCGTAATGGCGGAACAGGGTGAGGTTGACTGCATCGGGCTCTTCGGCTTCTTCTTTCGTGATTAATTTATCGCGCCGCAACATGCCTAATTCCTCTTTTGAGCAGATGCGAATGGAGTTTACGTCAATGTAGAGCGAACGTTTGAACCTGCGGGCCTGCACTTGGAACATGTTGCTCCAATTCTGGAAGGAGTCGCTCACAAGCGTGTAAGGCGGCACAGTGGAAATCGTATTGTCGAAGTTACGGATTTTTACCGTGGTGAGCGACACTTCTTCTACGAAGCCGTCAATGCCCAGTTTCTTGATAGTCACCCAATCGCCGGGCTTAAGCATGCGATTGGCCGAGAGCTGTATGCCTGCCACCAGGCCGAGAATGCTGTCGCGGAAGACAAGCATGAGCACCGTGGCCACAGCACCCAGTCCTGCGATGAGATTCAGCGGAGAGCGGTTGAAAAGAAAAGCTATGACGACGATGCCGCCCATGCAGTAGCATATCAGTTTCAGGAATTGAAGGATGCCGACGATATGATGGTTTCGGGCCTTGTCCTGCTCGGTGGTAAACGTATTGAGGTTTGTCAGAAAAGCTGTTACCAGCATGACCGTTGTGATGGTAATGTAGATTTTTACGGCCACCAGCAGCACCATGTGCAGCAGCGGGCTGTCGGCACCGGGTTGCGTCTCGGGAAAACAATAGGGGAGGAAGATGTAAAAAATGATGCCCGGAACAATGTGCGACAATCCCCGCAACACAGGAACGTTTACGAAGTAGTCGTCCAGCCGTGTTGAGGTTTTGGATACGATTTTCAGAATTGCAGGCATCAGAAACCGCGTGCAAATCCACCCGCAGCAGAGCGCCAAAAGCGAAAGCGACAGGAGCAAAGTCAGCGGAGCCAGCATGTGGGCGGTGGAGGGGGCCATGCCCGACGTTGTGAAAAGTTCTTCAACGAAGCTGTTCATATATATTTATGGTAATAGGGCTGTTTCGTTTGTTTTCCCGACGTTTGGCGGAAGTGATGAGAAAGAAAAAGGTGTACCCATGACTACGTACTGAACCGACATGGTACGTCCTGCATGAGTACACCCGGAAAAAGCTTAAATCAGTTGGCCGAAATAAATTCGTCCAAGAAACGCACGTCGTTTTCAGAGAACATGCGCAGGTCTTTCACCTGATATTTCAGGTTTGCAATGCGTTCCACGCCCATACCAAAGGCATAACCCTTGTATTTTGTGCTGTCGATACCGTTTGCATCCAGCACGTTCGGGTCTACCATGCCGCAACCGAGGATTTCCACCCATCCGGTGTTTTTGCAAAGGTTGCAACCCTTGCCACCGCAGATGTTGCAGCTGATATCCATCTCGGCAGACGGTTCTGTAAAGGGGAAATAGGAGGGGCGAAGGCGTATCTTCGTGTCGGGTCCGAACATTTCGCGGGCAAACGTGAGCAGCACCTGTTTCAGGTCGGTGAACGAAACATCTTCGTCCACGTATAATCCCTCCACCTGGTGGAAGAAGCAGTGGGCCCGTGCGCTAATCACCTCATTGCGGTAAACGCGTCCCGGGCAAATCACGCGGATGGGCGGCTGCTGGCGTTCCATAACGCGGCTCTGCACCGAACTGGTATGCGTGCGGAGCACAATGTCGGGATGCTGCTCCACGAAGAACGTGTCCTGCATATCGCGGGCGGGGTGGTCGGGAGCAAAGTTCATGGAAGAAAAGACGTGCCAGTCGTCTTCCACCTCGGGGCCGCTTGCCAGCGAAAAGCCCAAGCGGGAAAATATGTCGATAATTTCGTTTTTTACGAGCGAAAGCGGATGTCTGGTTCCCAGCTTGACGGGATAAGGCGTGCGGGTGAGGTCAAGGTCGAGGTGGTCGTCCTCGTGCGTCAGCATCTCTTGGCGCAGGGCGTTGATTTTTTCCTGCACAGCCGTTTTCAGTTCGTTGAGCTTCATGCCCACTTCGCGTTTCCGGTCGGCGGGTACGTTGTGAAACTCGCTCATCAAATCGTTGACAACACCTTTTTTACCGAGATATCTGATGCGGAGCGTCTCCACTTCCTTTGCGTCCGCCGCCAGCAAGGTTTTCACCTCTTCCAGCAAGCTCTCTATTTTTTCTATCATGCTTTTTGGTTTATGTCGCTAAAACAGACGCAAAGATAGCGAAAGGCAAGCGCCGAGCCAAGGAAAAACTTGTTTTTCGTTGGCTTGGCCGAGCCGCCTCCTGTCTTCGTGAAACAAAGATGAGCGAAAGGCGAGCGCCGAGCCAAGGAAAAGCTTGTTTTTCCTTTGACTGAGCCGAACTGCATTTCCATGTGCTTGTCATGTAGCAAAGAATTATTCGCTTTTCTACCGGCTTTCGAAAGAAAAGCCGTATTTTTGCGGCCGTTAAAAAGTTTTCAATCATGAGGAGAATGTTATTGAGCATTTCGACTGTGGCGATGCTCGCTGCCTGCTCAGGTGAAAAACGAGAAACCGCGCCCGAAAAAGAAACAAGCCGTGACACGGCTGCGATGGAAATGCCGGCCGACACCGCCGATGCCACTGCCGCCACGCCGCCCAGGGCCGCCGATAAGCTTTTCGACGACTTTATTTATGCGTTCATGAAGAACGACCGTTTTCAGCGCGACAGAATAAAATTTCCCCTTGCCAACTACGTCGACGGACGCAACCGCCCCATTGCCGAAAAGCAATGGAAGCACGACTACATGTATTCGCGCGAGGACATATACACTATGATTTTCGACGACGAGGCGGCCCTCGACGCCGAAAAGGATACCGCCGTCCATGACGTGACGGTGGAGTGGGTGTATCTGGACAAAAACCGCGTCAAACAATATCATTTTAAAAAGGACAACGGCATGTGGCAACTTGTTTCCTTAAACTCCCACGCCTTGGAGAAGAACGGAAACAGCGAGTTCTATCTCTTTTACCGCCGCTTCGTTACCGACTCCACCTTTCAGCACGACCACATCAGCAATCCCTTTGCTTTCAGTACGTACGACTCTGACAATTTTGAAAACATCGAGGGCGTGCTCGACGTTGACCAGTGGATAGACTTCCGCCCTGAGCTGCCGCAACACGTCATTACCAACATCAACTACGGACAAGCCTACCGGCCCACGGCCGAACGCATCCTCGTGCTCAACAGCCTGTCGGGAGGAATGAACTGTACGTTGAAATTTTCAAAAAAACATGGCGAATGGATGCTCACGCGCCTTGAAAACTGACGACATGAAAGTTTACGAAAATTATTCCCTGCTTCATCACAACACATTCGGCATCGACGCCCGTTGCCGCCGTTTCATCGAATATGAAACGGCCGACGATCTGCATGAGGCCCTGGCCGTGCTGCGCGAGCATCCCGACGAGCCCTTTCTCCACATAGGTGCGGGCAGCAACCTGCTCTTCACCCGCGATTTTCCCGGCACCATTCTCCACTCGGCCATTCGCGGTGTCGACATGGCGGGCGGCAACGCCGACACCGTGCTGCTTCGCGTGGGCGCCGGCGAGGTGTGGGACGACTTTGTGGCCCGCTGCGTAAGCCGCCACCTTTACGGCATCGAGAACCTCTCGCTCATTCCCGGCGAGGTGGGAGCTGCCGCCGTGCAGAACATCGGTGCGTATGGCGAAGAAGTGGAGAAATTTATCGATTGCGTCGAAACAATCGAAGTTGCTTCGGGCAAGGCTCGTGTATTCACGCACGACGAATGCCGGTACGGCTATCGCAGCAGCTTCTTCAAAGGCGAAGGGCACGGCCGCTACGTCGTGACGCACGTCGTGCTGCGCCTGTCGTGCCGTTTCGCGCCGGTGCTTTCGTACGGCGCGCTGCAAAAGGAAATGGAGCGGCGAGGCATGCACAACCCCACGGCCGAAGAGTTGCGCCGGCTGGTGGTCGACATCCGGCGGGCCAAGCTGCCCGACCCTTCCGAGCGGGGCAACGCCGGCTCTTTCTTCGTCAACCCCGTGGTGAGCGAAGAAAAATACCGCGAGCTGGCCGCCCGCTATCCCGACATGCCCCATTATGCCATGCCCGGCGGCGTGAAGATACCGGCCGGCTGGATGATAGAGCAATGTGGCTGGAAAGGGCGTCCGCTGGGCCGCACCGGCGTCCACGACCGCCAGGCACTGGTGCTCGTCAATCTTGGCGGCGCCACGGGCAGCGACGTCGTGGCTCTTTCCGACGCCATCCGGTCCGACGTACGCGACCGTTTCGGCATCGATCTGCACCCCGAAGTCAACTTTATATAAGGCCGGTCGTGAGGCTCACGTTTCTCGGCACCGGCACCAGCACGGGCGTGCCCCAGATGGGCTGCACGTGCCCCGTCTGCACGTCGCCCGATGCGCGCGACCGCCGTTTGCGCACCTCGGCCCTGCTCGAAACCGACGGCGGCCGCCGCATCCTCATCGATTGCGGGCCCGATTTTCGTCGTCAGATGCTCTCCCTGCCGTTTCGCAGGCTCGACGCCGTTCTCCTCACGCACGAGCACTACGACCACGTGGGCGGGCTCGACGATTTGCGCCCGTTCAGCGTTTTCGGCAACGTCGACGTTTATGCCGAGGACTATTGTGCCACCCATTTGGAGCAACGCATTCCTTACTGCTTCGTCACGCATAAATATCCCGGCGTACCGCAAATCAGCCTGCACCGCATCCGTTTTCACGAGCCGTTCAGCGTCGGCGGGGTAGAGGTGGTGCCCTTCCGCGTGATGCACGGCCGGCTGCCCATCGTGGGCTACCGCATCGGCACGCTGGCCTACATCACCGACATGAAGACGCTGCCCGACGAGGAGCTGCCCTACCTGGCGGGCGTCAAGACGCTCGTGGTCAACGGGCTGCGTCGCGAGCCCCATCCGTCGCATCAGAGCATCGGCGAGGCCGTGGCCTTTGCCCGGCGCTTGGGCAGCCCGCGCACGTTCCTCGTCCACATGAGCCACGGCGCGGGGCTTCATGCCGGGGCACAGGCTCTCCTGCCTCCCGACGTGACGCTTGCATACGACGGTCTCTCCGTAGAGCTGTAAACGGGGCGTAACGACCTTGTTTGCAATTCTGTATTCTGTTTTATCTCACCTTTCGCTCTAACTTTATTCTCACCCGTCGATGCGTAGGCTTTCGCCTGCGCGCCCCCGGTCGTTGCGCGGACGCGGGCAGCGTCGTCTGTCGGCATTTTCCCGCCTTCTTCGTCGGCGGAGGTGGGAAGAAAACGAATTTTGCCGGCAGAAAACCGATTTTTGCCGGCAGGAAACCGATTTTTGCCGCCGGGATATGTTCCAAAAAAACAAGGGGACGGTTTGCCGTGCGGAAGCTTTTCCGTAAATTTGCCCTCAAATCGATTTTATTTCAGCTGAGACCCCCATCCTTATGAGGAAAAAATTCATACGCATCCTTTGGAGCCTTTTCGTGCTGGTTGTGCTGGCGGTGACCGGCGGTTTTCTGGCCATCGCCAAAGGATGGATTGGCTATATGCCTCCGCTCGACGAGCTGCAAAGCCCCATCAGCCGTTTTGCCTCGCAGATTATCACGTCCGACGGCAAGCTGCTCGGCACGTGGTCGAGAAGCGAAAACCGCATCTTCGTGGATTACGACAGTATTTCGCCGCATCTTTTCGATGCGCTCATAGCAACGGAGGATGTGCGTTTTTACGACCATTCCGGCATCGACATCAAAGCGCTTGGGCGAGCCGTCATCAAGCGCGGCATCCTGGGCAACGTCAACGCCGGCGGCGGGAGCACCATCACGCAGCAGCTGGCAAAGCAGCTTTACTCCGCCACTGCCGAAACTACCATGGAACGTCTCTTCCAGAAACCGATAGAATGGGTCATTGCCGTCGAACTGGAACGCTACTACACGAAGGAAGAAATACTTACGCTCTACCTGAACTATTTCGACTTCCTGCATAACGCCGTGGGCATCAAGACGGCGGCCAACGTCTATTTCAGCAAACTGCCGAAAGACCTGAGCATCGTGGAATCGGCCACGCTCATCGGCATGTGCAAAAACCCCTCTTACTACAACCCCGTGCGGCAGCCCGAGCGCTGCCGCGAGCGGCGCAACGTCGTGCTGTCGCAAATGTGCAAGGCCGGCTATCTGACGCAGGCCGAATATGAAGAACTTTCGCGCGAGCCGCTCGAACTGAAATTTCACCGGATAGACCACAAAGAGGGGCAGGCCGCTTACCTGCGCGAATACCTGCGCCGCATCATGATGGCGGGAAAGCCCGAACGCGAAAACTACATGGCATGGCAGGACCAGCAGTTTTACGAAGATTCGCTCGCGTGGGAACGCGACCCCCTCTACGGCTGGTGCAAGAAAAACTTCAAGAAAGACGGTACGAACTACGACATATATACCGACGGCCTGAAAATATACACCTCCATCGACTCGCGCATGCAGCGGTATGCCGAGGAGTCGGTCTACGGCCACGTGGCGCTCTATCTGCAAAAGAAGTTTGAGCAGCAAAAGGCCTCTTCGCCCAAATTTCCTTTCTCCACGGCGCTCACGAACGACGAAATCAACAAAATACTGACCCGCTCGGTGCGGCAAAGCGACCGCTACCGGGCCATGAAGGCCGACGGCGCCACGGAGGAAGAGATAAGGCTCGCTTTCCGCACGAAAACGCCCATGACCGTGTTCACCTACCACGGCGAGGTAGACACCACAATGACCCCGCTCGACTCTATACGCTATTACAAGTCGTTCCTGCGCGCGGGCATGATTTCGATAGATCCCGCCACGGGCTACGTTAAAGCCTATGTGGGCGGCTTAAACTATAAGCACTTCCAGTACGACATGTGCATGGTGGGGCGGCGGCAGATAGGCTCCACGATGAAGCCGTTTGTCTACGCCCTGGCCATGGAGGACGGACGCTCTCCCGACGACAGGATGCCGAACGTGCAGCGCACGTTCTACGTGGCCGGACGGCCGTGGACGCCGCGCAACGCCAGCCGGGCACGCTACGGGCAAGAGGTGCCGCTGCGCTGGGGCCTGAGCCAGTCGAACAACTGGATCACGGCGCAGCTGATGTATGCCGTCGACCCAACGGGCTACCGGCTCGTCAATCTGCTGCACGAGTTCGGCATAGCCAACCGCGACATCCATCCGTCGCTGGCTTTGTGTCTGGGCCCGTGCGACATCACCGTGGCAGAGCTGGCCAGCGCCTATACAGCCTTTGTCAATAAAGGCATCCGCTGTGCTCCCATCCTCGTGACGCGCATCGAGGACAACCAGGGGAACGTTATCGCCGAGTTTCATCCGCGCATGAACGAAGTGATCAGCGAAAACAGCTCGTATGAAATGATTGAGATGCTACAAGGCGTTATCGACCATGGAACGGGCGGCCGCATCCGCTACAAATATCACCTCACGGCGCCTGCCGGCGGCAAGACCGGCACGACCAACCGCAACTCGGACGGCTGGTTCGTCGGTTTTGTGCCCCGCCTGGTCAGCGCGTGCTGGGTGGGCGGTGAGGAACGCGACATCCACTTCAACTCCATGACCTACGGACAGGGCGCATCGTCGGCCCTGCCCATCTGGGCCTACTACATGACGAAGGTGTATCGCGACAAATCGCTGGGATATTTGCAGACGGAGACTTTCGACATCCGCAAAGACACGACGACCGTCGACTTGCAGCTCCCGGCAGCCGACAGCATCCCCGCCACGCCCGACAACAGCGGCGGCATCGACGCGCTGTTCGACTGACGGCGGTGAGACATGAAAGAAACAGACCCTACAAACGAACGAAAAGATATGAAGTTTTTAGCACTGATACCCTCCCGATACGCATCGACCCGTTTCCCGGGAAAGCCTTTGGCCTTGCTGGGCGGAAAGCCCATTGTACAGTGGGTTTACGAGCGGGTGAGCAGCGTAATCGACAACGTATATGTGGCCACCGACGACGAACGCATCCACCACAGGCTGAGTGTGGAGAGCACGACGAGGACGGCAACCGCTGCCACGGCGGCAT
>ENA-OOXJ01001222-OOXJ01001222.1-human-gut-metagenome-genome-assembly--contig:-NODE-1222-length-17446-cov-3.060951_pt1 | contig 17446 bp, 16 predicted proteins | sample MGYA00241587_ERZ501343 | MGnify/ENA primary metagenome ERZ501343 (study PRJEB25962, sample SAMEA2042918) | human gut metagenome | biome: human gut; feature: human-associated habitat; material: faeces... | reverse complement strand
AAACTGTGTTAAACTACTTTTATTGTAGCTTGACACAGTTTAATTTACACTCTCGCTTTCTCTTTATATTTAACTTACTGAAGTTTGAACTTTGAAAACTACAAGTTAACCTTGATTCCGGCATTTACTTTCACACCATAATACTCCACCTGCATCGTACGCTTTTGCTCTCCCTGATAATAACGCAAAGGCTGGTTAAGCAGATTATTGGCGTTGGCATATACTGTAAATTTCTGCTTCTTGCCCCATGTATAGCTGGCGTTTACATCCAGATAGTTCACATGATCATAATAACGGTCAAGTGCTCTACTTGTACTCATCTGATCGATGAATGATGAAGCAAAGTTGTATGACAAGCGAAGACTCAAGCCACTCTTTTCGTAGAAGAGTGAAGCGTTGGCTGTATGCTCAGGAGAGCCTGCCACCTTTACATCATCTCCATCCTTAATGCCCAGACGCTCATTAAAATTGCGTGTAGTGCTATGAGTATAAGTATAGTTTCCATAGAATCCCAGACACTTAAGCGCAGGAGCTATAAAGCCGAAGTCGCGCTGGTAAGCTGCCTCTACACCATAGACACGTGCATCATAAGCATTAATGTTCTGTGTAACCGCAAAGTTCTTATCTGCATTTTCACCGACCAATCCGAGGTCGCTGCCGAGATATTTGTTAGAAGCCCACTCTACATTCACATTCTTGATGTCCTTATAGAAGAGACCCAGACTCACCAGACCTACACTCTTGAAATAATGATCGGCTGAGAGGTCGATATTGATAGCCTCAGCTGGCTTGGTTTTTGGATCGCCGATAGTAGCCTCTTCGTCTGCGATATTGAAGGTCTTGTTAGCGATGAGCGCAGAATATTTAGGACGAGAGATGGTCTTGGTAACAGAGGCACGAAGACTGCCATCGTCTGAATATTTGTACTTGAGGAGGAAACTTGGAAGCAAATCGGTATAATGATTCTTGAAATCACCCGTAGGGACCATTATGGCATCACCATCCTCCGGAATGTCTACATTATATCCGCTGTTTTTCAGGTCAGTACGCTCTACGCGCAAGCCGAGAGTGGCAGAAAGTTTTTTGCCAATTTTCTGGTCGAAACGGAGATAACCTGCTGTAATCTGCTCGCGAATTTTATAGTTGCCAGCCTCTTCTTCAAAGTTCTCTTCTCCTTCAAACTTGCTGAAATCAATTTTTCCCAATGTCTTTATTGAGATGAAAGGAGACTGGGCTGGATATTGGCTACCAGGCATGAAGCCGTCGCGTACCTGAAGCGTAGTCTGCTTGCGCCAGTCTTCGCCCAAAACTTCCTCTGCATCATAATCGAAGAATGAAGTGGTACGGGTTTTATCCTTGCTTGTATATTTGGCACCAAACTTCAAGGTGTTTCCATAAAATCCATGAGCCAGAGGCAAGGTAAAGTTGAGTCTTCCCTTCCACTCATTCTCTGCAATATCCTGATTAGAATTGTTCAATTCATCGAGCACCCAATGGCTGTCATCAAGCGAAGGGAGTGATGCAGAATAATAAGGCTGCTTGTCGCCTACATCCTTAAAGCCATCGCCGAAGTCGATAAAATCAGTTTCCTTCTTGCCATACTTATATTTATAAGATGCATAGCGTTCGTTTGGACGTTCTTCTGTAGCACGGGAATAACTAACAGCCCAATCCATCTTCAGACCGCCAAACATGTGCTCACCATCAAGCGTATAATCCATCGTCTGCTGCAATTCCAGACGGGCATTCTTGTTATCTGATGAACCAGCTTTAGTCTGGAACACAACGCTTTGCTTTGACGCCTTGCTGTTCAGTTTCTTATAGCTGATGCGATAACGGTTTTCCCAGTCGCTACGGCGATTATAGATTCCCTTGAACGAGATACGGTGAAGCGGACTGAATTTATAATCCATGGCTAAAGAATAGCTCTGGCGTTCGCGGGTAACGTAGTATTGACGAACCTGAGTTTCCTTCAGTTCCAAATCCTTATCATCATTCTCCTCATATTCGAATTCTGTATTATCAGAACCACCTGGAGCATACTGATAAGAGGCAGAAGCCATGATACCCAACCGGTTGTGGAAGAAACGGTCGCCCCAGGTAGCAGCCAAATCCCATTGTGGCTTGCCGCTAATCCAGGTATAACCCGAACCAACATTGAAGTTCAGCACCCGATGGCTAGGCGTATTCTTGGTTACAAGATTGATTTCACCACCTATTGCATCGCCATCCATATCAGATGTTACCACCTTGTTCACCTCGATGGTCTGAATCATGTCGGCAGGAATCAGGTCGAGCTGTACATTACGCGTATCACCCTCGGCAGAAGGCATTCTGTTACCATTCACAGTAACAGAAGTAAGATCGGCAGAAGTTCCTCGAACCTGTCCGAAGCGCGCCTCGCCCTGATCATACTGCACATTAATACCGTTGATACGCTTCAACGCATCACCTATATTAGAATCCGGGAACTTGCCTACCTGGTCGGCACTTACCACATTGGTAACACCCATATTTTCCTTTTGCATCTGAAGAGCCTTGCGCTGACCGTAGAAAGCACCTTCAACCACCACCTCACGAAGTTCATTTCCCTCGGAAAGCGTGATGTTTCGTTCTACATTTTTACCAACAAGTTTGATCATGTAAGTCTTAGGTGAATAACCCACATAAGAAACCTTTACCTTATAAGTGCCCGGTTTCATGTTAGGCAAAGCATAAAAACCATTCACATCGCTTGTTACTCCTGTATGCAAATCTTCTACCAAAATGGTTGCACCTGGCAGAGCCTGATGGTCGCCGTCAACAATACGTCCACTAATAACTCCACCCAACATGGCGTTGTTTTCCGGTTCGGTAGCTGCTAAAGATGCACTTGTAGCAGCAACCATCAACAAAGCCGAAAATAATACTCTACTTGGATTCATAAAAATATTTCTCTATTATATAATTACCGAATTCTTCACTTTTACCCTTTAAAAGCTATTTTACTTTTTTACCTTTAAAACCGTGTGGATGATTTTTCCATCCTTGTCAATCATCGACATTCTGAGCTGCTTTTTATCTACTGTAAATACAGAGAAACCATCTGCTGGACTGCAGAACACGGTGCCATCGATAGGCTTCACAGGACGAGCCAGAGATGAAGAGGAATTGACTACGTAGTCGATGTTGTCGCCCTTCTTCTGGATATGCTGGAAGTTGTGGATGTGGCCGCAGGCATAAATCGCCACATTATTATATTTATGGAGGATAGGCAGAAGGCGCTTCTGCATGTCGAGGCGCTCATTCTCCTTCTTCGTGGTGTAGGCGTAGATAGGATGATGGCCTACCACGATGACCCAGTCTTCCTTGGCATTCTTCAGGGTTTCGTCGAGCCATGAAAGTTGAGCCTCAGCATCCTGCTTGCAGGCATCAGGATAGATTTCTGAATTCTTGCGGTAAGAATCGATAAGAGGTGTGGTGTCGAGGAAGATGACACGGATGGTAGTTCCCTTGTGGTCAAACACCTTGGTGTAATATTTGGCTGACATCATCCAGCGGCGGCTCACCTTACCGTATTCCATAAAAGCCTGAGTATTACCACGATACTCATGGTTTCCACAAACCGGGAACCAGTCGAGCATCAGGTCGGGATGAGAATAAACATATTCGTAATTGGTAAGCCACAGAGGGTCCTGGGTGGAAGTCACGCCATTGAAATGGTGGATGTCGCCTACGGCAAGTACGCATTCAGGATCTACCGTGCCCGCCATCTCGCCCATCAGTTCGGCGATAGACTTCTGGTCGTAGTAGCCGTTGCGGCCCATGTCATTGGTCATGTAGAGGGTGATTTCGCCCTTCAGTTTCTGCCATTCGGCAGCATTCGCCTTCCAGTTTGGATTCTGCGGAATTGCGGTTGCTGCACTCTGAGAACAGGTTGTTAATGCTGCGTTTTGAGCCTGTGCAGTCAAGCCTCCGCCCAACAATAAAGCCGAAGCCAAAACTACTGTAACTACTCTACCTTTCATCATAGCAAAGCCATTCATGCTGCTATGCTTACCCGATACTTTCTTTTCCATTTTTCTTTATCTGACTATAATACCTTTATTAAAGATTTCCCCTTTCGGGGTAATACCTGTTAAATTTCGGGTGCAAAGGTAAGGATATTATGTGTCAATGAGGTTACAAGGATTTTAATTAGCAGATAAAAGATACTACAATCTTATTACGGGAGTTTCCCCCGATGCTTTTAGGGAAAATCATACATCAGATTATGGTTTTCCCCTTGTTGTTTTCAGCTATTCTCTCTATCTTTGCACCATCAAAAAGTTGATAGCGGCACCAAGTAGCCTCTTCAATTAAAATAAATGCAGTAATAACCCTTTAAAGAGAAGATAGTTATGAAAAGAATGATTATGACATTGGTAGCAGTATGGATGATGATTACATCTATGAATGCTCAGAGACTGACAAATATTCAGGCAGAAGCCCGTTTTATCACAGATAAGATGGTGGTGGAACTGGGATTGAGCAGCGCCCAACGCAACAGCATCCTGAACATCAATCTCAATTATCTCAATGGCATCCGCAGCTATCGCGACATTGATGCCTACGGCTGGCATTATCGCAACAAGCAGCTCAAGCGCATGATGACCGCCAGACAATGGAAGAGATTCAAGGACTCTTACTATTTCTATCGCCCTATCGGCTGGCAGAATCATGTGTATGTTCACCATATTTACACCAAGTATCCAAAGCATAACTGGGGACACGACAAGCGCCGCCCTCGCCCTGAGTGCAGCTACGGAAGACCGGGATGGCCAGGCGGAACCCATGTAACCTATGGACCTGGAAAGCCGGACAAGCATCACAAGCATCACAAGCACGACAAGAAGTGGAAACACGACAAGAAGAAGTGGAAGCACGATAGAGATTGGGATGATGATGACGATGATGATGATTGAGATTAAGACAAACATTCGATGATAAAACAGAAGAAATCCAAGCTAGAGTTCATTCTCCGGCTTGGATTTCTCGTTAAATAAAAACTAACTATGCAGACTAACTAATCATTAATAATTAATCACTAATCATTAATAAAACGTCTTCCACAATCTGCTCATCGAGCAGGCGATTATCCGAAAGCAACTTCTTAACATCGTATCTGTCATAGAGTCCCTTTCTGATGCCGCCCACCATCACCTTCATTTCTGAAGTGCCATAGTAAGAGGCGATACGCTCTCCGAATCCGCCATCCTTCGAGCCATCCTCTAAGGTTACCACCAACTGATGGTTTGCCTTCAGGCTATCCAGCACTTCGGCATCCACCTCGTTCAGATAACGTGGGTTGATGAGCGTTGCATCGATACCCTTATCAGCCAACAGGCGGACTACATTCTCGCCCTTCTGATAGAATGAACCGGCGGCGATGACTGCCACCTTCTCGCCCTGGTGCATCACCTTGTACTTTGCCTCGTAGCCATACTCAGCATCAACGGCTTCTGAAGTATGAACCACGCCATTGCTTGGCACGCGGATGGCGATAGGTTTCTTATCCTGCAGAATGCTCCAGCGGAGCATGGCGAAATACTCCTCGCAGGTGGTTGGAGCCAGATAGATGAGACCCGGAATGCTGCAGAGCATCGGAATATCGAAAAGGCAGATGTGGGTGATGTCGTTCATCGAGTTCACTCCGCCTCCTACCACGTTGATTACGGCTGGGTTGGAATTGATGCAGAGGTCTTGCGCTATCTGGTCGTAGGTACGCTGGATAAAGGTGCTGTAAACGGTCCATACCGGATGCAATCCACCCTTCGCCATTCCCGAAATCATCGCTACTGCCTGCTCTTCGGCGATTCCCATATCGATGTGCTGATTGCCAGCCAGTTGGCGCTTATCGGCAGTAAAGCCGCCTGCGGTAGGAGTACCGGCGGTTACGGCGATGAGGGTCTTATCCTGCTTCATCTCGCCCAGCATCCAGTCGGCAAATAATGTACCGTAATCTTCAGTCGGAGTCACCTCCGGGAGGGTTCCATCGGCATTCCTTCTTGGTCGCGAACCGTCTTCCAGATTGAAAGGCATTCCCCAATGCCATGCCTCCTTATTGGCTACGGCTGGCGCAAATCCATGACCTTTCTCTGTATGAATGTGAACTACGGTAGGCTTATCCGTATCCTTCACGCTCTCGAAAACCTGGATGAGTTTTTCGATGTCGTTACCCTCTTCCAGATACTTGTATTCAAAGCCCCACGCCTTGAACCAGTTGTGCTCGCAGGTGCCGTTGCTCTGGCGCAGGGCACGCAAGTTCTTGTAGATTCCGCCATGATTTTCGGCGATAGACATTTCGTTGTCGTTCACCACGATGATGATGCCCGTACCGAGTTCCGAAGCCTCATCCAGTCCCTCGAAAGCCTCGCCGCCAGAAAGGGAGCCGTCGCCGATAATAGCGATGATGTTCTCATCAGTTCCCTTGATGTCGCGCGCCTTCTGCAAACCGGTGGCAAGACTCACGGAAGTGGAAGTATGCCCCACCTCGAAATTATCATACTCCGGACATTCGGCAGGAGAAGAATTGCCCGAAATGGCATTCATGGCATCCACATCGCCGAGGAATCCCGCAGCTCGTCCGGTGAGCACCTTATGCGGATAACATTGGTGGCTTACGTCAAACACGAGCTTATCCTTTGGCGCATTAAAAACGTAGTGAAGCGCCACGGTAGCCTCCACGAATCCGAGGTTTGGTCCCACATGACCGCCATGCTTGCTCACACGGTTCAGCACAGCCTGTCTGGTTTCATCAGCCACCACCTGCAGTTCCTTCAAATCCAGCTTCATCAAGTCGGCTGGTGACTTTATTTTCTCAATATACATTTTCTTACAGTTTTAATTATGATTTCTGGGTGCAAAGATACGAAGATTCCCGAAAACACGCATTACCCCAACTACAGAAAAAATGAATGATTTTCCGGAAATCTCATCTTGGAATATTCTTCTGGAAAACTCATCTTGGAAATCAGCCTGCTGCCTTATCCCTATCCTTCAGAATCACAGCCATGTTATCCAGCGCCCATTCTATCAGATGATCCATAATAGGAATAAGGGTTTCAGCACGGGGTGTGAGAGAATACTCCACTCTTGGCGGCACTTCAGCATAAGCCTTGCGGGTAACGTAGCCATCAGCCTCCAACGATTTTAACGTGCTGGTAAGCATTTTCTGCGAAATATCCGGAATCAGCTTACGCAGGGCATTAAACCGGAGGGGGCCATCCTGATGATATTTCAGGGTGTAGATTACCAGTAGCGACCACTTGTCGCAAACGCGCGCCAGAACGTTACGGATGGGACAGTCCTGTACTACCATTTCTTTTATTATTCTTCCCATAATCTATCTTCTTTATATTCTACAAAATCTATAATGTTCTGCAAAACTCTACAATATTCTGCAATAGGCTACAAAAGTAACTAATATCCGAAAAGAAACCAAACATACCAAGTTAATCTAAGTTAACGCTTCATTTTTCTTACTCCCATTCCCACGCAATAGTTACCTCCCAGTAACCATCTTACCCCCAAGTGCCCTCTTGCAGGAACCGGTTTTTCGCTGTATCTTTGCAGCGCAATTCAGAAATGAAAGCAGAAAACAGAAGTATTCACAAAAAGAAAGAAAAAAGAAATATAAACATTTAAAAATAACAGACAAGATGAAAGAAACAAAGATTATTGCAAAGGCTGAAAACTTCACAGCCACAGATTTTGGAAAGATGAGTGAAATCAAGGATTACACCTTAGAGATGGGTCCTGAGATTAAGATTCCCGGAAAGGTATTCGGAGGTCAGAGCGTGAACGCTACTGGTGGTGAGTTCTCATTCCAGAGCTTTGCTCCTGGCACAGAGACAGGATTCCTCCACACCCACAAGAACCATGAGGAACTGTATTTCTTCCTCAGCGGCAAGGGCGAGTTCCAGGTAGATGGCAAGGTATTCCCTATTCAGGAGGGAAGCGTGGTGAGAGTAGCACCAGCCGGCAAGCGCTCTGTTCGCAACAACGGTACAGAACCACTCGTGATGCTCTGCGTGCAGTATAAGGGCGAAACCTTTACAGCCGAAGATGCAACCGACGGCGTGATTCTCAACGATAAGGTGGAGTGGTAGAAACTACCCCACCACCTCCATGATTTCAGGATGCTCAAGCTTTTCCTGTTTCTTGAGCTTCTTCACCACTTCGGAATAACTGTGGCGAATCAGGGCCTGGATGAAATCATCTTCCAGCGTGCCATAAAGGTTTACCTGATTCCAGTATTTCTTATTCCAATGCCATGCGCCTTCTATTTCGGGATGCACTTCCCGGAGTTCGAGGGCGTAATCGGCATTACATTTCATCGTAACCCACTCGGGGCGCTCCAGGTCAACACAGGCAAAGATCTTGCCCAAAATGCGAAACACCAAGGTTCGCTCATCAAAAGGAAAAGCCTCGGTTACGAGGGGAAGCGAGAGGCAATACTCTCTAACAGATTCTATATTCATTATTTCTTCTGATTATTTCTGATTAAAATGTTTCTATGTTTTAGGGGACAAAGAAATTGCAAACGAGCGCAATGAAAGCTTGCTTTCAAATTGCCGAGTGCAGCATTTTTTCTGCAAAGATAATGAATTCTGATGAAACGGCAAGCCTTATTCCATAAAAAAAAGAAAAACTTTAAAATAACTCCCTTATGGGATACCTAAAAATAATCTTTTTGTAACTTTTTCAACAAAATATTTGGTAGTTACATAATTTTATTGTAGATTTGCAGCAGATTTTTTTAAGAAGGAGTGCTTATGCAGAAGAAAAAGGATAAAAACCTGATGAAAACGGATGTAAAACCGATGAAACAAGGACTGCTGTCCCGGATTTTCCATCTCTATTACGATGGTTTCAGGACGATGACCCTGGGCAAGACGCTCTGGGCTGTCATCCTCATCAAGCTTGCCATCATCTTCCTGGTGCTCAAGCTCTTTTTCTTTCCAGATTTTATCAATACGAATGCCAAGAACGGAGACAAGGCTGGCTTCGTATCCAAGGAAATTCTCAACAGATAAGACTCAGAATCCCTGCAACCTTCACATCGAAAGAAATACAAAAACATTATATAATAACAATTTTAAAACCATTCAACTATGATGACAAATCTATTGTTAGACATTACATCAGCCACCATCGACTGGTCGAGGGCGCAATTCGCACTCACGGCCATCTACCATTGGCTGTTCGTGCCGCTCACCCTGGGACTGGCAGTAATCATGGGCATCGCCGAAACATGCTACTACCGCACCAACAAGCCGTTCTGGAAGCACGTAACCCGTTTCTGGCAAAAACTCTTTGGCGTCAACTTCGCCATGGGCGTTGCCACAGGCATCATCCTGGAATTTGAATTCGGCACCAACTGGAGCAATTACTCCTGGTTCGTGGGCGACGTATTCGGCGCTCCCCTAGCCATCGAAGGCATCCTGGCATTCTTCATGGAGAGCACCTTCGTAGCCGTAATGTTCTTCGGCTGGGATAAGGTGAGCCGGGGCTTCCACCTTGCCTCCACCTGGCTCACGGGACTTGGCGCCACCATTTCAGCCTGGTGGATTCTCGTAGCCAACGCCTGGATGCAATATCCTGTAGGGCAGGAATTTAATCCCGACACCATGCGCTTCGAGATGACTTCGTTTATGGATGTGGCACTCTCGCCATTCGCCATCAACAAGTTTACCCATACCGTTACTTCCTCCTGGATCATCGGCGCCACCTTCGTGGTAGCCGTAAGTTGCTGGTATCTCCTGAAAAAGAGAGAAACCCAACTGGCGAAGGCGAGCATCAAGATGGGTGCCGGAGTAGGACTCATCGCCACCCTGCTGGCTGCGATGACCGGCGACAATTCCGCCTATCGGGTGGCACAAGTGCAGCCGATGAAACTGGCTGCGATGGAAGCATTATATAATGGTGGAAACGGCGAAAGCCTCACGGCGATAGCAGCCGTTCACCCCTTCCAGCAGCCCGATTACGAAAACGAGCAGGAGCCAGCCATGCGCATCGCCATCCCTAACATGCTCTCGTTCTTAGCCACCCGCACAGCCGATGGCTACGTGCCTGGCGTGAACGATATTATCAAGGGTTACACTAAAGAGGATGGCACCCGGGAACCATCCGTGCAGGAAAAGACAGCCCGGGGCAAGAAGGCGATTATTGCCCTGAAAACCTATCGCGAAACGAAGGCGAAAGACCAGCTCCCTATCTTAAAGGAGAACATGAAATACTTCGGATATGGTTACATCAAGGACGCCAAGGAACTGGTACCGAGCATCCCGATCTGCTTCTACGCCTTCCGCCTGATGGTGGGAGTAGGCTGCCTGCTCATCCTCTTCTTCGCCCTCAGCCTATTCCTGGTCTATAAGAAGGAAATCGCCCAATACCGATGGTTCCTCATTTTCGCCATCATCATGATTCCGCTGGCTTACATCGCCTCAGAATCGGGCTGGATAGTAGCAGAAATCGGTCGCCAGCCTTGGACCATCCAAGACCTGCTGCCAGTAAGTGCTGCCATCTCCGACATCGAGGCAGGCAGCGTGGCCACCACCTTCTTCATCTTCCTGGCACTCTTCACCACCATGCTTGCCGTGGAAATCAGCATCCTGGTGAAGCAGATTAAGAAAGGACCGGAATATGAATAAAAACTTAAGATGATAAACTTAAGATTATGAATTAACTTTATGACATTAGCATTATGACATACGAATTTTTGCAATCATACTGGTGGTTCCTCGTATCATTATTAGGAGCCCTGCTGGTGTTTCTCATGTTTGTACAGGGAGCCAACACCTTGATATTCTGTTTGGGAAAAACGGAAGAAGAGCGTCGCCTCATCATCAACTCTACGGGGCGAAAGTGGGAGTTTACCTTCACCACGCTCGTCACCTTCGGCGGAGCCTTCTTCGCCTCGTTCCCGCTGTTCTACAGCACCAGTTTCGGCGGAGCCTACTGGCTGTGGATGATTATCCTTTTCTCGTTTGTGATTCAAGCCGTGAGCTATGAATTCCAGAACAAGATAGGTAATTTTCTTGGACCGAAGGCCTTTCAGATCTGCCTCATTTTCAACGGCATCGTGGGTCCGTTGCTTCTTGGCGGAGCCGTAGCCACCTTCTTCAACGGCAGCAATTTCCTGATAGACAAGGGCAATATTACCAACAGTCTGCAACCCGTCATCAGCCGCTGGGCAAACGCCAGTCATGGTCTCGATGCCCTGCTTGACCCATGGAACGTGGTGCTGGGACTTGCCGTACTGATGCTAGCCCGCATTCTGGGCATGCTCTACATCAAGAACAACATCGAGCACCAGCAGATTCAGGAGCGCTGCACCCGCCAGTTGCCATGGAATGCCCTCCTCTTCCTATTGTTCTTCCTGCCATTCCTCATCAGATTGCTGGTAAAGGATGGATTCAGCACTTCTTCCGGCATTACGATTGAGAGCATGAAGTATCTTCACAATCTTCTGGAGATGCCAATCTTGATTGTAATATTATTAATAGGTGTAGTACTCGTTCTTTTCGGCATTTTCAAGTCATCGAGGAGCGTGCAGTATAGAAAGGGAATCTGGTTTACGGGCATCGGAACCGTGCTTACCGTGCTGGTTCTGCTGCTGATAGCCGGCTGGAACAATACCGCCTACTATCCATCCAACATCGACCTTCAGAGTTCGCTCACTCTCGCCAACAGTTGCAGCAGCGAGTTCACGCTCCGCACCATGGCGATAGTTTCCCTCCTCATCCCGTTCGTGCTCGCCTACATCGTCTTTGCCTGGCGCGCCATCGACCGCAAGCGCATTACGCAGGAAGAAATAGAGCAGGGAGAAGCGTATTAAAAAAGACTGAAAAAGTGAGCCACTTCAAAAGTCCCACAGATACTACAGATTTACACAGATTCATTCTTGTCATAATCAGGAGGAGAATTCCCCAAATATCCAAACAAAAAAATCTGCGAAATCCCCGACTGTACAGGTCAAAAATCTGTGTAAATCTGTGAAATCTGTGGGATATAAAAAACTACAGCTCTATCACCTCCAAATCATCCGGAACGAAGATTCTACCCTTGAAGTTCTCGGCAGCTTCACGGGTGTAATTTTCTTTACGATTAGCAAGCGTTTTCTCCTCCGTATGATACAGGATAAGATTCTTCACGCCCAGTTCCTCCGCCAGTTTTCCGGCATCAAGCGCCGTACTGTGACATTTCTCATAAGGCTTGAACGTATCTCGGTCGGCATAGAGACAAAACGCCTCACACATCATCCAGTCAGCCCCCACTATGTAGCGTCGGTTCTGCTCGTTATAAGGCTCATCGCCCAGGCACGCCAAGACCAAAGGCTTATCCGATTCATCAGAAGAAGAAGAAGGCAACTCAGCTCGGAATCCGAACTGCTTTTCCTTAGTAGACTGAATATCAAAGCATTCCAGCTTCATATCCCCCACCTCGAAACAATCGCCATCTTCCAACTGATGGAACACCACCCTTTCAGCCACCTTAGCCAGTTGCTTCTTGGCAAGAATCATGTCGATGATGGTCTTGATCACCTTCATCACCTTATCGTTTCCATACACATGCAGCAATCCCTCGTAACCCTTACATTGTGCCACCATTCGGATTACCCAGATCACACCCAACACATGGTCGGTATGCGCATGGGTAACGAAGAGGTGATGAATGTCAGAAATCTGAACATTCACTTTCTTCAGCTGCGCCAGTATTCCGTTTCCTCCTCCCGCATCCACCAGCATCAGGGTGCTGGGAGTCTTGAGCAGAAAACAGGTATTATAAATCTGGGAAACCGTAGCATTTCCCGTTCCGAGCATCGTAATTTGAGTCGTTGTCTTATTCATTATTTTATTCGTTATCTATTTGATTCACGCCCGCAAAACTACTCATTTTCTGATAAACCACCAAGAAAAAGCCCCGAAAACTTTGCTTATTCCAAATAATAATCTTAACTTTGCGGCATAAAGGTAGGTCCATGCTTGCCGGGCACTCTGCAAAGGCATAAGAAAAGGTTATTTATCAAATACACAGCAAAGATAGGAAATCATTCAGCGGCGAGGGTAAAAACTGATAAAATGGAGTTGAGGCTTTCTAGAAGAAATGGGGACTTCGGGGAGGCTGGTAACAGGCTCAAAACAGAAGTGATTTTCGGGCAAGCGTTCCAGTTGTTCCAGTTGTTCCAATTGTTCCAAATAGGTTTTCATAGGACAATATCCCTTTATAGAGACTCTATAACTACTTAATATATAGATAGTTATATATATAATAAGGTGGAATGGAACGCTCAAAAAATTAATTGGAACAACTGGAACTGGAACGCTCCGCCCAACCCAACTTCTCTCTAAAAGGCTCATAATCAATTAATTATGTAGAAATAGAGACTAAGAATTTGAAGTACAATATCCCCATTTCAACCGCTCCGACGATGAAAAAGCCGGGAAAAGGCATCGAATAGGTGCAACTTTTGCTCTCTCAGGCATCAAAAGACATGCAGGAACCCTTATTTCCGATGCTCTTCCCGATACTCGAAGTGGAGATAAATGGGGCTATTTTTCAGTATTCCGCCCTCAATTAGGGGAAATCATACCGTATTAAGACCTATCTTGTTGCCGATTCGGGCTATAATAAGGAACAACTGTCCAACATCGCTGAAACTATCTGTCCCAACTTCCGTGAATACGAAGAAACGAGATTGGAGAAAAATGTTCCGCTATCGCACGGCATCGCACGCTATCGCACAACTGATAAATCGGGATTTCGTATCTTTGCATCGTGATTCAGAAAGCGCGCAAAATCACTTGCCCAGTTGGAGAAAAATATCTTCCTAATTGGGAAAATAAAAAAGTAATGAAACCAAGACTCCAAGCCTCGAAACGAGTCGTTTCGCTAGCGAAACTTAGCAGGGGGCAGAAAAAAAATCATGAACCAGAACATGAAGGCATTCATCCGGTATCTCATCGTGGCAATCTGCTCAGCCATCGTCACCTTCCTATCCAGCTCCTGCACGGCAGGACTCGTAATCGGAAAGAACCAGCGGCAACATCAGGAGAACAACATCTCCACCAAAGTAGATTCTACCTACTGCGTGCCAACCATCACCATCAGGTAGTTTTAGAGTTAACAGTTGATAGTTTATAACAATTTAAAATTCAAAAGATTATGGCAATTAATTTGAAAGCAAAGGAGACCCTTATCCAAGTAGGCGAAATGAAGGGTCAGTACAGATTCATCCTCGGTACCGAACTTTACAACAAGCTCTCAGAGAGCAAGGTTATCAAGGAGGCTGCTATCAGAAGCGGCGTTAGCGTGGGCGTGATGCAGGTTTGCTGGGATGCAGCAGGCGAGGTTATCAAGGCGTGGTGTACCGAAGGCCATTCCGTAGCCGTTCCGGGATTGGGAACCATGCGATTCGGCGTAAGAGCCAAGAGTGTGCCTACCGTAGGCGAAGTGGCTACCAGTCTGATTACAAACCGCCGTGTTATCTTCACCCCAAGCGTTGACATCAAGCGCGAGCTGCAGGAAACCTCCATCCAGATTACCTGTTACGACCGCAACGGCAAGGTGGTGAAAAACGTTACCTCCGACGATAAGGGCGATGTGGAAGACCCAGACAATAACCCAGGTGGCGGCGGTTCGGATAACACCCCGGGCGGCGGAAATACCGAAGGCGGCGGAACCACCGGCGGTAATGAGGGCGACGGTTTGGAGTAAGAAAAGAGCCCCTGATGCAAGGAAACGAGCATCGGGGGCTTTTATTTTACTCCATTACATAGAGGATGGATGTATAGAGCTGCATCACGAGAATGTAGAAAAGAAAGCAGGGCGACAGGAGGCGGATGCCTTGATTCATCGCATCATAAACCTGACTGATGCCCTTGATGCTCTCGCTCATGATGCCGTAACTCATGCTCATCACCATGACCGAGAAACAGATGTACGGAATGAGACTATGCGTGAACGGACCCGGAAAGAGGGTTCCTACGGCATTCAGCAGAATGGCATGGGGCAAGAGTGTGAGCGCCAGCATGATACCTGCAGAGATGCACAACTCGATGAGCATCAGGCGCAAGGCCGTGCGCTGGCGATACTGGGTATGGTCGAAATGGAGCACCCTACTCTGCTTTACCACCCCGATGGTGATGCTGATGAGCACCAGCCATACGAGCCATACTGAGGTGAGATGGTCTACAAAATGACCCGTAAACCAGCGGATGCCCTCGGGGCTGGTAAGCGAATGGGCGAACGACTCGGGCATCGCAGCTGTAAGCAGCCACGAAACCAGAATCACCACTATTTCGGCTATTCCCAACGATAATGCCAGATAGGCCAATACTTTCTTATACATTCTTTAAAAAGCGCTTATTGAAACGAGTTATTCTTCATCTGCCTGCAGATGGTCGATATCCAGGATGCGGAGCTCGCAGGCTTTTACCACCAGGCGGGTGGCGTTGATGCCCATGCCGTGGTTGCCGTCAGGGAAGAGTTTCTGAACCAGTTCTGCCTGTCGCTTCTCCAGACTCTTTACGCCGAAAGGCATTCCGCGCAGGTTGGTAATCTGCTCCTTGGTATAGCCCAGCGCAAGATGGCGCAGGAAACGCTCATCATACTCATCAATCTCATAATTCACCAGAGCCTCCTGACGCATCAGCTGGCTGTTTACGCTCCGCTTGAAACGGTCTACTATCTTCTGAAGGATAGGCTGGTTGAACACCAGTTTCTTACCTCCCATGCAGCTCGCCACATCGCCACGCGTAAGGAGTTCGCCACTCTTCAGAATGATGCCGTCGCAGCCCGCATCGAGCACATCTACCCAGAGTTTTTCGTTCAGAATTTCTCCTGTAAAGATGAGCACCTTCACGTCAGGATACTTCTCCTTGGTCTGGCGGCAGATTTCAACGCCTACCGTGGTGGAACCGCCCAGTCCGAGGTCGAGCAGGACCAGATCGGGCAACTGCTGCTTGATGAGTTTCCAATAGGCTATTTCGCTCTCGGCAGTACCGATGATTTCAGCCTCTGGAATATCATTCTTGAAGATACCCTCTGTGCCCTTCAGTTCCAGGGGCACGTCTTCTACTATGATGACTTTAAAATTTTCCATTTTCTGATATTTTTATTTTCTTATGATTTTAAACTTTTCCATTTGATGCGTGCCGGCAGCACGGCCTCTATCCTGAGGCAACCCTTATCGCCCTGGCAAGCCTTGATGCCGCAGCCGCGCAGATTGGTAATCTCTCCCAGTTCCCTCACAATCTGCCGGCACAGGAGATAGCGCAAATCGCCCGTCAGAGGGGTGAAGAGCTGGGCGTGGAGCGCAGCATCATAGGCCACATCCTGCTGGTCAATCCAATATCTCACGTAGGCAGAACCCGGAATCTCAGCCACTCCGGTATGGCAATCCTTGGAATTGCCGCGCATCAGAGAAACAAGATAGCGGTTCAGGAAATCATCCGCCTTGATGTTGCCTTCTACCTGCTCCATCGCCTGGGCGCTGAGCAGAGAATAGAGCGATTTATAATAAGCTACCAGTTCCTTGAGCGAATCTACATCATCGGGCTGCGAATCGATAAGCTGGCGGATGCGCGACGGATAATACATCGTTTCGTGCTTGAGCGTAGACAGACAGTTGTCGAGCACGGAATTGGAGATATGAAGCTTATCGTTCTCATATTCAGCCCTATGCAGCTCATCGGTCATCAGCTCCAGTTTCAGGGATTCCTGCTCAGCCTCGTCGGTCCGCTTAGCCTTGGTCTGTTCTATCATGGCAAACCGGTAGCTCAGCACGTGGCGGTAATAGAGCAGATAATAAGCCAGCGGCAACTGCAGCAGCAACAGAATGAGCAGCACCACGGCCACGGTCTTCGAGTTCTCGCTCTGCTGCATCGTGTGCACGTAATTATCGAGCGTATTATCGGCACTTATCTCGCGGAACAGCTGGGTATAAACCTTGTTGTTGCTCTGGTAGAGCGACCATTGGTGCAACGCCAGGGCAGCCACGGCACACTCGTTTCTCAGGTCCAGGATGACGTGATAATTGGTTGGCAGTCCGGAGCGCATCCAGGAGAGTTCTGCCGCCATTCCCACCTCCGGATGAGCCACCATGAGATACTTGCCGTCGGGATATTTCGACAGATAGAACGCGTTGAGATAATGGCGCGAAGAATCGGCAAAGGCCAGGGTGCGCTGGTAGGTACGGTTGATATTGCTGAAGTAGGCGCTATCTGCAAAATCGTCGGCACGCTGGAGATTGGCATCGACGTTCGTCTTGTGATGATTGTGGCGCTGGCGGATGTCGTTGGCCTTCTTAGCCTCGCAAGGCTGGACCGAAGCCGACAGCAGCACGAAGAGCATGACGGGTCATATGCTCGGCGCGGCCGGCGCTGTGGAAGCAATTGCGTGCCTGAAAGCGCTGGAAACGGGC
>ENA-OOXJ01001219-OOXJ01001219.1-human-gut-metagenome-genome-assembly--contig:-NODE-1219-length-17468-cov-3.618101_pt1 | contig 17468 bp, 14 predicted proteins | sample MGYA00241587_ERZ501343 | MGnify/ENA primary metagenome ERZ501343 (study PRJEB25962, sample SAMEA2042918) | human gut metagenome | biome: human gut; feature: human-associated habitat; material: faeces... | reverse complement strand
CTGACCAGATCGCCTGCCGCCCGCAGGGCAAGGCCGTCGCGGTTCCAGCCCGCGGCGCAGTAGTCGAAGATGGCCTCGTTCTTGTTCGTCTCCTCGTAGTCGCGGTAGAGCCGGAGCACGGTGCAGCCGTTGAGCGTGCAGAACGAGTACACGCGCGTGGGGATGCCGCAGCGGGTGAGGCTCTCGGCTATCATGTACGCCTGGGTGGAGACGCTCTCCTGCCGCTCTATCTGCGAGGCGGAGGCGTCGAGCAGGATGTCCACGGAGAGCTCCGTGTCGTTGCCGCGCTCCGGGCGGGTAAACACGCTCTCGTCGCCGAGGGTCACGGCGCGCCAGACCTTTTCCGGCGCCAGGGAGCCCGCGCGGGCCTTTATCCTCGCGTCGTCCAGGTGGACCAGCATGCAGTTGCGTATCTTCTCGGAGAGGCGCGCTATCGTGAGGCGGTTGCGGACGATGTCGTCGGTGTAGAACTTGCGGTTGAGCTCGGCCTGCCGCTTCGCCGCGCTGCGCTGGACTATGGCCTCTCGGTTGTTGCGGTCGAGGGGCTTCATCTCGCCTCGCGTGAAGTGGAGGATGCTGTCCCAGTGCGCACCGGAGCAGAGGCGCTCTTCAATGCGCTTGAGCTCGCCGGGGGCGTACATCGAGACGCCGAAGCAGTCCTCGACGTACTCGCGCATCTCGGTCTCGCTCCGCTCGCCCACGAGGCGCTCCTTGACGCGCTTGGCCTGCTTGTCGCTGCCGGAGCCCTCATCCTCGTTGCGCACGGCGGCGCCTATGCCGCCTCTCCGCCGGCGGAGGAAGTTTATGAGCGTGGGCAGTCCGCCGCCTCGCCCGGCCGAGGTCGTAGCGACGAACATGTAATACTCACGCAGCACCGCGCGGATGCTCTGCACGACCTCGTCGGTCGTGAGCTCCGGCGAGAGCTCGAGGGAGTTCAGGATCTTCCGATCCCGCTCCGGCATCTCAGGCTCCATGCCCAGCGCGCGCTCGTAGTGCTCGAGCTTGATGCGGTAGGCCTCGTCCAGCTCGCGCGCTCCGCCCTTGCGCTTGGCCTCGGCCTCGATGCGCCGGGCGTAGGCCAGGCGCAGCTCCCGAAGCGCGGGGCGCTCCGACGCCGCGCGCTCAAAGGCGCAGTTTTCAAGCGCGACCCAGGCCAGCTCCTCAAACTCGTCCCCCTTGGGCGTGCGGGCAAAGCTGTCGAGCACCTCTTTTATCTTGGGGAAGTCGTAGTACTTGTAGACCGCGCCTATGATGCTGTTCATGTAGATGTCCGCAAAGCCATCCGTGTCGTAGGCGCGGACTGCCGGGGCGAGGGAGTAGTCCCTCGCCGAGTTCCATATCAGGTTTGTCGCCCGGCGCTCCTGGCGCTCGGCCTCACGCTGACTGAGCTGCATCACTCGTCAAAGAGCTTGTCCCGGCCGAGCGAGGAGGGGATGCGCGCCGTTATGACGTCCTCCACCAGCTTGCGCTCGAAGGGGTCGAAGGCCTTGTTCACGACGCCGAGCTTGAGCGCCTCGCCCGCGATGAGACCGCGGTGCATGAGCTGCACGGAGCTCATGAGTCCGCGCAGGTCGAGGGCCTTTGTGGAGATCTCAGCGCTGTCGCACTTCTTGCGGATGTCCTCAAAGAGGCCCGCAAACTGCTCCGCCCACTGGTCCCTCAGCGTGGGATACTCGCGCTTGAGGAGCTTTTTGAGGTTCTCGGCGTTGATGGGCGGCATGTCGATGACCGCAAAGCGGGAGACCAGCGCCTCATTGAGCTCGCGCGTGCCGGCGTAGCCGTAGTTCATCGTGGCGATGAAGCGCGTGGCCTCGTCCATGTCTATGCGGTCGTAGCCCGGCACGTCGATTATGCGGCGGAAGTCCAGCGTCGCGTGCAGCACGGCGAGGGACTCGTTCTTCGCCATGTTGATCTCGTCGAGGATGCCGAAGCCGCCGAGCTTGGCGCACTTGGTGATGGGGCCCTGGCGGAAGCTGACCTCGCCGCCGGTGAAGGTGTCCGTGCCGATGAGGGACGCCGCGTCGGTGTTTATATAGAAGGATATGTCCCAGCTCGGGCGGCCGAAGGCGGCGGCCAGGCACTCTGCCAGAACGTTCTTGCCGGTGGCCTTGGGACCGACCAGCAGCAGGTTCTCGCCGCAGAGCAGCGCCGTCGCCGCGGCTTCCCAGACCTCCTTGCCGTAGTATTCGAACCTCGGCTTCTCGGTGAGCCGGTGCTGCGCCTCGGGACTGACCTTGTGCTCTGCCCGGAAGGCCTCTATGGCGGAGACGATGTCCTCGCTCACGCCTTCGCTCCTCAGAAAGCTAAGCAACTTCGATTTCCCCTTTCAAAATACGCTCTTATTCACATGGATTTTATCACGTTTTTGCAATATGTCAAAGGAGTTTTGCGCCCCGACCGGGAGAGGGACTTGAGAGCGAAATGAGGTTTGACTACTAGGCGGCTGTGTGTTAAACTGTAAACGAAAATACGTTCGGAAATGGACAGCAAACGGCCTTTGAGCCGAAAAATTTTGTACAAAACATCGAAAGGGGCAAGACCATGCTCAGGACCATCGAGATAAAGCAGAGCGTATTCGCCGACAACAACCGTGAGGCCGACAACCTGCGCACGGAGCTCAAGGATAAGGGCCTGTTCCTTCTGAACCTCATGTCCTCCCCCGGCAGCGGCAAGACCACGACGCTGGTGCGCACCATCGAGGCCCTGAAGGGCGAGCTGCGCATAGGCATCATGGAGGCCGACATCGACTCCGACGTGGATGCGCACACGGTGCAGGACGCGGGCGCCAAGGCCATACAGCTCCACACCGGCGGCATGTGCCACCTGACGGCGGATATGACCAAGCAGGGTCTCGACGCGCTGGGCACGGACGACGTGGACGTCGCCATACTCGAGAACGTCGGCAACCTCGTCTGCCCGGCGGAGTTCGACACCGGCGCCTCCAAGAGCGCGATGATCCTCTCCGTCCCCGAGGGCGACGACAAGCCCCTCAAGTATCCGCTGATGTTCACGGTCTGCGACTGCCTGATCGTCAACAAAATAGACGTCATGCCCTATTTCAACTTTGACCTCGCCGCCATGACCGAGCGGGCGAAGAAGCTCAACCCCAACATCGAGATCATCCCCATCTCCGCCAAGACCGGCGAGGGCGTGGACAAGTGGGCCGACTGGCTCCGCCGCCAGGTCAGAGAGTGGAAGGGCGAGTGAGTCCCGACTAGATGGACATAGAGGAGATACTGCTCCGCCGCCTTACGGGTCAGCACCTCATCGCCCCGGCGGACAAGCTGAGCGTGGCGCGAGATCTCTGCGGTGTGCAGGCGCAGTTCATGTCGAACGCCCTGCACGCGCTGCGCATACGCAGCTCCGGTCTTGACGGGGGCACAGCGGCGGACGGCCTGGTGAAGAACTGGACCCTCCGCGGCACCGTCCACGTCTTTGCGGAGAGCGACCTGCCCCTCTTCATCCGTGCCGGGGACTACCGGAAAAACGAGTGGAGCGCTCCCAACTGGTGGAACTCCCGCCCCGACTGGGCGCTCGGTCCGGAGCGGCAAAAGTACCTTTCGGACGTCGTCCTCGCCGCCCTTGCCGAAGGTCCGCTCACGCGCGAGGAGCTGAAGGCGGTCTGCCGGACGGAGGGCATGACGCCGGAGGAGGAGCAAAGCATGTTCCACCCCTGGGGCGGAGGCGTGCGCCAGCTCTGCGAGCGCGGCTTCATGCACTATGCGGCAAGCGAGAGAAAGGAATTTTGCCTCACCCCGGTATTCGAGCCCATTCCGGAGCATGAGGCGAAGCTCGAGCTCGCAAGGCGGTACTTTGCGAACTACGGCCCGGCGACGATAAAGGACGCGGCGTACTTTTTCGGCACGACGCAGACCGAAGTGAGGCGCTGGCTGGAGGCTCTGCCCGTTGAGACGGCCGAGTGCGGGGGCAGGACATACCATTATATAAAATCCGAAGACAACTGCGGCGGGGACATCCCGGAGTGCATCTTCCTCGCCGGCTTTGACCAGCTCATGCTGGGCTATGAGAAGAAAGAGAGCCTGTTTTTGAGTCCCGAGCATCTGCGCTCCATCTTCAGCCTCGCGGGAATAGTCATGCCCGCGGTACTGCTGCATGGTCGTGTCGCCGGAAGGTGGAAGCGCCGTGGCCGGAAGCTCTCCATAGAGCTCTTCTCCCAGACAGGGGAAAAGGACCTGGCCGTCATTCGCGAGAGTGCGGAGAGCCTGTGGAGCGATGTTTCGGCCATTGAATTTGCGTAAGTTGTTTGACATAGCGAAAAACGAAGAAAGAGGGGGAATTCCATAAGATGAGACCGATTATCCTGAAGCTTGCCACGAAGATCAGCCTCGAGTGCGGCACCTATACCGGCGTGACGCCGAACGACCCCGAGTACAAGATCCTGGACCCGGTGCTGACGGACGAGATGGCCGAGATCGCCATGGGCCTGAAGGTGAGGCAGTTCGTCTCGCCGGAGGAGGTCGCAAAGAAGGTCAAAAAGCCGCTGGACCGCGTGACCGAGGTCCTGTATCAGCTGGCCGACCTCGGCGTCTGCCGCTATGCCAAGAAGGAGGGCGGCGACAAGTTCTTCCTGCCCATCTGGGTGCCGGGCGTCATGGAAATGATGGTCGGCAACAAGGAGATGTGCGAGAAGTACCCCGTCATCGCCGAGTGCTTTGAGGAGTACACCCGCAAGAGAATAGCGCCGCTCGCACCCTTTGTCCCCGTCGGACAGGGCATGATGCGCGTCATCCCCGTCGAGATGGCCATACACAACGACGCACGCCGCGGCACCTATGAGGAGATACACCGCATAGTGGACAACGCCTATTCCATCGCGGTCACGGACTGCTCCTGCCGCCGCACGAGGCGCATCATGGGCGAGGGCTGCGGCCACCTCGAGAAGGACGTCTGCATCTTCTTCAACGAGTCCGCCGAGTACCACATCCGCAGCGGCCACGGCCGGGAGATAGACCGTGAGGAGTGCTATGAGATACTCAAGCGCTGCGAGGAGAACGGCCTCGTCCACGAGATATCGAACCTCGACCCGCCGGACGGCGCCGCCGCCATCTGCAACTGCTGCGGCTGCTCCTGCTTCTCGCTGCGCATTGCGCAGTACTTCAAGACCCCGGACGTCATTCGCTCCAACTACGTCGCCGAGGTGGACACGGAAAAGTGCGTCGCCTGCGGCATCTGCGTCGAGAACTGCAACCTCGGCGCGCTCAAGCTGGGCCAGAAGCTCTGCGCCTCGCCCTCGCATCCGCCGAAGTACGAGACCCCGCACGAGAAGCTGCTCTGGTTCGGCGAGAAGAACTACGACGCCGACTACCGCATCGACCGCGGCTACGTCGCCTCCGACGGCACTGCCCCCTGCAAGACGAAGTGCCCGGCGCACATCCCCGTGCAGGGCTACATAAAGCTCGCCTCCCAGGGCCGCTTTGACGAGGCGCTGGAGCTCATACGGCGCGAGAACCCCTTCCCGGCGGTCTGCGGCCGCGTGTGTCCCCGCTTCTGCGAGGAGGCCTGCACCCGCGGCGACGTGGACGCCCCCGTCGCCATCGACGAGGTCAAGAAGTTCCTCGCCCAGCGCGAGCTCGACCCCGCCACCCGTGTGAAGCCCAAGATGCTCAACACCACGGGCAAGCCCTACACCAACAAGATCGCCGTCATCGGTGCCGGCCCCGCGGGCCTCTCCTGCGCCTATTACCTCGCGCTCCAGGGCTACCCCGTCACCGTTTTTGAAAAGCTCAAGAACCTCGGCGGCATGCTCACCATGGGCATCCCCTCCTTCCGCCTCGAGAAGGACGTCGTGAAGGCCGAGATCGAGATACTCAAGGACCTGGGCGTCGAGTTCAAAACCGGCGTCGAGGTCGGCAAGGACGTGACGCTCGACGAGCTGCGGAAAGAGGGCTACGAGGCGTTCTACGTCGCCATCGGCGCGTGGAAGAGCACGCCCATCGGCGTCCCGGGCGAGAAGCTCAAGGGCGTCATGGCCGGCATAGACTTCCTGCGCCGCACCAACTCCAGCCGCAAGCCATCTGTGGGCGAGAACGTCGCGGTCATCGGCGGCGGCAACGTGGCGATAGACGTCGCGCGCTCCGCAGTGCGCCTGGGCGCCAAGCACGTGACGGTGGTCTACCGCCGCACCGAGGCCGAGATGCCCGCGGATGCCGAGGAGGTCGCCGAGGCCAGGGCCGAGGGCGTGAAGTTCAAGTTCCTCGCCGCGCCCGTGCAGATAGAGGGCAAGGACGGCAGGGCCGATGCGCTCAAGCTCCAGGTCATGCAGCTCGGCGAGCCCGACGCCAGCGGCAGGCGCAAGCCCGTGCCGGTCGAGGGCGAGTTTGAGACGCTCAAGGCCGAGACGGTCATCTCCGCCATAGGCCAGAGCGTGGAGTGGGGCGGCCTGCTCGAGGGCTCCAAGGTCGAGACCGGCCGCGGCGGCGTCGCCATCGCGGACAGCACCACCTTCCAGACCGCCCAGCCCGACGTCTTCGTCGGCGGCGACGTCATGACCGGGCCCAAGTTCGTCATCGACGCCATCGCGGCCGGCAAGGAGGGCGCCATCTCCATCCACCGCTTCGTCCAGCCGGGCCAGAGCCTGACCATCGGCCGCCGCAAGAAGGACTACGCCGAGTTCGACAAGGCCGGCGCCAGGATATACGGCTACGACAACGCCCCGCGCCAGAAGGTCAAGAGCGCCCCGGCCAAGGAGCAGAAGGAGACCTTCCGCGACCTGCGCGGCACCTTCACTGAAAAGCAGGTGCTCAAGGAGACTGAGCGCTGCCTCGGCTGCGGTGCCACGGTCGTCGACCAGGCCGCCTGCGTGGGCTGCGGCATCTGCACCACGATGTGCAAGTTCGACGCAATCAAGCTCAAGCGCGTCACCGACGCCTCGGGCGAGAAGTACGAAAAGCTGCTCATTGAGAGCGGCAAGAACGTCGCCAAGCGCATAAAGGACATCGCCGTGCGCAAGATAAGCCGGCCCGTGGGGAAGTGATATGCACGAGATGACACTGGCCATCCAGGCGATCAAGAGCGTCATCGAGTTCGCCGAGGATAACGGGATAGAGAAGATAGACACCGTCGTGCTCGAGATAGGCGAGCTTTCGCTGGTAGTGCCGGAGTACATGGAGGACGCATACTACGCCGCCGTGCCGCACACGATGCTCGCAGGCACGAAGCTCCGCATAGACACGGTGCCGGGCAACGGCATCTGCCTCGACTGCGGCAAGGTGTACAACATCGTCGCAAACCGCGGCCGCTGTCCGGACTGCGGCTCGGACAGAAAGGACGTCCTCTGCGGCGAGGAATTCAACATCAAGGAGATCCTCGTCCCCGAGGACGAATAGAACAAAAAACTCCCCGCCGGGTAGGGCGGGGAGTTTTTTCACTTTTCCACGTTGTATTTGCCGAAGATCTTTTCCTTCCACACGTCCTCGGGCTCGGCCTTGTAGGTCTCTATGTAGTCGAGGAGCGCGGCGGCGTCGGTGAAGATCGCGTAGAGCGCGTGGCCGTCGGCGGGGAAGAACTTCTCGTCCACGGCCTTCACGAGCATGGCCTCCATGGCGTCGTAATAGCCGAGGGTGTTGAGCACGGCCATGGCCTTGGCGTGGCGGCCCAGCTGCTTTAGCGTCAGGGCCTCGAAGAACTCCTCAAAGGTGCCGATGCCGCCCGGCAGGGTGACAAAGGCGTCGGACATGTCCTCCATGGTCTTTTTCCGCTCCGACATCGTCTCGGTGAAGATCATCTCAGTGCAGCCCTCGTAGAGTATGCCCGGCTCGTCGAAAAAGCGGGGGGCCACGCCGGTGAGACGCCCGCCCACACTGGTGACGCCGCGGGCGGCGGCGCCCATGAGCCCGCTCGTCCCGCCGCCGAACACCAGCTCGTGTCCCCGTCGGGCCAGCTCCGCACCGAGCTCGAATGCCGCGTCATAATAGCCCTGGGCGAGCTCCCGGCTGGACGCGCCGAATACGCAGATCTTCATGCTGAAAAATCACTCCTCAAAGTCCAGCACCCTGCGCATCCGCGCAAAGGTGAGGCGGTTTCTGATGGCCGCGGAGATGTCCAGCACCTCGGGCGCGAGCGCCTCGTCGATGCCGATGTCCGAGAGCCGGTACTTGCCGTCGAGCCCGCGGAACACGTCCGCAAATTCCTCGGCTGTGGGTATGTTCGAGACTATCTCTCGTATCGCGTCCCAGTTGTCGACTATGTTCTGGGGGTCGAAGGCCGCGAGCACGTCGTTTTCGTTCTCCTTGATTATGCCGTTGGCCAGTGGGCCGAACTTTTCACGTATCCATTCCTCGGAGAGCGGCTCAAAGGGCTTGGCCCTGGGAACTTTTTTAATCATGCGGTGGTATTCCCCAGCGCAGATGACGGAGCCGACGCCGACGCACTCGCCGTGGATGCCGTGGGCGGACTCAAAGCGCGGGGGCTTCATCTCCACGAGGTGGGCGATGAGATGCTCCGCACCGGAGGCGGCACGGGAGTTGCCTATCATCTGCATGGAGAGCCCGGAGATCATCTGCGCCATGGTCATGGCCTCAAAGTCCGGGGGATCGCCGTCGAGCAGGGCCTCGGCACAGGATACCATCATGTCCAGCGCCTGCTGAGTCATACCGGCCACGCGCTCGCAGTAGTACTCGCCGGAGACGAGGTGGGCGATCTTCCAGTCGGCGAGGGAGATGTGCTTGGAGAGGATGTCGGCCACGCCGCTGACGGTGAGGAACATGGGCGCACCGGCGATGATGTTGAGGTCGGCCAGGACCAGCGCGGGCGCGGACATGGGGATGGAGCGCTTGTGTCCGTCTATGACGACGGAGCAGATGTTGGCGGTGAAGCCGTCCGAGCTCGCGAGGGTGGGGATGGCGACGAAGGGTATGCCCATGTGGAAGGCGTTGTAGCGCGCAAAGTCCATGAGCGTGCCGCTGCCGACGGTGATGATGACGTCGGGGTCCTCAAGCTGGGGGATGATGGACTCAATGAGGCTCTTCTCGGAGTGCAGGCCCTTAGCCTCGAGGACTATCTCCTTGTCCGCAGGGACGTGGACCATGCCGGGGAGGTTGTAGGTATTGGTGTCATAGAGCACGGTACGGCGCCCGGTGAGTCCGCACTGGGCCATGTAGTCGTCAAAGTGCCTGAGCGCGTCGTACTCGACGACGACCATCTTTGTCTCGAGCGGGTGCTCCCGCCCGCAGGTGCAGGGGCCGGAATATTTTGCGCAGTCAAGAATCATGTATTGTCTCCCTTCAAAAAAGCAGGCGGCGGGACTCGCCGCCGCCTGCATCTCCAATCCTTGCAGTTACTGTATCATATGTTCTTGGGAAAAGCAACTCTTAGAGGTCAAATGTTGAAGAAGTTGCTTATCCAGTTCGGTCCCCAGTATCCATCGTTGACACCAAGGGAAGACATAATAGACCAAGTGATAATCATGGTGTTAAGAAAGGCTCCCGACCAAATGTTCTTTGTAAGGTTGTACATCTTCCTTGCTATGTATACGGTGATGGGGACCCACAGAACGTACTGATAGGTGGACTGGGAGTTGCTGAAGAGCGTACCGTCATAGCTAGTTCTCGCGAGGACATAGTTTATCAGGCAGCAGAGCCAGATGCCTGCGGAATTGACGATGACGGTGATGAGGGTATCCTTCCAGACCGGGATGTCGGTACGTATGGTGAAGTTGATACCGGCACTGAGTATCAGATACAGCGGGAACCACATTATGGCATAGCGCACGCCGAGTGTCCACCACTCGACCTTCATGTCGGAGAGCGAGATCATCCAGAACCTAAAGTCCTGACCGAAGAAGTACTCGCTCACGGACAGGGCGGTGTAACCGATGATGATGAGCACAATAGAGAGAATCAAGCACTTCGCCAAGGCGCGTATTGAAATGCGAAGGTTGAGATTTGCGATGCCGTAGGTGCCGGTCTGCCTTTTGGACACAACGATATTGAAAACCAGGACTATCAAGCCGCCGGCTGCCAGGGCGAGCAGGAAGTAGGTGAGCAGAGCAGAGCCCTTGCTGACAGGCAGCAGGTTGCTGGGGGAGAAAAGCTTCGTGCCGTTTGCGTTCGCTAGGTAGATTGCGATGAAGGTGAAGGCAATGGTCGCAAGACTGCCAATGAGGTATGTGGGCTTGTTGAGATTGGACCTTGCGGCGTCATCGACAGTGCAAATGCAGCCCTTGAACCTCTTGGTCGTGAGTATCAGGCAGCAAATGGAAAGCATTATGCCAAACATGGCGAGCATGGCCACGAAGTTGAACACGGCGCGCCCTGCCCAGATCTGATCGGTGGCGTCCAGAGGTATGGTCGACGTGTCTGTGAGGTCTCCTCGGTTATAATTGAGGGTCTGTGCGTAGTAGTTTGCGAGCACGGCGATGGTCTTTTCAGAGAAGAACTCCTTGGAGTGCGTCTCGTCGCCAGTCGGGATGAGAATGCGGGTGTTGCCGTTTTCTATGGACTCGGCTAGGGCCGCATTGTCGACAATGGATATCTCGTTGAACGCGCCGAGATCGGTGTTGGACTGTAGCTTGTCATCAAGCGCATACCACCTTGCGGTGGAGAAACCGTCCGGGGCATACCAACCGGCCCGGCTGGCCTCGGTGGTGGTATAGTCCCAAAGATTGTCGTAGTTGCCGTTGACTGCGGCGATATTTGTCTGCATGCTTCTGGTGACCTCGTAACCGGCAACCTCTACCGTGGACAGCCAGCGGCAGGCGGTGCTGGTCATGCCGAGAGCCACACAGGCCGTGTGTCATAGTTGCTGTATTCGCTGTCCCTTAGCGTGTAGTAATGATCCAGCTGGTCCTCGCTCAGGTACTCGGCAGCAAGCTCGTCGGCGTCCTCATATATCTGCTCCTCGGTGAACTCCAGGCCGAACTTGTTATACAGGACGTTGATCATTATGTCGTTAAAGGTATAGTATCCTGCATCCAGTCCCGCAGCTCGGTAGAGCCTTATAGCACCGAGGGAATGTCCGAGGGCGCCTATCCTGGTCGCATCAACAAAGGTAAGGGTCTTCATATATTCGATAGCGTCGTAGATGCCGCTTATCGCTTCCATTATGTTAAAGCCGTCCTGGCCCTGACCGGCCTCTTCGTATATGGGCTGGTCACTAAGGCCGGTGCCGTATGCGCTTACGTTCAAAACGGCAAAGCCACGGCGGGCCATTTCGGCGGCGATGCCCTTCGTGACGCCAAGCGTACATCCGCCGCCGTGCGTTACGACTATACCAGGCAGGCTGTCCCTATCAGTCGTTCCGACTGGATAGTAGAGCTCCGCATTCAGTATGGCCCCGCGTGTGTCTATGGAGACACGCTCAACCTTAATTTTGCCAAAATCTGATTGAAAAGCGCGGGCAATCAACCCGCTTAGCAGCAGTATGACGATGCATATCGCCAAAATTCTAAAGCACCCTTCTTTCGTTTTCAACGTCAGCTTTTTCATATTTTCCCCCATTATTTTTCTAAAAAATCAATCTTCCATATCCGCCCAGGTGAGGGCGGCGGTCAGGGCTCGGTTCCAGCCTCGCAGGAGTTTTGCGCGGGTGCGTTCGGGCATTTCGGGGAGGAAGATGCGGCCGGTCTGGCGGTTTTGCTTTATGTCCGCGGTGTCCTTCCAGTAGCCCACGGCAAGTCCCGCGAGATACGCAGCGCCCAGCGCGGTCGTCTCTATGCAGGCCGGGCGCAGGACCTCGGCGCCAAGTATATTGCTCTGAAACTGCATCAGAAAGTCGTTAGCCGATGCGCCGCCGTCCACACGCAGCCGCGTGAGTTTTACCCCGGCGTCATTCTCCATCGCGCTGCAAATGTCAAACGTCTGATACGCTATCGACTCCAGTGTCGCGCGCACAAGCTGCTCGCGCGTGAAACCGCGGGTGATGCCCGTTATCGTGCCCCGGGCATATTGATTCCAGTACGGAGCGCCCAGCCCCGTGAACGCAGGGACGACGTACACACCGCCGGTGTCCCTGACCGACTGTGCGCAGCTCTCGGAGGCTGCGGCGTCCGGTATGAGCTTCATCTCGTCACGCAGCCACTGTACCGCCGCTCCGGCTGCGAACACGCTCCCCTCCAGGGCGTAGCGTATCTTTCCCGGTGCGGAGGCCGCTATGGTCGTTATCAGGCCGTTTTGCGAGAACACGGGCTCCGAGCCGGTGTGCATCAGCAAAAAACAGCCCGTGCCGTAAGTGTTCTTCACGTCGCCGGGCTCGAAGCAGCACTGCCCGAACAGGGCGCTCTGCTGGTCCCCGGCCGCACCGGCGACGGGGATCTTCCCGCCGAAGAGCTCCGGCGCCGTCTCGCCGTACACGCAGCTCGAGGGCTGCACGCGTGGCAGCATCTGCTCCGGTATGCCGAACAGCCCCAGCAGCTCCTGGTCCCAGCGCAGGCGCCGTATGTCGAAGAGCATCGTCCGCGAGGCGTTGGTGACGTCCGTCACATGGGCCATGCCGCCGGTGAGGTTCCAGATGAGCCAGCTGTCTATCGTGCCGAAGAGCAGCTCGCCCGCCTCCGCCCGAGCTCGGGCTCCGGGCACGTTGTCCAGTATCCAGCGGAGCTTGGTCCCGGAGAAGTAGGCGTCCGGGACAAGGCCGGTCTTGACGCGGATCTTGTCCGACCAGCCCGCGGCTATGAGCGCATCCGCCATGGGCGCCGTACGCCTGCACTGCCAGACTATCGCCGGACACACCGGTTTTCCGGTGGACTTGTCCCAAACCACGGTGGTCTCCCTCTGATTAGTGATGCCTATCGCCGCTATGTCCGCGGCGGAAAGGCCCGACTCTGCCATGGCCCCCCTTGCGACCTCAAGCGTCGTCTCCCAGATCTCCAGCGCGTCATGCTCCACCCAGCCGGGCTTGGGGTAGTACTGGCGGAACTCCTTCTGCGCCGCAGAGCGCATAGCGCCCGTGCGGTCAAAGATTATGCAGCGGGAGCTGGTAGTGCCCTGGTCGAGGGCCATAATGTACTTCACCCTCTCACATCCCTTCCTTTTAAAAATTGCTTCGCACTTGCCGGCGCACCGGCATCGAGCTCCTGCCACGCCTCCTCGCACGAGGTGGAGATACTGATCGCTCCCGCCGAGAGCGCACTCATCGTATCCTCCTTGTCGCGTATGAGTCCGCCCGCGATCAGCGGCGTCCGGTGCAGCGAGCGCACCTGCCGTATTATCTTGGGCATCAGGCCCGGCACCAGTTCGATCAGGTCCGGGTTGCAGGCCGCACGAAGCTTCTCTATATTGTCCAGCGCCAACGAGTCCAGCACGAAGACCCTCAGCATCGTTATGAGACCGATCTCCTTGGCGTGCCGCAGTATGGGCGGCTTGGTGCTCAGCACACCGTCCGCCCGCGTGAAGCTGCGGATGTAGTCCGCCGCTATCTCCTTTGCGGCCAGACCGTTTATGAGGTCGAGGTGCACAAAGGCGTATTTGCCCCGCTCCTTTACATTTTCAACCAGTTTCGGAATGTTGCATATATTTCCGAAAAGGAAGAATATGATATTGCATTCAGAAGTCAAAGCCCGCATGAGCTGCTCCTCGGTCTTGACCGCAGCGATGATCGGCTCTGTTTCAAAAAAGTGAAGCCGTTTGTTCATTTTCCTCTACTCCCAAACAAAAAAGGTGCGAAATTCACGGGCCAAGCCCGCAATTTCGCACCTCTATCTCTTGTGCAGTATTTGCTTACCTGTATTCTATCCTTATAAAGCGATAAAAGCAATGCATGTTGTTAATGAATTTTGTTCAATAAAAACGTGAACATGCACAAAAACAGGAGCAAATTATGGCTATATTGTTGTAAATTTAACGAACTACCGATTTCAAGCGGTCATTTCTTCATTTCAAGGGCCTTTTTGACCTTGGTGGCGATGCCGGCGGGGGTGAGGCCGTAGGCTTCGAGGACCTGCTCGGCTTTGCCGGAGCGGCCGAACTCGTCGTTGACGCCGTGGCGGACGACGGGGACGGGGAAGTGTTCGCCCAGGAAGCCGGCGACCGCGGCACCGAGGCCGCCCATGATGCTGTGCTCCTCGGTGGTGACGATGCAGCCGGTCTCCTTGGCGGCGGCGAGAAGGGCCTCGCCGTCGAGGGGCTTTATCGTGTGGAAGTCGAGCACGCGGGCCGAGACGCCCTCGCCGGAGAGCAGCTCCGCCGCGGCCAGCGCGCGCTGGACCATAAGGCCCGTAGCGGCGATGGTGACGTCCTTGCCGTCGCGCAGCATGGCGGCCTTGCCGAGCTCGAACTTGTAGCCGTCTATCGTGTCCGTGACCGTCTCAACGGCCATGCGGCCGAGGCGCAGGTAGGCCGGGCCGTTGTACTCGATGAGGGCCAGCACGGCCTGGCGCATCTCGTTGCCGTCGCAGGGGTTGACGACGGTCATGCCGGGGATGGCGCTCATGAGCGCGAGGTCCTCCAGGCACTGGTGGGTGGCGCCGTCCTCGCCGACGGAGAGGCCGCCGTGGGAGCCGACGCACTTGACGTTCAGGTGCGGATAGGCCACGGAGTTGCGCACCTGCTCATAGGCACGCCCAGCCGTGAACATGGCGAAGGAGTTTGCAAAGGGCTTCTTCCCGCAGGTCGAGAGGCCTGCGGCGACGCCTATCATGTTGGCCTCGGCGATGCCCATGTCCAGGAAGCGGTCCGGGTACGCCTTGGCAAAGCTCTTGGTCATCGTCGCGCTCGAGAGGTCTGCATCGAGCACCACGAGCTCGGGGTATTTCTCCGCAAGCTCCACGAGCATCTCGCCGTAGACTGCGCGGGTAGCTTTTTTCTCTCCCATTTCACTCCACCTCCAGTTTCTCCACGGCGGCGTTCAGCTCGGCCATGGCCTGCTCATACTGCTCGGCGTTCGGCGCCTTGCCGTGCCAGCCGGCGTCGTTCTCCATGAAGGAGACGCCCTTGCCCTTTACGGTCTTGGCAAGGATGACGCTCGGGCGGCCTTTCTCGGCCTTCGCGGCGGCGAGGGCGGCGCGCAGGGAGCCGAAGTCGTGGCCGTCGGCCTTTATGACGTTCCAGCCGAAGGCGGCGAACTTGGCGTCCAGCGGCTCCGAGGGCATGACGTCGGCGGTGCGGCCGTCGATCTGCAGGCCGTTCACGTCAACTATGCCGCAGAGGTTGTCCAGCTTGTACTTGGCGGCGGACATGGAGGCCTCCCAGATCTGGCCCTCCTCGATCTCGCCGTCGCCCATCAGGGCGTAGACACGGTAGGCGGCGGAGTCCATCTTGCCGGCGATGGCCATGCCGACGGCGGCGGAGAGCCCCTGACCGAGCGAGCCGGTGGACATGTCCACGCCGGGGACGTGCACCATGTCCGGGTGGCCGGACATGTGGCCCTCAATGCTGCGGAAGAGCTCAAGCTGCTTTTCGGGGAAGTAGCCGCGCAGGGCGAGGATGGAGTAGAGCGCGGGGGTGCAGTGGCCCTTGCTCATGACGAAGCGGTCGCGCTCCGGGGCCTGGGGCCGTTCGGGGTCGACGCGCAGCTGCTCGAAGTACAGCTCGGTCAGGATGTCCATTGCGGAGAGCGAGCCGCCTATATGCCCGCTGGCGGCGCGGAAAACCATCTGCATGCCCAAGCACCGCCCGCGCGCGGCGATGAGCTCCAGCTCTTTGTTTGTCATTGTGTTTCCTCCAGACAGTCGTTAAATGCTGCCGCTGCTGCGGCAAACTCATTCTGCCCACGATTATAGCATTTGAGCAGCGCCTTTTCAACTCAAATGCCGCTCCCGGGCCCTGTTTGAGCATAAAATCAAATTACCGCTTGCCCAAAATGGAAAATGCCTTTATAATATTATTGCATTAATATACTATCAAATAAAATCAGCCCGTGTGGAGAGCGGCTGAAATCCAAAATGGAAAAGGCGGACGATTTTCGTGAGCGAGCCCCGAGGTTTGATGACGTCGATAAAAAATGAATCTCTTGTCCAGCGGATAATCAACAAGATCACAGACTCAATAGTGGCGGGGGAACTCAAGCCCGGTGACAAGCTGCCTACGGAGATGGAGCTCATCGCCGCCTTCGGCGTGAGCCGGAACACGGTCCGGGAGGCCATACGCACCCTGATAGCCTACGGCGTTGTGGAAATACGCCGCCCGGAGGGCACCTTCATCTGTGATGGCTTTTCCAACAAGATGATAAACCCCATCCTCTACAGGATCATACTCCAGAAGGAGGACTCCTATAAGGACCTGCTCGGTCTCAGACAGATCATCGAGTCCGGCATCTACCACCTCATCCTCGCCCAGGGACTCACCGACGAGGAGGTCGAAAACCTGGAGCAGATAAACACCGAGCTCGAGCAGAAGCTCCGCATGGACGACTACGACGTTGACGACATCTCCGAGACCGATATGATGCTGCACAAGGCCATAGCCGAGACGACGCACAACTCCCTTGTGGTGATGATCCACGACTTCGTCCTGGACCTGACGAGCGAGTCCAGACGCCGCACCATCGAAAAGGTCTTTGCTGAAAACGACAGGGAATACCTCATCAGGACCCACCGCATGGCCCTCGACGCGCTGGAGAAAAAACCCGGCTCTGATGTCGATGAGGTCCTGCGTTATAGTTATTATTACTGGAAAGACGCTTATAATTGGTGAACGTTGCACAAATCGAATTAACCTGCAAAACATCCGCTTGACAATTTGCCGGGCGGATGTTTACAATTAGTCCACAACAGCCAACATTGAGCATTGGACGTATGACAATTATTAAACAATCTGTCGCCGCCCTGGCGGCAAAGGGAGAAAGGGGAAATTTCCGGTGCCGGATGAGAAGATCAACGAGCTCAAGGAGAAGGCCAAGGAACTGCGAAAAACCGCGCTCACCATGATATACGAGGCGCAGTCGGGCCATCCAGGCGGCTCTTTTTCCGCGGCTGACATAGTCACGGCGCTTTACTACTCTGAAATGCGTGTGGATCCCAAGAACCCCAAGTGGCCGGATCGCGACCGTTTTGTGCTCTCCAAGGGCCACGTCTGCCCCATCCAGTATGCCGCGCTCGGCAAGCTGGGCTACTTCCCGGAGTCCGTGCTGCACACGCTCCGTCAGGAGGGCTCCATGCTCCAGGGTCACCCGAGCATGCTCAAGTGCCCCGGCATAGACATTTCCACCGGCTCCCTCGGACAGGGCACCTCCTGCGCCGTAGGCATGGCCCTCGCCGGCAAGCGTGACGGCAAGGACTACCGCGTCTTCGACATGGTCGGCGACGGCGAGATGAACGAGGGCATCATCTGGGAAGCCATGATGTGCGCCAACAAGTACAAGCTTGACAACTTCGTCATGATACTTGATAATAACGGCCTCCAGCTCGACGGCACCACCGACCAAATCATGCCGGGCCTCGACATGTCGAAAAAGGCCGCCGACTTCGGCTTTGACACCTACGACATAGACGGCCACGACATGGCGCAGATCCTCGACGTCTTCGACCGCGTCCGCGCCGACGCCGGAAACGGCAAGCCCAAGTTCATCAACGCCCA
>ENA-OOXJ01001217-OOXJ01001217.1-human-gut-metagenome-genome-assembly--contig:-NODE-1217-length-17495-cov-4.555677_pt1 | contig 17495 bp, 34 predicted proteins | sample MGYA00241587_ERZ501343 | MGnify/ENA primary metagenome ERZ501343 (study PRJEB25962, sample SAMEA2042918) | human gut metagenome | biome: human gut; feature: human-associated habitat; material: faeces... | reverse complement strand
TTTATGGAGCTTCTTCTTCACCAATGGGGAGACTGGCCAGAGCTATACAGAAATACTGATAAAACCGAAGCCACGGAGATAGTAATTATCTACAGTCAAATGAATTACCGAGGAAAACTTGACACTTACGCAGTACGGTACGGTCGTAGAATCTTGGTATCCTTTGGGCGGGAGGGGCAACACACAAGAAATCTTCCACAATGAAACTATCAGGAAAATTGCCGAGAGACATGAAAAAACTCCGGCGCAAATCGTGCTTCGTTGGCACTTGCAGGATGGCTATATTGCGATTCCCGGCTCTGGCAACCAAGCGCATATTGTCGAAAATATTGATATCTTCGATTTCGCTCTTTCCGAGGAAGAAATGCAGGAAATATGTGCTTTGAATATGCGGCGAAGGTTTGAAAACTGGTAATTATATAACAGGGGGGCAAAATTCCAACCGAGGGGGGCAAATTCACCCCCCCTTCTTTTTTCCTTAAAGCCTTGTCCCGTGCGGCTTTCCGAGGAATACTCGCTTAACGATAGCGAGGGGGTACAAGGGGGTTCATCGTTATTTTGTATCAAAATTTGCGGTAAAGGGGAACTCCTCATCACCATCATGAGCAGCCTGGCACAGGAAGAAAGCTGGAGCATCTCGGAAAACGTCACCTAGAGCCATCGGAAGCGGTTCGCTGATGGCAAGGTGAGTGTTCCCTACAGGCATTTTCTGGGCTATGACAAAGGGCCGGATGGTAATCTGGCCGTCAACAGGGAACAGGCCAGGACGGTGAAACTGATTTACCGTTTGTTCCTGGACGGGTATACTTTCCACTCCGAAGGTGTGTCCAATGGCGCAGCGGCTAATCACCAGAATGCCAATCAAGCCATATGACGCTGAAAGTAAATCCCGTAACGCCTCTTGCGTCCCCTTTAGGGGAAGAGGGCCACGAAGTGGCGAAGGGTGGTGCGCCCGGCATGGGTGTAATCTAATGGGTGAAAGTCCCTAGTGCGGTATGACCATAACAAGCACACAGCCAATGGCAAGGGGTCCATCGTGAGGTGGGGTCTGAAGGAAGCCGGAGGCAAAACCTTGGTCCGACGAATAGAAACTTTATACGAAGGCAGAGTCTGGCAGGATGAGGCAGCCACCTATGCTGAAGTCCAACGATGGTCTTGGCCAGGCTTTGTAAATAAAGCGGATAGATGAGGTGAAAGATTACACTCTTACCCGGGGAGGTCTCATGGACGTCAAAGCAGTGATAGGTCGTATATATGGACCGGGCGGAGACGGTTGGAAAAGATTTGTCATGAGAAGTCAGCAGAGGTCATAGTACCGCAAAAGCGGGAAGGGCCGAACAATTTCGGCCAAAGTAAATCATGAAAGGAGGAACGCGCGGTGAAAACAGAATACAGTTTACAAACTGGCTACCGGTTGGAAAATAGTGGAACTGACGAAGATACAACAAGGAGCGTTGAGCACGGTCCTCGGGAAATGAAAGAAATGGCAAGCAGAATCACACTGGAGCGCATTGTGAACAGAGGTAATCTCTACGATGCCTACCAGCGAGTAAAAGCCAATAACGGGGCACCCGGCATAGACAATATGACTGTGAAGGAATACCCCGAATGGTACGCAGAGCATGGAGAGGAGTGGATTGCAAGTATCCTGAACGGAACCTACAAGCCACTCCCTGTGCGGCGAGTAGAAATCCCGAAGGACAACAAAGGAGGAAAGCGGAAGCTTGGAATACCCGTTGTCAAAGACAGAGTATTACAACAGGCGACCGCACAAATCCTCATGCCCTTTTATGAGTGCAAATTTGCGGAATGCAGTTTTGCATACCGGCCCCACAGAGGAGCCCGGCAGGCAATGGAAGTGGTAAAGCGGAGTGTAGAGGAAGGATATGAATACGCATGCGTACTCGACCTTTCTAAATACTTCGACACCATCAACCATGAACTGCTGATGAATATGCTGAGACAGGACATTTCGGATAAAAGAGTCATCGAACTCATCAAGAAATTTCTGAAAAGCGGAGTCATGGTCAAGGGATTGAAACAACGCACAGAAGAAGGCTCACCGCAAGGTGGGAACCTGTCCCCACTGCTGGCAAATATCTATCTGACTCCATTCGACAAAGAGTTTGAGGGGAGAGGCGTGCGTATCGTCAGATACGCCGACGACATCCTCATACTGGCCAAAAGCCAAAGAGCGGCAGAAAGACTGCTGAAAAGCAGTACTAAGTATCTGGAAACCCGGCGGAAGCTTAAGGTAAACAGAGAAAAGAGCAAAGCAATCAGCGTCTATAAAACGCCGGACTTTAAATTTCTTGGATTCTCGGTGACCAAAAGAGGGAAAGAGGTTAAACTAATGCCTCATCCGAACTCAGTAGCCAAGTTGAAGAGGAAATTGAAAAGCCTGACAGGCCGTAGCAAAGGCAGGGGCGCAAGAGAGATTATCCGCAAAACGACTGAATATAATCGTGGATGGGTTGGCTATTATGGAATAGCAGACCTGACACGGATAGCAGGAAGTCTTGATGGATGGGTAAGGTCTCGTATACGAATGTGCATATGGAAGCAGTGGAAGAACATATCCACACGGATAGATGCACTGCTCCGACTGCATGTCCCAGGAAAACTTGCATTCAAGTGGGGAAAGAGTCAGAAAGGATACTGGCGCATAGCTCATAGCCAGATAATGATGACTTCAGTGACAAACAGGATACTGGAGAAAGCTGGATTCATCGGTCTAAAACAATGCTATGAGAATATAATCTGCCCAAGGAATTGAACCGCCGTATACCGAACGGTATGTACGGTGGTGTGAGAGGGATGAATAATCTCTACTCGATTAGTTATCCCCATCTTCGTCTTCCTCTACATGGGTCCCTGTACCGCCATTTCCTCCGCCCGCGCCTGCCAGGGTGACTGAGTATTCTCCGCTTTCTTTGCAGGTATAGGAAAAGGTCCCGGCGGTCTTCCAGGATTCTTCTGCACTCTGCTGGGCGGTGGTTTCCATGGAGGAGTCAAAGTACTGGGATGAGAATTTGAATTCCGCAAGCCGAAAATCATTATCCGCGTAGTGGGACAGGGTCATGACGGGATGGCTTCCGCTTGCGATGTACATGACGTCGGCGGACTGGCAGAAGCGGAGGTTCGGAAGTTCGTCTTCTCCCCAGGGGGTGGCAAGTTCCAGCCCGGTGAAGGTATCGCCGTTCCAGATCCGGATGTACTTGTCCCCTATTTCCAGCATGAAGGACCTTTCCGCGGAAACGGTGAAGGGGTAAAGCATGACTTTCTTGTCCGGGTATTTGGCTTGCCCGCAGTAGATGGTACCGCCTCTCTTGTACACGGGGCCGTAGGGCCGGATGTAGGCGTTCTTCGCGGTTAAGAGGGCTGATGTGTACTGGTTTAAGTCGATACGACTGGCGACTTCCGGGGAGACTTCGCCTGTGGTGAAGGCGGGCTGGATCATGTAGACAGTTTCTCTCATGGCTACCTCCTCGCGTCGGCGTAGGCCGTGGGGTATTCGGGTTTGTGGTGCACTTCGATGGCGCTGGCGGCCATTGCCTGCTGGATGGAAATCTGATAGAGCTGCATTTCGGCCTGGGCGGTGCTTTCCGATGCGGTTAATGGCATGGCAAGGTGGGCCGCTAAGTAGTGGGCCAGGGCTTCGCAGAACCAGGAGGAGAACTGTTCGGCGTTTTTCACGTCGGCTGTGTAATCAAGGTATGCGTTTGGAATGTCGCACATAATGATTTTCACTGAGTCGGAAATGGCGGAAACGTCGTATTCGTGGTAGTCGGTATCTTTTCGGGACGCGTCGTAGAGGATGCCGCCTTCCCTGTTGTAGAGCTGCCGCACGATAAGGCAGTCGTTGGGATAGGCGTAGGCGTAGGTCCACTTCGGGATGTCGGTGTTCACGAGGGCGAGTTTGGCACTTTTGTCCGCGAAGCCCCAGTGGAATAAGGACAAAAGGTTCTTGCGGAGCTGGTTGTAGTAAATTTTACACTGGCGCGCTGCTTCGCTGTCTTCGCTGATGCTGACAATGCGGCCCTTAGCTATCGCGCTCAGGGCCATATTGCAGATTTCCGTACTGTTCATGGTTCCTCCTAGCTATTCTTTCTCACCAGGTCGATGAGGTCTTGTTTCGTTCTGACGGTTTCTGGAATGTCCACTCCTCTTTTCCAGAGGATGGCCCGTAGTTCGTTGGCTGCCATGTCTTCGAGCTTCCTTCCCCGGATGTCCTTCAGGTGGATTTCTTTCATTCCAGTTCGCCGTCCAGGGTGAGGGCTACGGTGCATTTGCCGGAGGTGGGGCCGGAAATGGTGATGCCGTAGAATTTCTTCGCTCCGAAGGGGATGCGAATAGATCCATGCTGTTTGCCCGCCGGAATAGTGAGTGTGGCCAGGGTATCTTCCACTTTTTCGGTGTCGCCGGTCTTTAGTGTGATTACGGCGGCCGCGGCAAGGGGATTTGCGAATTTGGCAGAGAGAAAGGATTCGTTGTAGGCGTTTCCTCCTTCCCCGTTGCTAATGACTTTTGGCATATCGGTTACGTCCTGGTCGAAAAGGAATGCGTTTTCGTAGTCGTAAATCATGGTGTCCTCCTTATTTTGCTTCGGCAATAACGGCTTCTTCTTCAGAGAGTGCATCCACTTTCTTCACAGGGATGCCAGAGAGGCGGAGGAGCGGGCCTCCGTTTTCCAGGGTGTCACGGGTGACGAAGACGTTGCTCTTGTCTACCAGGTAGTTTTCCAGGAAGGTATAGAGCCCGGTGGAGACGTACCACACAGCGGCCACTCCGTCGAGCTTCCGCATCTTGTTCTTGGCCTGGGTCATGAGTTCGATAATGCGGCGCTTATCGGCTGCGGTGGTGGAGGCCAGAGCGAGTTTATTGAGATCGATGTTCCGGAGAGCTGCTACTTCGCGCAGGTCCGGGACAGCCAGGCCGAGTTTCCATGTAAAGAGGGTGGAAACGACTCTGTACTTGCCGCCTTTTTCGTCGGTGGCGTCCTGTTCGCCCAGGTCTTCCTGCTTCAGGCCGGCGTAGCCGAATTTCGGGTAAATGCCGGTGACGGCACGTTCCCCCCAGCCTACGAGCCATGCGGAGGTCATTTTCTTTTCGTTGGTGCCGCCCGCATTGATTACCTGCCAGGAGGCGTCGCCTTTATTGCCGCCAAAGGTGCCGTAGCGTTTCGCCAGGCCGTTGAATTCGTCTACATTTGCGTCGCTGTCGCCGTAGAAAATCATGGAGGCTACTTTCTGGGAGAAGCCTTCTACGTGTGCGTCGTCTTCAGATCTCCTAAATGCCTGGGGGTCCGGTTCAAGGCCCAGAAGTTCCACGTCGACTTCAGAACGGTCCTGAAGGATGCAGCAGGTATCGGTGACCTGCTTTGTGCTGGACTTGGTGGGTTTCACGCCGCTGTTAATGGCGCGGATAGTCGGGGATGGAAGAGAGGTCCGCTGGGTGGTGAGGTTCCCGATGGGGAGGTTGCCCTGCTTCCAGGGAATGTCTTCGATGATAGGGTTGGACTGCTGGAGGGTTTCGATGATGTGGTCGATAGTGCCGTCCGGGGCCTGCCGTTTGCGCAGGTCGTTAAAGGTGAGTGCTGTGGTTCCGATTGCCATAATGGTTTGTCCTTTCTGTTATTACTGTTTGTATTTGCTCCAATCCGTCCGCGGATAGGGATTGTCTTCTTTGGCCGCGGGGGCTCCGCTTCCTCCTACTCCCTTGTCTTCGGCAATGAGCCCGCCTAAGTAGGCAAAGGCTTTCACCATGCGGACGTCGGAAAAGAGGCTGGAGGTTCCCAGAAGTTCCCTGATTCCGGGGATCTGCCGTTCCAGGTTCTCCACCAGGGTGCCTGCCTTGGCTACGGTCGCGTCGAAGTCGGCACCCAGTTCTTTCTTGGCCTGGGCGATGTTGTCCTGGTTAGCCTTGTTCTGCGCCGCGTTATAGGCTTCCATGGCTTTCCCCTGCCATTCGAATCCATACTTGGCAAGTTGGTTAGCCTGGTCGTTGGTGAGGCCCATGCTGCGGGCAAGGTCTCCGAAGGATCTGGCGGTGTCTTCGTCCAGGGTGGCGCCTTCTGGGATGGAGGAGGTGAAGTCGTAGTCCTCGGGTGCGCCCTGCGGCGCTCCTCCATTAGCTGCTCCGCTCCCCTGGCCTCCTAAGAGGGTGCCGCCGGAGAGGGATCCGTTTGGCTGCGGATTTCCCTGCTGTCCGCCCTGGAGCGCTGGGTTTGGCGTGGGATTAGGTGCCGGGTTTGGTGTCGGATTGGGTGCTGGCGTTGGATTGGTTACAGTGTTCATGTCATTGTTCTGGCCGTCCATTTGCTATTCCTCCTTGTTGAATATCCGGTTCTGCCGGATGGTAAAGGTTTCTCTTTCCTGGTCTATGGCATGGAGGGCTTTGACGCCTTCTTCATATCCCAGGGTATTGATGATTAGGTTTTTGATTTCTATTCCCACAGAGCGCCGTCCTTCATTGAAGTAGGTGGCGGCGTTGCCGGTGTAGGAGAGTGAGTCTATCCCGGTCATGGTGATAATCCGCGAGAGGATCCATCTCCCTTCCGGGATTTCTTTGAGCTTTTCCAGGGCTTCTTTGTCCTGGCGTTTTTCTACTTCCTGGTAGTAGGTAAGCCATCTTGCGTCCGGGGCGTTGGGGTCTACAATGGATTTCTTCATGATTCCTCCTTACACCATGGGGGCGCCGGTGGCGTTCATTCCCAGTACCTGCTGGAGGGCGGGGTTTCCGTCTTTGGCTGCGTCGGTGAGGTTTTTGGCTGCCTGACTTGCCGGGGCCGCAGCCTGGGCGGCGGCTATAGCCTGGGCGGCCTGCTCTTGCTGCTGCATGGCTTCCTGTTCCTGCTGAATGAGCTGCATGGCTTCGTCTTCGCTTCGCTGCATGGCCGCCGGAGCGCCCAGGAGGTCAAAGTAGCGTTTCACTGTTCCTAACGGGTCGATCATCTTCAGGGCTTCGGGGTAGAGCTGGGCCATAGAACCTACGAAGGCAAGGGCCTGTTCGATATTAACGAGGCCGCTTATCTTTTGGGCCTGGGCCAGCGGGGAGATGTATTCGATCTTCACGTCTGCCTCTGAGAGTCTTTCCGCTACGTCGTCAGGTAAGGATGGGAAGAGGTTTTCCCGTTCCAGGATGTTGTAGACGCGTTCGATGATAGGGGTAAGAAATTCATCCTGGAGGCGCTCTACCACGGGGCCCAGTTGCTGGAGTTTTTCCTGCTGGCGTTCCATGACTTCCCTTGCGGTCATTTGCGGGGTTTCGATGGAGTCGAGCATTAGGAATAGGTCGGCGCTGTAGATACGCTTGATGGCGTCTTCGGTCCGCTGAATTTCCTGGGCGAGCCAGCTTGGGTTATTGTTTACCTGGAAAGCGGGGACGATGCCCGGGCCCTGCCCCATGGCACTAGCCAGGGTGACTCCGCCAGGGTAGATGTTGACGCCTTTCTGATAGGCTGCGGCGTCGGCGATCATGGGCGGCTTTACGGAGAGTTCGGCATTGGTGAGGAGGTCTTTCTTCATGGCCTGGAGCATCTTGCTGTCTCCTTCTGCATACCACCCAGGGCCTTTACCGTAGACGTCGGAGCCGGTTACCTGGTATCGTCCTACGAGGACGGGAAATTCCTGGCAGCCGCCTACGTAGAGGAAGCCACCGTGGTCGGCGATGTCCTGGCCGTCTACCCAGTATAGGGATTCCCAGGGCATATCCGTATTTTTTGGGCTGTCCGGTCTTCTTCTCCGGTTTTCCTGTACGAGCCACCATACATCAAATTTCGGATCGTAGCGTCTGGACGAGGTGTCGTAGGCTTCCCTGACATTCCGCGGGAGGCTGCCCTCTCCAAACTGTTCGGCAATCTGAGCCGCGCTCATGCGGACTTTTCTTGCAAAGGCATTGACTCTTCCTCCTGCAGATGCGTCCAGATAGTAGGTGCCTATGGTGTAAGCTTGAAAGCGGACGCCGCTCTGGGGGCTGGGGAATACACCAATCGGCGCCTGCCCGAAGGGAAGTTCCAGGTAGCAGGCATGGATGGTGTTGTAGAAGTTGGACCTATGGAGGGCTGCTTCCACAATGGCCTGGCGTTCGTCCAGGACTCTTTCGGCTTCTATGTCGCTGATACCCGCGTCTGAAAATCCGAATTTGAACCATTGCCGGGAAGGCGGTGTCAAACCACTCATGATACCTGCAGAAAAGGCCTGACCCGCAAGCCACGCCACGCCGTTGGCAGTGGAGAGGTCGGTTCGTTTTCCTTTGTTGTAGTCGCCTTCTTCGCCTTCGAATTCTCCCAGGTAGGGGAGTTCGTAGTCCCGGATGGCTTTCCATCTTTCGATGTAGGGGTTACGCCGCTGCTTTAATTGTTTGATGCGCTGGAGTACAGCCTGTTTGTCCGGTGGTGAGGTGCCGCCTGTATCCGCCGGAAGGATTTCCGGGGCGCTGGCTGATGCCAAAATGGTGTCCATTATCCCAGGGTGTCCTTGGTGTTAGTGGCACCAGAGAGGATGGTGGCAAGGCGTGTGGCGGCATAACCTTGCCTTTTCTTTCTGCGGCTGTTTTCGCTGCCGTCTTCGGTGTCCTGGATTTCGCTGGAGGTGACGTTGCTAACCGCCGGGTCTACCTTCTGGATTTCCGGGGTTTTGACTTTGTTTCCCCCTCCAAAAATACTTCCGCACATAGTTTTTTCTCCTTTCGTTTTTCAAAATAGCTTATAGTCTGTGTTGGCTTGCATGCGCTGGCGCCGCATGCCTTTCTTTACCACCGGAATTGCGAATGTAAGCATTAGCGCGTCGCCGTCGTTCGGTGATGGGATGCCTTCGTCTTCGAGTTCTTTCTTGCTCCTGAGCTTCAAGATTCCTGTGTCGCTGGGTGCTATCTGATAGGCCATGGTGAGGTCGTCACAGATTGTCTGGTCGTCCGGTAAGCAGCCTCCGTCCCGGAGCCATTGTCTAACCTGGTTGGCCATGTAGGCGCGCATGTTCATGTATCCTTCCTTCGGGGCGCGTGCTCCAAAAGGGATAAGGTTCCAGTTCCTCCCATGCTCGAGTCCCCAGGAATAAAGGCCTGTGCCGTATCCCTGGTCTATATTCACGGCGTCGGCGTGGTATTCGTCTTCAAACTTCGCTACTAATGCGCCCATGATACTGTCATTTGACACTTTGGGTATCTTGGCAAGCCTCTGTGACCATAGTCCCTGCCTCAGCCAAATGGCAGCGGGGTCACTCCCGGTCCATGAGTTGTCTACGCCGATTATTACGGGTGCAAAGCTGATGGATTCTTTCCGGATTTTCTTTCCCCGGGCAGCTTCCACCAGGTCCGTGGAAATGAGCTGAAGGGAAGATGAGTTGGGAAATACGCCTCTGACTCTGACGCGGAAAAAGTCGCTGTCTTCTCCGTATTGCTGCGCCCACTTTGCTATGAGGTCCTTGTTCGTGATTTCCACTGTCCGTGAATCTACCTGCATGGTGTGCCAGAAATTCCTGTCCCGGTGAAAGCAGTCATAGAATCTGCCGTTATTACGGGTGGGGTTCCCGAATGCGCACCAGATGATTTCTGTTCCTTTATCGGTCATGGCGCCTTCCGCGACTTCCCAGATACGGTTGTCGATTGCTGAAGCTTCATCAAAGATGAGAAGAATCCGTTTTCCTTGGTTATGCAAGCCGGCAAAGGCTTCCGTATTTTCTTTACTCCAGGGGATGGCGTCGATGCGCCAGGTCTTTTCGTGCTTGGGGTCCATGCTGTAAATGGAAGTCGCGGTGTATTTGAATAGAATCCTTGCCCGGAAGATGCCATACCACTTGGACAATTCCGCCCAGGTCTTTGTTCTGAGCTGGGTTTCGGTATTTGCGGTGACGACGCCCCGGGTGTCTTCGTGGGTGCTGATAGCCCAAAGGATAAGCCAGGATACAAGCGCAGATTTCCCGATTCCGTGGCCGGAGGCCACGGCTTCCTGGATGACCTGGTCCGGCGTTTTGAGGCCGTCCCTGATGTCCATGAGGATTTTCACCTGCCAGGGCTGCGGGCCTTTCATCTTTTCGATGGACGTGCCGGCCTGCCCCCAGGGGAAGGCAAAGTAAACGAAAGTCAAAGGATCCTTCGCGTATTGCGCCAACGATTTGACTAACTCTACTACGGGGTCACTCACTTTTTCGCTCCCTCCTCTGCTTTCCTCGCCATTTCGGCTGCTTCTTCTCTTGCTGTCTGAAGAGTCTCTGCCACGTCAATCTGTCCGGAATGTTCGACTTCCACCTTATCCCGCCATTGTTTGGGTTTGCGGTTCTTTAGCCAGAAGATGGCGGCTATTACGTCGGGCGGCATGTGCTTTGTGACAGTTTTGACGGCGCCGTCCTCCTTGCCGCCTTTGATCGCATATGTCTCGGTATATTCGTATCCGATGGCCCTTTTGAAGAGGGCGTTTTCCACTTCCCCGTCGGCCACGGCCTTATTATTATTTAGGGCCTGCAAGAACTGCGGATAGCGTTTCTTCCAGTCATAGATGGTCCGGACGCCGATTCCTATGCGTTTGGCGATGTCTTCGTCCGTCAGTCCTTCGCGGGCCCAGGCGGTTATGGCTTCCAGTCCTTTACCAATCGTCCAGTATCTGTACTTGGCATTGGCCATTCTCCTCCTCTCCTTTACGAAAAATTGCATGGAAAAGGCCCCAGGGATTTCTCCCTGAGGCCTTTCGTCTCATGTCTACGTTATCATGATAGCACGTCTCACGCGGAAATTGGCGGAAATCATTTGGAGTGCGAGATTTGTTCGATGGCATCTGACTTTATCTGCCTTATCCGGCGTTCCGTATAGTGCATTTTTTTCGCGATTTGCGAAATGGAAAGTCCGTTTATGTAGTGGTCATAGAGTACCTGCTGCCAGATTCCCGGATGGGCTTTCCGGATGAGGTTTTCCCCTTTCTGTTCGAGCCCGCTCAGTCTATCCATGCTCTTCAGGATTTTCTTGTCATAGCCGGAGATTTTTTCCTGCAGCCGGTCGAATCGGGAAGCGATATCGGAATGGGTTCCGCCGGAAACTTTGGAGTCTTCATAACACATGCCGTGAAGGTTCGTCATGTCCTGCCTCAGGTATTTCCTTTTTTCTTCCAGGCTTTTCTTCATGCCTCTCTGTGACAGGATCATGTCCAGTCTCTTCTTTACGTTTCCCGCGGTCATAGGCCCTCCTTCAGTGCTCTCTCATGTCGATTACTATGTGTGAATCCTTCTGCTGTGCTTTGATTCTGTCCGTAATCCGGTCCAGAACTTTTTTGGCTTCTTCCAAGTCTAAAGGCTCTGTGATGTCTACGGCCTCTTCGTTTGCGAAAACTACGGTGTATTTATCCTCGTATTCCATCTTTTCTAGATAAAAGGCCTCGCCGCCGGTGTAAATGGCGTCATCCGTCCTTACGATAATCATGGTCTCTCCCCCATCCGTATCTCTGTAAATGCCTCACTGTCATGAGGTGATTGATTTCTGCCTGCCTGGCTATGGGCGCATATTTCCGCAAAGCGTAGATTTCTTCATCGTCTTTCTTGGTTACGGTGGTTACATATCTCTGCTTCCCGGGCAGCCCGGTAAATGACGTGGTTACGATCCGCATGTCCTTCCCTCGGATCAGCGCTTCGCAGATGTTGAACGGTACCTTCTCCATGGTTATTTGTTTCCCCCTTAGAAGCCGGCGATGACTTTATCCAGATTGACGAACACATGGGGAAGCGGGCTTTCCATGCACTTCCTGTCGATTTCCCGTCCTATATCCTCTGACAGTTGTACGATGTCCCGATTTGTGGCCCCTTCTGAGTTTGATATTATGAATTGCATTTCCCTCCCGCCACAGTCCTTTACGCGCACGGCGGCAAATTCGCAATTTTCCAACGTGACTCTGTCGGTCATTATGCTTCTCGGATCCTTGAAAATATAGTTTTTTATTCTGACTATGAGCATTTCTTTCCCTCCCTGCTAAAACGGAATGTCCTCATCTTTTTCTCCAAAATTCATGCTCTGCTGTTCCATGGGCTGGTGCTCGGGTGAAGATGGTCCGAACTGACTGAAATTGCCCGTCCCCGGTTTCGCGGAAGGCGCCGGCGCGATGAATTCCGCTGTGACATCCGTGATGTATCTTTTGGTTCCGTCTCCCGGTTCGTAGGATCTGGTGGAAATCCTTCCTGCCACGAACACCCTCTGCCCCTGTGTCATGTACCTACATGTTTCTGCCAAATTTCCCCAGGCGGTGATGTTTACCCAGTCGGTGATTTCCTTTCGCTCTCCGGTCTGCTGATTTACGAATTCCCGGCTGGTGGCCATGGAGAAACGGGCCAGCTGCCTCCCGGTCTTGGTTGCTTTGATTTCCGGGTCCCTTCCCAGGTTCCCGATTAAAAGTACTTTGTTCATCTTTTCCTCCCTGTAAATAGGGCGGCGGTTAGAAATCCAACGGCCGCTCCGGCAAATGCCGCTAAAGCGATGTGCACGATTTCCATGCTACCACTCCTTCCCGTTTTCATCCTTGATGTTGACCTGGTGAAGGATTTCCGCGCAGGCGGTAAGCATAGAGTTTCTGTCCTTCTTCTCCAGAAGAGTGCTGATCACTTTGCTTATAAGCTGGTTCCGGCTCATGCTTCCGCCTTCTATGGTTTTCATTTTCTTCAAAAGGTCTTCTTCCGCCGGTGAGATAGGGTTCATTTTGCCTCCTTTGGGAATAGGCTCATCTGGGCCCGATCGCCTTTTATGAATCGTTTGGCTTCATCCAGCACGTTCAGAACAGCCTGGTCCGGGTTGTACTTTGTGCCGAATTTGATCCCTGAAACAGAGAAGCGGGAATGAAAGTTGGTGTCTCTCATATGTTCTCCGCCGGAAATGGAATAGGTCTCCGGTATAACCTGGCCTTCTTCGTACTTGAAGGAAACGGTCTTCACATTTCTTTCCCACCGGCTCAGCACGGTGTCCGGCTCTTCTCCCCTCTGCTGGGCCAGGGAAATCTGGTAGTTCTGGGCAAGCAAGCCCAGGGCGTCATAGAGTTCGGGCCTTGCTTTCTCTTCAGACGTTAAAACCTTCTCATCGGTTCCTTCGGCGTAAAAGATGGTAATTTTCTTCTGGCCGACTGTCAGTTTGTTGATAATCATAGTTCTCACTCCTACTCGATCTGTCTTCCTCGTTTTCTGAATTTTGAAATCTGCAGCGGGTATCCCCACTGGGTATAGGTGTTGATGACTTCAATGAGTTCCATACCTTCCGGCGCTTTCGGTTTCTCTTTCCACTTCTTCGAACGGATTGTTCGGTAATGGATTTCGGGCTTTTTGAGGTTCCTGGACGGGTGCCAGGATTTCTTCTCTTTGCATTCCTGCATTTTGGCATTCTTGCTTTCTTTACAAAAATAGGCGGAGAGTCTCTTGGCGTCCTCGTGGCCACCGTCGTAGCGCTGGAAGGAATAGTGGTTGATCGCCCCCTCTTTCCAAATGTCTTGTATATCCTTCCTGCGGACTGAGCCGTGGGTAGGGTCGTTGATGATGAGGTGATGGTGGAGCCTGTGGCCTTTGTATTCGGTTCGGTAGATGTACTTCAGCTCCCATCCCTTTTTCTGATATTTCCGCCGGAGGGTCCGGAGAAACTTCTGGATCTTTTTCTTCCCGGTCTCGTAGTCCGGTTCCTCGGCGTAGGTTAATGTCAGGTAGATATCGTCTCGGGTGAAATTAGTCTGAATGAGTCGTCTTAATTTCTTCTCCCGCCTTTTCTGATTTGCGGTCTTCATCCAGCCCGGGGTCTCATTCATATTCCGGACTCTGGTTTTCTTTCCTCCCAGGCGGAGTGTGTAATACTTAGATTCTTCTGAGTAAGTTACTTCGCCTTTCTCATTTCTGATTAAGAATGTCTCTTTCCGGTATGGCATAGAAATCGTCCTTTTGCTCCAAAGTTAAATTCCTTAACAAGGGGGAAAAGAGAGCGGAACGCTCCCTTTTTATCGACAAATCCAGGACGTTTGGTGTATAATATTTTTAGATGAATTTTTTTAAAGGATTTTTCGTCCTGGGCCCCGGTTAGCAGCCGGGGCTTTTTCTGTATCTGCATTTAGGGTTGTTCCCCGGTGTCCCCTGCATGTAGTACTGGCAGTCATGGCAATGCATTTCATGCACGTTCGCTCCATACATAGGGCATGCCACGGCCTCGTGAATTTCCTTCCCGCACTTCGGGCAGGTGCTGTTATTCAATCTCAGAATGGCTGCCATGCGGGCTTCTTGGGCACGCACTGCTTCCGGGTCCTCTTCATACGCGAGCGCTTCGCGGTAGCGTAAATTTTCTCGAGCTCTTCTCCATGTCTTAAGGTCCATTCCTTCACCGCCTCGCTTTCGAGATACTTTCTGGCGACTGCCGCCCATCCCGGGTCGGCGTGGCCCATGGTGATGTGGAATCTGCTTCTATGAATCCATGTGTCAAGGGTGATGAGGTTTTCCGAAACATCGTCTCCCCCTTCTCCCCGGGGAAGGACGTGGTGTACTTCTGTCTCTCCTTGTGGAAACGGGATGTCCAATATTTCTTCATACAGGTCTTTCAGCTCATCGTCTCTTTCTCTTATGAGTTTTTTCAGTTTCTTCCAATTCGTATCGTTCAGCCTGATTCGCATTCTTGCCTCCTAAAAAGAAATCAACGGGGAGCCTGAGTGTTCAGGCCCTCCCTTCATTTCTTTTTAAATGACGCGCTTCATGTCATGACTCAGGGCATAGAGTGTCATGTCCTCTTCTGCTTTGTCTCTGTCCTTCGCTTTGAGTGAGGGCACCGCTTTCCAGTCGTGCCCTCCTTTCTTCTTGTAGCAGCCTCGATAACCGCCGGAGTGAGGGCGGACCACAAACAACCACCCTCTCTTATCCTTCCAGACTTTGTGCAGTCTAAACCTCATGATTCATCCCCATAGAGTAAGAGGATATATTCCATGGCGTCTTTCATGCCTAACCAGTACGATTCCTGATTCGATTCCCTGAGGATGTGGTATGCGCGCGCTTTCTTTATGGCTTCGGCCTTGCGCTTTTTAATGTCTTCAATGATTTCCTCGTTCATCGGTGTCCTTCCTTTCTTTCTCCTGGATGATGATATCCAACCCCAGTTCTTCTGCTAAGAGAATCAGCACGCGCAGCGAGAGTTTCCCGCTTTTCACTGTTCTTACTGTGGTCTTTGACAGTCCGGCGTCCAGTCCAATTTCCTGGTCGGACCTCCCATCTCGCTTGATAGCATATAAAATGGTTTCCTGGATCTGCGCCGTCTTTTCTTCTACAAGCGCCTCCCTAAGCGCCTCCCGTTCAGGGTGAATCTCATTTCTTTTCCTCATCGTGCACCTCCGGATCTGTGATCAAGACTTCCAGGTGTTTCTTTTCAATTTTCCTCTTCAGCCATGCCAGGGCACCGGTTAATGTGTACTTGCAAACGGCTACTTCGTCGGCTTCCCACTTGGGGTTTCCTTTGTTTTCTCCTCTGATGTAGCATGGAATTCTGCACACCACGAATCTTTCCCCTTCCAGGTAGTCCAGCTCTTCGCAGGGGACAGTCTCCGGGTCGTTCCAGATGGCTGGAAGATCGTCCTTCAGACGTCTGGCAATCTGCCAGCCCTGTTTGGGTGAATAGAAAATGCCGTAGTAGTACTCTGCCTGGTGGTCTCTGACCTTAATGAGAAATATCTTCCTGCTTGCCGCTTCGGTGATACCCATTATTCTTCCTCCTTCTGTCTCTGCATGGCTTCTGCAATAATTTTGGTGTTGATAACACTCAGGACCTGCACAGTAGACATGTTCAATGCGTCGGCCACGGTCCTTACTATGGTTTCCAGCAGGTGCAAGAGGGCTTCTTTGTCGTTATCTGGATCACCAATAAATACATGTTCTCCGTTATAGTCTTTGATAGCTTTCATGGTTTAATCTCCTGTGATACAATAGAGGCGGAATCGGTAAGATTTCTTTTAGGCCTCTGAGCCCTGGCGTCCGCTAAACGTCAGGGCTCTTTTTCTATTTCCTGATAACTAATACGGTCCCCGGCTGTAGGCTTCCCGGGGCCGTGATGTTATTGTCCTGACAGATCTTCCAGGACAGATAGTTGATATCATCTTTGGGCGTTGCCACCTGCGCTGCGATGCCGTACACAGTGTCTCCGGCTTCCACGGTTCTCGTGATAGTTTCTGCCGTTGCTTCTTCCTTTGGCCAGAGCGTCATGGCCACAATGCCCAGGGCCGCCGCCAGTAAAATCAGCTTCTTCATGATTCTCACCTCACCCATACGGCAGTAAGCGTGGCCGCGGTGAGGAACAGGTTAATGTACAAAAGGGTGGTGATGTTATCCATCTTATGTTTCTGGATCTTCTGACCGGCTGCCAGATCCCTCAGGTCCAGTTCCATTTCGTACTGCCGCATGGCTACGTTGCCCATATCTTCGATTACTTTGTCTCTCTTTTCCATTCTTCCTCCTTACCTTCCGAGACGCTTCTTCGCTTCTTCCAGAAGGTTCGTGTTATTTTCCTCTGCTTTTCTCAGCGCGTCATTCAGTGCAAAGATGCGGATTTTCCTTACCGATCCGAACTTGATACTGGGAATGACGCCTGATCGGAGCAGCTGGTCTACCTGGTTCTTTCCGGTGGAAAGAATTCTCTCCAGGTCTTTCGGGGTTAGAAGCCCGTCGCTCATCGGTGTTTCCATTCTTATCGCCTCAATTCATCGATCTGCTTCAGCACGTCGTAAAGGGCGCTCCCGATACTGTCTCCATGGATGTTGGCCCTTTTCTCGTGTTCGTCGAAAAATTTGACTACCACGTTTTCTTCGTCGGTGTCCGGATCCCTGACGATTTTCATACTCATGACTTCATACCCTCCGGAAAGCAGCGCCTGCTGCAGGCTATACAGGGCGCTGATCAGTCTGAGGTTGTGGTGCTCTACATCTGCTTTACTCATGTCTATTCCTTTCTCTCCCCTGCTATAATGTGGGTAGATTCTTAGAAGGGAGGTGATTACTATGACTGATATTCAATTCAAAGCCCATGAGATTGCTTTGGAATGGCTTCGTGACCATAAGTCCATTCCTTCCATGCCTATCAGCGGAATTCCCGCTGCGCTCACCATTGAATCCTATGTACGCATTTACATGGACGCCTATGCCAAGGCATTGAAAGAACTGGAAAAGTATTCTAACCAGTGATGACGTTGTCTTCTTCCCACGCAGCCAGTGTTTTATCCGTGATTTCGGCTCCGTGGGAAATGACCTTCTTCAAATCCTTCAGCAACGTCTTTGTTTCCCCCGCCGACAGGTTGTATTTCTTGATGACCTCAAAGATTTCCCTGCCGGCGGCTTTCTCTTTGGAATGCCATTCGTCCATATATTTCTCGTATTCGTCGTATGTCATTCTTCTTCGCCCCCCTATTTCCTTCCATTCTCTTGACCAGCTCCGCTCCAATCCAGCCAGCATGTGATTGCCGACTCATCAAGCCTGGCATGGTTGAATACCGCCTCTTTCGCGTCATTTAAAACCAGGCAGGCTTCC
>ENA-OOXJ01001214-OOXJ01001214.1-human-gut-metagenome-genome-assembly--contig:-NODE-1214-length-17528-cov-4.653580_pt1 | contig 17528 bp, 12 predicted proteins | sample MGYA00241587_ERZ501343 | MGnify/ENA primary metagenome ERZ501343 (study PRJEB25962, sample SAMEA2042918) | human gut metagenome | biome: human gut; feature: human-associated habitat; material: faeces... | reverse complement strand
GGTTGGCATCTGTCTTCACTGCGCTTGACTTACGAGAGTTGTCAAACAATGAGTCAACAGCTTCCTGCAACATACGCTTTTCGTTGCGCAGAATGACTTCGGGGGCCTTGATTTCGAGCAGACGCTTCAAGCGGTTGTTGCGGATGAGCACACGACGGTAGAGGTCGTTGAGGTCGGACGTGGCGAAACGACCGCCATCGAGGGGTACGAGCGGGCGCAGTTCGGGCGGAATGACGGGAATGATCTTCATGATCATCCACTCGGGGCGGTTGCGGTCTTTGCTGGCGCGGAAGGCCTCGACCACCTGCAAACGCTTCAACGCCTCGTTCTTGCGCTGTACGGAGGAGTCGGAATTGGCACGGTCGCGCAGCTCGTAGGAAAGCTCGTCCAGGTTGAGGCGGGTGAGAAGGTCGTAAACGGCCTCGGCGCCCATCTTGGCAATGAACTTATTGGGGTCGGTATCTTCGAGATACTGGTTGTCCTGCGGCAGCTTTTTCAGCACTTCCAAGTATTCGTCCTCGGAGAGCAGGTCGTAGGTGGCCAGTTCTTCGGAAAGCACGCCGGGCTGGATGACCACATAGCGCTCATAATAGATGATGGCATCGAGCTTCTTCGTGGGCAGTCCCAGGAGGTAACCGATTTTGTTGGGGAGCGAACGGAAATACCAGATGTGAGCCACGGGAACAACGAGCTGGATGTGGCCGGCACGCTCACGGCGCACCTTTTTCTCCGTCACTTCCACACCGCAACGGTCGCAGACGATGCCTTTGTAGCGGATACGCTTGTACTTTCCGCAATGGCATTCGTAATCTTTGGTCGGACCGAAAATGCGCTCGCAGAACAAACCATCACGCTCGGGTTTATACGTACGATAGTTGATGGTTTCGGGCTTCAACACCTCACCATACGAATTTGCGAGGATCTCTTCGGGCGAAGCCAATCCGATGGTAATCTTCGTAAAGTTGGTCTTGACTTTATTATCTCTTTTAAAGGCCATATTCTCCTATGTGTAATTTGTGAAAAGAGTTTCGTTTTATTAATCGAGCGTCACACTGAGACCTAATCCGCGCAACTCGTGCAAGAGCACGTTGAGCGACTCGGGAATGCCCGGCGTGGGCATGTTGTCGCCCTTAACGATGGCCTCGTATGCCTTGGAACGGCCCACCACGTCGTCGGACTTGATGGTAAGAATCTCTTGAAGCACATGCGAAGCACCGAATGCCTCGATGGCCCAGACTTCCATCTCTCCGAAACGCTGACCACCAAACTGAGCCTTACCACCGAGCGGCTGCTGCGTGATGAGAGAGTACGGTCCGATGGAGCGGGCGTGCATCTTGTCCTCGACCATGTGGCCGAGCTTCAGCATGTAGGTGACGCCGACCGTGGCTTTCTGGTCGAACGGTTCGCCCGTAGCTCCGTCGAAGAGCTGCGTGGAACAATAGCGGGGCAGGCCGGCCTTGTCGGTCCACTCGCAAAGGTCTTCGAGCTTGGCGCCGTCGAAAATAGGCGTGGCGAACTTGACTCCGAGCTTCTTGCCGGCTGCGCCGAGCACCGTCTCGAAAATCTGACCGATGTTCATACGCGAAGGCACGCCGAGCGGGTTGAGCACGATGTCGACGGGCGTTCCGTCGGCCAGGAAAGGCATGTCCTCCTGACGTACGATCTTGGAAACGATACCCTTGTTGCCGTGACGGCCGGCCATCTTGTCGCCGACGCTGATCTTACGCTTCTTGGCCACATAGACCTTGGCCATTTGAATGATGCCCGAGGGAAGCTCGTCGCCGATGGTGATGGCAAACTTCTTGCGCTTCAGGGCTGCATCCATCAGGTTGTATTTCTTCAAATAGTTGATGACGAGGCGACGGATAAGCCCGTTGGTATGCTCGTCGTCCGTCCAATTGCTCAGCTGCACCGAGGTGAAATCGATACCGGCAAGCAACGACTTGCTGAATTTGGCATCCTTGGCGATGACTTCGGCGCCGACATTGTCCTTGATGCCCATGGAAAGCTTATCCTTGGTGAGCACAAGCAGCTTGTCGATCATCAGCGATTTCAGTTCCTCCGTTTCCTTGGCAAAGTTGTCGTCCAATTTTTGGAGTGTCACCTTATCTGCTGCCTTCGAGGCGCGCGTCTTGATGGCCTTGGAAAAAAGTCGCTTGCCGATGATGACACCCGAAAGCGAAGGGTTGGCTTTGAGCGAAGCGTCCTTGACATCTCCTGCCTTATCGCCGAAGATGGCACGAAGCAACTTCTCTTCGGGCGTAGGATCGCTCTCGCCCTTCGGCGTAATCTTACCGATAAGTATGTCGCCGGGACGCACGCGGGCACCGATGCGGATGATACCATTTTCGTCCAGGTCCTTCGTGGCGTCCTCACTGACGTTGGGAATGTCGTTGGTAAGCTCTTCCATGCCTCGCTTCGTCTCGCGTACTTCCAGCGAGAATTCATCGACATGCACCGAAGTAAGAATATCCTCGCGCACCATGCGCTCGTTGAGCACAATGGCGTCCTCGTAGTTGTATCCCTTCCACGGCATGTATGCCACCAGGAGGTTGCGGCCGAGGGCCAGTTCGCCTTTCTCCGTGGCGTATCCTTCGGTCAAGATGTCGCCGGCCTTAACACGCTGCCCTACCTCGCAGATAGGACGGAGGTCGATGGTCATGTTCTGGTTCGTACGGCGGAACTTCGGTATCTGATACTCCTTGACAGCGGGTTCAAAGCTGATGAAGTCCTCTTCTTCGGAGCGATCGTAGGCAATGCGGATGGTCGTAGCGTCTACATATTCTATGACGCCCTCGCCTTCGGCAGTAATCATCGTACGCGAGTCTTCGCACACCTGTTTCTCAATGCCCGTTCCGACAATAGGCGCTTCAGAACGAATCAAAGGTACTGCCTGGCGCATCATGTTCGATCCCATCAATGCGCGGTGGGCATCGTCGTGCTCCAAGAAAGGAATCAACGAGGCGGCAATGGACGCAATCTGCTGCGGAGCCACATCCATCAAGTCGACCTGCGAAGGGGGCACAACAGGGTAGTCTGCGTCCTGACGACACTTCACACGATCGCGGATGAAGCTGCCGTCATCGTTCAGCGGTGCATTACCCTGACCAATGATTTTGCCCTCTTCTTCCTCGGCGCTCAAATAGATAACGTGATCGTTGTCGAGATCGACCTTCGAGTCGGCCACTTTCCGATAAGGCGTCTCAATGAAGCCCAGTTCGTTGATCTTGGCATACACACAAAGCGAAGAGATCAGACCGATGTTAGGACCTTCGGGCGACTCGATCGGGCAGAGACGGCCGTAGTGCGTATAATGTACGTCGCGCACCTCGAAACCTGCTCGCTCGCGCGAAAGACCACCGGGACCCAGGGCCGACAGACGGCGCTTGTGCGTCACTTCGGCCAGCGGGTTCGTCTGATCCATAAACTGCGACAAGGCATTCGTGCCAAAGAACGAATTGATAACAGAAGAAATCGTCTTGGCATTAATAAGGTCGGTCGGCGTAAACACCTCGTTGTCGCGCACATTCATGCGCTCGCGGATGGTACGGCTCATACGGGCCAGACCTATGGCAAACTGATTGGAGAGCTGCTCGCCTACGGTACGCACGCGACGGTTACTCAAATGGTCGATGTCGTCGACGGTGGCCTTCGAATTGATAAGCTCAACCAGATACTTTATAATCTCGATGATATCTTCGCGCGTCAGCACGCGAACAGAGATGTCTGTGTCGAGCCCGAGTTTCTTATTGATACGATAACGGCCTACTTCTCCCAAATCGTATCGTTTCTCCGAGAAGAAAAGGTTGTTAATGACTTCGCGGGCGCTTGCATCATCGGCAGGGTCTGCATTTCGTAGCTGACGATATATAAACAGGACGGCCTCCTTTTCAGAGTTGCAGGGGTCCTTTTGCAGCGTATTGAAGATGATGGAATAATCCGACACAGCCTCTTCCTCATGGTGGATGAGGATGGACTGTACGCCGCTCTCCATAATTTGATCGATGTGTTCGGCCTCCAATACCGTCTCGCGTTCGAGAATTACCTCGTTACGCTCGATGGTAACAACCTCACCGGTGTCCTCGTCGGCAAAGTCTTCAACCCAGCTTTTGAGCACACGTGCGGCCAAACGGCGGCCCAACACTTTCTTCAGGTTGGTCTTATTGACTTTTACCTCTTCTGCCAGATTGAATATTTGGAGAATTTCTTTATCCGACTCATAACCAATGGCACGCAACAAGGTGGTGACAGGAAGTTTCTTCTTTCTGTCGATATAAGCGTACATCACATTGTTGATGTCCGTCGCAAACTCAATCCAAGATCCCTTGAAAGGTATGATACGTGCCGAATAAAGCTGCGTACCGTTGGCATGAACGCTGGAACCGAAGAATACTCCGGGCGAACGATGCAACTGAGAAACAACTACACGCTCTGCACCATTAATAATGAACGTTCCATTGTCCGTCATGTAAGGTATCGGCCCCAAAAAGACGTCCTGCACCACCGTATCAAAATCTTCGTGGTCAGGGTCGGTACAATAGAGTTTCAGTTTGGCCTTTAAAGGTACGCTGTATGACAAACCGCGCTCCAAGCACTCCTGAATGGTATAGCGGGGCGGGTCGATGTAATAATCCAAGAACTCCAACACAAAATTATTACGTGTGTCGGCGATGGGGAAGTTTTCTGCAAAGACCTTGTACAAGCCGTCATTCTTGCGCAACTCGGAAGGCGTATCGAGCTGCAGGAAATCTTTGAACGACTTCAACTGCACATCCAGAAAATCTGGGTAGGGCATCGGATTCTTTACAGATGCGAAGTTTACTCTTTGGTTGATAACTTTGGACGACATTCGGTAGTTGTTTATTGAACCCTGTTTGAAAGACACAAAAAGGTTAAGAACCCTCTACCAGAGGATCCTTAACCCATATTCGATATGGTAAAGCTCTTTTTAAGCAATCTCGACTTCGGCACCAGCCTCTTCGAGAGCCTTCTTCAAGGCTTCAGCCTCTTCCTTGGCAACGCCTTCCTTCAGCTTGCTGGGGGCACCGTCAACGAGATCCTTAGCTTCCTTCAAACCGAGGCCACAAGCTTCCTTAACGGCCTTAACGACCTGCAGCTTAGCAGCACCAGCGCTCTTCAGAACGACGTCAAAAGCCGTCTTCTCCTCAGCAGCAGCTGCACCACCGGCAGCAGGACCTGCGGCTACAGCAACAGCGGCTGCAGCGGGTTCGATGCCATACTCATCCTTAAGGATCGTTGCCAACTCGTTTACTTCCTTTACAGTCAAATTAACCAATTCTTCTGCAATAGCTTTGATATCTGCCATTTTATTAACTGTTTATTGTTTTTATTCTTGTGATTTACGATTGAACGATTTATTCGGGACGTTCACCCAACGTTTTCAATACGCCATGAATGGTCTGTCCTGCGGACTGCAAAGCAGAAACCACATTCTTGGCAGGAGATTGCAGCAGCGAAACCACTTCGGCAATGAGCTCGTTCTTGCTCTTGATGGCGCAGAGTGTTTCCAGCTGATCAGCACCCACGTAGAAGCCTTCTTCTGCATAAGCAGCCTTCAAGGTGGGCACACCTTCCTTACCAACTTCCTTAATCAGTTTGGCAGGTACGTTGGCCGTATTACAGAAGAACACAGCCGTTGTTCCTTTCAATACATCATAAAGAGGCGAGTAATCAATTTCTGCTGCTTCAAAGGCCTTGTGAAGCAAAGTATTCTTTACGACCATCATCTTGATGTCCGCGCCGAAACACTTTCTTCTCAGCTGACTCGTGGCGGCAGCGTTCATTCCCGTCACATCTACCAAGTAGAAGTGCGCATATTCCTTCAAAGTCTCACCGATGTGCTCGATGACTAAAGCTTTATCTTCTTTTTTCATGCTACATTCCGATTAATTTTCCTCAAAAGACTTCGGGTCAATCTTGATACCCTTGCTCATCGTAGAGGAGAGATAAATGCTCTTGATATACGTACCCTTGGCAGCAGCAGGTTTCAGTTTGATTATCGTAGAGATGAATTCTTTTGCATTTCCAGCGATCTGTTCGGGCGTGAAAGAAACCTTACCGATAGAAGCGTGTACAATACCAGCCTTATCTACCTTAAAGTCTATCTTACCCTGCTTAACCTCGCGGATTGCTTTTGCGACATCCATCGTCACCGTACCACTCTTGGGGTTAGGCATCAAGCCACGGGGACCCAGCACGCGGCCGAGAGCACCGATCTTACCCATGATGGCAGGCATCGTAATGATGACATCAACATCAGTCCATCCTCCTTTAATCTTTTCGATATATTCGTCCAGACCCACATAGTCAGCGCCAGCCTCTTTGGCAGCAGCTTCCATATCGGGGGTGCACAAGCAAAGCACGCGCACAGTCTTACCTGTTCCGTTCGGCAGAGAAACCACACCTCTCACCATCTGGTTCGCTTTACGCGGGTCAACGCCCAAACGAACGTCAATGTCGAGCGAAGCATCAAACTTGGTAGTTGTGATTTCCTTCACCAAGCTGGCAGCCTCTTTCAAGGTATAAGCCTTCCCTGCTTCAATCTTACCAGCTACTAACTTTTGATTCTTTGTCAGTTTAGTCATTGTTCAATTGAAGTTTTAAAATTATTCTCCGGGGAAGTCTCCCTTGACGGTGATACCCATGCTACGAGCAGTGCCGGCGACGAGCTTCATAGCAGCTTCCACCGTAAAGCAGTTGAGGTCGGGCATTTTGTCTTGTGCGATGGCACGTACTTGATCCCACGTCACCTCAGCAATCTTTGTACGGTTCGGCTGCGCTGAACCACTTTTCTTTTTGGTGGCTTCGAGCAGTTGAATGGCAACAGGAGGCGTCTTTACTTCGAAAGTAAAGGACTTGTCATTATAGTAAGTAATGACAACAGGAAGTACCTTACCAGCCTTTTCCTGCGTCCTGGCATTGAACTGCTTGCAGAAATCCATGATATTGATACCCTTTGAACCGAGGGCAGGACCCACGGGAGGGGAAGGATTTGCAGCGCCACCCTTAATCTGTAATTTGATTAATCCAGCAACTTCTTTAGCCATTGTTTTTTGTTTTGTTTGTTGTATGGAAAAAGAGAACAGGCACGTAACAATTTACCTCTACTCCTTCTCCACTTCCATAAACTTCAAGGTCAACGGGGTATTACGCCCAAAGACCTTAACCGACACTTTCAAGGTTCTCTTCTCGGCATTGATTTCTTCTATCACGCCAGAAAAGCCACTGAAAGGTCCGTTGTTAACCTTCACAGCTTCGCCCAAGGTAAAGGGAACGATTTCTGGAGCATCTTCCTGAACCTCGTCCACTTTTCCAAGGATTCTGTTTACTTCGCTTTGACGCAAAGGAGTCGGATTGTCAAGACCACCCAAAAAACCCAACACGTTCGGTGTATTGCGCAATTCGTGAGCTATCTCTCCGACAAGCTTTGCTTCCACCAAAACATAGCCCGGCAGATAATTGCGTTCCTTCAGCACGCGCTTACCACCGCGCACTTGGTACACCTTTTCTGTCGGTATGAGCACTTGCGATACGAGACCGCCCAAGCGTCCATTTTTGATTTCGGCGTCGATGTATTCCTTTACTTTGCCTTCTTTCCCACTAATGGCACGCAAAACGTACCACGACATTTCAACTTCTGCCATCAGAGAAAATGTTTAGCTTGCGCTGTAAATGAAATTCATCAAAAATTCGAATATAGAATCCTCCGCAAACACGATCAGTGCTATAATGATGGAAGCGACAAGCACAACAATCGCGCTGCGCGTCAGCTCAGCACGGGAAGGCCACGTAGTTTTATGTGCCAATTCCTCGTAAGAATCTTTACAATATGTGATGAATGTTTTCAACATCGCTTCTTCTTGTTAGCACGGGAAGAGAGGCTCGAACTCCCGACACCTGGTTTTGGAGACCAGTGCTCTACCGACTGAGCTATTCCCGTAGGAATATGAGTCCCGCCTAGCGGGAACTCATATTTATTTATTGTTCTGACTTTTCTATTAGATTAGTCGAGGATTTCCGTGATCTGACCAGAACCTACCGTGCGGCCACCTTCACGAATAGCGAAGCGCAGACCCGTGTTGAGGGCTACCGGGTAGATCAGTTCCACCGTGATCTCAACGTTATCACCAGGCATAACCATTTCTACACCTTCGGGCAAGTGAATTTCACCGGTGCAGTCCATCGTACGGAGATAGAACTGAGGACGGTACTTATTGCCAAACGGAGTGTGGCGACCACCTTCTTCTTTCTTCAGAACGTAGATAGAAGCCTTGAACTTCGAGTGAGGCTTGATCACACCCGGGTGGGTAATAACCATACCACGCTTGATTTCCTTCTTATCAATGCCACGAAGGAGAAGACCAACGTTGTCACCAGCTTCGCCCTCGTCGAGGATCTTGCGGAACATTTCCACACCCGTAACGACAGACTTCTTGTCTTCGCCCAGACCGAGGATCTGAACTTCGTCGCCAACCTTAACAACACCCGTCTCAACACGACCGGTAGCAACCGTACCACGACCCGTGATTGAGAACACATCCTCAACAGGCATCAAGAAAGGCTTATCCTTGTCGCGAACAGGCTCCTGAATCCAGCTGTCGACAGCGTCCATCAGCTGCATAACAGAGTCAACCCACTTGTCAACACCGTTAAGGGCACCAAGAGCAGAGCCACGGATAATAGGCGTATCTTCTTCGAAATCGTAAGACGTAAGCAGCTCGCGCATTTCCATTTCAACGAGCTCGAGCATTTCCTCATCGTCCACCATGTCGCACTTATTCAAGAACACAACCAGACGGGGAACGTTCACCTGACGAGCCAAAAGGATGTGCTCGCGCGTCTGAGGCATAGGACCATCCGTAGCAGCAACTACGATAATGGCACCGTCCATCTGAGCAGCACCCGTAACCATGTTCTTCACATAGTCAGCGTGACCCGGGCAGTCTACGTGCGCATAGTGACGCTTTGCGGTTTCATACTCTACGTGAGAAGTATTAATCGTAATACCACGTTCCTTCTCCTCGGGAGCATTATCGATCTGGTCAAACGACTTAACCTCATCAGAGAAACCCTTTTCTGCCAGCACTTTCGTAATGGCAGCAGTCAACGTAGTCTTACCGTGGTCTACGTGACCGATCGTACCGATGTTTACGTGCGGTTTGGTACGCTCAAAATGTTCTTTAGCCATAGCTTTCTAATTAGTTATTGAATGAATTTTTCTTTTCTCGCCTCAAAACAAAAAGAGCTGTTAGCGAGACTTGAACTCGCGACCTCTTCCTTACCAAGGAAGTGCTCTACCGCTGAGCTATAACAGCAATTTCATGAGCGGAAAACGGGACTCAAACCCGCGACCCCCAGCTTGGAAGGCTAGTGCTCTATCAACTGAGCTATTTCCGCAAGCTCTTTAAAGAGAGAGGTGGGCAAAGATGGATTCGAACCACCGAAGGCGAACGCCAGCAGATTTACAGTCTGCCCCATTTGGCCACTCTGGAATTTGCCCTTATTTCGTAGTTTCTCCCGAGCCGGTTTTTAAATTGCAGCCGCCCGGAGCCCGCTCCGAAACGGCTGCAAAGTTAGGAAGAAAAATCTAATCGCAAAATAAAAACGGTGTTTTTTTTACTTGTCGCGCTGTTTTTCCTTGTACTTCTCCAATTGGCGCTGCAATACGTCGATGCAAAGGTCAACGCCTTCCTCGAACGTATCGCAGACCTTTTCGGCATGGAGCTCACCGCCCGGCACGTAAACATGGATAACGGTCTCCTTGTTTTTAGCCGTCTCGGGCTTCACGACACGCAGGTTTACTTCAATATTAATGATGTTCTCATAGTTTTTTTCAAGCTTTCCCACTTTCTTTTCAATGAACGCATGCAGTTTTTCAGTGGCGTTAAAGTGGATGGATTGAACTTTCAGTGCCATAATACCTCAGTGTTTATGCCCTTGGATGGGCGTGTTCATATTCTTTTTTCAACTCTGCGAACGTAGTATGCGTATATATTTCCGTTGTCGAGAGGCTCTCGTGTCCGAGCAGTTCCTTGACGGCTTCCAGCTCGGCCCCGTTGTTGAGCATCACCGTTGCGAAAGTATGACGCAACACGTGCGGAGTCTTTTTTCTCTGTCTTGTCACGAGCGACAGGTAGCGTTTAACGATGCCGCGCACCTTGGGATCTTTCATGCGCGTGCCGTCGGCGTTAACGAAGAGAGGTCCCGCCATGTTGTGCAGGAGGCTGCCCCTTTCCCTCTCGTAGGCTTCCAGTTCGCTGCGCAGTTCCTCGCCAAAGGGGATGATGCGCTGCTTGTTGCGCTTACCCGTCACCTTCAGCTCCTGGGTTTCCAGATCGACGTCGGCCACATCCAGCCCGATGAGTTCCGATACGCGCACGCCCGTGCTGTAAAACATCAGCAATATCATACGGTCGCGCACAGCCCCGAAACCTTCGCCGAAATGCACCCGATCGAACAGGTAGTCCATCTCCGACTCCCGCAAAAACGACGGCAGCGGTTTCCCCACTTTCGGGTGGCTCACGCCATGTGCCGGGTCTTTCGTCACGCGCTCCAAGAGCATTTCATAGCGGTAGAACGAACGTAGCGAGCTCAGCGAGCGTCGCACCGAACGCGGCGAGAACGAGCGTCGCATCATCGACACCACCCATCGGCGCACCATGTCGCTGTCCACCGTGGCCCAGTCCAGCGTCTCGTCCTCACTCTTGAAGAAATGATGAAACGCCTGCAAGTCGTGGCTGTAAGCCTTGGCCGTCAACGGGGAAAATCCCCTCTCTCCCACCAGATACTCCAAAAAACCTTGAACTTCTTCCATGACTACGCGGGTCGCGACGTTTTTCTTTGGCGAATATAGGCACGAATAACGACAAATGCAAATTATTTCTTCATTTTTTTCACCGTTTGACGATAATTGTGGGTCGCTCCATTTTTTCGCAGGCCACACCTTATTATATATAATACGCGCGCGAAGAGCCTCCGGTCTCCCCATCGCCCGGCGTCCGTCATGTCCGTCCGTCTGCGGGGCATCGCCCTCCACCGGGCACATATTTCGCGCCAGGCAAACAATAAGCCCGCTCATCTATCGGATGAGCGGGCTTTAATAAGATACACTACTAAGGCTTAGTCCTCGGCGCGGCGCAACTGCTGCACATACACGGCGTGCTCCTTGGCCAAACGCTTCAAAACCGAAGGTTTGTCATACTGCTGACGGGCTCGGAGTTCTTTGATGACACCGGTTCTTTCAAATTTTCTCTTGAACTTTTTGAGGGCGCGCTCGATGTTTTCGCCTTCCTTTACGGGTACGATAATCATTTTTTGATGTAATGTTTTATTTTGTTGTTACTTATTTTCATATACTTCTCGCGGGCTGCAAAAATAATCATTTATTTTATTATCAACAAATCCCGCGCATTTTTTTTCGTAATGAACGCTCTTTCCGATGCCGCGTGCAGCTGCCTCCCGCCTCCCCGAGAACGTCATTGGGGTTGGGTGGGATAGCCGAGCCAGCGCATGAGGCTGTCGGGGGCGTTGGTGATGATGGCATCGACGCCGAGGCGTTGCAAGCGGCCCGTCTCCGTGCGGTCGTCCACGGTCCAGGGAACGAGCTCCATGCCCATGCCGCGGGCGCGACGAGCCACGTCGACCGAAAGGAGGCGGCTCTCGGGGCTGAACACTTGGGGGACAAAATCGAGCCGGCGCATGCAGGCATCAAAATCGAGGCTGTCGCCCTCCACCAGATAGGAAAGGCGCAGGCCGGGATAGCGGTGGTGGAGGTAGTTGAGCGTACGCACGTCGAAACACTGCACAAGGAGACGGTCGGCCGGGACTTTCTCTTGCAAAACGCGCACGCACAGGTCGGCAAAGGTGCGGTAGTGGGGCGAGAGGACACTATCTTTCGCCGGGTCCGACTTGATTTCCACGTTATAGCTCACGGGCGGCAGCCCATGCGCGGCCACGTGCTGCTCCACGCTGTCGACGAGCTCGGCCAGGGTGGGCACGCGGCAGGGCAAGTTGACGCGCCGCGGGTAGTCGGCGACGGGCAGACTGCCCACGTTGAAGCATTGCAGGCTGTCGAGCGTCATGGTCCAGATGGCATAGCCCTGCCCCGCTCCCGGCATGATGCGGCTGCCGTCGGGCGCCAGCGCTTTGAGCGGACTGAGGCAAGCGTCGTGCGAGACCACCGGCACGCTGTCGCGCGTCACGTGCAGGTCGAGCTCCAACACGGGCACGCCGAGGTCGACGGCCCGAAGCATTGCCTCTACGGTGTTTTCGGGATAGAGCGCCGCCCCGCCGCGGTGGGCATGGACGAGGGGTAACGCCGCATGATAGGACGTACACGAGGCAAACTGCAAGGACGCGAGCAGGCCCGCCGCCACTTTGGACATCAGATTTCTCTTCATAAGCTCTTTTCGTTCGGTGTCATACAGAAAACATATCTGCCGGCGAAGGTAAGCAAAGGTTATTACAAATCTGCGACACCGCCGCCGAGCGCTTCGCCCGCGGCCGTGCGCAAAAGCTGTGTCTGCGGGAACTGCCCATCGGAAAATATCGGCTAACTTTGCACGCAACATTTGCATACACCATGACACAGCCATCCATGCACCCCCCTTTCACCCTCCGCCCCGTGCGCCCCGACGATGCGGAGGGCATTGCTGCCATCTACAACGAATATGTGGAGCACACCACCGTGTCGTTCGAGACCGAGGCGGTGAGCTGCGACGAGATGCGGCGGCGCATCGGGGCGCTGGCCGCGGGTTTTCCTTATTTTGTGGCCGAAGGCGAGGCGGGCATTGCGGGCTATTGCTACGCCCACCCGTGGAAAGAGCGGGCGGCCTATGCCCATACGCTCGAAACGACCATCTATCTGTCGCCGCGCCACGTGGGGTGCAGCCTGGGGCGCCAGCTCATGGAGATGCTCACCGCCGAGTGCCGGCGGCGGGGCGTGCATGCGCTCATTGCCTGCATCACGGCCGACAACGCCCGACCCAAGCCTGAGTGGCTCGACATCGTCACGACGGCCAAGGCCAAGCAGGCCATCAACGACGCCGCGCGCGTTCTGGACTACCCCGTCTACATGGGCCAGCGCCTGTCCAAGATGGTCTCGAGCGACCCCAAGGTCAAGCTCAAGCAGGTACTCGAAAAACAACCCGGCAAAGAGGATCTGTTTAACCCCGACTTTGCCGAGGCCTATAAAAAGGACGACGACGCCCGCCGCATCATCGACACGGCGCTCTCGATCGAGGGCCTCACCCGTGGCGAGGGCGTGCACGCGTGCGCCGTTCTGATCTGCCGCGACCCCGTCAACGAGCATGTGCCCACCAAGCTCGACACCAAGGGCGGCGTCGAGATTACCCAGTACGAGGGCCATACCGTTGCCGACATGGGCCTGCTCAAGATGGACTTCTTGGGCCTGCGCACGCTGACGGTTATCTCCAAGGCCAAGGCAAACATCAAAAAGAACTTCGGCATCGACATCAAAGAGGAAGAGATCCCCTTTGACGATCCCGAGATCTTTAAGCTCATGGGTTCCGGCCACACCGCCGGCGTCTTCCAGGTCGAGTCCGCCGGCATGACGGCCACGATCAAGAATATGAAGCCCACCGAGTACAAGCACGTCGTGGCATTGATCGCCCTGTACCGCCCGGGCCCGCTGGGCGCCGGCATGGTTTCGTCCTACATCAACCGTATGAACGGCAAGGAGCCGGCCGTCTCCTACGACGACCGCCTGGACGACATCCTGGGCGAAACCTACGGCACTATGGTCTACCAGGAGCAGGTTATGCTCATCTCCGTCGAGATGTGCGGCTTCTCCAAGGGCGAATCGGACTCGCGTATCCGTAAGCCCGTGGCTAAGAAAAAGATCAAGCTGCTCACGTCGACGGTGCTCCACTGGGAGGATGGCTCGGACGAGACCACCTACGACCACTGGATGAACGGCGCTATCAAGAACAACTACACGCGCGAGGTCGCCCAGAAGATTTGGGACGATGTTCTCGAGTTCGCATCTTACGCCTTTAACAAGTCGCACTCCGCTGGCTACGCCATCCTGGTTATGCAGACGGCGTGGCTCAAGGCGCACTATCCGCACGAGTACATGGCGGCCGTTCTGACGTCCTACACGGGCAAGACCGACAAGATCGTGCATTACGTCTCGGCGTGCCGTCACGACGGCATCCCCGTGCTGTCGCCAGATGTCAACGAGTCCGGCACCGAGTTCACGGCTACCAAGGAAGGCGTGCGCTTTGGTCTGGCTGGCATCCGCGGCGTGGGCACCGGCGTGGCGCAGGCGATTATCGCCGAGCGCGAGGCGGGTGGTCCGTTTAAGACGCTGCACGACTTTGTCGAGCGCGTGGACTCGAGCCAGGCCAATCGTCGCGTGATCGAATCGCTCATCAAGGCAGGCGCCTTCGACTCCACGGGGTATCCGCGCCGCCAGATGATGCACTTTGTGGATAAGAACAACCCCGAGAACATCATCGATGCCGCGGTAAAGCGCCAGAAAGATCGCGCGAGCGGCCAGACGTCGTTCTTCGATATGTTTGGCGACGTTGAGGGCTCGGGCTTTGAGGTGAGCGTGCCCGATCCGGATGGCCAGGAGTGGGACCGTCACCTTAAGCTGAGCCAGGAGAAGGAGGTTCTGGGCATCTATGTCTCGGACCACCCGCTGCGCCCGTTTGAGTATGCACTAGCCAAGGCACGCGACTTCTCGTTCTCTCAGATCGATACCGGCTACGAGGTGCAAAACCCCACGGGCGGTACCATCAACCAGGAGATTCCCGAGGGCAAGGCACTGTGGTGGGCCGGCATGGTCTCGAGCGTGTCCAAGCGCGTGACCAAAAACGGCGACCCCATGGGCATCGTGCAGCTCGAGGACATGGAAGGCGAGGCCACGGTCGTGGTGTTCCCCAAGACCTACAAGGAGGCCGAGGGGTACCTGTACGGCGAGGTCGATCCCGAGACCGGCGCGCAGCTGTCCGATGCGTTTGTGCGCATTAAGGGCAAGCTCGAGCGCTCGGACCGCGGCGACCAGATCATCGCGCAGGAGATCGTGCCGCTGGAGCTTAACGAGGAGAACAACAAGCCCAAGGTGTTTGAGGTCATGGTGCCCAACAGCCGCTTTAGCCAGGGCAATATGGCGCGTCTTGCCACGGTGCTTACCGCCAACCCGGGCGGCGACCGCGTGGAGATCTTTATCGAGCAGGTGGACGGGCGCGTGCTGCGTGCCGAGGTGCCGGCCAAGGTCAACGCACGCTCGATTCCGCTGTTGGCAGAGGCAAAGGCCATCGTGGGCAACCAAGGCAGAGTGACGGTGATCTAGGGACGGCGTTGCTGGTCCGCGCGAGATTGGAGGAAGTGATGGCGCAGGGGACGTTTGTGCAGGCGCTTCGCAAGGAGGCGGCGCTCGGCAGTACCTTTATGAAGGGGCGTTCGCTCATGCTCAACGGCGCCGTGCTGTCGTTTGAGGACTCCGGCTCGCGCTTCTCCAAAAATGTGACTATCGAGGGCACGGTGCGCGGCTCGCGCGGTGACCTGTACAAGACACACGTGGCGCTCGACATGGACGAGCACGAGGTTATCGACTACGACTGCGATTGCCCCGCTGCCTTCCGCTATTCCGGCATGTGCAAGCACGCCATCGCCACGGCGTTGGCGTATCTGGATGCCAGTGGCGCCGAGCCTGTCGAGGGCCTGCGTACGCCGGTCCGCACGTTTACGGCACCGCCCGCACAATCCAAACAGTCCGCACGCCCCGCGCCTAGCGCATCTTCGGTCAACCCCAATTTTCCCTTCCCGGCACCCGTCCCCACGAGCCCGAGCCTTGTGGCGGCGCTTTCCGATCTTTCGGACGCGCGCATGGACGAGCTCGTGGCTATGCGTCGCAAGTTCGTCAGCACCATTGACCCCGATGCGCCCAAGGCAGTGCTGGAGCCCTCGCTGGTGCCGTACTACAATCCGCTGTTTGCCGATCGTTTTAACTGGGCGCTCGAGTTTCGCATTCGCTGCGGTTCGGTGTCCTACGTGGTTAAGGATATCGACGGCATGGCCGATGCCTATGTGCGCGGCGGTACGTTCTCCTATGGCAAGAAGCTTACGTTTGCCCATGTGCCCGAGGCTTTCGATGACGTGTCGACAAAGCTGCTCGACTTTATCGCAATGACGGTCGCCTACCTAGGCGATATTACGAGCTCGCGCTCGGCATCGTATGACTTTGCCCGCAGCGGCTTTGTCGCCGAGCGTCAGTTGCCGGTATCCGAGTATTCCGTCGTGTCCGTGCTGGACCTGCTGTGTGGCAGGACCCTGTCCTTTGAGCCCGCTTGGTCGCGGGGGACGACGACGCATCGCTCCTACGAGGTGGAAGTCGAGCCGTCGCCGCAGGGGGAGGGCGAAGTCCCGGCCAAGCGCCCGCCGCTCCTTGCCGCCAAGATTGCACCGGCGGCGGGAGGCAGCTACGACTTGCGCCTTCCGGCCGATACGTATTGCTTTGTCGCGAGCGACGCAGCCTATCTGGTCGATACGCGCCGCGCGCGCCGTACCGACACGGCGTTTGCCCAACATGCGGCGCCGTTCCTTTCGCACTTGTTGCCCTGCCGCACACCGGTCCATATCGCCGCCGACCAGGTGGGCGAGTTCTGCCGCATGGCGCTGCCTATCTTGCGCGACTACACCGACCTGACCGCTCCCGCCGTACTTGACGCCGTGGCGCCCAAGCCGAGTTTTGCCATGGCGATTGGCGTCGACGATGGTCTTGTGACCTGCAAGATTACAGTGGCCTACGGTGATTGGTCGGCAGATCTCTTTAGTCTTGGTGCTCCGGGTAGTCCTTTCGAAGAGCAACGCCCCGGCGTTCCGCCCCGCGATACGGTGGCGGAGTTTCGCGTTATGGACACGGCGGCCCTGTACTTCGATTTCTACGAGGGCGGCCTGGCGTTTGAGGAGCGCGATGACGCCCGCCTGTTCCACTTGCTGACCGAGGGCCTGTCTGCCCTGTCCGAGCTGGGCGAGGTCATGCTCAGTGATCGTCTGCGCCAGATCTCGGTGCGCCCCGCGCCCAAGCTTTCGGTGCGCGCGACCGTCAAGAGTAACCTGCTCGACGTCGAACTGGGCGCAAGCGGGCTCTCGTCGGCCGACCTTGCCATCTATCTCGATTCGTATAAGCGCCACCAGACGTTTGCGCGCCTCACGTCGGGCGACATCATTCGCCTGGACGAGGGAGTGCGCGCCGCGTTTGGCCTTGCCGAGGATCTGGGGGTCGATGCCGTCGATCTGCTCGACGGCGTGTTGCTTCCCTCGTCGAGTACCCTGTTCGTCGACAGCATGCTTGCGCGCACGCCGGCGCTCGAGGCTGATCGCGACGCTGCATTCCGTCGCACCGTTGAACGCCTGGACACGCTCGGCAAGATGGACTTTACGGTGCCGGCCTCGCTCAAGGCCACACTGCGCGGCTATCAGGTCGACGGCTACCAGTGGCTCGGCTCGCTCGAGCATCTGGGCCTTGGCGGCATTTTGGC